>ERZ779895.2261-NODE-2261-length-17854-cov-4.083488_pt1 | contig 17854 bp, 16 predicted proteins | sample MGYA00511093_ERZ779895 | MGnify/ENA primary metagenome ERZ779895 (study PRJEB29588, sample SAMEA2142970) | human gut metagenome | biome: human gut; feature: human-associated habitat; material: faeces | place: Denmark | collected 2008/2010 ... | reverse complement strand
CGGCAGCCGCTACGGTACGCTGCGTTCGGAAGTGGACAGTTTTATCAACGTCGGCGAAGACGTGTTGTTTGATCTGGACTGGATGGGCGCCCGGCAGATGAAGGAAAAGGCCGGCGCCGACGCGGTCACGATTTATCTGCTGCCGCCGTCGATCCGCGAAGTGCGCCGCCGGCTTGAGGGCAGAGGTACCGACAGCCGCGAAGTGATCGAAAAACGGATGGATCTGGTGCTGGAAAAAATCAGTCACTGGAACGAATTTGACTATGTGGTGGTCAATGAAGAACTGGAAGACACGGTGGAAAAAATCCGGCGCATCATTTCCGGCGAAAGAATGAAGCGCGTCCGTCAGTTAAACGGCCTCAAAACCGTGGTGGACGCGCTGGTCAAAGAAGCCGAAGAAATGAAGGCGGAATAAACTTTGCTTGCAAAATAAGCGGAATATGAGTATGCTGAGCCCGGTTTTTTAATTGTGGAAACGTAAAAGATGAAGCCGACTTCTATTTTGGGACGATATCTGATCAAACAGATTCTGATTAATTTCATTGCCGTGCTGCTGATGGTAACCGGCGTGATCCTGATGTTTGAGATTATCGAACTGCTGCGGCGTACCGCCGACCGGCCGGACGTGGATATGATTTTTGTTATGAAGATGGCTTTTTCCAAGATGCCGCGTACGTTTGAAATGGTGTTTCCTTTCATTATGATGATCGCGGCGATGGTCACTTTCTGGAAAGTCAGCCGCAGCAACGAGTTCGTGATTATCCGCGCTGCCGGCGTTTCAATCTGGGGATTTCTGACGCCTCTGCTGGCGGCGGTGTTTATGGTCGGCATCATCAACATTACCGTCATCAATCCGATTTCCGCCTATCTTTACGAGGTTTACGAAACGCTTGATTACCGCTTCAAAACCAAGAACCCGAAAGCGGTTCTGTTTTCCAACAAGGGTCTGTGGATCAGAGAAGCGGTGGACGACAACACTTTTCTGGTGCTGGAAGCCAAATCCGTCCGTCAGGAGGGAGACGTACTGCTGCTCAGAACCGTCAGCGTTTTGGAAATGGACCGGCAGTCACAGCTGATGAAACGGGTGGAAGCCTATGCCGCGGAACTGAAGGGCGACAAGTTTGAGCTGAAAGACGTCAGAATATACGAAGCCGGCCAGCCGGTGGAAAAAATCAACAACATTGATTATAAGACTACGCTGACGATTGACCGGATCAAGGAAAACTTTATTGATCCGGAAGCAATTTCGTTCTGGAATCTGCCCGATACCATTCATTTTTACGAAATGTCCGGGTTCTCGGCGCTGCGGCATCAGATGCGCTATATGTCGCTGTGGAATTCTCCCTTCCTGCTGTGCGCGATGCTGCTGGTGGCGGCGGTGTTTGCGCTGCGTCCCAATAACCGGCGGGGCGGGGTGATGTTTCTTATCGTCGGCGGCATTTCGACCGGTTTTCTGGTCTATTTCCTTTCTCAGGTAATTTATGCTTTCGGCATCAACGGTTATATTCCGCCGACACTGATCGTGATGATGGTGAGCGTTTCGGCGCTGCTGCATCTTGAAGACGGATAATTTGTTTACCGGCGGAGGGTACCGTGTTTTACGATGATATTTTTAAAAACAAAGTGCCGCTTCGGGATAAGTTTCCGGCTTTCGGTTTTTGTTTGGAAAATGGTGTTTACGTATACAGCTGCGGTATTGTGGAAAATCAGTTTACGCTGACGGTTCGCGTTATGCCGGACGGCAAAGTTGAAAGCAAGGTTACAGATCCTGATACGGGAGATGAATACGTACTGCACCTGGCGGATGAGGCGGTCGGAAGTTTTGTCGGAAAAGTCCGCTCGGATTGCCGCCGGGTTTTGCAGGCGGTTGCCGACAGCTGTTTTGCCGCCCGGATTTTCAAGAGCGAATATGCCGCGCGGGTTATTGAATACGTCAGGGAAAAATATCAGAACGATTTTGAATATTTATGGCAGAAATTTCCCAACAATGCCGTTGTCCGCCGCTCGGACAATCGGAAATGGTATGCCGCACTTTTAACCGTCCGGAAGAGTAAAATCGGTTTGCCGGGTGATGACGAAATTGAAATTATAGACTTGCGGATGCGGCCGGAAGAAATTGAAAAGCGGGTTGACGGCAAAAAATATTTTGCAGGCTACCATATGAACAAGAAACACTGGATTACGCTTTGTTTGGACGGATCCGCGGAATTGTCCGAAATACTCGGGCGTATTGATGAAAGTTATGTCCTGGCCGATAAATAAATTGGCAGGGAAAAAGACTTGTCGGTCGGCAGGATATGTTGCAGCTGCAGGCGGACTTTACATAAGACGAAAAAAATCGTCATATTGCCGATGAAGCAATATGCGAATGAAACCCGAAAAAATCAGTGAAATAATAGGTTCAATTTTTCCAGAATCAGTTCATGCTCTGTGTTATCGTAAAACTGAGCGTTTCCCACAGAAGGCTGATGAAAACAGTTGTAAAGCCAATTTCTGTATCTGTTGTTCTTACAGAATACGACAACTTTATTATTTTTGCTGACGGCTATCAGTATTATCTTTCCGTGGTCAATTCCCAGTTTGTCTGATATGTAGGGTCTGAGGCTGTAAACAACCTCTAAGGCAAATTGTTCTGCATTCCGGTAAACTTTGGGAACCCTTGCTATTGTATATTGCCTGCTAAAATCGAAGGCAATATTCATTTTTTCAATTTCTTTTTTGGATATCACAATCTTAAAAGTTTGAGTGATACAATAATTTGTTTTGCCTTATCTCTTTAGGATAAGAGGAGCGTCAAATTTTGCAAATCCGATCCTGTTTTCGAGAAAGATTTGTCCGTTTTGGAGTTTTGAGCATACGGGAAGACCTTCTTCAGAACTGCACCAGAACTGAAATTTGCCCAGCGGTTCGTCTCCGGCCTTCACACGTAAGGCAGAAACGTCCTGCCAGTTATCCAATAATGTTAAAACGTCATCGGGAGTCAGTAATTTTCCGCCCAGTCGCCGAATATACCCGTTGAGAACAGGGGGATTGACATTATATTGTACCCGGCTGTGAATGACTAAATCAGGACTGATGCGATAACCGATAATTCGGCCGTTTTCAGGTAAAAAATCGGTACTTTCAACCAGATTTTCATAAACATAGCGGGGTTGAACATAATCATCTGCTTTTGCAGGTAATTTGCCGTTCCAGCGAGGTTCACCTGCAGACCCTTTGTACACCCCGGGTTGCCCGGACAGTTCCTTTTTTGTCCTGTTGCCATAATATATTGCCATAATAACGGCAAAACAGAACAAAAAGGCAAAGATCCCAACTAAGATAAGAGCTGTAGTGTTTTCTTCCATAATTATACCGGAATATTTTAAGAGGCTTTTTTGACCGGATCCTCTGGATTAAACATAATTATAACTTATCATCGGCAGATTAAGACTCTGTTCGTAAAAAGTCAATAAGCTTTAAAAACGGTAAAATATTTAATAGGAAATCCTGATCGATACCGGCGGAAACAGGTTGTTTTTTATGTGGCAAAACATATAGGTTTTAAGATATTCTCTGGTTTGATTAATTGTTTCCGAAATTTGAGCCCTGTTTTTTTTATCGGATTTGAGTTTTTTAGATTTTGCCGTTAGTTTCCGTGGGAGATAATGTTGATAAGGCTATTGATAAGGTATTGAATTTCAGCCAAAATTCTTTTGCAATTTTCAAAAGTTCGCAAATTGAAGAAAAAAGGTGTATTTTAAATATCGTTTTTGCGAACTTTTTTATGGATGGAAAAAATCCTGAAATATCAATGAGAAAAAACTTCAGCCTCCTATCAAATTTAGGAGGCTGTAAAGATTGGTGCACCAGAGTTGACGAATTGCTGAACTCCATCGTTGATGAAACATCTGATATAAACGGGTGGAAAAACGAAGGTTGAATGGAGTTTGCGGAGAATAAGTGCGTCAATCTCCGCAAAAATTGCGGAGATTATTAGACGATGCAATAGTTGGTGAAATAAAATTAGTTTGCAAAATTTTACCGATGGGGAAATTTTTATTGACATTTTGTAGTTTAATAGTGTATATTTACCGATAGGGAAATTTTTTATTTTAAAGGTTTTCTTTGTGGTAAAAATTTACCGATAGGGAAATTTATGAAAACAAAAGATTTGGCAGATATAATAAGAAAGAAACGTAAAGAGCAAAAATTAACCCAACCGCAGTTAGCTGGTTTATGCAATGTCGGTGTGCGGTTTATTGTTGATTTAGAATCGGGCAAAGAAACCTGTCAGATTGGTAAGGTCTTATATGTTCTGGATATGCTGGGAATTAAATTAAAAATTGATGGAGAAAATCAATGAATTTGCTTGATGTCTATTTTCATAACAAAAAAGTCGGAGTTTTGAAAGAACATAATTCCAGATTGAGCTTCAAATATTCGGATGATGCAACAGAGGCGATTGCTCATCAGCTTCCTTTACAGAAAGAAGCTTTTGGTGATAAGGAAACACGAAGCTTCTTTTCAAATTTGTTGCCAGAAGGTGATGTAGTTAAGAAAATTGCACAGATAAAGCAGGTTTCTCTTAATAATCCTTTTGCCTTGTTAAGAGAATTAGGCGGGGAATGTGCTGGTGCTGTTTCTCTCTATCCACAAGATATGACACCAGTTTTTAACGATACGCTGGAAGAAATATCAGAAGATGAGTTGGCATCTCTTTTGGGCAAACTTTCGCAAACTCCGTTATTGACGGGTGAAGGCATCCGTTTGTCGCTTGCAGGAGCGCAGGAAAAACTGGCATTGACGATTTTTCCTGATGATAACAAGTATTACAAACCGTCAGACAAGTATATCTCTACTTGGATTTTAAAACCAGAGAATCGGAATTTTTCTGATTTAATCTATAATGAATATTTTTGTATGAAATTAGCTGGTCTGGTTGGATTAAATGTTGCTGAATGCAGAATTAAAGATTTTGGTTCAGTAACTGCCTATATGACGAAACGGTTTGACCGATTGGATACCATTGAGCGAATCCAGCAGGAAGATTTTTGTCAGGGGTTGGGGGTGTCTAATAAAAAATATCAGAGAACCGAGGGCGGACCAAGTGTTAAACAATGTTTTCAATTTATTCATAATAATCTGGCAAACAAGGCAAAAGACGAATTGCATTTTCTGAAAAGTGTTGTTTTCAACTTCTTAATTGGCAATTCAGATGCCCACGGAAAGAACTTTTCCTATCTGCACACGGAAAATGGATATGTATTAGCTCCGTTGTATGATTTGGTATCTACGCAAGTTTATCCGCAGCTTGCCAAAGAAATGTCAATGGCTGTCGGCGGAGAGTATGAACCAGACAGAATTACCAGAAACAATTTTATGGTAATGGCGAAAGAACTTGGTATTAAGAATCAGCTTATTAACGACATTTTGGATAAATTGTCAGCAGAAATCATATCGCAGGCAGAAAAATTCAAAGAAATAACGATTGCTGAAAAAATTTATAATCCCGTTTATGATAAGATTATAGAGATTATCAAGACGAGAGCTTCTCAGTTATAATTTGGTATTTTTAGTATGGTGGGCAGCTTCCTATTTTAGAAAATACCCAATATTTGTCATTTTCTAAAATAAGGTTTTTGTAATTTAATAACTAACATTAGCGTTTGGTTAAATAATATTAATTTTTATATTGTTTTATCAATGTGTTATCGCATTAAAATTCCTATGTGAAGAAAATGTGAATATATAATATAACTATCTTTGTATAAGCACATCTTTCTCATCGCCTATCTAATAGGGAAAAAATCTGTAAGCCTGCTGTTTTTTGAGTAATATCTTGTATGTCTGTTTTGTTGAATTGGTATAGATTTACATACATAAAGGTAATATATAAGCATTGCAGACTTATTGATATGGCAAGAAATTCATCACAATTTGGTATATTCATACTCGTTCCATATCTTGGCATCATTACATACGGCGCATAGTGCTTGTATGCGCAAAATCTGTCATAACTGTGTTTAATATTGGTTATCTCGGGATGATTACCATTATTTGTCAGTTTTTGAACGATATCGCTAATGTCTTTGACTTCTGGGCGGTACCATTTATTATAGTAATTTTTGGGATTTAGTAAAACCTCATCAGTTAATTCCTGTCCCTGAATATCTTTTTTTAATAATCTTTTTAGATTATTTTTCTTTATAAAATTCAAAATATCATCTTTTTCTTCTGGATGGATGTGTAGTCCTTCCAAAAATTCTATTGTTCCAAAATCTGCATATTGACGAACCCGTTCTTTGGGTTTATCTAACATCCACGTAAGTAAAATAAGCCCTTCCAACATATGAGAAGCTAAAATGCAGGCATTGTAATAATCATTATAAAGATGCAATACAGATTTTGCAGATGATATCATTTTCTTATAAAAAGAAACTGTTGCGTGCTGTATGGGGCTATTTAGTTCAAAATCAATATGTTGTGTACGTTCTATCAGTGAATACAAAATCTTTTTATATTTTTTTACATTATCATCCATAACTATAATTTACACTCCGCAAGTGGAAATATCGCGGAAGCGATTAAAGAATGCGATAATTTTCTGAATAACGGTTTCTCTCTTTTTTTGCCGTCTTTTTTGCGGGTCAATAATCGGCAGTGGAGGTAAAACCTTATTAATTTGTATTCCGTTTTCCTGAACATAACCATTTTTGAAGGCATTATTGACATATTTGTAGGTTTCTTCCTTATTTAAATTTTCTTCTTCAATAATTTTATTCAGCTCTGTTATTTTCTGTTCATTAACATATTTTTTCCAATCCTCATCAACATTACTGGTTGGTGTGAGCGAATCAATAAAGTTTTCAATGAGGTCTTTTTTGCTGCGTAACTCAATACTGGCATCAACGGATTTCAAAATACTAACTTTGATTTCTTTGTCTTCCATATGACCTTCGTGATACTTTTTAATCAGCATTAAGATATAATCAATATTGATTTCAACCTGCTTAATCAGTTCAATCTCAAAAACAAGGTCATCATTAACATTGTCCTTTTCTTTGCCTTGTGGGCGCAATTCGTCATAAATCCGTAGATATTGGCTATGATAATCTTGAACATCGCGTTCGGATAAAATTTCTTTTCCTGCAAATTCATCAAATGAAGATAGAATATTTTTTAATCGCAGAATTGCACCATATAGTTTAACAAAACTTCGTTTTTCTTTTTCACTAATGATAAGCTCACCAGCAGGATAATTCTCTTTTAATTCATCAATCAGTTCTTTATAACCTTTGACATATTTCCCTTTGTCATCGGTATAACCATTATAATATTCAGCAAAGGTTTTGAGCAATACGATACCGCCAGCTTCTTTATCGCCAAATAGAGCAAGGCTTTTGTTGGTTGCTTCTTCCAAATCGCGGAAACATACAATATTACCAAAGGCTTTAACAGCATTTAAAATACGGTTAGTTCTTGAAAATGCCTGCAACAGTCCTTGCATTCTTAAATTTTTGTCCACCCACAGGGTATTTAAAGTTGTAGCATCAAAGCCTGTTAAGAACATATTGACCACAATCAACAGGTCAATTTCGCGGTTTTTCATCCGCATAGATACATCTTTGTAATAATTTTGGAATTTGTCGCTTGATGTGTCGTAAGATGTCCCAAACATTTTGTTGTAGTCGTCAATTGCACTTTCCAGAAAATCCCTGTCACTTTTATCCAACCTGCTGGTATCTTCTGGATTTTCATCAAATACGCCATCATCAGAGTTGTCATCCCCATTCATTCCAAAACTGAAAATGGTTGCGATTTTGAGTTTTTGCAAAGGATTTTCAGCCATTTGCTTTCTAAATTCTTCATAATAAAGTTTGGCAAACGGAATGGAAGAAACGGCAAAAATGGAATTAAATCCTGTCAGCCGAACTTTTTGTTTAATTTCATCAATATCTTTGCGATTCTTTGCTTTGGCAATATCGGCGACATTGGTCAAAATATTATAACTGTAAGACCTATTATTGCGCATTGTTTTTTGGTTAAAATGTTCCAGAATATAAGAAACAATACGAGATATTCTTTCAGGAGCTGCAAGGGCTTTTTCGCGGTTAATATCCCAGACCTTTGAATCTTTAATATTTTCCTGTTCTTTCATCGTGCTGATGTAATCAATACGGAACGGCAAAACATTTTTATCGGCAATTGCATCAACAATTGTATAAGTATGCAACGGCTTTATTTTATTACCCTTTTCATCGGGTTCACCGCCGAATAACTGGGCTGTTGTTTTTAGGTCGGATTTGCACCCCGTATGAGCATTTTCGGCAAATATCGGCGTACCAGTAAAACCGAACAGATGATATTTCTTAAAGGCTTTTGTAATGCTTTGATGCATTTCACCGAATTGGCTTCGGTGGCATTCGTCAAAAATTATTACAATATGTTGGTTATAGACGGGATGCTCTTTATTTTGTTTTATGAAACAGGTTAGTTTCTGAATTGTGGTAATGATGATGCGAGCATCGGGCATTTCAAGCTGTTTTTTCAAAATAGCCGTATTGGTGTTACTGTTAGCGGCTCCTTTTTCAAACTTGTCATATTCTTTCATTGTTTGGTAATCAAGGTCTTTCCTGTCTACTACAAACAAAACTTTATCAATATTTGGCAATTTTGAAGCAATTTGCGCAGTTTTGAAAGAGGACAACGTTTTCCCACTACCCGTGGTGTGCCAAATATATCCACCGCCATCAACCGAACCGTATTGTTTATAATTACTTGAAATATTGATTTTATTGATAATGCTTTCAGTTGCCACAATCTGATAAGGACGCATTACCATCAGCATTTCATCAGATGTAAAAACGCAATATTTGGTTAAAATGTTTAAAATTGTGTGTTTGGCAAAAAATGTTTTAGCAAAATCAATTAAATCAATAATCGGTTTGTTTTTTCTATCTGCCCACCAAGAGGTAAATTCAAAACTATTGCTGGTCTTTTTGCCTTTTTTTGAAGATGTTCCCGAGTTTTCACTGATATGAGATTGACGGGTGGTATTGCTGTAATATTTGGTATAAGTGCCATTTGAGATAACAAATATCTGCACAAATTCATATAAACCGCTTCCTGCCCAAAAACTATCGTTTTGATAACGGTTAATTTGGTTAAAAGCATCTTTAATATCAACACCGCGGCGTTTTAACTCTATATGCACCAAAGGCAGACCATTAACCAAAATAGTTGCGTCATAGCGATTGGTGCGTGCCCCATCATCTGTCTCATACTGATTGATAACCTGCAAAGTGTTGTTGTGGATGTTGTCTTTATCTATCAGAAGAATATTGCGAAAAGGGCAGTTATCAACGGGTTTTTCATAATAAAGAACTTTTTTGTAATCTTCTTGAATTATCTTGGTCTTTTCTTTAATGCCACAATTAGGATTGGCAATTTCCTGCTTGAAGAATTTGTCCCATTCTTTGTCAGTAAAGTGATAATCATTTAGTTTTTCCAGTTGATGGCGCAAATTATCAATCAGGTCTTTTTCGGAATGAATAGGCAAATAATCATATGCCTGATTTTGCAGTTGTTTAATGAACGCTTTTTCAAGGTCTGCCTCGGATTGATATTCGGTCTGTTTGGTTTTCATCCCCTGATATTCGGCAACAACCGTGCTTTCAGGATTTTCCGCAACGACACTAATTTTGTTCATTAATCAACTCCATATTTAAGCGGCCTCGTCAAAGGTCAGTAGTTTATTTCTGTAATATTCATATTGCTGCCTGCGAGCAGTGAGTTCGGCAGGCAAACCTTCTGAAATGTCATTAACAAGGCTATCAAACTTATCTAAAATTGCAACAATTCTTTCCTGTTCTTCTAATGGAGGAAAACCGAATTTAAATTTACTCATTGCAACATCATTTATTCTCATTACTTTCACACCAGTTATACATTTTTTCTTTTGTTCAAAGAATGAATTTGTCTGAAATAGGTATGACATATATTTAGGATTTTGGTTATGATGATAGATAAAAGCATCGCCACTAATACAAATATTCTCATCACCCAACCAAGCAACCGCTTTGCCAACATCTTCAACATTTTCACTAGTTGTGGCAATAATTAAATCTCCTGTTCGTGCTTTCTTTAATTTTTTAGCTAACTCATTGGAAACATAGGATTTTGTTCGTTCTGCAAAAGTACCATAATAGGTATAAATTTGCCCATAATGAATACATCCAACACCTGTATCCGTAAAATCCTTCTTCTGCAAACCATTGCCTCTGATAAATGTTCCGACATCACCAAGTTGCATAAATTTAATTTTGCCCCCCTCCGTTGTATTTTCATCAAAAGTTAGGAGTTTGTTGCGATAATACTCGTATTGACGCTTGCGCGCTTCCAGCTCCGCTTCCAGCTCCGCTTCCAGCTCCGCTTCCAGCGCGGTAAAAGTATCTAACACCCTCACAATCTCTTCCTGAACTGGTAAAGGGGGAATAGGAATTAAATAATTATCTGTGTCTGGTGTTGAAATTTGGGGAAGTTTTCCTGTCTTTGCTTTAAGCTGAAAATCGTTTATTTTATTTGTTAAATAGTAATAAACAAACTTCAAATTGATATCTTTATTATTAGATGAGTAAGACCACATTTCATTTTTATGGCTAAATGGTTTTGTATAGAATTCAAAGCCAATATTACCACGCGACTTCACAATAATACTTGTTTTAGTAATAATATCTTTATCAGGAATATCTCCATAATTAACATCAGCAAACGTATTCCCTCCTGCAAATATTCTTATTGGAGCTTGTGGGGTGTTTAATTTTTTCATTATAGTTGCAGTAATAGGCGTTCCTTTCTGGCGTATGCATATCTTACTTAATTTTTTATACTCAACTCCATTAGGACAATATTGCCTTATCAAATCATCAATCTTACTCATCGGTTCTATCCTTACATTGCAGTTATTCGAAAATTTTGAATAACTGGTTCTTTTTTGCCCAAGAATATCTTTCCATTATGCTTCACCTTTCTGTTGCAATAATTTCTTTACTTCTTTATCAAAGTCGGATTCTATTTGTTGGGTCTTATTAAATACATCATATTCTTTTTCTGCTTTGATTTTGGCTTGTTTTTGAGAAATTTTACCTTTATTGCCATCGGGTAAAATATCATATTTGCGGAAAGCTAAAAACTCATTTACACTTTTTGCAAATTCTTGCATTGTAAAGGTATTCTCACGCTCAATTAAATCCTCAATATAATCAAAATATCCAGAAATAGTTCTCTCTAAACGTTTGATTTCATTCTCGGACAAATAGTTTTTGGCAACGGAGACATCTGATTTTAAAATTCTGCCGTCAGGAGAATGTTTCCAAGTTGTTAATCCCATATGTTCTTTATTGCCGTCTGCTTTTGTATAAATGATTTCAGCAGCTGTTTGACCTGTAATGGCATAATGAAACTTATTTTGCACCGTAGCATAGAAATCTTGTGTTATTTGCGAATCCTTGTCATAATCAATAGAGCATTCTGCAAAAATATCTGTGATTTGCTGGTAGATACGGCGTTCAGAGGCTCTGATGGAGCGAACCCTTTCCAATAATTCACGAAAATAGTCTTTTCCAAAAGCGTCCCTGCCTTGTTTTAACCTCTCGTCATCCAACACAAAACCTTTTTGAATATACTCTTTCAAAACCTTGGTTGCCCAGATTCTGAAATGTGTAGCTTGGATTGAATTAACCCTATAACCTACGGAAATAATGGCATCAAGATTGTAAAAATCTACCTGTCTAGTTATTTGCCGATTGCCTTCAACTTGAACTGTTTCCATTTTGGAAACAGTTGCCGTTTCTTCAAGCTCCCCTTCGTCAAATATATTTTTTAGATGTTTGCTGATAGCTGGTGTTTGAACTCCAAATAATTCCGCCATAGATTTTTGCGTGAGCCATATGGTATCATCTTTAATAATGGCATTTACCTTTACATCCCTATCAGGGGTGTTATATACTAAAAAATTAAATTTATTTGCCATTTTACGCCACTCCTTCCAAATCTGCTACAATAGCGTCTATTTGTCGGCGTAGCTCGTTTTGCTTGGCTACAATCTGCTTGATTTGCTCGTTTAAAACCTTAATATCAATTTTTTCTCGGGTATCTTTCTGCTCAACATAGGAAGAAACGGAAATGTTATAATCATTTTCACCGATTTTATCATTTCTAATTAATTTGCAAAAGTGTTCAACGTCTTCTCTTTTAATGTAGGCTTGTAAGATGTTTTTAATATTATCATCAGAAAGTTTGTTTTTGTTACCTGAATGAATAAATTCATTGCTGGCATCAATAAACAAAACGCCATTGTCTTTTTTACTCTTTTTCAAAACAATGATGCAAGTAGCAATACTTACCCCAAAAAATAAGTTTGCAGGGAGCTGGATTACACAATCAACAAAGTTGTTATCAATCAGATATTTACGAATTTTTTGCTCTGCCCCGCCGCGATATAAAACCCCTGGAAATTCTACAATTGCCGCTGTTCCGTCTGCTGCCAGCCAATTAAGCATATGCATTGTAAAAGCAAGGTCTGCTTTGCTTCGTGGTGCTAAAACGCCCGCAGGAGAATAACGCGGGTCATTGATTAAAATGGGATTGCTGTCTCCTGCCCAAGAGATTGAATATGGAGGATTAGAAACAATTGCCTCAAAAGGTTCGTCATCCCAATGTTTGGGGTCGGTTAAGGTATCACCCAAAGCAATATTAAAGTTTGCATAATTAATGTTATGCAAAAACATATTAATGCGGCAGAGATTATAAGTCGTGATGTTGATTTCCTGACCATAGAATCCGTCTTTTACATTTTCCTGTCCCAGAATTTTGGCAAATTTCAGTAGTAGCGAGCCTGAACCACAGGCGGGGTCATAAACCTTATTGACCGATGTTTTGCCAACCAATGTAATTTTTGCCAAAAGTTCAGAAACCTCTTGTGGCGTAAAAAACTCACCTCCTGATTTTCCTGCACTGCTGGCGTACATAGTCATCAGAAATTCATAAGCATCACCAAAAGCATCTATGGTATTGTCAGTAAAATTGCCAAGCTTTAATTCATTGATAGAAGCTAAAATCTTAACCAGTTTTTCGTTTCTCTTTTGAACAGTTGCTCCCAGTTTATTGCTATTAACATCAATATCAGCAAACAATCCTTTGAAATCGTCTTCACTTGCCGTTCCCTGTGCGGAGGCTTCAATATCACGGAATGCTTTGCTCAATGTTTCATTAAGATTGGGATTATTTTTGGCTTTCTTCTGCACATTTTGAAACAATTCACTGGGTAAAATGAAAAAACCTTTGGTAGAAACGGCGTACTCTCTGGCTGTTTCGGCGTTTTCATCAGTTTCTTTGGTATAATCATAGTCAGCAATACCGCTTTCCTGCTGCAACTTATTAATGTAAGCTGTGATATTTTCAGAGATAAAACGATAGAACAGAATCCCCAGCACATAGGATTTGAAATCCCAACCGTCAACACTGCCTCGCAAATCATTGGCAATTTGCCAAATAACTCTGTGTAATTCTGCTCTCTCTTGTTCCTTGGTCATTTTTTACCACCTTTATAGTCAATATTTTGAGTTATTATAAAGCGGAAGAGTTAAAATAGGATAAAAACGAAACCAGAGCTTTGATACTCTGGTTTTGTAAGTGAAATTAAAAGGACTTTTGATTGTTTTTATGTCAGTAAATCGTAGCCGATGCCTCCTTTCGCTCCAAGCTCACGTAACATAGGCTCAAAGTCAGGATTCTCTGAAAGCATTGCAAAATCTAATACTTTCCAATTAGTGAAAGAAGATTCGGTATTTAGGTCTGCCCCATAATGAATTAAAAGTGATACAATATAAAAATCGGCAAAATAGCAAGCAATCATCAAAGGACTAATGGCGTAAATACTATCAATATTTGGATTTGCTCCATTTCGCAATAAGCATTCAACAACAAATTTTTGGTGAGATAGAATCGCTAAATAAAGAGCTGTTTCTCCGAAAATATTGGCGTGATTAATTTCGGTTCCTAATTTTACCAATTTATCTATCATATGGCATTTATGTTTTTCTTCTATGTGGGGATTGCAAATAATTGCCATAATTAAAGTATATGAAAATTGATATTTTCTTCTTGCTGAACGTCTGGTTAATAGGGCATTGATAGCTTGAAAATTTTTACAATTATAGCATATATTCAAAATATTTTCGTTATCATCTCTGAAATAGCGTCTTTTGTACAGTGGATTGGTAAGGTAGATATCTTTGATTTGTTGGAAAGAATATTGACTTTTCTTTATCTCTAATTCCGAAAATTCTTCATCAAAATCTATATCTTCATCTATTATCAGTTCTTCATCTTCATTCATTTTTTCTCCTTCATAATGATATTTTTTAATGTATTCACTAATTTAACTTGCCAGCTTAATATATATTTCTCCTGATTTAGTTTAAAATATAAGGTTAAAAGGGATGCAATACTTGGAGGTTTATTTTGATAAATTAATGTTCCAAGATAATTACTACATCTATTAAGGTATTTTGAACTAAAATCACGGAAACTGTTTGTTTTTCCTTCATGAATAAGTTCTTTGGCAATTTGTAGCAATAGATTTAACTGTATATTTTTATCTGTTTTTTCCATATATTTCCTTATGTGATGCTATATTTATTTATCAAATTATTTTTCTTTTTTCTGATAGATGAGCTGATTTGAGCCAAAACTCACTTCGTTTCGTTTTGCCTAAAAACATCGCAATCTATCAGATTGCTCGTTTTTTCTTTTTTTCTAAAACTGATAGGAATAAATTTTTTTTAATAACTTATTTTATAAAGAGTTATTTAATTTAGGTATTTCCGTTTAGATTTGCTCTTTTTACCCAACGTGCAAGGGTAAAAATATATAGAGCACTAGCATTTCCGCCTGAGTTTGCTTTCTTGTTTCGGTTATATTAAGTATGATTCCTTAAAATCCGCACACCGCCAGTGCGAACCTTCTACCTGCTTTTACGGTTGGTACATTTAAAATCCGAACAAGAACCAAATTTTAAATGCTGGGGTTATCAATGAGCACAGATATTGCCTCGATTTCTAACTGACATCATCAGCCGTGCCCTATTTATATTCCGCCAGCCGCCTTTGGAGGGGTTATTTTGCGGTACTTATACCAATGGATAAGTCTTCATAGGTTTTCAGTTCGTTCCCTGCGTGAGGGTGCCTCTAAAAAGGCCTGTTTCCCCGTTTTCATAATACAAAAAATAATTTTTGCAATTGGTATGTCATTTATAATTTGATAGTATCACATCAGCTTTTTGCGATGCAAAATTATTCTGATAAATTTATTTATCAAAATACTCAAAAATTTATTTTTTTGATGATGAGATGTAATATATTGATTTTATTTAATAAAAAAGTTCGCAGAAATTTGACTTTTAATGTAGTATCTATTTCGTTCAATGAGGTGGTGTTATCCTCTATTCTTAAAATACATATCCATATTTATATTCAGAATTGCAAATATAGTTTCAACTCGTATAGGGGATAACTATGATTTGTACAAATTACCAAAATCAAAATGAAGAAACAAAAAAAGCAGTTGAATCTGGTGAAGATATTTTTCAGTTGTTGTTTTTGTTGTTAGAAATTGAAATGCGGAAACAGGTTTGTTAGGAGTATGGGTATGAAAGCTGTTATTTTAGCAAGAGTTTCAACCGAAATGCAGGAAGATGGGTTCTCTCTGGATGCACAATTGGACAGATTGAGGAATTATTGCTTAAATCGGAATTTAGAGGTTCTGAAAGAATTTACATTTGTTGAAAGTTCATTCAAAGGAAAACGCACTAAATTTTATGAGGCTATTAATTTTGTAAAGAAAATATCAGGCAAAACGGCAATAGTTGTTGATACGGTTGATAGATTACAAAGAAGCTTTAATGAATTTCCATTGTTAACGGAATTGGTTAATCAGGAAAAGATTGAACTGCATTTTTATAAAGAAAATCTCATTATTAGTAAAAACTCCAAGAGTTCTGATTTGGCAATGTGGCAAATGCAAATTTTGTCTGCCAATATGTTTGTCAATTCAACTCGGGATAATGTTAAGCGTTCCGAGGAGAGAATGTTAAATGAGGGGCTTTTGCCAGGTCCTGCACCAATTGGTTATCTGAATATCAAAGATGAAAATGGGAAGAAGACCATTATCATTGACCCAGACAGAGGTCCATTGATTAAGAAATTATTTGAAGAATATGCAACAGGGCTGTTCTCTATGGATGAGCTGGTTAAAAAGTCCAAAGCTTGTGGACTGCGAAATCGTAAGAGCGGCAATCCGATTACCAAAGCTCAATTTGCTGATATTTTGCAGAATCCATTTTACTATGGGGTAATGTATTATAACAAAAGCTATTTTCCGCATATTTATGAAAAACTCATTTCCAAGGAGTTGTTTGACAAGTGCACTGAAATAAGGACGGGAAAATTCAAACGAACTTCCAAGCACACCAAAGAACCCTACATTTTCAGAGGCTTGGTTCGCTGCAAACATTGTGGATGTCTGCTTTCTCCTTATACAAAGAAAGACAAGTATGTCTATTTGCGACATACAGACCTCAAAAACTGCGAACATTGTAGTAATGTCAGTGAAAAAGTTCTATTGAAGGATGTTGAGAAACATCTTTCATCAATTCATTTTGATGACGATTTGAAGAGTGCTTTGGCAATTCGTTTGAAAAAACAATATGAAGCAACTCACGGTAATACTTATTATCAGTTGGAAAAGAATCGGAATGAACTGGCTGATGTTGAGGAAAAACAGAAAAAACTTTTAGATTTGCTGATTGCTGGAACTGTTCCTGCCGAGGTGTATCGCAGTAAGAATGCCGAATATGAAACGGCAAAAATTGAACTCCAAGCTAAAATTGAGAAATTGCAGACCCCAGATACCTCTGTTGAACGGGCTATTGATAAGGTATTGAATTTCAGCAAAAATTCTTTTTCAATTTTCAAAAGTTCGCAAATTGCAGAAAAAAGGCGTATTTTAAATATCGTTTTTGCGAACTTTTTTATGGATGGAAAAAATCCTGAAATATCAATGAGAAAAAACTTCAAGCTCCTATCAAAAATAGGAGCTTGTGAAGATTGGTGCCCTGAAGAAGACTCGAACTTCCACGACCAAAACGGTCACAAGTACCTGAAACTTGCGCGTCTACCAATTCCGCCATCAGGGCAACGGATATTTTAATAGCCGGATTTTTTTTATTAGTCAATAGTTTTTGTAATTTTTTTTCAAAGATTATGCAAAAAAAATTATTTTTAACGTAGTTCTTTGAAATTTATTCGAAAATTGTGTGTACGGTACAAGCGAAAAGTTTTGTCCGGTGGTGTCGAAGGAAAATGACGAGGGGGAAAATAGTCCGGGCTTAGCGGCACGGAGAGAGAAGCACGGTGTACGGTGTGTTAAGGGATAGCGGGAAAAAGTGGGCGGTGTGTTAAGCGGGATGGGCGAGGCGTGCGTTAGGGGGGAGGAGGAAGGTGGGGCGGTTAATGTAGAGGAGATGTGCGCATGGCGGCAGTGGATGAGAGAATGGTGTGTGAAAGGAGGATGATGAGGGGGAAAAATAAAACGGGGAAATGAGTGTAGGAATACGGAAAATGCCGGCGGATATTTGCTGCTGTTGCTGGCTTTCGCTTGCGAAAAAGCGGAGAAATAAAAAAAATACGGTGTTTTTGCCGCAATGTTTGTATCAGGGAAGTTCCGCAACGGGTATGTGGTTTTCCGGAAGATTTGTAATTTTTTTATTTCCTGTTCCTCCGCTTTTCTTCTTCTCCGCAATGTTTGTGTCAGG
>ERZ779895.2258-NODE-2258-length-17863-cov-6.198562_pt1 | contig 17863 bp, 11 predicted proteins | sample MGYA00511093_ERZ779895 | MGnify/ENA primary metagenome ERZ779895 (study PRJEB29588, sample SAMEA2142970) | human gut metagenome | biome: human gut; feature: human-associated habitat; material: faeces | place: Denmark | collected 2008/2010 ... | reverse complement strand
GGAGCCGTACCGGCAGGAGGCGCGCGCCGCGATGCGGCAGGGATTGCCGCAGCTGGAGCAGCTGGCCGGACGACAGGCGGAGCGTGACGGCGTACTGCCCGAAGGCAGGCTGCGCGTTACCGTGCTGAACGTGGGCCAGGGCGACGCTATTTTATTGCAGGACGACAAGCGTAACGTAATGATTGACGTGGGCGACAGCCGCAAGGACGAAACAGGCAAAGGCGGACGTTCGGCTTTGGAGCAGGCGTTGGCCAAGGCCGGCGTGCAGGCGGGACGCGATAAAATAAACACTGTGATTGTCACCCATCATCACGGCGACCATATGGGTAATATCAAGTGGCTGGCGGGCAAGTACAACGTCAGCAATATTTACGATAACGCCATGCCCAATACGAAAAATCAGACTTCCGTGTGGCTGAACCAGGAGCTGCGGGCCGGGCATTATCATAACCGCGTGCTCAAGGCGGGCGATAAAATTGATTTTGGCAAGGGCTATTATCTGGAGGTGCTGTCGCCGGGAGCTTTTATTGCCGCTAAGGATTTGAAAAACCTGAATAATACCAGTATCGTGATGAAACTGCATTACGGTAAATTTACGATGCTGTTTACCGGCGACGCCGAAGCGCCGGTGGAGGATGAATTGCAAAAGCGTTACGGCGCTAATTTAAAAAGCGACGTGCTCAAGGTGGGACATCACGGCAGCAAAACTTCTTCCATTTATAAATTTATCAGCCGTGTGCAGCCGCAGTACGCGCTGATCAGCTGCGGCGCTTTCAAAATTTATAACCATCCCAATAAAAATGTAGTCGGAAGCCTGCAGCATTTGGGCGCGCAGGTAATGACTACGTTTGAGCACGGCAATTTGACAGTGACGACGGACGGGAAAACCTTCGACATGCAAGCGGAGCGGTGAATGCGAATAAAGACTTTGCTATTAAAAATTTTTCCTTGACATCGTGCCGCTAATATGATAACATATCATACTACATCAATATCAGTAAGTGCAGGTGTAATTGACAACAAATATTGCCGGGTCAGTGGTTGAACGGCGTATCTTGCTTATAATGAAGGATGAGGCACATCATCGCAGACAACAGACAAGGTCCTTGTGGTAAGAACCTTGTTTTTTTGTCACGATTGTATGCGCTGCTTTTAATGTGTTCAAGAATTAACGAAGGGGTGAGGAATTACATGTTTAAACCGGTTCAAGTAGGTGACAGAACTCGGTATAGTTATGCCAGAATTAAAGAAATATTGCCCATGCCTCATTTGATCGACATTCAAAGGAAATCCTATGAGTGGTTTATCAAGGAAGGACTTGTAGATATTCTGCATGATATTTCTCCGATAAAAGACTTTTCCGGTAATCTGGAGCTGTATTTTGAAAGCTTCAGCCTGGGCGAGCCTAAATACGGCGTTGAGGAGTGTAAGGAAAGGGACGAGTCCTATTCCGCTCCGATGAATGTAAAAGTGCGCCTGGTATATAAGGATACCGGCGAAATTAAGGAATCCTCCGTATTTATGGGCGATTTTCCGCTGATGACCGAAACCGGTACCTTTGTTATCAACGGTGCGGAGCGCGTTATCGTCAGCCAGCTGGTGCGTTCTCCCGGCGTGTACTACAGCGCTACCATCGACCCCAGCGGCAAAAAATTATACGGCACCACTGTGATTCCTAACCGCGGCGCCTGGATTGAATATGAAACCGATGTCAACGACGTTATCTATGCCCGCGTAGACCGTACCCGTAAGCTGCCTGCTACGGTGCTGCTGCGCGCTTTGGGCTTGTCCTCCAACGACGAGATTGTTTCTTGCTTCGGACAGCACCCTGCTTTGATTACTACCTTGGAAAAGGATACGACTAAAAACAGGGACGAGGCTATGCTGGAGGTTTATAAAAAGCTGCGCCCCGGCGAGCCTACAATTTTGGAAAACGCCGTTTCCCTCATCGAAGCTACTTTCTTTGACAATAAACGCTATGATTTGGCCAGTGTCGGCCGTTACAAACTGAACAAAAAGCTGGGCTGGCGCCACCGTTTGGAGGGAACTGTTTTGGCAGAGCCTTTGGTGGACCAGGAAACCGGCGAAATTATTCTGCCGGAAGGCACAAAGATGACCGAGGAAAACCTAGATAAGGTAGAAGCCAGCGGTGTGTACGCCGAAGAGGGCCTGCGTCGTTTGAAGGTTATGCACCACGAGCAGCCCATGCGTATGCTCTTTACTACCGGCATCGATGAAAAGAAGCATATTGTTACGGTAGAAGACGTTTTGGCTTCCTTTAATTATCTGCTGAACCTGATGGACGGCTACGGCACCGGCGACGATATCGACCATTTGGGCAACCGCCGCGTGCGCTGCGTTGGCGAGCTGCTGCAAAACCAATTCCGCATCGGCCTGGCCCGTATGGAGCGCGTAGTGCGCGAGCGTATGTCCATTCAGGATACCGAGGTTATTACGCCTCAGGCTTTAATCAATATTCGTCCCGTTGTGGCTGCGATTAAGGAATTTTTCGGCAGCAGCCAGCTGTCCCAATTTATGGACCAGAACAATCCGTTGGCCGAGCTGACGCACAAACGCCGTCTGTCCGCACTGGGCCCCGGCGGCTTGTCCCGCGAACGCGCAGGCTACGAAGTCCGCGACGTACATAACTCCCACTATGGCCGCATGTGCCCCATTGAAACGCCTGAAGGTCCGAACATCGGCTTGATCGGCTCCTTGTCTACCTTCGCCGTTATCAATAAATACGGTTTTATGGAAACTCCTTACCGCATTGTAGATAAGGAACATAAGCGCGTAACCAACGAAGTTAAATATATGACTGCCGACGAAGAGGATAAATACATCGTTGCTCAGGCCAACGAACCGTTGGATGATGAAGGCTACTTCCTGGGCGAGCGTGTTACCGCCCGCGCCAAGGACGACGTACTTTCCATCGCTCCGGAACGCTGCGATTTAATGGACGTTTCTCCTAAACAGGTAGTGTCCATTGCAACGGCGCTGATCCCCTTCCTGGAAAACGATGACGCTAACCGCGCTTTGATGGGCGCGAACATGCAGCGTCAGGCAGTTCCCCTGCTTTGCACTCAGGCTCCGATTATCGGTACTGGTATGGAATACAAGGTGGCCGTTGACTCCGGCGTTTGCGTACTGGCTAAACGCGCAGGCGAAGTAATCCGCGTTGTCGGCAACGAAATTCGTGTGCGTGCGGAAAACGGCGAGGTAGATATTTACCCGTTGCTGAAATTCAAACGCTCCAACCAAGGCACCTGCGTCAACCAGCGTCCTATCGTTTTCAAAGGCGATAAGGTAGCGGAAAAGCAGGTTCTGGCCGACGGTCCGGCAACCGACCACGGAGAGCTGGCTTTGGGCCACAATGTTATCGTAGCTTATATGCCTTGGGAAGGCTATAACTACGAGGATGCCGTTTTGCTGAACGAGGATTTGGTCAAGGCGGATATCTTTACTTCTATTCATATTGAAGAATACGACTGCGACGCCCGCGATACCAAGCTGGGCAAAGAGGAAATCACCCGCGAGCTGCCCAACGTAGGCGAGGAAGCGCTGAAAGATTTGGACGAGCGCGGCATTATCCGCATCGGCGCGGAGGTACGCCCCGGCGATATTCTGGTAGGCAAGGTTACTCCTAAAGGCGAAACCGAGCTGACTGCAGAAGAGCGCCTGCTGCGCGCAATATTCGGCGAAAAAGCCCGCGAAGTACGCGACAGCTCCCTGCGCGTACCCCATGGCGAAGCTGGTAAAATCGTTAGCGTTAAGGTGTTCAGCCGCGAAAACGGCGACGACCTGCCGCCGGGAGTAAACGAGCAGGTGCGCGTACATATCGCGCAAAAGCGTAAAATCTCCGAAGGCGATAAGATGGCGGGCCGTCACGGCAACAAGGGCGTCGTTTCCCGCATTATGGCCCGCGAGGATATGCCTTTCCTGCCCAGCGGCGAACCGGTGCATATCGTACTGAATCCTTTGGGCGTACCTTCCCGTATGAATATCGGCCAGGTTTTGGAAAACCATTTAGGCTGGGCTGCCCGCGCTTTGGGTATGCAGATCGAAAACGACGCTCAGGGCTTGGTAGAGCGCTTGACTAAATACGGCTATGACGTAGAAAAATACGGCATGCCTAAGACTGTAGAAATAGATAAATTCGGCGATAAGAGCATCAAGGCCGTGCAGATTTCCGTGCCGGTATTCGACGGCGCGCACGAGCAGGATATTGCCGAGGCTTTGGAGCTGGCAGGTATCGATAAGACTGCTAAGACCGTACTGTATGACGGACGTACCGGCGAACCCTTCGACAACCCGGTAACTGTCGGCTTGACTTACTATTTGAAGCTGCACCATTTGGTTGACGACAAGATTCATGCCCGCAGCACCGGCCCGTACTCTCTTGTAACGCAGCAGCCCTTGGGTGGCAAGGCTCAGTTCGGCGGCCAGAGATTCGGCGAGATGGAGGTTTGGGCGCTGGAGGCTTATGGCGCCGCTTACACCTTGCAGGAAATTTTGACCGTGAAGTCCGACGACGTGGTTGGCCGCGTTAAGACTTACGAAGCCATCGTGAAGGGCGAAAACGTGCCCGATCCCGGCATTCCCGAATCCTTCAAGGTATTGGTTAAGGAACTGCAGTCCATTGGCCTGGATATTAAGGTGCTCAACGAGGACGAGGAAGAAATTTCCCTGCGCGACGATGAGGACGACGAGGTTAATGTTCACGATACCGACGAAGAAACCAACGTCCGCGAAATAGGCAATATGGAAAGCCATTATGAAGAAAATGCAGGCGAGCAGCCTGACGATTATGCTGACAATGACTCCACCGAAGATATTTCAGATATTATTGCCGACGTAGGTAATTATCCGGATGGCATGTCCATCAGAGAAACTCCGGACATCGACCTGGATGCTTACGACAATAATTAAGAGAAGGGAGCGAACGATTCTTGTTAGATGTAAATAATTTCGTTTCTATGCGTATCGGTTTGGCTTCTCCTGATCAGATCAGAGCCTGGTCCTATGGCGAAGTAAAGAAACCCGAAACCATCAATTATAGAACTCTGAAGCCGGAACGCGACGGCTTGTTCTGCGAAAGAATCTTTGGCCCTACTAAGGACTGGGAATGTCATTGCGGCAAGTATAAACGTATCCGTTATAAGGGTATTATCTGCGATAAGTGCGGCGTTGAGGTTACCCGCAGCAAGGTGCGCCGCGAGCGTATGGGCCACATTGAGCTGGCCGCACCCGTTTCCCACATCTGGTATTTTAAAGGTATCCCCAGCCGTATGGGCTTGATTCTGGACGTTTCTCCCCGTAATTTGGAAAAGGTGCTGTATTTTGCCAGCTACATCGTACTGGACCCGGGAGATACGCCGCTGGCTAAAAAGCAGCTGCTCACCGAAGCCGAATATGTGGAAGCCCGCGACAAATACGGCGAGGACTTCCGCGTAGGCATGGGCGCTCAGGCTGTTAAAGAGCTGCTGGAGGAAATCGACCTTCCGGCTCTGACTAACGAGCTGCGCGCTGAAATGAAGGAAGTAAGCGGTCAGCGCAAGGTACGCGCAGTACGCCGTTTAGAGGTTTGCGAAGCCTTTTTGAAATCCGGCAACCGTCCCGAATGGATGATTCTGGACGTAGTGCCGGTAATTCCGCCCGAGCTGCGCCCCATGGTACAGCTGGACGGCGGCCGCTTTGCCACCTCCGACCTGAACGATTTGTACCGCCGCGTTATCAACCGCAATAACCGTCTGAAACGCCTGCTGGAGCTGCATGCTCCCGATATTATCGTGCGCAACGAAAAACGTATGCTGCAAGAGGCTGTGGACGCTTTAATAGATAACGGCCGCCGCGGCCGCCCCGTAACGGGCCCCGGCAACCGTCCTTTAAAATCTCTGTCCGATATGCTGAAGGGCAAGCAGGGTCGCTTCCGTCAGAACCTGTTGGGTAAGCGCGTCGACTATTCCGGCCGTTCCGTAATCGTTGTCGGCCCGGAACTGAAAATGCACCAGTGCGGCCTGCCGAAGGAAATGGCTTTAGAGCTGTTCAAGCCCTTCGTTATGAAGCGTCTGGTTTCCAGCGGACTGGCAACTAATATCAAAAGCGCTAAGCGTAAGGTAGAACGCGCCGAGGCTGAGGTTTGGGATATTCTTGAGGATGTAATCAAGGAGCACCCCGTACTGCTGAACCGTGCGCCGACGCTGCACAGACTGGGCATTCAGGCGTTCGAGCCTATTTTGTCCGAGGGCCGCGCTATTAAGCTGCACCCGTTGGTATGTACCGCTTACAACGCCGACTTCGACGGCGACCAGATGGCTGTCCATCTGCCGCTGTCCGTAGAAGCCCAGGCCGAAGCGCGTATGCTGATGATGTCCGTAAATAATATTCTGGCTCCGAAGGACGGCAAGCCTGTTGCCGTGCCGACCCAGGATATGGTTTTGGGCGCCTACTATCTGACTATCGTGAAGGAGGGCGCTTTTGGCGAGGGCAAACGCTTCAGCAGCGTTGACGAAGCTCAGCTGGCTTACTTCCATCACGCAGTAGATTTGCAGGCGCTGATTAAGGTATATATTCCCAACAGCGAGATTTTTGACGAGCCTTCCAATGAAGGCGTGTCCTTGGTTACCACTACCGTGGGCAACACTATTTTCAACGGCGAGCTGCCGGTAGAAATGCGTTACTTCCATAAGGAAAAGGACGCCGACGGCAACGAGGAATGGCATTTAGGCAAGCTGATCAACAAGAAAGAGCTGGGCAAATTGGTTGCTAAAGCTCACAAACTGTTCGGCAATCTGCGTACTGCCGAAATTCTGGATATCGTTAAGAAAATGGGCTATGATAACGCCTGCAAGTCTGGTATTTCCATTGCTACCTCCGATATTAAAATTCCTGCCGAAAAGCAGGCTATCCTGGACGCAACGGAAAAAGAAGTCGATAAAGCCGAGCGTATGTTCCGCCGCGGTTTGATGAGTAACGACGAGCGTTACCGCAAGGTTATCGAGCTGTGGAACCAGGCTACCGACAAGGTTACGGAAGCGCTGATGAAATCCACCATGGACAAGTTCAACCCCGTGTACATGATGGCCGACTCCGGCGCCCGCGGCAACCAGCAGCAGATTCGTCAGCTGGCCGGTATGCGCGGCTTGATGGCCGACCCGTCCGGCCGTATCATCGACCGTCCTATCAAGTCTAACTTCCGCGAAGGCCTGACTATTTTGGAATACTTCATTTCTTCTCACGGCGCGCGCAAGGGTCTGGCTGATACTGCGCTGCGTACCGCCGACTCCGGTTATCTGACCCGCCGTCTGGTAGACGTTGCTCAGGATGTTATCGTGCGCGAGGACGACTGCGACGTTGTGGGTATGAATCTGGTGAAGGAGCGCAGCCGTCTGAGCAAGACTGTGCTGGGTGCCAGCCAGAACAAAATCCGCGAAAGAATTATGGGCCGCACTTTGGCCAGCGGCGTGCTGGATGCAGAGGGCAATTTAATTGCCGAAGCGGATACCAATATTACCGAAGAGCTGTTCGCTAAGCTTAACGGCGCTAAGGTTGAAGAAATCAGCCTGTATTCTACTGAGGATATGAACGGCGAGGACGTTGAGTCTGTACGTATCAATATCAGCGACGAGTTTGCGCATCAAGTGCTCAAGGAAGCTATGATGCACAATTTCGACGGCAAGGAAGCCGCAGCCGACATTATCAACGGCGCGGGCGAGATTTTGGTACCCGCAGGAGCTGCCATCAACGAGGCTGTTATCGACGCTATTTTAAACGACGGCGCTGTTAAGGAAATCCGTATCCGTAATAACGATATTGCCGGTATCGAAGTGGAAGCTATCACCGAAGGCAAAAAGAACCAGACCATTATCGAATCCCTGCATGACCGCATTATCGGCCGCAATCTGGCGGAGGATATTCTCGATGAAAACGGCGAGGTTCTGTACCATATCAACGAATATGTTACCGAGCCGATTGCCGAACGTATTTGCCAGCTGCGTACCAAGGTTAAGATTCGCAGCGTATTGACCTGTAAATCTAAATTCGGCGTTTGCCGCAAATGCTATGGCCGCAACCTGGCTACGGGGAGGAATGTCGACGTGGGCGAAGCTGTCGGCACTATCGCTGCGCAATCCATCGGCGAACCCGGTACCCAGCTGACCATGCGTACCTTCCATACAGGCGGCGTTGCCGGCGGCGACGATATTACCCAAGGTCTGCCGCGCGTTGAGGAACTGTTTGAAGCGCGTAAGCCCAAGCATCCCGGCATTCTTACCGAAAACAGCGGCAGCGTGCATATTATTGAAGAAGGCGGTATGCGCCGCGTAATCGTTACCGGCGAGGACGGCTTGGGCCAAGAATACGCTATTCCTTACGGCGCTAAGCTGGCCGTGGCCGACGGCGACGTTATCGCCAAGGGCGACCGCATTACCGAAGGCTCCCTCAATCCTCACGACGTACTGCGTATCAGCGGCGTGAAGGCTACGCAGAATTATCTGGTTTCCCAGGTTGTCGGCGTATACAAATCTCAGGGCGTTGATATCAACAGTAAGCATATCGAGGTAATGGTGCGTCAGATGATGCGCAAGGTTCGCATTGACGAATCCGGCGATACCACGATGCTGCCGGGCGAGTATGTGGACGTAGCGGAATTTGAAGAGCAGAATGCCGCTGTGCGCGAGGCCGGTAAGGAGCCCGCCGAAGGACGTCCCATTCTGCTGGGTATTACCAAGGCTTCTCTGGCAACCGATTCCTTCCTGTCCGCCGCTTCCTTCCAGGAAACGACCCGCGTGCTCACCGATGCCGCTATCAAGGGCAAGGTTGACCCGCTGCTGGGCCTTAAGGAAAACGTTATCATCGGCAAGCTGATTCCGGCCGGAACCGGCATGAGCCGTTATCGCGACATTAAAGTAAAATATAACTTGCCGGGCGAAAAACCGGCGGAAGCTGCTGCCGATAAACCGGAGCAGGAATAATTTATTGGCAAGCGCCTCAGGAGTCTGCAAAGCTCCGGGGCGCTTTGCTGCAAACAAATAATTTTGAGGAGACGCTTATGCAGTTTTTCTATTGTCCTCAATGCGGCAGAAAGCTGGACAGCCGCCCCTTCGGCGACGACGGGACGACGCCCTGGTGCAGTCACTGCCATAAGCCCTATTTTGAAATTTTTCCCGTGGTAGCTATTACCATGGTGGTCGACGAACTGGGCGAAGTAGCTTTGCTCAAGCAAAAATATCTGTCCAGCGATTATTATAATTTTGTTTCCGGCTATGTGAAGCCCGGCGAAACAGCCGAAGACTGCGCCGTGCGCGAGGTGCGGGAGGAAATTGGCGTTACGGCGCGCAGCCTGCGTTTTATGTGCAGCCAATGGGCGGAAGAGCAGCAAATGCTGCTGCTGGGTTTTATGGCCAGAGTTGAAAAAATGCCCTTTACTCTGTCCGGCGAGGTGGACGAAGCCGTGTGGCTGCCGGCGGTGCAGGCCTTGGAGAAGGTTTATCCTGCCGGTAATATTACTCATACCATGCTGGCGCAATATTTAAAGGCGCAAAAGTAGGCTGACGGCGCTTGCTGCAATATTTAACAGTTAAAAAATAATGTAAACGCGCCTTGCGCAATGTTAAAAGGAGTATTTGCTATGCTGATGAAAAATTTTCCTGCTCCCTGCCGGGTGGATTACGTGCCTTCGCCCTACGAGCCGGACGAGGACGGCGTTATGGACGTTGGCTACAAAACCGGCAGGCTCAGCGACGGCCGCGCCTACCGTTTGGAATGCTGGCGCATGGACGATATGCTGATGCTGACGGTGTTGTTTGCCGACGCGGGCCTGGAAGCTTATTGCCGCGACGATATGTATCTGCTGCTGGAGGGTGAGGGGATTCTGCGCTTTACGGCAGGACGGCGGCCTTTGCAGGCCGCGCGTACTCAGGACGATATCGGCCAAAGAATGTGGGCACTGAATCTGATGCTGGCTGATAAGCAGGGGGGTTACAGCGAGCTGTTGGTGGAATTGAACAGGTATAAGTAAAAAAGGCTTGTGTTTAAAGTACCGAAACATTAGTTAAAGAAATGTATTTTAATTAAATTTGAAATTAAAATTTTAAGCTGCTTTGCGTTTTTGATGCAGGTAGCTTTTTTCTTATCCAAAAAATTGCGGTAAAAAATTTACTTAAAAGATTTATTCTGAAAAATTTTTGGCAGAAATGGATTTGTAATGACTAGTAATTTGCTTTAAGACGCTAGTTTATCGTAAGCGCGTCAGCACTCAAATAAAATCCACTCAATGCGGATTTTAGCTTGATTGGGGGGATGAGGTGATATAATTCTTTTTGAAGAAGATAAAAATTTAGCGATGATTTGCTGAATCTTGACGATAATCATATAGTATTTGCGGAGGTGGATTAAATGTATGAAAATGTATTGGCAAATAAACAATATTGGGAAAGGTTTCTGGAGCAATTAAAAGTTGATTATGGAACGCCTAGATTTAAAGCAGAAGTAGTGTTTGATACGTTATTATTGCCGGAGATAGTCGTGGAACTTGTAAGTAAAGCTTTGGGCAAAGATAGCTGCGAAGATTTTAAATTTGTTGTTAAGGAATATCCTATACTTAACCATCGTGTTGATAGAGGCAAAGCTAATAAGCGCTCTTTTTGTATTGATTATTTGCTGCACAGCGCCGATAAAATGTATTTAGTGGAATTGAAAACAGACAAGGTGTCTGTAAAAAGAGAACAACTTGAAAAATACCGGAGTCTGACCGAAGCCAGTGAATTTTCCGAGACGTATGGGGAGTATGTGGAAATTGTCAAAGGCAATAAAAAACGCTACGCCCAGCAGGCACAGCGCGTGGAAGCTGCTAAGGAAAAGTTTCGTGATGAAGCTGAAATAATTTATATTGTTCCCGATGAAAATGCCTTTTTGCGCAAGCAAGGCGTCAAATATATTTCATTGCGGGCGGCACTGGCTGATATGAAAAATTACAGCTCTTTGACGCAGACTTTTTTGCAAATTTGGCAAATAGCGACGACAGCTGATGCTAGTATGGACGGCTTTAATCAGGCGATATAATAGAAGTATTTCAAGAACAGGTGATAGATGATGAAACGAAAGATACAGGCGTTGGTTTTAGTACTCGCGTTGTTTTTTAGTCCGTCCTGCTGGGCAGCGGCAAAGTCGTTAGCACAATACAGGAATACGGAATACGGCTATAGTATTATGGTTCTCGATACTTTCAGAATCAATCCGGAAATCAAGTTTCCTATGATTTTTCATGGAAAAGACGAATTTGCTATGCTTAATATTATAATGGCAAATAGGGCAGATATATCGGTCGCAGACGATAGGTTGGGAGAATGGTTGTTTGAGTATGGGTCTAAAGCGGCTGCTGCTATGGATGGGGAGATTGTGTCACAGCAGCGTGTAACGCTGAATAATCGTGACGCCTATTTCACTTTATTCGTTTTTAAAAGAAACGGTAAAGATTATGTATTTATTATGGAAAGTGTACCGGACGGCAAATTTATATACAACATAGCGGCCATTACCTTGCCGGTAGACGGCTATGCCGAATTAATAATGCAGTCAATCAATAGCTTTCGTTGGTAAGGCTAAAAGTGATTTATCGCTCCAAGGAAGGAGTGGCAAGCTAAAAATTTAAAATAACCGTTATCCGCGCAGGAGTTTGTAAGCCGCGCGGATTTTTTGTGCTCAGCAGGTTTATATTGTTTTGTCATGCCCAACATAAATTTTTCAAAGTTAAGCTATAATTAAGCTGAAGCTGATAAAGTATATTATGGTACAATATCAGCGGGAGGATAACGCTATGAAAATTTTATTAGCTGAGGACGATTTGAATTTAGGCAAGCTGCTGAGCGTTCCGGCGAAAATAATTCTAAAAAACGCTTGCATTTTTCCAGATTTGTGTTATAATGACGTACATAAGTAAATATTGAGTGGATGACGTATATGGGAGAAGGCATTGCCTACCGAAGGAGCAAAACTCTCAGGTGCTTCGCAGAAGCGGAACCGTATGCTGACACAACTCTGGAGAGTCCCTTAAATGGGCGCCGAAGGTGCACGGATGCGACGTATCCTAATCTCTCAGGCTAAAGGACGGAGAAAGCTTATGCAAGGCTGTATGTAGCCTTCATATTGTCATTGACTTTTACCGGAGTATTAGCGCGATACTCCGGTTTTTTATTTACTTAAAACAAAGATAATGCAAAACCAAATGAGGGAAAAGGGAGATGTTTTGTTATGTTGGAAACCTTAAACGCGATTGATTCTTTTGTCTGGGGCCCGCCATTATTGGTGCTGCTGGTCGGCACCGGTATCTGGCTGACTATCCGCCTGGGTTTATTGCAGGTTTTTAAGCTGGGCGATGCGTTGAAATTGATTTTCAGCGCCAAAAATGACGGCCACGGCGATGTCAACAGCTTTAAAGCGTTGTGTACGGCTCTGGCCGCTACGGTCGGCACCGGTAATATCGTAGGCGTGGCCACGGCTATTAAGGCCGGCGGTCCGGGCGCTTTGTTCTGGATGTGGATGGCCGCTTTCTTCGGCATGGCTACGAAATACGCCGAATGCTTGCTGGCAGTTAAATACCGTACCGTGGACGCCAACGGCAATATTTCCGGCGGCCCGATGTATTATATTGAAAACGGTATGGGTAAGGCCTATAAGCCTTTGGCCGTAATCTTTGCCGCCTTCGGCGTGCTGTGCGCTTACTTTGGCATCGGTACCTTTGCTCAAGTAAATTCCATTGTGGAAATTACGAAAATTTCCGCCGGTATCCCCGTAATTTACACCGGCATTGCTTTAACCGTGCTGGTAGCGGCGGTTACTATCGGCGGTTTGAAATCTATCGCTACCGTAGCCGCTAAGGTTGTTCCCGGTATGGCTGTGCTGTACTTTTTGACTACCGTGGGCATTTTAATCGCCTTTGCCGACCAGGTGCCTGCGGCCATCGCCACCGTACTGCACGACGCTTTTACGCCGACTGCGGCGCAGGGCGGCTTCCTGGGCGCTACTGTAATGCTGGCGATGCGCAGCGGCGTGGCTCGCGGCGTTTTCTCCAACGAATCCGGTTTGGGCTCCGCTCCTATCGTAGCTGCGGCTGGCCAAACCAAATGGCCGGCCGAGCAGGGCTTGGTTTCCATGACCGGTACTTTTATCGACACCATCATCATCTGCACGCTGACCGGACTTTCCCTGACCGTTACCGGCGTATGGTGCGGCGATTTGAACGGCGCGGCTATGACCGACGCGGCTTTCCGCATGGCTTTCCCCACATGGGGCGGTATGCTGCTGCTGGTTGGCCTGGTGCTTTTCGCCTTCACCACGATTCTGGGCTGGAATTACTACGGCGAACGCTGCGTGGAATATCTGCTGGGCGTTAAAGCGATTATGCCCTACCGCGTAATCTTCATTATCCTTATCGCCTGCGGCCCCTTCCTCAAGCTGGAGGAAATCTGGGTGCTGGCGGATATCGTCAACGGTCTTATGGCAATTCCTAACTTAATTGCTCTGCTGGCCTTGACCGGCGTGGTAGTAGCCGAAACCAAGGCTTACCAAAAGCATTTAAAAGAAAATAAGCAATAAGCGTGGCTGAAATGTAACAAAAGGGGACTCTTTGTGAAAAGGGTCTCCTTTTACTATGCAGAAATTCTTTCCTTTGCTATAATGGAAATATAATAGGTACTGCAAATTAACTGGCGGTAAGTTTTGACTTTAGAAAGGATGTGGCGTCATGAGTATTTTGGGCAACATCATTTGGTTTATTTTCGGCGGAATTTTTGCCGGCCTGGGCTGGTTTTTAATCGGTTTGCTGTGGTGCGTGACTATTATTGGCATACCCGTGGGTCTGCAATGCTTTAAATTTGGCCGTTTGAGCTTTTTCCCCTTTGGCAAAAGCATTAAATACGGCGGCGGGGCTGGCAGCCTGCTGCTGAATATTTTTTGGCTGATTTTCGGCGGCGTGGAAATGGCCTTGGCTCATGTGACTTTTGGCTTGATGCTGTGCGTGACGATTATCGGTATTCCCTTCGGGCTGCAGCATTTTAAACTGGCTAAGCTGGCGCTGCTGCCCTTTGGCGCAGAAATTACCGAAGATTGACGATGGAATGAATTGGGAAGGCTGGAGATGATTTGATGCTGACGAAAAGCTTTATTGAATTTTTGTATGAGGCGGCGCATATTCAGCGTTGGAACGAGCATATCCGCCCCGGCGGCTTTACGGAGCTGGATAAGCAGGCGCATAAAATGATGATTATGTACGTTTTGGCGCGGCATGAGGAGGACGACCACGGCGTTAAGCTGAACTGGCGCAGCCTTATCGAGGGCGGTATTTTTGAATTTTTGCAGCGCAACGTACTGACGGATATTAAGCCGCCGGTTTTTCACGAAATGATGCGCGTGTACGGCAAGGAGCTCAACGCCTGGGTTTATGAGGAGCTGCGCCGCCGCATTCCCGATATTCAGGAAGATTTTATGGAAAAGATGCAGAATTATTTTGAGGACGCCGGTTATTGTCCTATGGAAAAGAAAATTCTGCGTGCGGCTCACTATCTGGCGACCAAATGGGAATTTGAAATCATTTACCATTTTAACGAGGGCATTTACGGCAGCGAGGATACCAAGGCGCTGATTGATAACGAGCTGGAGGATCATTACGATTTGGCGGCGGTGAAGAAGCTGGCCTTAAACGGCAAGAGCAGCAAATTTATCGATTTGGTAGGGCAGCTGCGCTTTCAAAAGCGTTGGGCCCAGTCGCCCCGCGTACCGGAAACTTCCGTGATGGGGCATGTGCTGTTAGTGGCTATTATGGGCTATTTTTGCGCCGTTAAGCTGGGCGCCTGCGACGAGCGCATCGTCGGCGACTTTTTGTGCGGTTTGTTCCACGATTTGCCGGAGGTGCTGACTCGCGATATTATCAGTCCGGTGAAGCGCAGCGTGCCGGGGCTGGACGATTTGATTAAGCGCATCGAGGAGCGTCTGGTGGCGGAAAAGATTTTGCCGCTGCTGCCCTACGGCTGGCACGAGGATATTTTGTATTACACGCAAAACGAATTTACGAACCGCATTAGGCTGGACGGCAAAATTATACAGGTGAACATCGACGAGCTGGACGAAAAATATAATTACGACGGCTGTCACGCTATCGACGGCACGGTGCTCAAGGCCTGCGATAATCTGGCGGCTTTCGTAGAGGTGTGGCTGTCGCGTCGCTACGGCATTACCTCCAAGCATATGACCGAGGGAGAAATGGGTATCAGGGCGATGTATAAGGATAAAATTATCGGCGGTATTGATTTTGGCAGCGTATATGACGAGTTCGAATAAAAATTGGGGCCGGCGCTTTTATGCCGGCCCTGCAATTAATAGAGCGCAATATTAACGCTGAAAAAGCGCTAATAGCGTAACTTAAAAAACATAGCAGTCAGAAAATAGCAAAAATTTTCTCGCAAAAGCATTTACAGTATACAGTATACAAGTTATAATATAGTTAGTAGGTAAGTCGTTCCCATTTGTTTTTTGAAGGAGGTCAGACTATGAACATTTTTGAAATGGCTCAAATTCCCCTGAATAAAGCTATTGAAACCATGAAATTGGACGCAGGCGCAGCGCAGATTATCGCTAATCCGGAGCGCACGCTGGAGGTTGCTATTCCGGTAAAGATGGATGACGGCACGACAAAGGTTTTCACCGGCTACCGCAGCCAACACAGCACCATTCTTGGCCCCGCTAAGGGCGGTGTGCGCTATCATCAGAACGTAAGCCTGGATGAAGTGAAAACTTTGGCTTTCTGGATGACCTGTAAATGCGCAGTTGCCGGTTTGCCTTACGGCGGCGGTAAGGGCGGTATCATTGTCGATCCCTCCAAGCTGTCCGCAAGAGAGCTGGAAGCTCTGACCCGCGGCTTTATCGATAAAATTGCGCCGATTATCGGTGAAAAGCGCGATATTCCCGCGCCCGATATGAATACTAACGCTCAAATCATGGGCTGGATGATGGACGAATTCAGTAAGCTGACCGGGCAGTACGAGCCCGGCTTCATCACCGGCAAAGCTATCGCCGTAGGCGGCTCTTTGGGGCGTACTGCCGCTACCGGACGCGGCGTGGTTGTGGCCGCGCTGGAGGCTTTGAAGCTGAAGGGCATCGCTCCCGCCGACGCAACCGCTGCCGTACAGGGCTTCGGCAATGTAGGCAGCTGGACCGCTAAGCTGTTCTGCGACGCAGGCGTAAAGGTTGTGGCTTTAAGCGACGTATTCGGCGCTATTTATAATCCTGACGGCTTCGATTGCTATGCTGTGGACGAGTATGTCAAGAAAACCGGCAGCGTAGTCGGATATCCGGGCAGTAAGGCTATTACTAACGCCGAGTTGCTGGCTTTGAAGGTTACAGTGCTGGCTCCCTGCGCTATGGAGCTGCAGATTACCGCTGACAATGCGGACGCAGTGCAGGCCGCAATCGTTTGCGAAGGCGCTAACGGCCCGACGACTCCCGATGCCGACACAATTCTGGACGCTAAGGGAATCATGGTTGTGCCCGATATTCTGGCTAACGGCGGCGGCGTAACTGTAAGCTATTTTGAATGGGTACAAAACCTCTATCGTTACTTCTGGACGGAAGAAGAGGTTATTGAAAAGCAAACCGCGATGATGATTAAAGCGTTCAAAGAGGTACACGCTAAAGCCGAGCAATACGGCGTCGATATGCGCGTAGCGGCTTACATCGTTGCGCTGAGCAGCTTGGTGGAAGCTATGAAGATTCGCGGTATGTGCTGAAAGTAAAAATAATTATTGGTTCAATATTTAAATAATGAATAGCCTTCGGCAGTCAGTAAAATGCTTGCCGAAGGTTTTTCTTTTTCCGCAGGCAGGAAAAATCTTTCTGTTTATGGAATTATAACACATTAAGTTTTGTCGCAAAGGAGGGAAAGCAATGCTTTTAGGTATAGACGTAGGAGGCACTTTTACGGACGCGGTGCTGCTGGAGCAGGCGGAGGTGGCCGCCCAGGCCAAGACGCCGACAACGCACGACGATGTGCTGCACTGCCTTTTGGCCGCGCTGGATGCTGTGCTGCCGCAGGCAGAGCGGGCGGCGGAAAAATTAGAGCGAGTGGTAATTTCCAGCACTATAGTTACCAACGCACTGACGGAAGGCAAGCTGGACCCAGTATTTCTGGCGGTCATTACCGGCCCCGGCATGAACATTAAAGGTCATGTGCCGGTAACGCCTTATTATTTGAGCGGTTATGTGGATCATCGGGGAAAGGTTACGGTGCAGCTGGATTGGACGAAGCACCGCGATTTATTGAACAGGCAAGGTCGCGGCGTGTGCGCCGTCAGCGGCAAATTTGCCGTGCGCGACCCGCAGCTGGAATTTCAGGCGCAGCATGAGCTGAAAAAATGCGGCTACGAAAAAATTTTTCTGGGCAGCGAGCTGAGCGGCGAGCTGAATTTTATCCGCCGGACTAATTCCGCTTATTTTGCGGCGCAGGTTTATACTTTATTTAAGCGCTTCAGCCAGCGCATCGCTAGGGCTTTGGGCGAGCGAGGCATTACTGCGCCGGTACATATTTTAAAGGCGGACGGCGGCACGCTGCCTTTAGCCGTAGCCTTAGAGCAGCCGGTGGAGGCGGTGTTCACCGGGCCTGCGGCTTCTGTGCTGGGCATCGAAGCGCTGGCCGCGCCGTCGGTCAACAGCATTTCGCTGGACGTGGGCGGCACGACGACGGATATTGCTTTTTGGGAAAAGGGTCTGCCTTTGATGGCCAAGCGCGGCGCGATTATCAACGGCTATCCTACGGCGGTGCGTTCTTTTCATATGCGCAGCATCGGCATCGGCGGCGACAGCAGGATTCATAAGC
>ERZ779895.2254-NODE-2254-length-17892-cov-4.505578_pt1 | contig 17892 bp, 15 predicted proteins | sample MGYA00511093_ERZ779895 | MGnify/ENA primary metagenome ERZ779895 (study PRJEB29588, sample SAMEA2142970) | human gut metagenome | biome: human gut; feature: human-associated habitat; material: faeces | place: Denmark | collected 2008/2010 ... | reverse complement strand
CACACGCGCCTGCACGGCGCTGCCCGAGGCGCGGAAGGACGCAAGCGGCAGCGCGATGCTGCCATCATTTTGCTCTGCGGCGGCGAGGAGAGCCTCTGCCTGCCGCTCGATCGAATCGTCGAGCGAGACGAGCGAGCGCGCCGTTGCGGCGATGTGCTCGCCTGCGCGGGGGTTGAGCGTTTGAAGCCGCGGTAAGATCTCAAGGCGCAGGAAGTTCCGCGCGGCGGCGTTCGGGTCTGCGTTGGTGCGATCCTCAACATGCGGAATGTTGTGAGAATGTGCATAGGCGGCGAGTTCCGCGCGTGTCTGCTCCAAAAACGGACGAACGAGATCGCCCTGCTTTGGCCGCATGCCGCAAAGGCCGTGCAGATCCGTTCCGCGGACGAGGTTTAAAAGCACCGTTTCTGCGTTGTCGTCTGCGTGATGCGCCAGCGTGAGCTGTGCATTCAGCTTTTTTGCCGTTTCGCGCAGAAAGGCGTAGCGCAGGTCGCGCGCAGCCTCTTCCACGGTCTTGCCCGTTTTGTGCGCATGGGCGCGCACATCGCCGGAACCCGAGCAGAAGGGGATCCTCTCTTCTTCGCACCATGCGCGGACGAATTCTTCGTCGCGCACGGCTTCTTCGCCGCGCAGCCGGTGGTTGAAGTGCGCGCAGGAAACGTCATAGCCCTGCTCACGCAGAAAATAGAGGAGACACATCGAGTCTGCGCCGCCGGATACAGCGGCGAGCACGCGCTGAGCCTTGTTGAGATATTGCGCGCAGAGCGCTTCCGCGCGCGGCAGATCAGTCCTCTTCATGCCGGTAGTCAAGAGAGGAGAAGGTTGTATACTGCGGCGACCAGGCGAGTTCTACCTTGCCCGTTTCGCCGTGACGGTTCTTGGCGATGATGCACTCGGCAATGTTGCGCTTTTCCGAGTTTTCGTTGTAGTAGTCGTCGCGGTAGAGGAACATGACAATATCCGCGTCCTGCTCGATGGCGCCCGATTCACGAAGGTCGGAGAGCATGGGGCGCTTGTCCTCGCGCTTTTCGTTCGCACGCGAGAGCTGCGAGAGACACAGCACGGGGACTTGCAGCTCCTTTGCCATGATCTTGAGCATACGGGAAATGTCGCTGACGACCTGCTGGCGGCTCTCGCCGCTGTAGCCCTTGGCGCCGGAGGAGGCCATCAGCTGCAAGTAGTCGATGACGACAAAGCCCAGGTTGTCGATGCGGCGGCACTTGGCGTTCATATCCGCCACCGTGAGCATTGGGTTATCGTCGATGAGAATATTGAGCCCGGAGAGAACCGAGGCGGCGTTTGCAATGTTGACCCAGTCGGCCTCGCGGAGGTTGCCCGTCACGAGCCGCTGGTTTTCGACCGTCGCCTGATTCGACAAAATGCGCGTGACGAGCTGCTCGCGCGACATTTCGAGCGAGAAGATGGCCACGGCCTGCCCGCTCGTGCGGGCGACGTTCAGCGCAAGGTTCAGCGCCATACTCGTTTTGCCCATACCGGGACGTGCGGCCAGCAGCACAAGGTCGGACTTGTTGAGACCGTTCATCCGGTCGTCCAGCACGCCGAAACCCGTGGGAAGTCCCGGCAGGGTCCTGCCGCCGTTGGCACTCAGCTCGCTTAAGTGATCGAGCACGCCCTGCAAAACAACGCCAATGTTCGCCATGCTCTGCGCGCTGCGCCCGCGGCGCACGGCGTAGATCTTCTGTTCCGCCGCGTCGAGCACGTTGGACGCGCCGCCTGTACCGTCCTGCACCATGGCGGAGATCTCCCCCGCCGCGGTGTAGAGCGCGCGCAGCAGCGCCTTGTCGCGCACAATGCTGACGTATTCCATCACGTTTGCGCTCGTGGGCGTCACGTCCATGAGCTGGGCGAGATACGGGCGCGTGGTGTTTTCATCGTAGGTGCCGTTTTTCTCCATTTCGCCCGCGACGGTCACGCCGTCGATGGGCTTGGAGTAGACGAACATGGAGTAGATCGTTTCAAAGATCTCGCGGTTCTGCTTTAGGTAAAAATCATCGGGACGGAGCTGCTCCATCACGTCTTTGACGCAGTTTGCGTCGATGAGCATCGAGCCGATCACGGACTGCTCCGCCTCAAGAGAATGAGGCATCTGCCGGTAGAAGATATCCTCCACGGGAAAACCTCCTTATTGCATAATAGTGCGCGTGCTTACTCCTCGCTCACGCTGACGGAGAACTTGGCGCTGACCTCGTAGCCGAGCTTTGCCTTCACCTCGTAGGTGCCGTAGGCCTTGATTGGCTCGTCGAGCACGATCTTCTGCTTGGGCACGTCGAGCTGGAATTGGTTGGCAAGAGCCTCGGAGATCTCCTTGCTCGTGATGGCGCCGAAGAGCTTACCCTCCTTGCCGCCCTTGGCCGTGAGCTTCACGGTCACGTTCTTGAGCTTGCCGCCCATTTCAACGGCGGCCTGACGGTTCGCGGCCTCCTCGGCTCTGCGCGCCTTTTCCTTTAAGTTCATGGTGTTGATGGCGTCGGCCGTGGCGAGCACGGCGAGCTTGCGGGGCAGCAGGAAGTTTCTTGCGTAGCCCTCGGCTGCGTCGATGAGCTGACCCTTCTTGCCCTGACCTCTGACGTCCTGTGTTAAAATGACTTTCATGTGTATGTCCTCCTTGTGGGGTGATTTACGTTGTGGGGAAGAGCGTTACTCTTCCATATATTCGTCGATGGCGTTGAGCAGACGCGCCCGCACCTCGTCGACGCTGGCATCGGCCACCTGGCCGCCGGCGGTAGTAGAGTTGCCGCCGCCGCCGAGCTTTTCCATAATGAACTGTACGTTGATCTCGCCGAGCGATCTCGCCGAGAGGTTCACACCCGTGCCGTTCTTGAACAGCACGAATGAGGCGTGAATGCCCGAGAGCGTCAGAAGCTCGTCGGCCGTCTTGGCGGCGGTCACGCGGTCGATCTCCTTTTCGACGGCGGCAACGGCAATGTCGCCGTTGACGAGCTCTGCGTGGCGAATGATCTCATAGCGCTCGATCATGCCGGCAAGGTCGCTCTGGAAGAAACGCTGCACGTCCGACGTGTCCGCGCCCGCGCGGCGCAGGAACGCGGCGGCTTCAAATGTGCGCCCGCCGGTGCGCATGGTGAAATTCTTCGTGTCGAGCACGATGCCCGCAAGCAGCGCCTCGGACTCTGCACGCAGAAGATCGGTCGGGTCGGCAAGATACTGCAAAAGCTCCGTGACGAGCTCAGATGCGCTGGAGGCGTAGGGCTCGTGGAAGTTGAGCGCGGCGGAGTCGATATAATTGGCGGCACGGCGGTGATGGTCGATGACCGCCACGCGGTTGCAGGCGTCAAGCAGCTGCTCGGATTCGACAAGGTCGGGGCGGTTGGTGTCGACCACCACGAGCAGCGCGCCCGGCTGGGCGGAGATGAACGCATCGCTTCCGGAGATGAACACATCCTTATATTCCGGCAGGGCTGCAAGCTTGGCGAGGATCGGCTTGGCAACATTATCCTCCATGTCGACAACGATCTGCGCCTTTTTGCCGCGCTTGCGCGCAATGCAGCAGATGCCCGCCGCCGCGCCGACGGCGTCCATGTCGGCGTGCTTGTGTCCCATGACAAAGATCTGGCCTGCGTCGGAAATGAGCTCACCGAGGGCGTTCGCCATCACGCGGGATTTGACCTTTGTGCGTTTTTCGGTGGATTTCGACTTGCCGCCGTAGAACTCGAAGTCGAGGCGGTTGCGCACGACGACCTGATCGCCGCCGCGCGAGAGCGCCATTTCAATCGAGAGCATGGCGTTCTGGTAGAGCGTTTCGTAATCGTCAACGTCCTTGCCCACGCCGATGGAGAGCGTTGCGGCCACGCCGTCCTCAGTGACGACGCTGCGCACGGCGTCAAGCACGGAGAATTTGCCCTCGAGAAGCTTTTGATACTCCTGCTCGGTCGTGACGAGCATGTAGCGGTTGCGGTCAAATTTGCGCAGCAGACTGTGGGAATCCTGAAGCCATGCGTTGAGTTTTTCATCGATGGCGGCGAGCACCGCACTGCGCGACGCTTCGCTGCCGGCCTTCATCAGCTCTTCGTAGTTGTCAATCACGATGACCGAGACAATGGGGCGGCGGCGCTCGTTTTCTTCGCGCAGCGCGTCCTGCTCGGTCACGTCCGTCCAGTAGGTGGTGGCGAGCAGACCCTGTCCGCCGCGGCGGGCGGAGGGGTGACTCAAATTGCCGAACACGCGGAAGTGGCGCTCGCCCAGCATCACCGTTTCCGGGCATTCACTCTTGCCCTCCAGCAGCCAGTGGGTGGGAAAGTCGGGCAGAACATCGTCGATGCGGTTGTCGAAGAGGTCCTCGCGCACACCGGTGAGCTGCATGAAGCTGTCGTTGCTCCAGAGGATCTCCTGCGTGTCGGGACGAAAGACCATCATCGCAAACGGCGCCGAGAGCATCGAGGCCTTGTCGGCGGTAGTCATATCATCGGTCATATCGTCGATGTATTTGCGAATGCCCTCGCGGCGCTTCTGCGCCGTGTGGCGGAAGTACCACCAGAGGAATGCCGTTGCCGCAGCCTCGCAGATGGCGAGCGGAACGCTCACGCGCGTTGTGACAGCGGCGAACGCAAAGCCAACGATAAAATACAGCCGGAAGCTGGGATCCACCAGCTTGCTGATCCTTTTGTTCTTCATAAAAAGCTGCCCTCCCGTCCAGGTAATAAGCCGTGCGGCTCAGCGCAGGGAATAACTTATTCCATTATAACACGGCTCATAGAGCGGTGACAAGGTAAAGTCACCACATTAAATTAAAAATCTGTCCTTCGACAAAAATGTGGTATACTTTTTACACGGAATGTGCTATACTACTTCGCATACAGCAGGAGAACGTGAGGTATTTCTGCCCACGGGTCTGTTTTTCTTTGGTTTTGGCTGCGGCTTGTCCGCGGTTTTTATAAAAAAGTCCATATGGGTCTCCTTAAGGCGCCGCAGGTGCAAATGCTTCGTGATGCAGGGCGAAGCATGCGCACGGACGTCTCTTCTGCCTTGCGCCCTGTTGACCCGGACAGAAAACAAATTCAAAACAAATCTATCGTTTTTTATATTTCAAACGAATCAAAAGGAGTTGAACCAGCATTGGCTGAACAGTTGAAAATTATCCCTCTCGGCGGTCTCAATGAGATCGGCAAGAACATGACCGTGTACGAGTACGGCGGCGAGATCATCGTGGTCGACTGCGGCATGGCCTTCCCCGGCGACGATATGTACGGCATTGACTGCGTCATTCCCGACGTGAGCTATCTTGTCAAGCACAAGAACCGCATCCGCGGCATGTTCATTACCCACGGGCACGAGGACCACATCGGCGCGGTGCCCTATATCCTCAAAAAGGTGAATATTCCCATCTACTGCACGCGCCTGACGGCGGGACTCATTCGCCTCAAGCTCGAAGAGCACGGCCTTCTTAAAACCACGAAGATCGTCACGGTGGAAAGCGGCATGACCGTCAAGGCCGGCAAGTTCAGCGTGGAGTTTATTCACGTCAACCACTCCATCGCGGACAGCGTGGCTTTCGCCATTCACACGGGGCTCGGCACCATCGTCCACACGGGCGACTTCAAGATCGACTCAACGCCCATCGACGGCGAGGTGATCGACCTTGCCCGCTTCGGCGAGCTTGGCAAGCAGGGCGTTCTCGCGCTGCTCGCGGATTCGACGAACGTCGAGCGCCCAGGCTATACGATGAGCGAGCGCACGGTGGGCAGGACCTTTAACCGCCTGTTCCAGGGCTGCAAACAGCGCATCATCGTCACGACGTTCGCCTCCAACGTCCACCGCATCCAGCAGATCATGGACGCGGCGGCGGAGTGCGGGCGCAAGGTCGCCGTCACGGGCCGCAGCATGGAAAATGTGACAAAGGTCGCCATGGACCTCGGATATATGAAGCCGCCGAAAAACACCGTGGTCGACATCAACAAGATCAAGTCGATGCCGCTGGAAAAGCAGGTCATCGTCACCACCGGCTCGCAGGGCGAGGAGATGTCCGCCCTGTACCGCATGGCCTTTTCCCAGCACAAGCAGATCGAGGTCGGCCCCGGCGACCGTGTCATCATCTCGGCTTCCGCCATTCCCGGCAACGAAAATACCGTTTCGCGCGTCATCAACGAGCTCTTCCGCAAGGGCGTGGAGGTCATCTACGACCGCGCGGATATGCTGCACGTTTCGGGCCACGCCTGCCAGGAGGAGCTCAAGATCATTCACGCGCTGACAAAGCCCAAGTACTTTATCCCCGTCCACGGCGAGCAGCGCATGCTCCAGATCCATAAGGATCTCGCCCTGCAAATGGGCATGGACCGCAAGAACATCGTCATCTGCGACAATGGCGACGCCGTCGAGATCGGCGCGCGCTCGATGAAGTGCGTGCCCGGCTATGCGCCCGCGGGCGAGGTGTTTGTCGACGGCTATGGCGTCGGCGACGTCGGCGCGGTGGTGCTGCGCGACCGCAAGCACCTTGCAGAGGACGGCATGGTCGTCGTGGTGCTGCCGGTCTCCGCGCACAACGGCGACCTGCTCGCAGAGCCGGAGATCATCACGCGCGGCTTCATCTACGTCAAGGATTCCGAGGAACTCCTGCAAGATCTCAGGAATCTCACGATGTCCACGGCGGAGGCGTTCCGCGGCAAGCGCGGGCGCGACCTGAACGAACTTAAGGGCGCGATCCGCAGCGCCGTGAGCAACTATCTCTTCAAGGCGACCAAGCGCAGCCCCATGGTGCTGCCGGTCATCACGAGACTTTAAAACTTCAAAAAAGCGGCTTTGCCGCTTTTTTGAGGGGGAACGCAGTCCGCTGCGCGCATAAAACGCCCGCCATCGGCGGGCGTTTTCCACACTTGCGGCCTGAGAAGTGTAAATTGTCACGCGCATGTCGTGACAATTTACGATTTGAATTGATTTCGCGTCTGCGGACGCGAAAGGTTGCGGTGCTATGGAAAAGGGGCAGGGAGTGCAAATTTTGCATTCCCTGCCCCTTTTTTCTATTGACAGACTGCGCGCGGTGTGATAATTTATCGGTAGACGATATATCGACTGCCGTTATATCGGAGGACGAAAGGGGGAGACGCGACATGGGCTGGGCGGCAGCTGCCGCTACCGCACCGGCGCCTGGCAGTTTACCGAGGCCGAGATGAAAAAGCGCATCAACCATCTGCGCGGCAAGATCGACCGCCATGGCGGCATTGACATACTGGTCACCCACGCGCCGCTGCACGGCTACGGCATCATGCAGAATGTGGAAAGCTTGAGCGGCGGGCGCGTGCGCCTTGCCGCGGGAACGCTCTACGGCGCGCTGGCAACGCTCACCGAGCGCGGCTGGATCGTGTCGCTCGGCGACGAGAGCGAGGGGCGCAAAAAGGAGTACCAGATCACGCCCGAGGGCCGCGAGGCTGTGCGCGCGGAGCTGCGCAGACTGCACGAGCTGACGCAAAACGGCGACAAGCTGACGGAAAACTGGAACTGAAAGGAGGACATACCATGGCGAAGGACAAAAAGACAAGGCTGCATCTGTCGAGCTATGCCATTGATCCCGAGCGGATCGAGAGAAAGGCAAACGAAATGGCGAAAGAGGGCTGGCTTCTTGAAAAATTCGGCTCGCTGTTTTCCACCTACCGCCGCGGCGCGCCGGGCGAATACGAGTATCGCGTGCAGGTGAAGGAAGCAGGGATAGACCGCCTTACCTACATCGCGGAGCTTACAGAGTTTGGCATTGAGGAGGTCGGCGGCGTGGGCGACCTGCTCGTTCTGCGCAAAAAGGCGGACGGTACGCCTTTTGATCTGTACTCAGACCTCGATTCGCGCATCGCCCAGCAGAAAAAAGCCGTGCGCTACCTGCGCGCGGGTCTGATCATGAGCTTTTTCTGGGGGAGCAGTATGCTGATGAATATTCTGACGACGCTGATGAATGCGAACGTGATTGGTAAGTATGCGGGCATGGCCGCCATAAATTTCAGTACAGTGCAGGTGCTGATGCTTACAGCGGCATCTCTTCTCCTGCTTGTGTGCATTGTGGGGCTTGTCGACTGTCCGCGGGGACTGCGCCGCGCGAAACGGAAGATCGCATCGCTCGAGGCCGAGCGCGTGATTCAGGAGTGAAAGGAGAGCAGAAATGGCAGAGACGATGACGAAGAAGTGGAACAGAGCACCGCTTGCCCCCGAGCGGGTGGAGGAGATGGAGCGCTATCTCAACGAGATGGCCCATGAGGGCTGGCAGTGCTGTGAGATCGTGCGCAATGAGCTGCGCTTTGTGCGCGGGGAGCAGGACGAGTATACCTACCGCGTGCAATACTTTTACGAATCGCGCGACGGCGAGAAGGACGACTATCTGCGCACGCTCGGCGAGACGGGCGCGGCACTGGTGGGCGAGTACGGCGAGGCGCTGATCTTGCGCAAAAAGACGTCGGACGGTGCGTTCGAGCTGTACTCCGACCTTGACTCCAAGATCGCGGCGCTGGAAAAGCGACGCTCACACGCAAGAAACATGATGCTCGGCGCGCTGATGCTGGTGCTGCTGAGAGGGAACTATGCGTACAAGGCAATCTCGCAGTACGGTTTTTCAAACTGGCTGGACACGCAGCTTGATTCACCTGTATATATGGTGCTGACTATTCTGATCGTGGCGGGACTGTTGGCGGGCGGTATTGCCAGCATGATTTCCGTGCGGCGCGAGGGGAAAAAGATCGAAGAGCTGAAGCGCAGACGCATGATCGAGGAATAAGCCCCGCTTGCAAATCCCGTCTATCCGTTGTAGAATAGCCCTGCTATCAAACAGACAAGCGGGAGGAAAGCCGACATGATCCAGGATATTGAACCGAAGCACCTTTTTAATGAGTGGAAGAAGAACGCCGTGCCGAAAAAGAGCAGTGCCGTGGTGCAGTTCCGCGGGCAGGATCTTCTCTGCCGCATCGACGAGAACGGACTGAAATTTCCCGTGCGCTCGATGTTTGCGGAGCCTGACGAGGCGTTTACCTACCTTTTTGAACTCGACGGGCGGGAGTATTACCTGCTCTTTGACGAGAAAGAGCGCACGATCGAGGGCTATTCCTATCGGGGCATCGGCCTTTTCCGCACGGAAAAGCCGCAGGAGCTTGCCTACGCCGCCGTGAGCGCGTGGCATCTGTGCTCGTGGTATCGCAGCGCGCGCTATTGCGGCTGCTGCGGAGAAAAGCTCGTCCACGACGAAAACGAGCGCATGATGCGCTGTCCCAAGTGCGGCAACATGATCTTCCCACGCATCAACCCCTCGGTCATCGTGGCGGTGACGCACGGGGACTACCTGCTGCTCACAAAGTACGCCAACCGCCCCGGCGCGACGCGCACGGCGCTCGTTGCGGGCTTTACCGAGTTTGCCGAGAGCTTTGAGCAGACCGTGCGCCGCGAGGTGATGGAGGAGGTCGGGCTCAAGGTCAAGGACCTGCGCTATTACCGCTGCCAGCCCTGGGGCATCAGCGGCAACATCATGATGGGCTACTGGTGCAGACTCGACGGCGACGACGATACGATCCATCTCGACAACTTTGAGCTGGCGGACGGCGCGTGGGTCAGCCGCGAGGAACTGCGAGAGAACTATACGGGCAACGGCATCGCCCTCACCTCGGAGATGATCGCCGAATTTGCCGCCGGCAGAGACCCCTACAGCCTGGAAGCGAAAAACTAAAACAAAAAACGTCTGTCTCGACCGAGACAGACGTTTTTTCTATGGATTTCAGATGAGACCGACTGACAGCAGACGCATATTGTCCCACTGACAAAGCTCGCGGAGCTCTCCGCTTTCGTACTCGTACAGCGTGCACGGATCCCACCAGTTGACATTGAGCTTAACAAAGGCATAGTAGCGCTGGCCGTTCACGACGATGATCTGAAAAGCGAAGATCGCATGGTCGATCTGATCCGCGGCGGCGTGCATCATGGAGAGCATCGTCTCATTGGGGGTGACGGTGTTGCCAACGGAGTCATAGAGCGTGGTGGAGACAAGTGTGTTGACCCTGTGAGAGTGAAGCGCGGAGGTGTCAAAGTCTGCGTAGTCGGCGGTGTAAAAGACCGCGCTGTCGGGCGTGAAGGCGTCGCAGGCGCGGCTTTTGCCGCTTGCATAGACCGTTTCATAGACGTAGGCGGCGTCCTGCTCGCCAGATGATTTCAGCGCGACGTGCAGGATCGGCTCGTCAGACTTATTTCGGACGAAGAAAAGCAGCGCGAGACACAATGCGAAGCTGAGCAGCGCGGCAAATATGCGTTTCATCGTAAGCCTCCTTGCGATCCGGCGCTCAGAAGAGCGCGGGAACATAGTCCACCGCGTCGGTGATGCCGCCCGCCTGACCGGCGAGCGACAGCTCGAAGCGGTAGACCGGTTGATAGAAGCCCTTGGAATCGGAGAGGTAATCGAGCGTGCAGGAGCGCACCTCAATTTGCTGGACGCTTTGCGCGAACCACGCGCCCTCGAAGCTCTTGCCCGATTGCAGTGCGGCGAGCGCCTGTGCGGGGGAGAGAATAGGCTCTTCGCGCACGGGCGCGAGCGTGGTGATGCGGTTTTCGAGCTGCGAGAGCGTCGATTGACCGTCGCCTTGTGTTCTCAGATCACAAGTGAGCGTACCGTGGAGGAAGCCTCCCTCCGTGGGGAGAAGATCGGCGGAGAACACCGCGCGGTAAGAGGAACCATACGGCAAAAGCGTGAATGTGGCGTCGGCGGGGACGGAGAAGCCAAAGTTGTCGAGCGTTTCGCGCAGGAGCGCTTCGGTGACGTCCTGCGGGGGAACGTCCCAAATGGGAGTGATGTCTTTGCCGAGCGAATATTCCCACGTGCCGTCGTGCAGCGTGACGTTCAGAAAATCGCCGGTGGAGTGGTTCATGTAGAGTACGGTGTCATCGTAGTAGTCAATGTCCGGAAATTCGACGCCGTGCGCGGCGGCGAATTCCGCGGCGAAGCGGTCGGCACCCGCGTTGTCGAGCGCCTGTGCCTGATAGACCCAGGCGGTCTTGATGTCCTCGTCGAGCGCAAAGTCGACCGACCAGCGGACGGCGCTCAAATCCGCCGTCGTGAAGGCGGCGTCGCGCAGGTTGCCGTAGGGCTGCGCGGCGTAGGAAATGAAAATGGCGGAAAGTGCGAGTGCGAACGCGGCGGGCAGCGCGCAGTAGCGCGGCCACGTCCTGTTCTTTTGATGCAGCGCGAGCACGAGCATTGCTGCACACCAGCCGAGCATCGCGCCGAGCGTGTTGGTGAAGAGGTCGTCCACATCGCACATGCCGCATCCGGTAAAGAGCTGCGTCAGCTCAATGAGGAGCGAGACGCCGAAGCCCGCGCCGAGGGCTGCGTACCACTTGCGAAACGGCTTAGAGAGCAGCGGCAGCAGAAATCCCAGCGGGACGAAGAGCGCGATGTTGAGCAGCACGTTGAGCCAGATTTGCAGCGTGAAGCGCTGATACGCCTCGCGCCAGGCAAGGAAAAGCTGCAAATTGCACTGCCGCGCGGCGAATTCGCCCGACTCGCTGCGCAGCAGCGTGACGAAGACTGTGACCGCCGCCCAGCCAATAAGAAGCAGCGCGCAGACCGCCTTTCCCCACGGGAAGCGGCGGCCCTGCCTGCGGCAGACGGCGTAGCAAACGGCCAGAATAAGGCCGCAGACGAGCGCGGCGGGCACGGCAAAGCACATGCCGCGCTGCAGCAGATAAAAAAGATAGGAAACAAAGTCGTGCATGAGCTCCCTCCCGATTTGATTTCTCAGTTGGTTTCGCCGTTCGCGGTTTTGTCCTCTTCGATGCGCTCGCGCACGTCCGCGCGGAAGGCGAGCCACGCATCTTCGTTTTCCACATAGTATTTGGGGCAGATCTTGCCCGTCACGTCGTAGTGTCGAATGACGTCTTTGGCGGGGTCAAGATCGAACGTCTCGCACAGCCACGCGACGAGTTGTTCAAGGTTCTCCATCGTCGCATCGTTAAATTTGCCCGTCTCATCGGCGTGGCAGACCTCGATGGACACGGTGTAGTCGTTCGCGGTATTGGAACAGTAGGCGATCTCCGTCAGCGGCACGCACTGCAAGATCTCACCCTCCAGCCCGACGACAAAATGCGCGCTCGCGTAGGTCTCGTGCGTCAGCGCGAGATTGGCGAAAAAGCTGCGGTTCGCCGCGGCGGTCGTGCCGGGATTGCCGACATAGTGCACCACCACGCCGGAAATTTCCCTGAGCGGCGTGCCGGGGCGGGAGTATTCGTTTGTCGGAATGTAGTCGACCGTGACAAAGTCCGGCACGCTGACATTCGAACCGGGGAGACCTCGGTGCGCGAGCGCATAGCGCAGCTTCACGCCGCCAAGAACGAGCAGAATGAGCACGAGCAGGACGAGGAAGGCTTTCTTACTCCCGGTGCGGCGGCGCCTGCGCCGCCGCTTTGCGTTTTCTGCCATGTCAGTTCACGCTTTCTGTGGTGGAAACGTCCTCTGTGGCGGGGAGGGTGTGAATGCCGTCGTCGCTGGGCGGCGTTACGGTGTTGGATTTCAGCTCGGGCAGCAGCTCATTCAGTACTTGCAGGGTGTTGGGCGTTGAGTTATTCACATTGGGGCCGAGCGAATATACCTCCGGGCGGCCTTTTTCATTGGTGGACTCATAGTACAGCTCGGGCGAGAAGTGGGTGGGGGAATCGTACAGGTGTTCCTGCACAGCGAAGATGTCGCTGCCGCCGTTATCGGAATCCTGAACGTCCTGCATCAGCGCGGCGTAGACCTGTTCGGCCTGCGCGGCGGTGAGGGCATAGTCCTTTCCACCGGAGTTATCATCGTAATAGTAGCAGTAGCTGTCGAGGAAACGCGGCGTGTCGCCGAGGAGCTCGTAGCCGTAGCCGAGGACGCGGCAAAGCACGGACTCTCTGCACGTATAGAGCGCGTTTACGCGCGCCGTGGTGGACGAGGGCACAGTGAGGTCACTTCTCCGCAGATAGACGAAATAGGAGCGCGAGAGCTGCGAGCCGTCCTTGAGATAGTAGGTCAGGCGCAGGGAGAAGGGTTCAATGTCGTCATAGTCGCTCCGGGAGAGCGTATCCGCGTCCCATGCGTCTGCGATGCGCGCCTGCTCGTTCCGGTTTTTGACGATGGCCTGGTGTGCCGCGGTGAGGCGGCGGATGGTGTCGGCGTCGTCGGTCGTGACGTTCGTCATGCCGGAGAAGGTGTAGAAGGCGGATTCGATCTCGCTCTCGTTCGGCACGCGCTTTTCATAGCCCGTGAGGTCGAAGCTCATCGCAACGCCGAGCAGCACGAGCGCGAGCGAAACGATGGCCGCGCCCTTTGCGCCCGCGCGGAAGACGCGGAAGCTCTTTTTGATGAGCATCTCGGCGACAAAGTAGCCCACAAGCCCCGCCGCCGCCATGCAGAGGATCGTGCCGGGCAGGGAATCGCTGCCGCTCGAGCGGTACTGGCCGAAGAGGAAATAGTAGAGGAACTGCCCGAGGGCAACGGCGGTACAGAACGCCACGCCGTACTTAAAGATGGGCGTCGCCCACGGGAAGGCGACCGTCGAGCCGGTCATCTCGCTCTTGCGCGTGCGGTAGAGGAGCAGCGCGATGAGGGCGATGACAAGTCCCGCGAGCGCGTAGGCGGCGAGGATCATGAAAGAGCGGTGCTCGAGCGCGTAGGCGGTCACGTAGTACGAGTCGTCCTTGTAGGTCTCGATCGAGGCGATGTCCACCCTGAGGTACATGTAGAGGGGCGGGGAGAGGAAGTCGAGCGTAACGTCGATGTGCCCACTGTAGCCGTAGAGGAAGTTGCCCGCAAAGTTGCGCAGCAGATATTCCATTCCCGGGACGAGGATATTGCCGACGAAATAGAAGACGGGCGCGGCGAGGATCTGCCCCGTCATCATCATGCACAGCACGGCGAAGGAGTAGAAAAAGACGGCTTCGAGCATGGCGCTGCCCATGGCCGCGGCAGTGACGCTCCAGAAACTGAGGTGCAGCGGGGCGGAGACCGCCGCGCCGAGCAGGAACGTGACGAGAATGCTGGAAACCTGGCAGAACAGTCCCGTGAGGTAGGCGGTCAGAAAGATGGTCTCGCGCCGCATGGGGAGCGCGTGGAAGCCGTTCGTCGCGCGGCTTTGCGTCAGGTGCGAGAACGAGAGCATCGCAAAGAAAAGGCCGAAGACGAAGGAAATAAAGACGCCGCCGCGCACGCCGGCATTGAGCAGCAGACTGGACGCATCCGCTGCGCTGTAGCTGCCCTGATAGGCGGAAAGCTCTGAAAAGAGCGCGACTGGCACGAGGAAGAGCCACAAGGCGGTGTAGCCAAGCCAGAGCGGCCAGGTGTGCTTGAGCTGGCTGCGGAATAGAGTCTTATCAAAGAACGATGTCGCGGATCGCATAGTCCTCACCTCCCAGTTCATAGATGAAAATTTCTTCAAGTGACAGCGGCACCGCGTCGATAAAGATCGGGTGCAGCGCGGCGAGCTGCTGTTCCAGTTCCTCTGCGCTGCCGCGGCAGATGAGCGTGTGGACGCGCCCGGTCTGCGCGTGGTGCAGCACCTTGATCTCCTGTGGCAGGGCGGGCAGCTCCGCGCCCTCGAAGGCGAGCTGGAGCTTGACGGTATAGTCCTGCAATTCACTCAGCGAATGCTCAAGCAGGAGCTTGCCGCGGCTCATCACGCCTACGTGGTCGCACACGTCCTCCAATTCGCGCAGGTTGTGCGACGAGACAAGCACTGTCGTGCCGCGCTCGGCAACGTCCTGCAAAATGAGGCTCCACACCTGACGGCGCATCACGGGGTCGAGACCGTCCACCGGCTCGTCGAGAATGAGGTAGTCCGGCATGGCGCACATGGCGAGCCAGAAAGCCGCCTGTTTCTGCTGGCCCTTGCTCATGCGGCGCAGGGGACGGGTCTCGTCCAGCGCAAAGACCTCTTTGAGCTTTTCGTAGCGCTCTGCATTAAAGTGCGGGTAGAACCCACGGTAAAAGCGCATCATATCGCGCAGCCCCGCCTGCATAAAGTAGAACCAGTCGTCGGGAATGGAGGCGATGCGCGCCTTCACGTCCACGTTTTCCCAGACGGGCTGGCCGTCAAAGGTCACGCTGCCGCTGTCCTGATGATAAACGCCCGTCAAGTGGCGCAGCAGCGTTGTCTTGCCCGCGCCGTTCGGCCCCACAAGGCCGTAGACCGCGCCGCGCGGCACGCTCAGATCCGCGCCGTCGAGCGCGGCAAAGCCGTCAAAGGTCTTTTTAAGACCGCGTACTTCGATCATTTCGCTTCTCCCTCCCTGCACAATGCTTGAATGTCTTCTTCGCTCACGCCCATGGCGCGCAGCTCCTGCAAAAGCTCTCGGAGCTGCTGCTCAAGCGATAAGCGGCGCGCGTCGTCCTGCGCGCGGTAGGTGTGCACGGCAAAGCAGCCCTTGCCGGGCACGGAGCAGCAGTAGCCGCTCGATTCCAGCTCATTGTAGGCGCGCTGGATGGTATTGGGGTTGATGGCGAGCTGCGTCGCCAGCGCGCGCACCGAGGGGAGCTTGTCCCCGTCGGCGATTGCGCCGGAAACGATCAGCCGCCGCAGCCCGTCGCACACCTGCTCGTAGATCGGGCGCGCGTCGCGGTAATTTAAGGTGATCATGGCATTCCTCCTGCATTCATTGGCTGCACAGCACGGCGAGCAGCAAAATGCCGAGCAGCAGTACAACAAGAACCGGGATCAGAAAAATCAAGTGGAACATAGGCGCCTCCTGCTGTATTAAGTGTGTTAGTACAGTTAGGATAGCATGTGTACGCTGCGCTGTCAAGCGGCGGCGGGAAAAAATTTTCGTCCGATCCGGCAAAGATGCTAAGATTGCATAAAAGAAGCGAGAAAAGCGAATAAAAACGCACGCTTTCGCAAAAATGCGGGGCAAAAACCGTCTTCTGCCCCGTTGACATAGCGCGGGTGATTTGTTATTCTTTTAGCCATGAAAGAATTTCATCAATTGTTTTAAGGAATGTGATTTCCGGGAAGGAGAAGGGTATGGAACAATTTGTAGCCATCAATAAAGCGGTCAACGGCTTTGTCTGGGGGCCTGTGATGCTGGCACTGCTCGTCGGCACGGGCGTTTACCTGAGCGTCGCCGTGGGCTTTATCCAGTTTTCCAAGATCGGCTACTGGTGGAAAAACACCATTGGCAAGATCTTCAAGAAGGGCGAGGCGGGTGACGGTGAAATTACGCCCCTGCAGGCCGTATCCACGGCACTTGCCTCCACCGTCGGCACGGGCAACATCGCGGGCGTCACAGGCGCCATCGTTCTCGGCGGCCCCGGCGCGGTGTTCTGGATGTGGCTCTCGGCACTGTTTGGCATGGTGACGAAGTTCTCCGAGGTAACGCTGGCTGTCAAATATCGCGAGCGCAACGAAAAGGGCGACTGGTGCGGCGGCCCGATGTACTATATTAAAAATGGTCTCGGCCCGAAGTGGAAGTGGCTCGGCGGCGTGTTCGCCGTCCTCGGCGCGATCGCGGCGTTTGGCATCGGCAACATCGCGCAGGTGCATTCCATCGCGGACTCTGTCAAGTCCGTCGCCGTTGCCTTCAATGAGAACGCGGCCAGCAAGGAAAAGCTCATCTGCCTCATCACGGGCATCTGCGTTGCCGCCTTCGTGGCGCTTGTGCTGCTCGGCGGCGTCAAGCGTATCGGCCAGGTCACGGAAAAGCTCGTGCCCGGTATGGCGATCATCTACATCGTCTGCGCGCTCATCGTGGTGTTTGCCAATATCGGCAGTGTTCCAAGCGTGTTCGCCTCCATCTTCAAGGGTGCGTTCAATCCTGCGGCCGTCACCGGCGGCGCGGCGGGCATTTCCATCAAACTTGCCATGACCAAGGGCGTTGGCCGCGGCGTTTTCTCCAATGAGGCGGGCCTCGGCTCCGCGCCCATCGCGCACGCCGCCACCTCGGAGAAGAATCCTGTCAAGCAGGGCCTCTACGGTATTTTCGAGGTATTCATGGATACGATCGTCATCTGCACGCTCACGTCCCTTGTCGTCCTCTGCTCCGGTGCGGCGGACGGCAACTACGGCAACGATGCCCTCGCGGGCGTTCCCACTGCGGTCGCGGGCTTTTCGAGCGTCTTCGGCGACAAGGTCGGCTCTCTGATCCTTGCGGTCGGGCTGCTGCTCTTTGCCACGTCCACCATCCTCGGCTGGGCACTCTACGGCACGCGCTGCGCGGAGTTCCTCTTCGGCAGCAAGATCATCCGCCCCTATCAGATCGTTTTCTGCCTTGTGGTCATCGCCGGCGCGGTCGCGGATCTCACGCTCGTGTGGGACATCTCCGACACGCTCAACGGCCTCATGGCCATTCCCAACCTCATCGCGCTGCTGCTGCTCAGCCCCGTTGTGATCAAGCTGACGCGCGAGCACTTCAAAAAATAATCAAAAAACCGTATTATTTCGAAGGTTTTGCTTTACAATAGGGAAAAGCTGTGTTACTATAATTCAGCACGCTTATCGTGCATTCCCGCACTTAGGACGTGGAGGACTCACCGACCCGCCGCTCAGTGTTGGGAGAATTTATGAAAGGTGGAATACACACTATGATGCTCAAAGACCAGAAGACGGCCATCATCGAGGCCAACCGCACCCACGAAGGCGACACCGGTTCTCCGGAGGTTCAGGTCGCTATCCTCACCGAGCGTATCGCTCAGCTCACCGAGCACCTCAAGCAGCACCCGCAGGACAACCACTCCCGCCGCGGCCTGTACAAGATGATCGGTAAGCGCCGCAGCCTTCTCGACTACCTCATGAAGAAGGACATCGAGCGTTATCGTACCCTGATCGCCAAGCTGGGTATCCGTAAGTAAGTTTGAAAACAGGGTGATGCGCATGCATCACCCTTCTTTTCTTACCGTCCCTCTGCACTTCCCCGCGCGTATGAGAGCCTGCTATGCTTTAGCAGTTGAAAAAGCGG
>ERZ779895.2252-NODE-2252-length-17899-cov-2.825992_pt1 | contig 17899 bp, 13 predicted proteins | sample MGYA00511093_ERZ779895 | MGnify/ENA primary metagenome ERZ779895 (study PRJEB29588, sample SAMEA2142970) | human gut metagenome | biome: human gut; feature: human-associated habitat; material: faeces | place: Denmark | collected 2008/2010 ... | reverse complement strand
ACAGTGCCATGCTCTTTAAACGTCTTGCCGTGTAGACGTTGACATCCGCCATATCTCTATGTAAAGTTCTCCGTTTAAGCACAAAAAATCCCTCCTAACCTGTATAACGCCATTATATACAGGCTGGAGAGAAATATTTGTCAAACGGACAGAGCAAAACCAGGGAAAACTTCGACATTTTCCGACCTATCTATGAACACTGCTCCCCCGTGTATCATACTCCAGGCATTCTATGATGTGCTGCAAGTCTAATTCGGATTCGACGGCTTGAGCAGGATCTCATTGCGGTTTACAAGTCCCAGCTTCTCCTTCGCTACCTTCTCGATATACTGCTTGGTCTGCACGTATACGCGGTATTCCTCAAGCTGTTTGGCACGTTCTTCTTCCTTCGCAACCTGCGCCTCCAGATTTTCCTCACGAATTGAATAACTCCTATCCTTTTCCTTGAGATCGATGCCCTTGATGTGCACGGCAACCGCCAGACTCAGCACTACCATCGTAACGCCCACAAGCGCCATCCGGTTGTTTAAATTATCCTTTTTCTTTTTCCGCACATTTCCACCCGGTCTGCCTTCCGACATCTGTCTACGCATTCTCATCTCACTTCCTTTCCATGTTTTCTGCCTGTCCCCTTGTTGTACGTTTCTTTCCGGTCTTCTGACTTTTTTTGCCTCTTCTTTTCATTTTAATCCATCCACTGCATTTTTTCAATACCGCAAACAAAAGACGGCTGCCCGTCCGGTCATAAAACACCATGCCGCCGAGCACGCCCGCCACCGCATAGCCGCGCAGAACTCCGTCATTCTGCCCGAACAAAAGCCGGAACGTCGCAAAGCTGGCAAAGAGCCAATACGCCGCATCCTCCATGCCTGTCCAAAACGAGCCGTGCCGTACCAGCCACCGGAAGATCCTAAGCCCGTCATACATCATCATCAGCGCGATTCCCGTACACACACTGCCGCCAAGCAACCATATTTCCCCTCTCACCGTCCCGCTCATCCGCCACCGCCTAACGGAACAGCCGTCCAAAGAACGACTCCTGCGATTTCCGGTGGGACTCGTTGCAGGAATATGAAAAGCTTTCAAACTCGCCCTCAATATCCACTTCGCCCTTTTCCAACGTCAGACGGCTCACATGCAGCGCCTTCCCACGCACCGTCAGAAGCCCCATGTTTGTATCGAGAATCATCTGGTTCTCATCAAATGACACCACATCCTGGATCCCCGTCACACTCCCCTTTTCCCGGTTCAGAAGCTCCAGCTTGTGAGGTCTGGCATCCAATTTTTCTTCCATGCAAAAAACCTCCCAATTTATCTAACTTATAGCCTATAGCTGCCTATTGTTAAATATATTGGGAGGTTTTCAGGTTTATGAATGATTATCTGGCCGGTTCCCAGACACCGTCTGCATTTACATAATATCCGTCCGGTGTCCACTCAGCCATATAAAGGGAGCCGTATGGACGCCCTGCGCCCTCCATGTAAACCCAGGTTTTTAATGCTTCATCATACGCCCAGGTCGGCTGCGGTGCATACGGATTTAAGTATACATAGCCCAAATCCGGAATCAGCTGCCACTCCGTCAGCATCTCTCCCGTTGCCGGATCCAGATAATACCATCTGCCGTCCTGCGGATCCAGATACCAGCCCGTCCGCATGCCTGTGTTTTCATCCACATAGTACCATTTGCCCGCGCTGTAATCATAGACCCAGCCCGTCCGGATGTATCCGTCGGCTCCAAAGGCCCACCATGCGCCCCGGAGCTGTTTCCACACAACCTGTTCAACCTGCCTGCCGGTCGCCGGATCCAGGATCAGGCTTCCCGACAGATATGTACCATTTGACAGGCGGTAACGCCATCCGGTGCTCTCTTTTACCCATGTGCTGGTATTTCTGTCGCGGCCGGAAGTGGTCGTTCCCTGCGGATTGCCTGGGGTCGATGGATTCGGGTTCGACGGGTTGGGTTTCGTCGGATTGGACGGGTCAGACGATGCTTTCTTTGTCTGGACCGTTACCGCCTCGCTGGCTGCGGATGCCGTCGTATTGACACCTTCTTTGAGTCTCACATAGAACTTGTAAGTCGTTTCCGGTGTCAGCCCGGTAAATACCGGTGAATCCTGCCATTCTCCCTGATCCACGCAGTATTCCAGTTCATATCCTGCCGGAATCGCGGTTCCATCCACAAATGCTGACGGTGCTTCCAAGGTCACGCTGGTATCTGTCCACGCTGCTGCCTGCGCTGCTTTCGGGGTCTTTGTTGCTATTTTCTTGATCGTCAGTTGCACCGTAATCGGATCACTCCTATAATATACGTTGCTGTCCGGGATCTTAATCTTACAGGAATACGTTCCCGCATTGGTCGGCGGTGTCATGCTGGAATAAACGGTTCCGTTCACACCTTCATAGTGCACCTCATACTGACCCTGAAACTGTTCCGAAAGATCCTGTCCACCTATCGTTGCCCGAATTCCATCCTCAACAGACTTCGGCGCGCCATCGTAATCAACCTCTTTATCCGTACCTTTCAGTGTAACTTTATCTTTCTCCCCAAAATACACATTTGTCTCAATATTCTGTGCCGGCATATTAAAGGAGGCGGTCCATTTGCCACCGGATTCGGTAAATTTCGGCGGGTAAATAACTACAAGTAAACCACCGCTGTATGTAAGGCATGCATTCTTGTTCTGCATCTCCTTCATCCATCTGACACCTTCATCTGTCAAGGTCGCCGTTACCAGATCCCCGACTTTTGCTGTAGTCCTGTTCAGCATATAATAAGAACTGCTTCCTGGCTTCTTTGTGATCGAAAATTCTGCATTTGGATTATCCTGAACCTCGATATCCACAGCTACCATGCCCGGTCCCTCTAAGTATACATAGAGAGTCGGGAGACCGGTTGTATTATCTTTTTCGATGCAATAATTACCGTTTTCCGTAAGCTCTGATTGACTATTTACCTTTTTCGGTATAACTGAATCTTTCTTATACAGCGACATTGACTTTATTTTAAATTCTCTAAACAGCTTGCCATTGATAATCTTTGTTACTTTCAGAGAACCAATATGGTCGCCTCCACTCCACTCTTTGGTTTCAAAGGCTGCCGTCGTTCCCCAGGTACCCCATTCCTGCCCTACGAACCAGGTATACTGGGTTGCATTTAAGTTTACTGCATAAGAAACCTGCACCGAAGCATTTGAACACGGCATCGTAAAATAATATACCGTTGGATCTTCAAAATTGCACAGAGTCGCATCCACCTTTGAACCATTTGCATCGGTAATTGTTACTTTACTTACGACATCTTCCGAATCCAGACCCGTAAATGCAAGGTAAACTATTTCTCCGGCTTTCTGTGAAAATGTAAATGTACCAGTTTCACTACCTGTCGTAGAAATTGGATTTGTTCCCCCTTTTGCATCATTCAGGGATGCATACGCTTTCACAACTGCATTCAGAGAATTCGTATGACCCGGCTCCCGTCCTACTGTAACCATGTGCTCCGCCGTATCAACTGTCAGCTGGCATTCTGCCCACTTGGAAGGATCCGCCTTGCTGATGGCTGTGATTGTATAGGTTCCATTTGCCGCAGCCGCAGCGGTTACCAAGCCGTCCTCTACCTTGACTGCCGGATCACTGCTTTTCCACGTCACCTCTCTGGACGCTCCGTTTGCCACATCGACGGTTGCAGTGAGCTGGACGCTTCCTCTCGGATAAATCGTCTCATTGGTCTTATCCAGCGTAATTCCGGTAACCGATGGCTTCAGATCCAGCGTCAGATTCGGAGATAATGTCTGTTTTTTCAGAATCGGGAAGGCATACCTGTCGGTTGAATCCATCGTCCAGGTAGAAGCAAAATCCCAGCCCAAACCTTTATAAAATTCTGGATCTTTCAGATTTGCCTCCGTTGCGTCCGCTCCATATAGCTTGTCTGCCCCCATCATATTCGGATCCGGGGTCAAAATCGTCCCATCTGATTTTCTCGCGACTGTGCCGGCAAAGCCGTAGTTATTCGTATACTCTCCTGACGTTCCGCCAATCCGGTTGAGTGATCGCATCTCCGGGAAAATGCTGACACAAGAGGAAATCGAACCGTTGTCGGAAATGCCCGCCACGGATGCGCCAGTGGGATTTTTTGTCAGCGCTTCGCCTGCCGCGTAGCTGTGGGAGATCGTTACGTTGCCGCTTCCTACCAGTCCGCCAATATAATCTCCCTTATCAACGTCCATATCCACAACTGCATAGCTGTTTTCAATGGTTGTAGTTCCACCGGTCCAACCAACCAAACCACCTACAAACCTCTTGCTGGCGGTTCCTTTGATTTCAGCATCTGCATAGCAGGACTGGATCTCTACCGAATATTTTTCCCTTACATTTCCTATCAAACCACCCGCAGCTTCAATCTTATTCGTTCCATCTGTAGTTTCGATTGTTCCACTGACGTAACAATTTTCTACTGTCAGAGAATCATATACATCACCAACCAGGATACCAACTCTCGCATCATCGTTGGAAGCTCTAACCACCGCATTTTCTATGGTCAGATTCTTAATTTCACACTTCGAAGAAATTTCTTGAAACAATCCCGTAGGAACCATATTTCCTACTACATTCAAGCCTCGAATCGTATGTCCGCATCCATCAAATTCAGCTCCGGCCTTAGGAATCGAAGCAAAGTCGTGACCGCCCATATCAATATCGCACATCAGTTTCGCTTTCCAGTTTGAAATCTTCGTATCTCGGAAATACGCAAGCTCTGCCCCGGTACTAATTTGATAATAACCATTTTCATCTTTGGCCGGTTCCACAACCGCCTGTCCATCCCACTGATCCTGCACCCATACCGCCTTAAATGTCACATTTCCTTCCGGCATTGTATAACTTGCACCGCTGGCATATGTCTTAGTTCCGTCACTCCAGCCTCCAAAATTCATGCCGTATACCTTAAAGGTATTCTCCGGAAGCGTAATCACAGTTCTGGCTGCGGCATTTTCCAGTGTCGGTGCCTCTCCCTGCGAATCCTGACGATCAGACGCAAAGGTAATTGCATACTTCGCCGCGATTGAAAGATTTATTTCGATTGTTTTTGTTTCTGTTGACGCGCTCTCAGCGGTATAGCTCAAAACAATCGTTCCCGTGATACTTCCGTTTTGTCCCGGATCTTTGTCATCCGTTGCCGGTGTTAGATTGAACTTTTCTTCGTTGGACCACTCTGCCTGAATTTTTTTATTTGTAATAACATCGTTTACAGCCTGCAAAATTTCCTCTGCTGTCGTCATATTTGTCACTGTCATCGCCTGCAGCGCTGCCTGTGCCGCTGTTTTGACATTCTCTAAGGTCTGCTCGGAAAATACATAGGCTCCACTTGTCTCTTTTTCACTATCCCCATAGACGGAATCACCGGTCGCCCAAACTTTAAACGTATAGGTTCCGCTTTCCGCTATCTGGGAGGTAAAATCGTAGCTGGTTGCGCCTGTCCCAAGCGCCACCTCACTGCCTTGTTTTGAACCATTCTTATAGAGCTGTACTTTATAACCCGACGCATGCTCAACCTGATTCCAAACAGCTTTTCCATTTACTGTCACATCCCATTTGACATCCGCAGGCGCTGCAAGCTGAACAAGTTTTACCTCTTTTTTAAGCACAATTGAGCCGATCAAACTTCCCTTGTAATGGACATAAAGCTGTTTTTCATTTGTACTGCCAAGAGCCAGCGATTTAGCAAATCGAATCTTTATCCCCCATCCATTTTCTGTTTTTTCCACTCCAAAAATTGTAACTTCGCCATACTCCGTTCCATCTTCCTCGGATGAAAGGGTAAAATCTTTCGGCTGCAAACTATCTGTTCCTGCATATATAAGTTTAATTTCCCCTTCTGCTGTGGCACTTTCCGCATCGGTTGTCTGGAAAGTTCCTGTCACAGTTTGTCTCGCAGGCATGGAAACCGGGTTGGCTTCCAAGATGAAATCAAGGTTTCCTGGAATTGTAACACTATCTGTCCACGTCAGATATCCGGTCTTTTTGATCGTTACCGTATACGTTCCGTCTGCAAGATCAATACTAAAGGTTCCATCTGGCTCTGTTGTCGCCTTTTTCTCGCTGCTACCCTTCTTAAAAGTAATCTCTGCGCCCCCGATTCCAGTTTCTCCAGACTTTACCGAGCCCGTTTTTATCTCGGTTGCCTCAAGATACTCTGGTATGTCTGTGCCAGAAAATATATTTACTTCTTCTTCATTACCATTATCATTACTTCTCTTCATCTTTAGCGTTGGAAGCTGGTTATTGTCAAATTTCCAGTTTTCCGTATCACTTTCCCAGCCAATCTTGTTTTTCCAGAAATCGGTTGTTAAAAGGTCTGTTTTGGAAACACTCACGCCATAATTCTCTAGCTCATCTTTAGGTTTATCAAGAAGTTTATCACCATATTTAACCTTCATACCCTGATAGGCAAAATTTTGTCCACCAACTACATGAACCTTATAATCACCATCATAGCCAAAAATTCTATCTACAAAGTATTTCGAGCTTTTTGTGGAAACCTCTTCTTGCAATGCTGCGCTATTCTTAATTGTGACACTTCTACCTGGTCCACCAACCAATCCACCCGAACCTTTGTCTTCTACAGTTGAGACAGTTCCCATTGCAATACATTTTTTGATCGTTACCACGTCACTCTTACTAACAGAACCGATCAAACCTCCTGCCAGAGAAGTTGTTTTACCTGTGATATCTGCATTAACAACACAATTTTCTATCGTCAGGGGAGCTCCGTTGGTAGTTTGAACAGCTCCTATTAGCCCACCAGCTCCACTATCATTATATCCTGTCGCCGTGATGCTGCCACTAACATAACATTTTTCAACCGTTGCATTGTCTCCTACCGTCTTTGCGATCGCTCCCTGGTTTCCCTTTCCCTCAATCCCAACATCCGATAAAATCAAATTTTTAACGGTTCCATTCAAAACATTAAACAACGGCTGCGAAATTCCACTCAACGCATATCCATCACCATCTAAACAAGCCGTTAGTGTTCTTGACTCCCACGACTCGCCGCTTAGATCGATATCAGCCCCCAATCTAATATACGTATTTACACCAAAGGGTAGATATCCATTATATTTATTTTTTTGGTTTTTACCCATAACAGTAAGCCACTGATCTGCAGTACGAATCACATAGGGATTCGTTTCCGTACCTTCTCCCGTGATTCCTTCATCCGCATACAGCGCAATCCCCGCGTCTCCCACCTGCACGTGGATCTCCGGCAAAGCAGTGTCTTCCGGTATCTCTTCGCTTTCCGGAATCACCGGAATATAGGTATAGATCGCCCCATTGTATTCTTCATTGGCTTTATCGTAGCCCTCCCAGGTCTTTTCTTCAGTTTCTTCTGGTTCACCGTCCTCATCGAAGCGGTCAAAATAGTCCTCCGGTGCCAGTCCGCCCTGAAATTCAGAATAGTCGCTGTTTTCCGCATCCAGTTTCCACGTGATACCCGACAAAGTCCGCTCGGTGGTTTCTTCTCCCATCGTCTCACGCACGGTAAGAGTCTCCGGGAACTGGATGTCGGATTCTTTGCTTCCAAGCGTGAGAATCTGATCGGCGATCGATTCTTCCAACGGTGCAAATTCCAGCGTCGTTTTTGCCTGCTCTTCTTCCAGGACCGTGATCTGGATCACCGGGAGTTCGTCCTCATCTACCTCATAATTGCTGCTTTTCAGCTCTGCACGGAACAGGTAGACGCCCGGATTTTCTCCATCATAACGGGATGCCTGGCTCTCTTCTGCATCCAGAACCCAGCGCACCTTTACTTTTCGCCAGAAACCTTCCTTTTCGTCAATCTCTTCCTCGGTCTTCTCATCTGTCTTGACCTCTTCCTTCGGTTGATCCGTTTTTCCGTTCGAAGAACTGCCATCTTCATTCAAATCTGCATTTCCACCCGAAGAACCGGAATCTGTCTTACCGGAATCGTCTTTCTCATCGGATTCACCGTTCCCCGGATTTACATTTTCATCCTGAGAGTCCCCATTTTCCGCCGAATTTCCATCTTTCCCAGAATCTCCCTGTTCACCTGAACCGGATTCGGCTTTCTCTAATCCCTCTCCACCTTCGCTTTTGTCTTTGCTATTCTCTCCGGCATCTTTTCCTTCGGTATCTTTTCCTTCAGTATCTTCTTTTTCTCCATTCTCTTCACTGTCCGTCTTTTCCAGCACGGCATCATCATTTATGCGGTTGGCAAACGCTGCTACATTCTCATCGCTCCCTGCGTCAGGCACATCTTCGGTTTGCCCCCCCCCGCTGACAAAAACGTCTATGCTGTCCGGCATCTCCAGATCCTGATACCGGGTTCCATAGGGAACCTTCTGATACAGAACCTGTTCCGATAAACTTTCGATCTCCCGGATCTGATAAAAATTCGTGTTCGCATAAACTCTCGGCACAGAACCATATGAACTGCACGTTATCACTACCACCATTCCTGCTGCCAGGATTCTTCTTTTTCTCCTTCTCATACGCTTTTTTCCTCTCATTCTCGAAATGTTGATTATCCGTCATAAAGTGTGTATACACAAATGAGTCATCACTATATTTATATTATAATAATCAACTCTCACAAATTCAAAACAGAATCTGTTCTTTTATGCGCATAAAGAAAAACGAGACGACCGAAGTCGTCTCGTAAAAGTCTAACTTTGAGGGGTCACCTCATTCTCTTGACTTCTTTTTTTTATTTCCGTTCTTTATATCATTGTTTTCCCAGCGTCTACGGGGTTCTGCACCATGTCAGGAGCATTTCTTTTAAAAATTCCAGTTCCTGCGTGTGGTCTGCCTTGTGATCGTCCGCCCACACAATTCCCTGTGCATAGCGCTCAGCCACCGCCAGCATCGCAATCGCAACGCTTGTAAATAACTGCTGCTCCGGGATATCGGTCCGGATGCTTTTATCGCTCCTCGCCTGCTCATAAAACTTATGATACAGCGCTCCTGCCGGCTTCAAAACATCCAGATGTTCAGCCAGCGCTTCCCCCTTGACTTTCTCCCGGGAGATAAAGTTTTTATAGTTATTACTGAACCGGAGTATTTCCGGGCGTTCCCGGTAAATCCGGATGATCTGGTCCGTATAAAATTCAATGTACTGATACGCCGTGAATGATTCAAATAACTCTGGTCCCTTTTCTTCCAGAATCTCCTTCCAGAAATCGCCCCAAATTTTTCCGCTGATCGCTATCACAAGCTTGACCTTCGTCTGATAATAGTTATATAGGGTCGCAACGCCCACTTCCGCAGCGTCCGCTACTCTCTGTAAACTGACATTCTCGATCCCATATTGCGAAAACAGCCTGAATCCAGCTTTCATCAGCTGTTCTTTCCGACGCATCGCCTCTTTTTCATCCCGCTCTATATTTCTTGGCATTTCATCCTCCGCGCCTTTTACTGACTTCTCCTGGATTCTTACAGGTATTCAAACATCTCTTTGGCATCTTCCTTGCGGATCGTCTCCTGCACGCTTGTCACGCGGACTTTGACAGACTTGTTGCCGAATGCAATCTCGATCACATCCCCGGCTTTGACCTCTGCGCTGGCTCTTGCCACTTTATCATTCAGCATCACTCGTCCGCTGTCGCACGCTTCATTGGCCACGGTTCTTCTTTTAATGATGCGAGACACTTTCAAATACTTATCTAACCTCATATTTTTCCTTTCCATAACCCCTGCAGGGCATTTTCATCATAGCGGATTTTCCTCAATCCCCATAATATCAAAAGCCCTCCATGATGTATCATCACGAAGGGCTGTCTGTCACACATATATGTCTGAGATAATTATGCGTTTACCATATCCTTTAATGCTTTACCAGCTTTGAACTTCGGAGTCTTGGAAGCTGCGATCGGCATGGTCTCGCCGGTCTTCGGGTTTCTACCCTCTCTAGCTGCTCTCTCAGCTACCTCAAAAGTACCAAAGCCAACCAGCTGAATCTTTCCGCCCTTAACCAGTTCCTCGGATACTGCATCTGTGAAAGCCTTGATTGCCTTCTCTGCGTCTTTCTTGGAAAGCTCTGCTTTCTCAGCTACAACTGCGATTAATTCTGTCTTATTCATCGTATATTCCTCCTAGCTTATATCTTCGCACATGAATCCTCTTAGTTTTCTTCGTACATGCCCGCAAATCTTACTTTACATTTATATACATTTCTCCTTGCTTTGTCAAGGTTTTTCGCGCCTTGCTGTGTTTTTTCTGTGAAAAATCATGGAGTATCTGTGAACTCTCTTGCGCTTTCGCCTGTTTTTCGATATATCTGTTATATCGAATACCAATTTTTACCAAATAGACTGAAAGGAAACGGAGACTGTCTGGCACTCTTCCAGCCTCCCATTTTAGACCATATATGATAGAATCAACAACCACTACCCCCTCTGATTTTTACGGCGGTTCCCGCATCCTTTTAGAGGGCATCATCGACGAATTTCTCTCCTGCATCGGCATGATCCGGCGCTATCAGAAGTCGCAGACCGGCTGGGATCCGATTTCCTCCTCTACCTCTCGCGTCAAAAGCCCGGAGAGCATGAGAGAAAAGCTCATCCGAGACGGACTGGATCCGACGCTTCAAAATGCGCTTGCTCACGAACATGACGCCGCGGGCGTGCGCCTCATCTGCCCGATGGTGGACGATGTTTACCGCACCGCCGAGCTCATCCGCGCAATTCCGGACGTGACCATTCTCCGGGAAAAAGATTTCATCGCCCATCCAAAGCCGAACGGCTACCGCAGCTACCATATGATTTTAAAGATGCCGGTCCGTTTTCTGGGAAATACATCCGAGACAGCCGCTCTGCCCTGTCTGGAGGTCCAGATCCGCACGATCGCGATGGACTGCTGGGCGAGCATAGAACATGAACTCAAATATAAGCACGATATCGCCAACCCGGAGCTGATGCAGCAGGAATTAAAGCACTGTTCCGACCAGATTGCTTCCACGGATCTGTCCCTGTCCACCTTAAAGGAGCTGATTCTCACCCCAAATGCTGACCCAGATGCAAATTCCAACACAAGTGCTGGCGCTGAAAAACCAGTCGCTTCAGACTGCCGCGGCATTCCGCTCGGATAAATACTTGGATAAATAAAATAGTACATAAACCAACAGGTGGATAAACAAAGAGGGGGGATTTTCACACATGAAACTACTTCTTGCCGACGATGAACCGGATATGATACGCGCCCTGAGCGCCATTTTAACCCATGAAGGATATAAGGTAGACGCTGTCTACGACGGGGCTGAAACACTGGAAAAAGCAGCCGCCGTCAGCTACGACGGGCTGATTCTCGATATCATGATGCCAAAGCTGGATGGGCTTGCCGTTCTTTCTGCCCTCCGGGACAAGGATATCCTGACCCCCGTTCTTCTCTTAACCGCCAAAAGCCAGACCGAGGACAAAATCTCCGGGCTTGACTGCGGAGCGGATGATTACCTCACCAAGCCCTTTGACATCGGCGAATTTCTCGCCCGCGTCCGGGCGCTGACCAGACGAAGCGCCGCCAAACAACTCTCTGGGCTTACCTGCGGCAACTTTACCCTGGATCGCGCTTCCATGGAACTTTCCTGCGGCACTTCCTCCGTCTGCTTATCCAGCCGCGAGGCGGCAATGCTGGAATTGTTTATCCGCGAGGAAGGACGCCTTTTAACCGAAACACAGCTTTTAGAGCACACCTGGGGAAGCACATCCTACGACGAGGGCGCTTCCGATCCACTTCCACCGACACAGGAGGCACAACTGGTATGGACTTACGTTTCTTATCTGCGAAAAAAGATGCAGGCGCTGGGCGCCAACCGGAGCATCCAGCGAACCGAAGAGGGATATCGTCTGACAGCGGCGGACGCATGATCCGAAGCCTGCGGCGCAGGTTTCTGCTCATCGCCATGTTTTCTCTGGCGCTCACGCTCTTTGTCATCGGCGGCTCGATCAATCTGGGAAACTACATCCGGCTTACCGACCGGGCGGATGCCATCATCACGACTCTTTATGAAAATGACTGGAATTTCCCCCTTGTCAGGAATCATCCAAACGTTTCGGGACGTTTCCAACTCACCCGCGAAACGGAGTTTGAGACACGCTACTGCATTATTCATCTGGATGAAAATGAGAAACCATCCGACGTCAACTCCGAGCACATCGCCTCCCTCAGTGAGAGCGACATCTCAGCTCTGACAGACGCGATTCTCTCATCCGGCAAGGACAATGGCTACTGGGGCTACTACCGTTACCATCTGTATCCGTCCGATGGAAGCAGCGAAAGCGACAGCGGTACGCTTGTGATTGTAGACTGCTTTTCGCAGTTACAATCATTTTATATTCTTCTGCGCCTGACCTTCTTTATTATTTTCGGCTGTCTGGCAGTTGTACTTTTACTTCTCCTGTGCCTCTCCGACTACGTCATAAAGCCATTTGCCGATAATATCAAAAAGCAGCGCCGGTTTATCACCGATGTTTCGCATGAGTTAAAGACACCTCTCGGCATCATTTCCGCCAACGTCGGCGTCATGGAAATGATACGCGGCATGGACGAGTGGACGGAAAGCACCCGCAAGCAGGTCGAGCGCTTAAACCGCATGATTGCGGAGCTCATCGAGCTGTCGCGCGCCGAGGAAAGCATGTGTCCGGAAAGTCTCTCTGATTTTTCTGTCAGCGCACTGGTAAAAGAGACGTCCGACAGCTTCCAGACCGCCGTTGACGCACAGGGAAAGAAGCTCTCCCTCTCGATCGAACCAGAGCTGTCGATGCTGGGACAGCGCGACCAGATCCTGCGTCTCTGCTCAATTCTGCTGGATAACGCAGTCAAATATTGCCTGCCGGACGGCACGATCACTGTGTCCCTGTACCAGAAAAAACGCCTCCTCTGTCTCGAGGTGCAGAACCCCTGTGAAAACCTGGAGCCTGATCAGGTTCCGCGCCTGTTCGACCGTTTTTACCGAGCGGACGATTCCCGCGCACGGGCAAGCGGCGGCTACGGCATCGGGCTTTCCATCGCCAAATCCATCGTGGAACGCCACGGCGGACGCATCAGCGCCCATCTGGCGCCGGGCAAGGATAAACAGAATGAAATTCATTTCTGCGCCCTGCTGCCGCGGCTGTCGTGAATAGCCCAGCCCTATCATCTCAACATACATACCTGCAAACAAATGCACAATTACCTACAGCGTCTGCCACCGTCAGCTTCTTCCAAATACAGGACTATCAAAAACAGGATCGATGGACAACCGCCCAGGAGTTTTATCTCTCTTTACGTTTTCCATCGATCCCGTCTTCTTTTTTCTCTCACCGCCTGTTTCCAGGCAGATTTATCTCATTTATCTTTTTTATCCTTCCATCTGACGTCCCAGAAATCCGGCTGCCGTCGCTGCCAGCTTCATCTCCGCCCCTCCAAGCGCCTGCTTTGCCTCCCGGCTGAGGAGAATCACCGCCCCGATCGCATCTCCCTCGCTCAAAATCGGCACAATCACCTCGGCGCTGCTCTCCTCCACCTCATCCGAGGTAATCGGGATAAATGCTTTTTCTCCCCGCGCCGCACAGATATTCTGACGTTCGGAGACTGCCAGCTCCAGCGCCCGGCTGATCGTCTTCTGGTAATATTCCTTCTTTGGTCCCCCGGATACCGCGATGATCTGATCCCGGTCCGCGATGCAGACCATCAGCCCCGTGGACTGCGCCATCGCCTCCGCGTACTGCACGGCAAATGCCGCCAGCTCCACCATCGGTGAATATTTTTTCAATATAATCTCGCCCTCGCGGTCCGTGAATATCTCAAGCGGCGTCCCTTCCCGAAGGCGCAGCGTCCGGCGTATCTCTTTCGGGATGACAACGCGACCCAGATCATCGATTCTTCTCACAATTCCTGTAGCTTTCATGATTCTTCCTCCTGCATACCACGTTTGCCATATCGTGTGTCTTATGGGTAGTATGTGGAAATGCAGGCGGATTATACATCTGAAATGGTTCGTCCCAATTTTAGAACTGAAAATTTTTGCGTTTTTTATTCCTGCCGTTTCTTCGGATTCGGATTGATCGCCACACCGCGGTTGATGTCGCCCTGTAAATTCTTGCCGAACTGGTAATCATTACCCGGAAGAATCACATTGAGCAAAACGCCCGCAATCGCTGCGATCGCAAGACCTGTCAGGGTAACCGAGGTTCCTGCCGCCTCAAAGGTCAGACCGTCGGAGAATCCCAGCCCGCAGACCAGAATTACCGCAGCGATTACCAGGTTCCGGGATTTGGTTAAATCCACCTGGTTTTCGACCACGTTGCGGACACCGATCGCGGAGATCATACCGTATAGCACGAAACTGACGCCGCCGATGATGGCAGACGGCATCGAACCGATGACCTCTGCCATCTTCGGAATAAAGCTCAGAATCACAGCAAAGACAGCTGCAATCCGGATAACACGCGGGTCATGAACACGGCTTAATTCCAGAACGCCCGTATTTTCACCGTAAGTCGTATTGGCAGGACCGCCAACGAGTGCCGACAGAGATGTTGCGATACCATCGCCGACCAGCGTCCGGTGCAATCCCGGATCCGCAAGGAAATTTTCTCCGACCGTCGCGGAAATCGCAGACATATCGCCGATATGTTCCATCATCGTCGCAAGCGCAATCGGCGCCATTACCATGACCGCCGTCGGGTCAAATTTGCACAGCTGGAACGGCTGAAGTCCGACCCAGGAAGCCGTCGCCACCTCTGAGAAATTCAGGATCGCACTTCCGTCCGGATTTGTCATTCCCATCATCTGGAAGACTGCTGCCGCTGCATAGGAGATCACAACGCCCATCAGAATCGGAATGATCTTGAACATTCCCTTGCCCCAGATATTAAAAACGATGATAGTTCCCAGCGCGATCAACGCAATCAGCCAGTTTGTCGATGCGTTGGCGATCGCGGACGGCGCCAGTGAAAGACCGATACAGATAATGATCGGACCTGTCACAACCGGCGGCAGATAGTGCATGACGCGCTCCACGCCTGCCAGCTTAATGATCAGTGCCAGAATCAGGTACAAAGCGCCTGCAACCACAATACCGCCACAGGCATAGGGAAGCTTTTCTCCCATGGTCATATCTGCAAATATACCTGTATTCAGATTCGCAACCGTCGCAAATCCACCCAGAAAAGCAAAGGAAGAACCAAGGAAAGCCGGCACCTTAAACTTAGAGCAGGCATGGAAGAACAATGTACCAAGTCCTGCACACATCAGGGTTACCTGGATAGAAAGTCCCTGCCCCTCAAAATAGGTGTTGACCAGAATCGGCACCAGAATGGTCGCACCGAACATGGCGAACATATGCTGCAGTCCCAAAAGCAGCATCTTCGGCAAACCTAAGGATCTGGCATCCTTGATAGCCGTGTTGTTTTCATTCATAACGATATACCTCCATTTTATTCAGCATACTTTTCTTTTCCGATCATATTTTCTATCGTTTTTGCATGCGTTTCTCCGTCTTTCAGAATATCGTTTTTACAGGCTTTCGTCAACCTTTTCGTTACAGTTACACTGTCTTCTTTACTTGCCTGAACTCCATTCTTATGGTAAGATTAAATAATGTACTTTACCGCCTTATAGTGCCAAAATCACGCTGCTGTCTGCATTTCCTGCAGCCGGCTGCAAATATCCGGCCTATTACGGCAAACATATAGAAAGGCTGAAAATTATTATGAAAAAGCAAAAACTATCTTCCCTTCTGCCTATCGCTGTATTTCTGATCTTTTATCTGGGGCTAGGAATCTGGTCAGAATATATCATGAAGATCCCGATGGGCTTTTACAACATTCCGATTGTTGTCGCATTTATGCTTGCGATCCTGACGGCCTGTTTCCAGAACCGTTCTCTTTCCTTTGACCGGAAACTGGAGCTGATGGGGCAAGGCATCGGAGATAAGAACATCATCACCATGCTTCTCATCTTCCTGACAGCCGGAACCTTTGTCGGTGTCGTAGGACGAAGCAGTGCGGAAAGCGTTGCTTATCTGATGCTGTCTCTTATCCCGGCCCGTTTTTCCGTTGCTGTTCTCTTTGTGGTAGCGTGCTTTGTCTCTACCTCCATGGGAACCTCCGTTGGAACCATCACCCTGATTGTTCCGATTGCCGCTGCCGTATCTGAGACCTCTGGTTTCTCTCTGGCCCTTTGCGTCGCATCTGTCATCGGCGGTGCCATGTTTGGAGATAATCTCTCTTTCATCTCCGATACAACCATCGCAGCCTGCAACGGTCAGGGATGTGCTATGAAGGATAAATTCCGTGAGAACTTCGGCATCGCACTTCCGGCTGCCATCGCTTCCCTGGCACTTATCCTGGTCGTTTCCTTCCATCAGGATCCGGGAGCTGCCATCATAAAACCATACAACCTGGTTCAGCTGATCCCTTATCTTCTGGTGTTGGCAGGCGGTATTGCCGGTATTCAGGTATTTGTCGTTCTGTTAGTCGGAATCGTATCCGGTGCCATCATTATGCTCGGCTCCGGCCAGACTACTCCCTGGGAAATGCTTACCAACATGGGGTCCGGTACTTCCGGCATGTTTGAGACCAGTATGGTTGCCATCTTAGTTGCCGCTATGTGCGCATTGATCCGTGAAAACGGCGGCTTTGATGTTCTTCTTAACGTCATTCACCGCATCTTCCGCGGAAAACGCGGCGGTCAGTTTGGTGTCGGCCTTTTAGTTACCCTGCTGGATATCGCAACTGCCAATAACACGGTGGCTATCGTTATGGCCAACCCTATTGCAAAGGAAATTTCTGAAGATTATGGCATCAGTGCCAGAAAGACAGCCTCCCTTCTGGATACCTTTTCCTGTATCTCCCAGGGAATCCTGCCTTACGGTGCTCAGATGCTGGTAGCATTATCGGCGGTCCATGAGCTGGGCTATGAACTGTCCGCCTTCGAGGTTATGCCGCTTCTGTTCTATCCGGGCATGCTGTTTATCAGCTCCTTAATCTGTATCTTTCTGCTTCCGGAGCGCGGAGACCGTGCCAAGGCAAAAAAATAACAGCGGAACCCTTTCCACTGCACACATAAACGCATTAAGGCATAAAAAAGAGCTGTCCGACTTTCTCGTCATCAGACAGCTCTTTTATGAAATATCCCGAAGTTTCACTATATAACCTCTCTTTCTTTTATATTTTGTTTTAAATGTGCTATGGACCTCTTCCTTTCATATGAATCTCCTCCTTTGATTACATGTATCTATGTAAACTCTTTTAGAGATTGTATGATGATGGATTCCATCGATACCGATTTTTATCTTTTTATTTATTGGATAAATTCGGTTTTTAAAACCATGATCATGTTTTTTAGTAACTAACTATCCCATTGGACCGTCCTCCTTGTTCCTTATTTCGTCCTAGAAACTATGGTAACCGTTTGTTGGGGTTATCTCTGTTTCTTTTGATGGTTTTATTCTACTAGATAATTTTCATTTTGTCAAGCATTATTTCTAATTATTTTCCATATTTTTCTTTATTTATCTGATTATATTTTTGTAATTGTTGTGTATTTCTGTTTTATTTGTTCTGTTTCTAACTATTATTGCGCTTTACGATCGCGTTTTCTTGTATTTTTTGTTTTATAGGACGAAGATTCCTATGACAAAAAAAGAACCACCCCAAAAGAATATGCCGATACCGAACTACCTCTTCTGGAAATGGTTCTATTTTCTTCTATCTTCCCTAGTGGAACTGGAACATGATTCCGGCCACAGCCGCCACCACGATATAGAGGATCGGGTGCTTTTTCCATTTAACTAAGCCGTACCAGATCGCAAGCGACAGTAGGATCGCTTTCCAGTTGATGATGGAAAACAGCTCGGAAAACGCCAGGCTGCCATCCTCGCCGACATGGAGGAACGCTATCTTTG
>ERZ779895.2249-NODE-2249-length-17912-cov-28.718822_pt1 | contig 17912 bp, 15 predicted proteins | sample MGYA00511093_ERZ779895 | MGnify/ENA primary metagenome ERZ779895 (study PRJEB29588, sample SAMEA2142970) | human gut metagenome | biome: human gut; feature: human-associated habitat; material: faeces | place: Denmark | collected 2008/2010 ... | reverse complement strand
TTGTCAATCAATTTGTTGAAATAATTGCAAGCGTTTCCGGACAGTCCCTATTATACCGGCATCTATGCCAGATCGAGATGATGTGATGATTGACATTGAAGACATGCCTCTTATCAGCCATAAGATTGAAAAACTCAATAACCTTCAGGTGACCGGTGGAAAGGATTTCGCCAAGCCGTATATAGAGGCTGTTAAGACGTTACGAAAAGAAGGTACACTTGATTGTCTGAATCAGTCGGATAAGTATGTCAGGAGGAGTTTTTACCTAAGCGGTGCACCAAAAGGAAGATACGGAAGGGCAATGGAGGCTGTTCTGAACAAAGTTCTCTATGGAAAAATTGACATGAAGAGAGCAGACAGGGTTTATTATGCAATTAATGACTAGTAGCAATGGCAAAGAATCTGAGGTCATCATATCCGGGAAGGCGAGATTTTGAGCGAGGCGCAAACTTGCTGAAAGAGTGTATAGAAGGACAACGTATTAATTTTGCCGCCCAAATGGAGCATATGTTTGATTCTTTAACAAGAGTAAAGATGCTGCCTAATGGACGATTGAATCTGGATACTGTGGATGAATTAGTGCGTTCCACTTTCCACATGTTGGTTATGAATCCTTTTAAATAATTTGATGAAACAAAGAAGTAAATACGGTATGCCGCCACCTGATTCAAGAGCGGCCTTTGAGCATAATGTGTTTTTACTGATTGACGAGTTAGAGCAGCATGCCGGAGATAAAGCCTTCATGGCAAACCGTGCATGGGCTTTGGGTGACTCGTTGGAACATGCACGGTATCTTCCCAACCGAAGAATAGAAATAGCCAATATAGACGAAAGAATGCGCAATTTAGCCAACATGATGGACTGGATGAAATATTTACCTCCGATACAATTTGAAAAAAATCACAATAATGACTGAAATAAAAGAACTGTTAGCAGAAGAGTTAACCCTGCTGAAGAAGATTCAAAAGTACGGGAAAGGACATTCTATGGATGAACACAATTACCGTTAAAGTAACAACTGATGAGAACAGTTGTGAATTGCTTTCAGATTTTGTATATTCGTTCTTTGAACACAATGAAGCTCTTAGGCTCGACAACCTTGACGTGTTGTGAATTGCTTTCAGATTTTGTATATTCGTTCTTTGAACACAATCGCGATGTTATTGTCCGGAATATTAAACATGTTGTGAATTGCTTTCAGATTTTGTATATTCGTTCTTTGAACACAATTTGTCGGATCAGAGGCACTGACCAAGCCAGTTGTGAATTGCTTTCAGATTTTGTATATTCGTTCTTTGAACACAATTATTAGCGTTATAGGCATTGATGCCAATACGTTGTGAATTGCTTTCAGATTTTGTATATTCGTTCTTTGAACACAATAAAGGGTTGTAAGCCATGACAAAAGGAGCAGTTGTGAATTGCTTTCAGATTTTGTATATTCGTTCTTTGAACACAATATCGACACCGAAAATAACACCATGATAATGGTTGTGAATTGCTTTCAGATTTTGTATATTCGTTCTTTGAACACAATTTGAAAGTCGTAAAGCCATACTTGTCATTCGTTGTGAATTGCTTTCAGATTTTGTATATTCGTTCTTTGAACACAATAACAAAGAAGAACTATCAACAGCAGGCATTGTTGTGAATTGCTTTCAGATTTTGTATATTCGTTCTTTGAACACAATGAAAGATTAGCGATACCACTACCAACAGCGGTTGTGAATTGCTTTCAGATTTTGTATATTCGTTCTTTGAACACAATGTCACTATCAACAGAAGAAATTCCCATTTCGTTGTGAATTGCTTTCAGATTTTGTATATTCGTTCTTTGAACACAATTTGTCGGATCAGAGGCACTGACCAAGCCAGTTGTGAATTGCTTTCAGATTTTGTATATTCGTTCTTTGAACACAATAATCACGAGCGGCAGGTGGTCGGACATCATGTTGTGAATTGCTTTCAGATTTTGTATATTCGTTCTTTGAACACAATGTCTTTGGTTATTTACCCGATGAAAAAACCGTTGTGAATTGCTTTCAGATTTTGTATATTCGTTCTTTGAACACAATTCTTACGAGGTCGAAGAATTTCCGTCCTCGTTGTGAATTGCTTTCAGATTTTGTATATTCGTTCTTTGAACACAATTCAGGACCCATTCGGTTGATGAGATCCTTGTTGTGAATTGCTTTCAGATTTTGTATATTCGTTCTTTGAACACAATAAATGAATAGTAATTTCTTATAACTTTTTTGTTGTGAATTGCTTTCAGATTTTGTATATTCGTTCTTTGAACACAATGTAAGTCTTATAGAGGCTAATTGCTGATCAGTTGTGAATTGCTTTCAGATTTTGTATATTCGTTCTTTGAACACAATTTATACGGCTAATTTCACCCGATGGATCTAGTTGTGAATTGCTTTCAGATTTTGTATATTCGTTCTTTGAACACAATAAGGCGTCTGAATACGGCTGTCGCGATACGTTGTGAATTGCTTTCAGATTTTGTATATTCGTTCTTTGAACACAATTCTTATATCCTACGACCTGCGAGCGAAGTAGTTGTGAATTGCTTTCAGATTTTGTATATTCGTTCTTTGAACACAATTCGTCAGCAAATTTCAAAGTAACGTCCTTAGTTGTGAATTGCTTTCAGATTTTGTATATTCGTTCTTTGAACACAATAAACGCTGAGTGTAGCCGAAAGTCTCCATTGTTGTGAATTGCTTTCAGATTTTGTATATTCGTTCTTTGAACACAATAAATTTGGGATTTGTCATAAGCATCACCTAGTTGTGAATTGCTTTCAGATTTTGTATATTCGTTCTTTGAACACAATGTAGGAACTGATTCAAGATGTGTGTTATGAGTTGTGAATTGCTTTCAGATTTTGTATATTCGTTCTTTGAACACAATTTGTTATGCGTGGAGATAAAACTAGATCAGTTGTGAATTGCTTTCAGATTTTGTATATTCGTTCTTTGAACACAATGGTGCGGTCTATTATCGGTTTCGTTACCCGTTGTGAATTGCTTTCAGATTTTGTATATTCGTTCTTTGAACACAATTAGCGGGTGAAAGGAAATGGATATTAGGCAGTTGTGAATTGCTTTCAGATTTTGTATATTCGTTCTTTGAACACAATAGGATTTGTGTAGAACGATGAGGTACAGTGACTTACGATAGGTGTTTAAGAATCAAAAAATCCGGCAAAAGCCGGATTTTTTGATTTGGGCGTGCGGGTTTTCAGAACAATTCCAACTGGATGCCTTCTTCTGGAAGATTTTCTGATTTCTGCGAGTTGAAGAGTTCCATTGCGGCGAACTGCTTGTCGGTTATGCGGAGAATTCCAACTTTCCCTTTGGGCGGAAGGAAAGACTTTGCCCTCTTTATGTGGACATCCGCATTCTCCGCACTTGCACAGTGACGAAGATAGATGGAATACTGGAACATTACGAAGCCGTCGCTCATCAACTGCTTGCGGAACTCCGTCGCAGCTTTAACCTCCTTCTTTGTGTCGGTAGGCAGATCAAAAAACACCATAACCCACATAACACGATACTGACTTATCCGTTCTGAGCTGGTCATTGCAAGATCGGATATATGATCTGCTTGGATTCTCCGCAGAAGCATTTAGCCAATGATGCGGAAGTGGTAGTCGCCGCTATCATCAGCGGACTTGTCACCCCATTGATTCTGACATCAGTCATCGGGATGGACAAAAGCCTTGCCTTCATAGATGTGTTTAGCTCCAACGGACCTTCCTCTTTCACTATCTGATAGACAAGTAAATCAACATACGGGCGATATGGCTCCATAATGTCATCAGCCAGACAATAAGCATTATACTTGTTTCTGTGATGGACACCCAAGGTCGGTAACAGGCCGCTGCAAACCAAAGCTCTGGCTACAGTAGCGCGGACAATGGCATAGCCGTAATTCAGGAGGTTATTCGGGGCATCTTCGTCCCGCCCTCGAATGAAACCTCTGATATTGTCAGAGAAAAGATTCTTCCAGTAGTATGCCGCTGCTCGTGCTTCAAGATTATCAGGATCCCCGCTGCGTACACAAGTCGCCCATTTAAGCATATTCGGATGCTTTTCGCCTGTGGCATATTCAAGGACCGCTGCTTGATTGACAATTTTGGATTGGATAGTCTGCTGCCATATCTGCTTCTTCAGCGGAAGCGAAGCGTCAATCTGCGAGCGGAAACGTTCGTTCTGGAGCGTGTGTCCGTCAAGAGGTAGCATCAGCCCGGTCGGAAGATGGGAGGAATCGCAGGTTATGACCGCGCAATTCTCTTTAAGAAGACTCTCCAATAAAGCCTGCGTAATTGTGATCTGTTTGTTGTCAAGCACTACCGATGCGATGTCCTCAACCGGAATAGTCTTAACTACTTCCTTCTTTTCCTCACCGGAGGCCGGTTTGTAGACCACAAGCTGACCTAATTTCAGTGACAAGTAGGCAGGATTTCCGAAATAGAGTGTGCGCTTAATCATATTCCCCGACGGCTACGATTCTACCGAGATTGTCTATGCGGACTTTAACAGCACCTTCAAGACCAGAAGGCCCGACACGTTTCCATGTGATTCCTTTCAGTGCCTTGTTATCCTCTACGGTCGTTTCAAGATGAAGCCTGAAATAGTAGTCCCCGGTAGCTATCTTCTGAACCCTATACAAATTCGGACTAATCTCCGCATAATTTCTAGGATCCGTCAAATCATAATCCAACGGATTGAACCCCGTCTCTGAATTCGGGAAGACAAAATACTCATTCTGTTTCAGGGTGAACAAGAATTCCCAGCCTTCATCTTTATTGTAGTTCCGGTCAATCACGTCTAACCCATGAGATTTGGCGATGGTCGCCTCAAGAAAAGATACCGGATGCTCCTGCAACTTTCCTGAAGAATCTCTGAATATGGCAATGTGATGATTGTTGCCAGGAGTCACAAAATCAGCCCCTATTGTTTTACCGGCATCATCAATGATTGGCTTGCCATCCTTGTCCCTCTTGAACCGGACGGGAACCGGATTCGCAGGACCGGACACAGTCACCCTCTTGATCGCGATTCCCTTCTCCTTGTTGAGCCAAATCGGATTCTCGTCAAGATTCGAGAAAGCCTTTGCCGCCTTGCCGTCAAATTCGTCAAGACGAGCCTGAAGAATCTCACGAATCCTTTTATCAATGACTTTCTCTATCTTCAGAGTAGCGTCAATGGGCTTTCGGCCAGTGAACCGCTGTTCCATAGTCACTGTCCTCACTTTGGCCGGGACCTGTTCCGAATGATGTTCATCAACCCATATCGGATTCTTTTCAGGCGAATTCTTGCCGGTGAAAGCCTTCTTGGGGTCTCCCCCAAACTCTTCCAGCCTTCGCGCAAGGGCATCCCTGAACTTTTTCTTGCAGACAGTCGTAATCCTTTCGGTGTCAAACGAACTACCGATCTTCTCATTTTCTTTGGTCACATATTCCAGACTGCTCCCATAGATGGTTTCATTGTGCAACGGTCCCCGAGGTGTAAGTTGAGTCTTCCTGTTTGCCCCTCCCTTGTTCTTTGTCACATTGACGTTTCTTGTGCAGACCTTGTTCTTTGCCTTGAAGGAGATGAGAATGTCGCTCAATTGTTCTTTCGCTTGTCTCCGGAACTCATCCAAAGGAATCGGCGGGACAAAGCGGTACTTATCGTTGCCGTCCTTGTAAAGGAACTTGTCCTGCAAAGCCTTGACAATGCCGTACCTGTCTCCGGCGCTTAGATTACCGAACTTGATGTCTTCAAGGTCATAATCCCTAAGATCCAGATCCTTCTTGTCCCAAGAGACAACGTCAATTTTAGAGTTTAAGTGATTGAGATACTGGATGAACTGACGACGTGTGAAAGCGATGGTCAACGCATCCATCGCATGATGGCGATGGTCATTCCGTTTTGTCCAGTCTTGGATGAACGGAATTCTGCGTCCGTCCTTGTCTTCTCTGACACCGGTGAGCCCCAACCGGGCATATTTCTCCCAGTTCAACTCCTGCATCACATTCACAAGCTGCCAGTCTTCACGGAGCCTTGCCGTCACAGATCCTGTTGTCGGGACAACGAATTTGACAAGTGACTCAAGAATCTCCCTTGCTTTCTTTGCAATATACTGACTGTCACGAAGTTCTCTGTTGATGAAATCTTCCGGAATATCCTTGCCCTCCATCAACAGCCATTTGGCCTTCGTCTTGGAAATCCCCTTGCCAATCAGGCCATTGACCCTATCGCAGTATGCCTGGACTCCGGTCTCATCATATTTCGATTTGACATAATCCATTGCCGTCTCCTTTCCTTTCTCAAGATTACACTGTCTTGATTCAAGTGTCTTGTTGGCAAAGGAGTCATTGAATATGAGAGCTTGCGGGATTATATGCTCAATGTCAAATTCTTTGGAGAACAACTTGTCTTTAGGAATATAAGTGTTGCTATAAAGAGTCTTGAACCCGTTCTGTGCCAGTTCCTGGTACAGGCGGTAGCGGATGATGTCGTTACGTGTCGGAAACTGGAGGAAGAAAGGCTCGCCTTTTAGTATCTCAATTACTTTCTGGCTTTCCGCAGTCGAGGATGCAATATCCCTTTGTGCCTCCTCTCTTTCTTTCGCACTCTTTTTCAGTTCTCTGGCCATTTCGATGCGGATTTCGTCAGGCTTGCCATAGACATCTATGACGGAATTCACAACATTGACCATTTGGTTGAGGATTTTCTCAACCACTGGGTTACGGAGGCTATTCTTCGGCAAAAGGGAGAGACGGTCGGAATATTCCTTAGTGTCAAGCTCTTCTTTGGTCAGCGAGCGCTTTGAGTGACGGTAACCGGCCATCGCGCAGGCTGCAGTATATTCAAGACCATCTTTCATATATGGCAGGATCTTCCTCATCGCCTTCGCACTTAGACTACCATAGTCTGGGAGGAATGTGCAAGAGGCAAGTATCTTTGCCGATCCCTCATCCATTGAACACAGGTCCATTATGCATTTCACGAGCGACTCATTCCCGCTTGCGGACTTATCACCTTCGTAGGAATATAGCAGATGCCACAGTCTGTAAGAGTCCTGATTCTCAAATTCCGGGGAGGCCAGAGAGGAATCGAAATGGAGAAAACCTGTCTTGAATCCCTGCTCTTTGAATATTCCCTCAATCCTGACCATTTGGTCTTCAGAAGAGAGTTTGGAGAGATCAATGTCGTCATATCCCAAGTTCTCGGCAATCTTGAAGCATGCCTTCATCAAGGTCGCCATTGTGCGGTTGCCGTCAACTTCCTTGAAATTGACACTCTGTCCCTTTGTGGTCTTGAACAGCAGTTTGAGGAGATCGCTGTCTTTGAGTTTGTCCTTGAACATCAACTCTTTTGCGACGACGGACTTGTCTTCGTCATCAAGGGCGGCTCCGTTGACGAAGATGTTGTTGATTGTCTGCCAGATCTTGAATTCCTGGAACAAAGGAGAGGAACGCGGACATACTCGTGGCCCGATGTTTTTCATCTTCTTCACGCCATCAATGGCGACCTCAATATCTTTGGTTTCGAGCTCACAGAGACTGATAAGCCCTTTCTGACTCTTTAGCGGACGTTGGTAGAAGATGATTATGTCCCGAAGTCTCTTTTTCAGTTCATGGGTAAGTTCGGTGTGATATTTCGACTGTACCGTCCAGATTCTTTCAAACTCATCAAGATAGTCCTGCCTGTAGAACACAATGTTTTTCAGGCTATTGTTAGGATTATCCTCAATTCTTTTCAATAGCATCTGACCAACGGTCAAATTGTTGAGATATAGTTCTTTACTTCTATCGCTAATCTTGCTCAGGAGGCCACTGAGGGAGGCTTTCTGGCCGTTGATTTCTTGTAGGGCACAGGTCAGGACTTCCATATTAACTTCCTGTGTGGCAGCCAAATGCCTGTAGCGGTAAGCTTCTTTTAGCCTTTCTTTCCCGGTGAAACTACTTTTCAGCCCTTGAATGCCCAGTTCGTCACGGCAGATCGCCCATGTCTGGCTCTTGTTCCTGTCAGACAGCTTCCTGTAAAGTTCATCGGTTAATTCAGTATGAAAGGATTTCTGGAGTGCCCATATTCTGTCAAACTCCTCCTGCAAGTCTGATTTATAGAACTCTGGAATAGCGTACTTGCCTTCGAGCATACGCTGGTAGACATATTCCCCCGGAGTCAATCCTTTGTCGTACATCTCCTTGGCGACGGCCATTCCGTCAATGGCTTGGCCGTCATCGCTTGAAACCATTTTTCGGGAACTCTTGTAGCCCCTCTTCTTATTTATCTGTAGTAATATTCTCGCCAGGTCGCCAAGAGTAACCTCTTCCGATGCGGACTTAGCCCTAAGCCGTAACGTACGGAAAGTTGACCCTGGACCGGTCTCTGAAAATATGAAGTCATTACCAATCCATCCTGTACTTTTCAGTTCTTCGATCAAGGCCTGCCTTCTTAGTTTATACCTTTGGAGATTTCGTCGCATTCCACGTTTTTGAGTCCTAAGGGCATTTGTGGTAATGCTTTTGCCATTTTCAAAACTCGTTCTTTCATCCACTGTAAGGGGAATGACACGTACACCGAGTCTGACAATCTCTGATTTCTCGTCAGAGAATGGCTCTGCTTCCTTTACCAGCGCCCAGCCTATGCTGGTAGTTCCGAGGTCTAATCCAAGAATGGTTTTCATACGAGGTATATTATTTATAACGTGTTATTATAACGTGGTTGAACTCGAGGCTTATTAGTCTTTATCCGCTAATTTAGAATAATTATTTGGATATTCGCATCTTTTCGCTAAATTTGCAACATCTGAAGCAATTCACAATAAGGATTATTCCGTTGTGAAAACACTTAAGGCGGGGAGCATATGCTTCTCGTCTTTTTCTTAACAGGTTTTCTATAGGCCAAGGATCCAGGATCAAGTCCAAAACCTTGTATTAAGTAATCCTTAAAAAACAACTTGGTTATCTTTGATTGTCTTTTCGGTCTGGCTATCTTTCCTCATCAGTCATGTGCCACCGGCACACTCCTTCTTCCAAAAGACATCTATCCTCGAAAACACAAAGAAGTTGTTTTGATTTGTTTGAAATGTTCTTAGAGGTGAAATAATGGTCGCGAAGGCATCGCTTTATGGCGAAAACGTCTCCGAAAATGGACGCGTAGAGACTTTCGGTGGCGTTTAGAGACCAAAATGTCTTTGGAGATGGCAATCTGGGGTGTCAATGGCGTTCTCCACCACCTCGCGAAAAGATATATATGAATCCATGCTTTACCCTTGATTCAAGAAAACACATTATGGATAAGATGCGAATCAGAGATAAATTCACTAAATTTGTAGGAACAATTTAAAAATGGAGGGCATTATGATACTAAAGGATCAGATTGAGGCTCTGCATCAGCGGTTGGAGACGTTGGGGAGGTGTCTTTGACATCCCTGGGAAACGTGGGCAGGTAGCCGCATTGCAGAAGAAGACGGAGTCGCCGGACTTTTGGAACGACCCTAAGGCAGCCGAGGTGTTCATGAAAAACCTGAACGGTGTAAAGTCTTGGGTCACAGGATTCGACAAGGCTTCCACCGAGGTGGATGATCTGGATGTTCTGTACGATTTTGCCAAGGAAAGTCTGGGCGGAAGCACCGACGAGACAGTCACCACAGCGGAGACGCAGGAACTCGACGAGTCATATTCAAAGGCGGTTGAGGATGTCGAGGCGTTGGAGCTTAGGAATATGTTGGGCGCGGAAGGGGACAACCTTGGAGCCGTGCTGACGATAAATTCCGGAGCGGGCGGCACCGAGGCGAACGACTGGAGTTCGATGCTGATGAGGATGTATATGCGCTGGGGCGAGAGGAACGGTTACAAAGTGACTGTCACTGACCTTCTTGAAGGTGACGAGGCGGGAATAAAGTCGGCCACGATCCAGGTCGAGGGCGACTATGCCTACGGCTATCTCAAGGCTGAGAATGGTGTGCACAGACTCGTGCGCCTTTCTCCGTTCAACGCCCAGGGCAAGCGCCAGACCACATTCTCGTCCGTTTTCGTCTATCCTTTGGTCGATGACACGATCAACATCGAGATAAACCCTTCGGACTTGGAATGGGACACGTTCCGTTCCGGTGGCCACGGCGGCCAGAACGTCAACAAGGTCGAGACCGGAGTCCGCGTGCGGCATATCCCTTCAGGGATAGTAGTGGAGAACACGGAGTCCCGCTTCCAGCAGGACAACAGGCAGAACGCCCTCCGCATCCTCCGGTCAAGGCTCTATGACCTTGAGCTGAAGAAGCGTCAGGAGAAGCAGGCCGAGATCGAAGGCACGAAAAAGAAGATCGAGTGGGGCTCGCAGATCCGCTCCTACGTCCTTCATCCGTACAAGATGGTCAAGGACCTGAGGACCGGCTATTCCACCGCCGACACCCAAGGCGTGCTTGACGGCGACCTGAACGAGTTTATGAAGCGCTACCTGATGCAGGAAGGCTCCGGCGGCACCACTGCTCCGATTGAAGACATTGACTGATAATCACTAAAAATATTTCATTAATATGGCAGAATTCAAATACGCTCCGATGTTCCAGCTGGGACCGGACACAACTGAGTACTACAAGCTGACGAGCGAGGGCGTGTCCCTTGGCGAGTTCGAGGGGCATCCTATCCTTAAGGTGGCTCCTGAGGCTTTGACTATGCTTGCGAACGCCGCTTTCAGGGATGTGAACTTCCTTCTGAGGCCGGCACACAACCAGCAGGTCGCCAAGATCCTGAGCGATCCGGAGGCTTCCGACAATGACAAATACGTGGCTCTGCGCTTCCTGCGCAACGCCGAGGTGTCCGCCAAAGGCAAATTGCCTTTCTGCCAGGACACAGGTACAGCGATTATCCACGGAGAAAAGGGACAGCAGGTCTGGACCGGCTTCGATGACGCCGAGGCTCTCTCGAAGGGTGTTTACAAGACTTACACCGAGGAGAATCTTCGCTACAGCCAGAACGCTCCTCTGGATATGTACAAGGAAATCAACACGAAGTGCAACCTCCCGGCCCAGATCGACATCGAGGCTGAGGAGGGTATGGAATATAAGTTCCTCTGCGTCGTGAAGGGTGGCGGCTCGGCCAACAAGACCTACCTCTATCAGATGACCAAGGCTGTCCTCAATCCTGGCACTCTCGTGCCTTTCCTTGTGGAGAAGATGAAGACTCTCGGAACGGCGGCCTGCCCTCCTTACCACATCGCGTTCGTGATCGGCGGCACATCGGCAGAGAAGAACCTTCTGACTGTAAAGCTGGCGTCAACCCATTACTATGACTCCCTGCCTACGACCGGTGACGAGACCGGACGCGCTTTCCGTGACATCGAGCTGGAGAAACAGGTGCTTGAGGAGGCTTACAAGATCGGTCTCGGAGCACAGTTCGGAGGCAAGTATTTCGCACATGACGTCAGAATCGTCCGTCTGCCTCGCCACGGCGCGAGCTGCCCGATCGGCCTTGGAGTAAGCTGCTCGGCCGACCGCAACATCAAGGCGAAGATCAACAAGGACGGTGTCTGGATCGAGAAACTTGACGATAACCCTACACAGTGGATTCCTGAGTCTCTGCGTAATGCCGGTGAGGGCGAAGGCGTGGTCGTTGACCTCGACAAGCCTATGAGCGAGATCTGCAAGCTTCTCAGCCAGTACCCTGTCTCCACCCGTCTGAGCCTTAACGGAACCATCATCGTGGCCCGTGACATCGCTCACGCCCGTCTGAAGGAAAGACTTGACAGAGGCGAGGATCTACCGCAGTACTTCAAGGATCATCCAGTCTTCTACGCCGGCCCGGCCAAGACTCCGGAAGGAATGGCCTGCGGCTCAATGGGACCTACCACGGCCAACCGTATGGACCCTTACGTTGATCTCTTCCAGGATCACGGCGGCAGTATGATCATGATCGCCAAGGGCAACCGTACCCAGGTCGTCACCGATGCCTGCAAGAAGCACGGTGGATTCTACCTCGGCTCGATCGGCGGCCCTGCGGCTGTCCTCTCCTACGAGAGCATCAAGAGCATCGAGTGCGTTGAATATCCAGACCTCGGAATGGAGGCCATCTGGAAGATCCGCGTGGAGAACTTCCCTGCGTTCATCCTCGTCGATGACAAGGGCAACGACTTCTTCAAGCAGTTAGGCCTGTAAGGCGATAGTTTGGTAATATGTTGCCGCATCTTCACAAAACCTGCGGCAACATTATTTTTTTGTATATTCAAAAAGATTCATAATGAGGAATATTCTTACTTTGGCGATAGCGGTCGTGCTGCCTGTGCTTATGGCGGCGCAACCGCAGTCATCCTTTAGGTTGGACTGGGCGGCGACCGGCTCGCACTGTGTCATCGGAGACGGCCCGTCTCTGGAGTTTCAGAAAAAGGCCTTCAACCATGTCGCATGGCGTGGGGAGAAGGTGTTCGCGCAGGCCGTAGTGTCGTCGGAGGAGGAGTTGAAGGATGTACGGCTGTCAGTCTCTGACCTGCGTAACGGCAAGTCTCTGATCGGGGCGGAGAACATCCGTCTACAATTCGTCAGCTACGTTGTCTCCGACTTGCTCGACACGACCAAGTACGGCCAGTGCGGCTCCCGCGAGGACAAGTCCAAGTGGGGGGAAGTGCTTGTGGCCGACGTGCTTGACATCAATGATTCCATGACGGTTCCGGCTGGACGAAAGCAGCCGGTCTGGATGACCGTGAGCGTTCCTTCGGATGCGAGGCCGGGAAAATATTCAGGAAAACTGACAGTCACTTCCTCCAATGCCAAGGCCCGCAGCCTCAATGTGGAACTGACCGTGGCTGATCATGTCCTGCCTCCGGATAGCGATTGGACTTTCCATCTCGATCTGTGGCAGAATCCATATTCAGTGGCCCGCTATGAGAACGTTCCTCTTTGGAGCGACGCTCATTTTGAGGCGATGCGTCCGGTTATGAAGATGCTTGCTGATGCTGGCCAGAAATCCGTCACCACCACCATCATGAACCGTCCGTGGAACGGCCAGACCGAGGATGCCTTCGGCTCTATGGTCACCAAGATCCGCCGCATCGACGGAACTTGGCTCTACGACTACACGATTTTCGACCGCTGGGTGGAGTTCATGTTCTCCCTCGGAATAGACCGGCAGATCAACTGCTACTCAATGATTCCGTGGGCGTTGGAGTTCGACTACTACGACCAGGCGACATCTTCGCCGACGACCTTCCAGGCCGCTCCCGGAAGTGAGGAGTACAATGAATATTGGGGCTCTTTCATCGCTGACTTCGCACGTCATCTGAAATCGAAAGGCTGGTTCGAGAAGACTATGATAGCGATGGATGAGCGTCCTATGGAATCCATGCAGGCGGTGCTTTCTCTTATCCGTAATATCGAGCCGGGCTTCAAGATTTCATTGGCCGGGAACTATCATGAGCCGATCAACCATGAGATTGCAGATTTCAGCGAGGGATTCGCTCCTAAGAAGGAGTTCCCGGAATCAGCCAAGGCCAAGAGAAAGGAACTTGGATTGACAACGACAATCTACACCTGCTGCGTGGAGGCTCATCCGAACATGTTCGTGATCTCCGATCCTGACGAGGCCGCATGGCTTGGATGGTTCGCCCAAGCCGAGAACTATGACGGTTACCTCCGCTGGGCCTACAACAGCTGGACCTTGGATCCGCTCACTGACACTCGTTTCCGCACCTGGCCTGCCGGTGACTGCTTCGTGGTCTATCCCGGTGGCCGTGGCAGCGTCCGTTTCTCCAAACTCACCGAAGGCATCCAGGACTTCGAGAAAGTCCGCATCCTCCGCGCCCAGTGGCAGAAAGAAGGCAACGAGGCCAAACTCGCTCAACTGACCGAAGTCCTCAAGCCTTTCACCTCTGATAAGATCCTCGAAGAAGGCCCGGCCAAAGCCCTCATCACTGCCAAGTCCTTCCTCGACAAACAATAAGGCGAGCATCATTTTTATGTAAAAATGATCTTGTCGGGCTTGCTGATTCTCTTGGGCGACGATTATGGGGTAAAATGTTGCCCGAGGGTGTCTACTTGCACTCTCGGGCAACAAAAATGAGGGAAAATGCTACTTGACCTTGATGGAGTTGAGGAGGTCGAGCTTGCCGGTGTCGGTGAGGTGGATTATGAGCTCACCGAAGAGGGTGTTCTGCCAGGCGAACCAGGCGCGGGTGAACTTGCTCGCATCATCCTTATAAAAGGACTCGTGCATAAAGCCGGTGCCGGCGTCGGTCTTCATCAGTGTCTCGACGCACCATTTGATCTCCTTGTCGTCCTGGGACGTGAAGGCCTTCATCATTATGCTCATTGGCCAGATGTAGTCGTAGCCGATGTGCGGACCGCCGATTCCCTCGCCGGCCTTGCCTTTGAAGAAATACGGATTGTCCTCGCTCCAGACGAACCTGCGGGTGTTCTGGTAGATAGGATCGTTAATGTCAATATCTCCGAGATAGGCCATCGCCAGAAGGCTCGGCACGTTGGCATCGTCCATCATCAGCTGGTTGCCGAAACCGTCCACCTCAAAGGCGAAGATCTTGCCGTACTTCGGGTGGTTCACGACGGCATATTCATAGAGAGCTTTCTCCACTTCGGCGGCGAGGTCGAGGCATTCCTTCGCGAGTTTCTTGTTGTGGTTGACCTCGGTGAGGATCTCGGCGGCCTTGCGCAAAGAGGTGACAGCGAAGAAGTTGGAAGGAACCAGGAACTCGAACATCGTGGCGTCGTCGGACGGACGGAAAGCTGAGGCGATAAGGCCTACAGGCTTGACAGGGTTGCCGCGGCCGTCGTTGGACTTGGTGTCGAACTGGCGGTCTGTCTTTCTGGCGAACCTGTAAGGACCCGGGCCATCCTTGCGCTGCTGCTCCTTGAAGGTCTTTAGGGTGGCCTGGATGGAATTCAGCCAAGTCTCTCCGAAAACGGAATCGTCACCGGTCACCTTCCAGTACTGGTAGGCGAGACGGATCGGGTAGCAGTGTGAGTCGATCTCCCATTTGCGCTCGTGGTCGTAAGGATTCATATCCGTGAGGTCGGACTCCCACTCGCTGCCGGTAGGGCCTTCGTTGAAGGCGTTGGCATACGGATCCAAGCAGATCAGCGAGAACTGGCAGTTGATCACGCCGGCGAGCATATTCTTAAGATGTTCATCCTGATTGGCCAGCTGGATGTATGGCCATACCTGCGCTCCGGAGTCACGTAGCCACATCGCGTGGATGTCACCGGTGTAAACGAAGGTCCTGAAGTTGCCGTCGTCGTCCTTGCCGAAGTGTACGGTGGTGTCAAGGGTGTTCGGGTAGCAGTTGGCGAACATCCAGGCGAGGCGCTGGTTCTTCAGGATGCCTTGCATCTGGGTGATCTTGTTCTCGACGGCCTCGGAGCGGAAAAGACGCTTTTCTGGAGCCGGACGCTGCGACTCGTAGGCCTTGGTGCTGTTGGAGACGGGCGCTTCGATGGTCGGTGAGTCCTGTCGAACCACAGCGGTCTTGCCTTGTGCTACAGCGCCGCCGAGCATAAAGATGGCCGAAGCCAGAAGAAGTGTGCGTTTCATTACTTTATTTTTCATTAGTGTATGAATATGGTCTGTCCTCCTTCGCAGTTCCTCTAACCGTGTCAGGTTCGGACCACACAAGATACACAATTTTCGCACCGCTGGCAAGGTCTTCAAATCGGAAATAGTTCCGGCTCCAATCCTTGCCGTTGATTCTCACACCTTTGATGTAGAAGTTATCCTTCGAATTATCAGGAGCTTCCAGACTGATGGCCTTCCCGTCCGGGCGGCTGATCACAGCCTTTTTGAACAGAGGAGTACCAATCGCATATTCATTGGATCCAGGGCAGACCGGATAGAATCCGAGGGCGGAGAATACGTACCAGGCGGATGTCTGGCCGTTGTCCTCGTCGCCGCAATAGCCATCGAAGTTGGAGTTGTAGAACTTGTCCATCACCTCGCGGATCCGCTGCTGCGCCTTCCAAGGCTGGCCGCACCAGTCGTAAAGGTAGAGCATATGCTGGATCGGCTGGTTGCCGTGGGCGTAATTCCCCATATTCATAACCTGCATTTCCCTGATTTCGTGGATAGGGAAGCCGTAGTAGCTGTCATCGAAGATCGGTGGGATTGTGAATATGCTGTCGAGCATGCTTGCGAACACTTCGTCTCCGCCTATAAGGTCAATCAGGCCCTGAGGGTCGTGGAAGACTGACCAGGTGTAGTGCAGGCTGTTGCCTTCGGTGAAGTTGCCTCCCCATTTCAGAGGGTTGAACGGCCTCTCGAACGAGCCGTCGAGGTTCTTTCCGACCATCAGCCTGTACTCCGGATCGTAGAGATTCCTGTAATTGAATGCGGCCTTGGCGTAAGGCGCAAGCTCTTCCTCGCTGCGGCCCAGAGCCTTGCCGAACTGGTAGATGCACCAATCATCGTAGGAATATTCAAGAGTTCTGGCGGCATTCTCGTTGATGCCTACATTACAAGGGACATAGCCGAGGCTGTCGTAATATTCCCAACCGAGTCGGCCTGTCGAACTGACCTCCGGATGGACGGCGTGGGCTCCGTGGGTGACGGCCTTCCAAAGCTCATCGGCGTCATAGCCGCGCAGCCCCTTGATCCAGGCGTCGGCGACCACTGATGCTGAGTTGTTTCCGACCATACATCCCCTGTGCCCTGGACTTGACCACTCCGGTAGGAATCCGCTTTCCTTCCAAGTGTTGACCAGCCCTTCCTGCATCTTCACATTCTCGTCAGGATAGACAAGGTTCAGCAGCGGGAACAGGCATCTGAATGTGTCCCAGAAACCGGTGTCACCGAACAGATAGCCCTTGTGGACGGCTCCGTCGTAAGGGCTGTAATGTACCCTTTCGCCGTCCGCGTTGATCTCGGACAGATCACGTGGGAACAGGACCGACCTGTAAAGGCAGGAATAGAATGTGCGCAGATTGTCGAGATTGCCATCCTCCACGGCGATCCGGCCAAGTACCTCATTCCATCTCGCTCGTCCGGCCTGGGCTATCTCGTCCAACGTTCTGTCGCCCAGTTCTTTGAGATTGATTTCCGCCTGCTCCTGGCTGATGAATGAGGACGCGACCTTGAGGTTGACCTTCTGACCTTTCACCGTCTTGAATCCGACCATAGCGATGTGTCCGTCAACGGTTTGTGTCTCGAATGGAGTGTCGGAAACAACCACGAACCAGTTTCGGAAATTCTCGGTCACGCCGCCGTGGTTTGCGGTCGAGTAGCCTACGATCATATTCCTGTCACCTATGACTTCGGCATTGCCGCCGCTGTAGGCATCGACCACGAGGTAGGACATCTCCTTTTCAGGGTAGGTGAGTCTGAACGCCGCCGCCCTTTCGGTAGGGGCGAGTTCGGCAACCACATCGTGTTCAGCGAGATAGACCTGATAGTAGTAAGGCTTCACGGTCTCCGCCTTGTGCGAGAACCAGCTCTGCCGCCCCTCCTCGTCATAAACCTGACCTGTGGTCACAGGCATGATCGAGAATGAGCCGTAGTCGTTGATCCACGGACTCGGCTGGTGAGTCTGCTTCAAACCTCTGATCTTGGTCGCTGAATATGTGTATGTCCATCCGTCCCCGTTGGCACCTGTCTGAGGTGTCCAGAAGTTCATTCCCCACGGCAAGGCGATCGCCGGGTAGGTGTTGCCTGTCGAAAGTTCGTAAGTGGACGCCGTGCCCATCAGCGGGTTCACATAGTCCACAGGATCCTCCATCCTCATTTTCTCCGGAGATCCGCACGCCGCGGCTATCAAGGCCACAGCCAAAAATATTGATCTTTTTCTCATCAGTTCTGAATATTTCCGCTAAGATACATCAATTTCCATTGGTTCGGAATAGTTCCACCGTCTTGTTCTACTTTATGACTTCCAGGTGTGAAAATACGCGCACACCTAAAACATCATCCACTTGAT
>ERZ779895.2231-NODE-2231-length-18040-cov-3.415735_pt1 | contig 18040 bp, 16 predicted proteins | sample MGYA00511093_ERZ779895 | MGnify/ENA primary metagenome ERZ779895 (study PRJEB29588, sample SAMEA2142970) | human gut metagenome | biome: human gut; feature: human-associated habitat; material: faeces | place: Denmark | collected 2008/2010 ... | reverse complement strand
CATCGGCGGCAGCGGGCGAATGTCCGGCGGGCGGTACAGCGGGATCGCACCGGGGTGTAATCTTATCATGGTGAAAGTCCTGGACCGAAAAGGAAATGGCTATTCTTCGGATGTTCTGGCGGGGATCTCCTGGGTTCTGGAGAGAAAGGAACAGCTTGGCATCCGGATCTTAAATATATCGGTGGGGGCCTGCTCGAAACGCGGGATGAGTGAGAATTCCGCCCTCGTGAAAGGCGTGAACCGGGCATGGGACGCCGGGCTTGTGGTCGTGGTGGCGGCCGGAAACAATGGGCCGCGGACCATGAGCATCACGACGCCGGGGATCAGCCGGAAGGTGATCACGGTCGGCTGTTCGGACGATGACCGGGAGGTACTGGTCGGTGGAAACCGGATGGTGGATTATTCCGGCCGCGGCCCCACGGCGGCCTGCATCTGCAAACCGGATCTCGTTGCACCGGGCTGCAGCGTTGTGAGCTGCTCCAGCAGAGCCGACAAGTATACGATCAAGAGCGGCACTTCCATGAGCACACCGATCGTCTCCGGAGCTGTCGCTCTTTTATTGGAACGCTTTCCGGCCATGTCAAATAAGGATGTGAAACTGAGACTGCGGGAAAGTTCGGTGGATATCGGATTGCCGAGAAACCAGCAGGGATGGGGACTGTTGGATGTGGGGAAAATGCTTGAGAGATAAAGATAGCAAACGAAAACATATTGAAATGTTGTTGCGAGTATGTTATATTGTTTATAAAGAGGTGTCACCGATAGATGGGTGATCCTAGACATTAAGTAAAAAAATAACCGTTCGATTTGCTAGGTCGGGGCGGTTATTTTTTTGCATTTACAGGTTCTATGTAATTCGGGGACCAACCGCCTACCGTTATGGTGACACCATGAGAAAATTCTACCATAATCTACAGATTCTATCAATCGACTCCAGTATAAAAACATCTCATTTTTTAAACACAATTTTACACAGATTTTACATAATCCCTGTCAAGCATTTTACATTTCCTTGATATTCTGATACATGGTAAGAAAGAAATGTAAAAAGTTAATGAATGATCAAAATTTTGAAGAGGGGAATTTTATGGACTTTTTTGGAGTATTGACGATGCTTGGCGGGCTCGCGCTGTTCCTTTACGGAATGGAGACCATGGGAAATGGTCTCGAAAAGCTTTCCGGCGGCAGACTGGAAAGAATTCTTGAAAAACTGACATCAAATCCGATCAAGGCGGTCCTTTTAGGTGCCGGAGTCACAGCGGTGATCCAGTCATCTTCCGCGACTACCGTCATGGTCGTAGGTTTTGTAAACTCGGGCATCATGAAGCTGACGCAGGCGGTCGGCATCATCATGGGCGCCAACATCGGAACGACTGTTACTTCCTGGCTCCTGAGCCTTACAGGAATTGAGAGCGGAAACTTTTTTGTACGTCTTTTAAAACCGACATCGTTCTCACCGGCTCTTGCACTCATCGGTGTCTGCCTTATCATGTTCTCCAAAAAGGAGAAGAAGAAAGATGCTGGAACGATCATGATCGGCTTCGCGATCCTGATGACCGGAATGGAGACCATGAGTGGTGCTGTAAAACCGCTTGCGAATGTACCGGAATTCACAGGGATCCTGACCATGTTCTCAAATCCGGTCCTTGGAATGATCGCCGGAGCTGTCCTCACTGCGATCATCCAGAGCTCTTCCGCATCGGTCGGAATTCTTCAGGCGTTATGTGCAACGGGAGCAGTCAACTTCGGCACGGCTCTTCCGATCATCATGGGACAGAATATCGGAACATGTGTGACTGCAATGCTTTCCGGTATCGGCGCCTCCAAAAATGCGAGACGTGCAGCGCTTGTTCACCTGTATTTTAATATTATCGGCACCGTGATCTTTATGATCGTCTTTTACACGATCAATGCGGTCGTTCATTTTTCGTTCCTCGATACAGCGGCAAATGCGATGGGGATCGCAGTGATCCACAGCAGCTTTAACATTGCGGCGACAATCCTGCTCCTTCCGTTTGGCAACGGACTTGTAAAACTGGCATGTCTCACGATCCCGGATGAGCAGAAGAAGGAAGTTCCTGTCGCAGAGCAGGAAAAGAGTGCGTTCCGTCTTCTCGACCCGCGTTTCCTCGACACTCCTGGTTTCGCAGTAGAGCAGTGCCGTCAGACAACGATCCAGATGGCAAAGCTGGCGAAGGAATGCTTCTTTACATCAGTAGAACTTTTAAAGGAATTTTCAGAAGAAAAGGCAGAGCGCGTGGAGGCGCTGGAGAACCTTGTAGACCGTTATGAGGATGAACTCGGAACCTATATGGTAAAGCTCGGCGGAAAAAATCTGTCCAGAAACGACAGCCATACGGTATCCCTGCTCCTCCACTGCATCGGTGATTTTGAGCGTATTTCCGATCATGGCATGAATTTAAAGGATTCCGCGAAGGAGATGCAAGAGAAAGAGATGCATTTTTCAAGCAAGGCAGACAAAGAGCTGGAAATCTTTTTAGATGCCGTCAAGGAGATCCTGGACATGTCCATTGATGCGTTCGAGACGAATAATACGGATGAGGCGTCAAAGGTGGAGCCGTTAGAGGAAGTCATCGACGATATCAATACCGTGGTGAAGGCAAATCACATCAAGAGACTCCAGAAGGGAAAATGTACGATCGAGCAGGGCTTTGTCCTCTCTGACATTTCTATGAATCTGGAGCGCGTTTCCGATCACTGTTCCAATATCGCGATCAGCGTGATCGAGATCGAGCGCGATGGTTTTGATGCCCACGGATATCTGGAAAATTTAAAGAGAGACGGAGATCCGCAGTTTGCGGCGATGGTGGAACAGTATCGTGATAAATACGCGCTTCCAGTCTAGGAAAATGTGTAGTAAGATAGTAGGAGAAAAGGGCGGTATGCCGTGGGAACGCATAGCTGCCCGGCACTATGGATCGTGAAATAAAAATCATGATCTGAATCAGGCCGATGACGGAAAATGACAGAAATTAAGACAGGAGGAGAAGAACATGGCTCTGATCTATGCAGTGGAAGATGATAAAAATATTCTGGAAATTGAGATGTTCGCACTGAAAAACAGCGGATATCAGGTAGAGGGCTTTGAGTGCGCTCATGATTTTTATAAAAAGCTGGAAGAGAAGCAGCCGGATCTTGTCCTCCTGGACATCATGCTGCCGGATGAGGACGGACTGGAGATCGTAGCGAAGCTCCGCCGCCGCCCGGAGACGAAGAAACTTCCGGTGATCATGGTGACGGCAAAGAGCACCGAGATCGACAAGGTGAAGGGACTCGATGTCGGCGCGGATGATTATCTGACAAAGCCGTTCGGTGTGATGGAGCTTATCGCGAGAGTGAAGGCGGTGCTCAGAAGAACGATGGAGGAGGACAAGTTCCTGACCCTGGGGGATATCTTTCTGGATGATGAGAAGCACATGGTGTATGTGAAGGATGCCCCATGCAGCCTGACCTTCAAGGAATATGAACTCTTAAAGCTGCTGCTCCACAATGCCGGGATCGTTGTGACGCGTGAAATCATCCTGGAGCGTGTCTGGGGCATCGATTTTGAAGGAGAGTCGAGAACTCTGGATATGCATATCCGGACGCTCAGACAGAAACTCGGCGAGGCGGGTTCCATGATCCGTACAGTGAGAAATGTGGGGTACATGATCGAATGAAAAGAAAAATCCATATAGAACTTCTTGCCACGGCAGTGTTTTCAATCTTGTTGACACTGCTGTGTGTTTTATTCGTTTTTTACGGGGTCTATCAGAAACAGGTGATCGGGGATCTGAAGGCGGATGCGCTTGTCATGAAAAATATGCATATCTTTGACAGTATCTCGGATCTGCACCCGGATGCCTATGATCTGAATCCCGATACGCTGCGCATCACGGTGATCAACGCCAGCGGAAATGTGATCTTTGACAGCAATGCGGACTTTACCGCGATGGAGAACCATGAGGACCGTCCGGAGATCCATATGGCGCTGGAAAACGGGGAAGGAAGCGATACCCGCCGCTCGACCACACTGGATAAAAACATGTTCTATTACGCGATCCGTCTGGACAATGGCCGGATCCTGCGGATCGCAAGGGAAGGCGACAATATTTTTGCTCTGACCCAGAACATGATGTTGACAGTTGTCGGCGTGTTTGTGCTCCTGTTCTTCTTCTGTATCCTGATGTCCAATTACTTTACGAAGAATCTGGTGGCACCGATCGAGAAGATGGCGGAGAATCTCTCGGAACCCGGGACGCAGGCTGCCTACAAGGAGCTGGTCCCGTTTATGAACAAGATCCGGCAGCAGCATGAGGACATCTTAAAAAGTTCCCAGGTGCGCCAGGAATTCACGGCAAATGTTTCTCACGAGTTAAAGACGCCGCTCACGGCAATCTCCGGATACGCGGAGCTCATCGAACATGGGATGGCCGGGGACAACGCAGAGCGGTTCGCCGCGGAGATCCACAAGAATGCATCGAGACTGCTCTCACTGATCAACGATATCATCCAGCTTTCCCAGCTCGATGGCGGGAAAAAGGATGTGGAGTATAAAGATCTGGATCTGTTCCCGCTTGCAAAGGAATGCGTGGACATGCTCCAGATGAACGCGAAAAAGCAGAATGTGACGATCAGCGTCCGCGGCGGGGCTGATTAGCCATCCTATACAGACGATGGAGCTGATCTACAACCTGTGCGATAATGCGATCCGCTATAACAAGAAGGACGGATCGGTGACGGTGACGACGGGAACGGAGAACGGACATACCTTCCTCTCCGTGAAGGATACCGGGATCGGGATCTCGCCGGAGCATCAGGAGCGGATCTTTGAGCGTTTCTACCGTGTCGATAAGAGCCGCTCGAAGGCGACCGGCGGTACGGGACTTGGCCTTGCGATCGTCAAACATATCGTGGCACAGCACGGTGCGAAGCTTTCCCTGGAGAGCGAGGCAGGAAAAGGAACGGAGATCCGGGTGGATTTTTCGGAGACTTTGAAGCAGCAGGAGCTTGAGAAAGAAAGACAGCAGGAAGAAAAGAAGGAAAATACGGAAGAGTGAGAACTTGATCAGTTGCCGTGCGCGTGCAGTGAGTGTCCGCGTACGGCAACTTTTTATGATTTACGCGAACAACGAGCCAAAGTCCGCGCTTGCGCGAGAACCTGGCGACTGCCGCGATAACAAGGGGAAACTCGAGAAACGTGTTTTCACTTGTTCCCGGATGATGTCTGTGATCAGTGTGCAGGCCGGGTGAGAGTGATTGGAATCCCGTTCTCCGGCTGAAGGAAACGCAGCTGATCCGGGATCGTGCAGCTGAGAGATGTTGAATCCGGGCTGCTCAGGAGATGAGGAGGCGAAGCGAAATCCACAATCGTCAGATTGCAGGAAATCACTTTTGATTTCTGCCATTATTGCATCACTTTTTACAAAAATTACAAAATTCATTAGTTTAGCTTAAAAATACGTTGATATATAGAAGAAATTGTGATAGGATGTTATGCATAAGTGCAGTCCAGACGGACAAACGTCCGCATGGACACTCTGGAGAGTCTCCGAATGGAGCGCCGAAGGTGTAAGACCGGTTCATGTCCATGGTACCGGTTGATCTCTCAGGCAAAAGGACAGGGCATACAAATAACCACAATGGGGAAAATCCCCGTTGTATGCAAATGTTCTACTCTTTGGAGAGCTGATATCTTATCAGCTCTTATTTTTTGTGCGTGAGCCCGGGGAATTGATTGCAGGGGCCGCGGCTATGATCATGAAAGAGGAGGATAACAAAAATGGACACACTGATACAGCTTGTAACAAAAGGAAATGATTTTCTGTGGAGCTTTCTCCTGATCATTCTCTTATGCGGAACAGGGCTTTACTACACGATCCGCTTAAGATTCATCCAGGTCAGAAAGTTCGTGGAAGGCGTCCGCCAGGTATTCGGACATTTCAGCATGAACGGCGAAAAGCACGAGAAAGGTGAGATGACCCCGTTCCAGTCCATCGCCACGGCGATCGCTGCCCAGGTAGGAACCGGAAACCTCGCAGGAGCGGCGACAGCCCTCATCGGAGGCGGACCTGGTGCGATCTTTTGGATGTGGGTCAGCGCATTCCTCGGAATGGCGACGATCTATGCGGAGGCAGTTCTGGCACAGACATATAAGACAGAGGTAAACGGCGAGGTGACAGGAGGCCCTGTCTACTACATCAAGGCGGCGTTCAAAGGAACGTTCGGAAAAGGACTCGCAGCTCTGTTTGCGGTATTTATTGTTCTTGCTCTGGGATTTATGGGGAACATGGTCCAGTCCAACTCGATCGGGGCGGCGTTTGTGGAAGCATTTCAGGTATTCCATGTGGAACTTTCGCCGGTGATCGTCGGCATTGTTGTCGCAGTGATCGCAGCGGTGATCTTCCTTGGAGGAACAAAGAGTCTGGCAACGGTAGTTGAGAAGATCGTTCCGATCATGGCCGGTGTTTATATCGTCGGCAGCCTGATTCTGATCTGCATGAACATCACGGCTCTTCCGGCAGCGTTCCTTTCCATTATTGAGGGGGCGTTTGCACCGGAAGCAGTTCTCGGCGCAGGCGCGGGAATCACAGTGCGCGAGGCGATCCGCTATGGTGTTGCCCGCGGCCTTTTCTCCAACGAGGCCGGTATGGGTTCCACACCGCACGCACATGCGAGAGCAAAAGCGGAATCCCCGCATCATCAGGGACTCTGCGCGATGGTCAGCGTCTTCATCGACACATTTATCGTCCTGAACCTGACTGTATTTTCCGTTCTCACGACAGGCGTTATGAGCAGCGGAAAGGACGGCACAGCGCTCACACAGGCGGCATTCATGAAAGGATTCGGCAGCGCTGGCATCATCTTCGTCGCGGTGTGCCTGTTCTTCTTCGCATTTTCCACGATCTTAAGCTGGCATTTCTTCGGACTTGTCAACGTGAAGTACCTGTTCGGTGAGAAAGCGTCAAAGCTTTACTCCATGATTGTTGTTGTCTGCATCGTGATCGGTTCCTGCCTGAAGCTGGAGCTTGTATGGTCTTTAGCAGACTTCTTCAACGGTCTGATGGTCATCCCGAACGTCCTTGCACTGCTGGCACTCAGCGGGCTCGTGGTGAGAGCATCGAAGGAGCGGTAGACGCAGAAGTCTTTTAAAATGAAATATTGACAGCCGGAAAGGCTGAGCGTAAGGCGGCAGACTGTGTATTGTGGGCATGGGCTGCCGTCTTTTTGATTTACGCGAACAAAGAGCCAAAGTCCGCGCTTGCGCGAGGCCTTGGCTCTGTCGCGATAACAAGTGGTACATGTAAAAAAATCTCCCCGGAATTTGTGAAGGATGCCGATTGACAGCCGGATGGAAATCCGATATAGTACCCATATCTGAAATCTTTCCGGAGTTTATCCGGATCACCGATCTGATATAGTGAGCACGAAAAAATATGTGCTGCAGATCGTCACACCGGCGGGTCGCCGAAAGAATCGTGGAAAGCCAAATGAATAAAACGAAAGGAGACGGGAGGGAAGTATACTGCTTCGCAATGCGAAGAAACAACAAGAAATGGTTGACTTTTTACAGGGATTATATTATGATTAACGAGTACAGAACACTTGTTCGCATCTAATGACTGATCGGGCGGCATCTGCGTTGATCCTGCAGATTTTACGGGAGACCGCCTGGATTCTGATCGATTTTGTTATCCGGAAAATAAAAAGTGCAGTTCCGGATTTTGGAGGGAAAATATGAATAAAGATGATAAATTAAAAGCCCTTGATGCGGCTCTCACACAGATCGAAAAAGCTTACGGAAAAGGTTCCGTTATGAAACTCGGAGATTCCGGCGCAAATATGAATATCGAGACGGTTCCGACCGGTTCTCTGAGCCTTGATATCGCTCTCGGCCTCGGAGGAGTCCCGAAGGGACGTGTTGTAGAGATCTACGGGCCGGAGTCCAGTGGTAAGACGACGGTCGCTCTCCATATGGTAGCGGAAGTACAGAAACGCGGCGGTATCGCTGGATTTATCGACGCGGAGCACGCACTTGATCCGGTATACGCGAAAAATATCGGCGTTGATATCGATAACCTCTATATCTCCCAGCCGGATAACGGCGAGCAGGCGCTGGAGATCACGGAAACAATGGTGCGCTCCGGTGCCGTCGATATCGTGATCGTGGACTCCGTAGCGGCGCTTGTTCCGAAAGCAGAGATCGACGGCGATATGGGTGACTCCCACGTCGGCTTACAGGCCCGTTTAATGTCCCAGGCGTTAAGAAAACTGACCGCGATCATCAGCAAGACAAACTGTATCGTGATCTTTATCAACCAGCTCCGTGAGAAGGTTGGCGTCATGTTCGGAAATCCGGAGACAACGACCGGCGGACGTGCGTTAAAGTTCTATTCCTCCGTCCGTCTCGATGTGAGAAGAACCGAGTCCTTAAAGCAGAGCGGAGAGGTGATCGGAAACCATGTCCGTGTAAAGGTCGTAAAGAACAAGATCGCGCCGCCATTTAAAGAAGCCGAGTTTGACATTATGTTCGGAAAAGGAATCTCCCGTGAGGGTGATGTCCTTGATCTCGCTGCCGATGCGAATATTGTTGAGAAGAGCGGTTCCTGGTATGCATACAAGGGCGCAAAGATCGGTCAGGGACGTGAAAACGCAAAGAATTATCTGCTGCAGAATCCGCTGATCTGTGAGGAGATCGAAAACCAGGTGAGAGAGCTCCACGGACTGGAAGCACAGCACGTTGTCCCGGGTGAGATGGCTGCAGAGACAGCTCCGAAGGAGACACTGGCTGCGGAGACAGAGGCAGACGAGTAAAAAGCAGGAACAGCGTTACCTTTCACGGAACGTCAGAAACAGCATTCCTGCAGACAGTACAGGGACTTCTCTGAATAACAGGGAGAAGAATAACTGTAGATAGAAAGATACAGGAAACACACGGATGAGAGAGTGGATACAGGAAGAACACCGGGAACATAAAATGTATGCCGGTGCAGATGGGGAGGCGATCCCGGAGGAGTTTCGGCAAGCCCGAAATAAGGGACTCTACTATCTCCAGTTTTCCGGAAAAACAGAAAATGAGATGCGTAAGAAGCTGGCGGAACAGGAGTTTTCGCCAGCCTCTGTTGAAGATGCGATCCTTTTTCTGAAACATTACCGGTATCTGGATGATGAGGACTATGCAAGGCGGTATGTAGAGAAAAACGGACATAAAAAGAGTATCCGCCAGATGAAATTTGACCTCCGCCAGAAAGGTGTCAGCGATGATCTGGTGGAAATGATATTCGAGGATATGGAAGTTGACGAGTCTGCCCAGATCCTCGGACTGCTGAGAAAGAAAAACTACGATCCGGAGGAACCGGACCCGGCAAAGCGTCAGAAGATCTACGCGTTCCTGGCGAGAAAAGGCTTTTCTTATGACGCGATCAACAGTGCGATGAAACAGTGGGAGTGAGAAGCTGTTTTTGATCGGTGAACAGGAACTGCAGTGCTGCTTTTCAGAGGCTGAGAGAGCCCGCGGACTGCAGTTCGACAACCTTCGTGGGGATGCACAGAAGTCCCCGGAATGCGGGCATTATACTTGACATAATGCATAAAACAGTTTAGAATTGAAGTGTTGTAATTAGTACAATGAAAACTAAATAAAGGAGGTGCTCCTGTGTCACCAATAATCAGCATGTTGATAGCAGCAATTATTGTGGCTCCTATTACCTGGAAGATAGCTGTGGCTCACCATAAAAAAAGTTACGAGAGTAAGATCGGAAGCGCAGAGGAAAAATCCAGAGAAATAATAGATGAAGCATTGAAGGTCGCCGAGACGAAGAAGAAAGAAGCTCTCCTGGAAGCGAAGGAAGAGAATTTAAAAGCGAAAAACGAGCTTGAAAAGGAAACCAGAGAACGGAGAGCCGAGATCCAGCGTTATGAGCGCCGCGTACTGAGCAAAGAGGAAAACCTTGACAAAAAATCTGAGGCAATGGAGAGAAAAGAATCCAGTCTTGCCGCGAAGGAAGAAACTTTAAGAAAACGTTCTTCCGAGGTCGAGGAATTATTTGCTAAGGAGCAGGAAGAACTGGAGAAGATCTCCGGACTTACCAGCGAACAGGCGAAAGAATATCTTCTGAAATCTGTTGAGGAAGATGTAAAACACGACACTGCAAAGCTTATCAAGGAATTAGAAGCCAAGGCAAAAGAAGAAGCAGACAAGAAAGCAAAGGAATACGTGGTTACAGCGATCCAGAGATGTGCTGCTGACCATGTTGCAGAGACAACAGTTTCTGTTGTACAGCTCCCGAGCGACGAGATGAAAGGCCGCATCATTGGACGAGAGGGACGTAATATCCGTACTCTTGAGACAATGACAGGTGTGGAACTCATCATCGATGATACACCGGAAGCTGTCGTATTATCCGGTTTTGATCCGGTAAGACGTGAAGTCGCAAGAATTGCTCTTGAGAGACTGATCGTGGATGGACGTATCCATCCGGCGAGAATTGAAGAGATGGTGGAGAAAGCGCAGAAGGAAGTTGAAAACATGATGCGCGAGGAAGGTGAAGCTGCGATCCTTGAGGTCGGCATTCACAATATCCATCCGGAGCTCGTCAAGCTCCTCGGCAAGATGAAGTTCAGGACCAGCTATGGTCAGAACGCATTGAAGCATTCCATCGAGGTCGCACAGTTATCCGGTTTACTGGCAGCCGAGATCGGTGTGGACGTCAGAATGGCAAAGCGTGCCGGCTTATTACATGACATTGGAAAATCCGTTGACCATGAGATGGAAGGTTCCCATGTACAGCTCGGATCGGAACTGTGTAAGAAATACAAAGAATCCCCGATCGTTATCAATGCTGTGGAATCTCACCATGGCGATGTTGAGCCGACGAACCTTATTTCCTGCATCGTTCAGGCAGCAGATACGATTTCCGCTGCAAGACCGGGCGCAAGAAGAGAGACGTTGGAGACATACACGAACCGCTTAAAGCAGCTTGAGGATATTACAAACTCCTTCAAGGGAGTTGATAAGTCCTTTGCGATCCAGGCGGGACGCGAAGTGCGCATTATGGTAGTGCCGGAGCAGATCAGCGATGACGATATGGTTCTTCTCGCAAGAGACATATCCAAGAAGATCGAAGAAAGCCTGGAATATCCGGGACAGATCAAAGTCAACGTGATCCGCGAGTCCAGAGTTACCGATTACGCGAAATAAAATTGAAAGCCGTTGCTGTGCAGAGAGGATCTGTATGGCTGCGGCTTTTTTATTTACGCGAACAACGAGCCAAAGTCCGCGCTTGCGCGAGACCTTGGTGATTGTCGCGATAACAAACAGGCACTGCGTGCGTAAGATGCGCACTCGCGCGAAGATGAGGATTGTCGCAAGCGACCGCGCTCGGCGCGAGAATGTGTCGAGATACATTTTTAGGAGGAAATTTCATATGGCAAAAATTGGTTTTATCGGCATGGGAAATATGGGAACCGCGATCATGCGGGGACTTTTAAAGACATATCAGCCGGAGGAGCTGCTTTTTACGAGCGCTCATGAAGCGAAGATGCAGAAGATCACAGAGGAGACGGGCGTTGCCCACGTTTTCACAGCAACCGAGTGCGCAGAGCAGGTAAAATATCTGGTCCTCGCGGTAAAACCTCAGGTTCTTCCGACTGTGTTTAAAGAATTAAACGGAAAGATCCGTAAAAATCAGGTTGTGATCTCCATCGCGGCCGGATATGCGATCGCGGATCTTCAGGCAGGACTCGGAGACGAGGCGAGAATTGTCCGCTCGATGCCGAACACCCCGGCGATGGTCGGCGAGGGAATGTCCGGTGTGAGCTATGATGAGAACCTGTTTACGGACGAGGAAAAACAGGTGATCGACGGTTTCTTCACTTCTTTCGGAAAGATGGAGAAGGTGGACGAGAAGCTGATGGATGTTGTGGGAAGCGCCAGCGGCTGTTCACCGGCATATGTATACATGTTCATCGAGGCGCTGGCTGACGGCTGCGTGAAGAACGGACTTCCTCGCCAGGCTGCCTACAAGATGGTTGCCCAGGCGGTGCTCGGCAGCGCGAAGATGGTCCTTGAGACAGGAAAACATCCGGGCGAATTAAAGGATATGGTATGCTCTCCGGGCGGAACAACGATCGAAGGACTTGCCGCCCTGGAAGAGAATGGATTCCGCGGTGCGATCATCAAGGCCTGCGATGCGAACTTTGAGAAGAATAAGAAATTAAAGGGCTGATTGCTGTAAAAAGAATTCTCCTATTATTCACAGATAATGAGATAAATTGCGAACAAGAAGCAAATCGCAGACAGTTCTATGCAGACATGTCGGATTTTGTGAAATGATTGACTGTGGATCAGAACAAAGCATAAAGTGAGAGGAAATGAAAGAAACATGGAAAAGACAATTCGTTTAAAACGTGAACTTGCCTATACAGGAATGATCTTAAAGATATACCGGGACACCGTCGTTGCGAACGGGATCGAGGAAGTCTATGACTATATCCATCATGACGGCGCTGCCGCTGTTCTTCCGGTGACAAAGGACGGAAAGATCCTGATGGTGCGCCAGTACCGGAACGCCCTGGACCGCTTTACTCTGGAAATCCCGGCGGGAAAGCTGGATGCGCCGGATGAGCCGAAGATCGAGTGTGCAGCGAGAGAACTTGAGGAGGAGACGGGATTCCGCAGTGAAAATCTGGAATTCCTGATGACGGTCAATACAACGGTGGCATTCTGTGACGAGCGTATCGGCGTCTATATCGCGAAAGATCTGATCCCGTCGAAACAGCACCTCGACGCAGACGAGAGCATCGACGTGGAGGAGTGGGAAGTGAAGGACCTTCTGGATCTGATCTACAGCGGGAAGATGACGGACGCAAAGACGATCGCGGCGATCCTTGCGTATGCCCAGAAGGAAGGAATCCGGTAAAAGCCGGTACTGGAAGACTAAAAAATCAGAAACAATATTGTGGATAAAGCAGGGGACTGTGCGCATACACTGTGAAAAAGGAACAGGGGCGGCAGCGCTATGACTGGGATCCGCAGACACCGGAGACTATTGGACAGTCAGTTGTTCTGGCTGTCCTTTTTTTTATTTGTTGGGACTGCAGCGGGAACGATTTTTTGCAATCACATGAGCTCAGAGATGAAGAATACGCTGGAACAATGGTTTGCGGGGATCTTTGCGCCTGCGGAGCTGTCGTCAGTGGATTATTACAGCCTGTTCGCAGGCATTCTGAAGAAGCGCTTTGTGTGGATCCTGGTGGGGATCCTGATCTGCCAGACGTCGCTGTCCGGGATCATCTGCTATGCGTCGGCAGTCTGCGTATCGTTTCAGGCGTCAGTGATCGTCTGTGCCCTGACGATGCACAGCGGATTCAGCGGGATCCTGCTCTTTTTTGGGCTGGTCTTTCCACAGGGGATCTTTTATGCGCTGGCGGCGTATCTCTTGTGGATCGTGGTCCGGGAACCGGTGCGGGGGAATGAGCAATCCCGGATCTTGAGTATGATCTTATTGACAGCACTCGGAATCGCAGCAGAGACTTTGATCAATCCGGAAGTTTCAGCAGGAGTTTTTCGGTTCTTTTCGTAGACACAAGTGAGGATGAAGGCACGGAACTGCTGCAAAAAGGTACTGAAAAAGGTTTCCGGGCTGCGTGAGTTCCCTGCAAAGGGATTCAAGTGGGAAAAATCCGTTTGATTTTGCCATAAAATGGGGATATAATGTAGAAAAATATTGGTTTTGCCGGGAAAAATAAGGGAACAGTGGATTACAGTGGCCGCAAATGAACGGGGAAAAGGTATGAGAGAGGAAATTCAGACCTTCATCCATTATATGGAGGAGGAAAAGCAAGCGTCAAAAAATACAATGCTTTCTTATCAGAGGGATCTTCTGAAGATGGCGGATTATCTGGAAGAGAACGGGATCACGGAGTGCGGAAAGGTAACAAAGACCGCGCTGAATTCTTATCTCCTTTTTCAGGGAAAAGAGGGAAAGGCGGCATCGACGGTCTCAAGGTCCCTGGCGTCCGCAAAGTCATTTTTCGGCTGGATGCATAGGAGAGGAATGATCCGGAGGGATCCTGCAGAATCGATCCATGCACCGAAGATCGAAAAGAAGGTGCCAGTGATCCTCACAGTAGATGAGGTGACGAGACTTCTGGACCAGCCGTCCTGTGCGAATCCGAAAGAGATCCGTGATAAGGCGATGCTGGAGCTTTTATATGCGACCGGGATCCGCGTGACGGAGCTTGTAAGTCTGAAGCTTTCAGACGTGAATATGGCGGTCGGCTTTATCACCTGCCGGGATGAGCATAAAGAGCGGATGATCCCGTTCGGCCATGCGGCGAAAAATGCGCTGGCGAAGTATCTGGAGGCTTCGCGGGAGACGTTCTTAAAGGGAATGAGTTCGGAACTTCTCTTTACAAACTGCAGCGGAGGAGTCATGAGCCGTCAGGGCTTCTGGAAGCTGATCAAATATTATGGGGAGCGGGCCGGGATCGAGGAGGACATCACACCGCACACCCTGCGCCACTCTTTTGCGGTCCATCTTTTGAGCAACGGCGCTGACATGCGCGCTGTTCAGACCATGATGGGGCATTCCGACCTGGCATCCACGCAGATGTATACGGCATATGCGACGGAAAATACAGTCCGGGAGGCGTACCAGGGGGCACATCTGAGAAAGTGAAAAAACATTTTGCGAATATACACATTCTTCGCAGACAATATACCGATATCGATCGAAACAAACGGCAGAGAACGGAGCCTTTGAGAAAATTTGTCGGCCTGCGCTGACTGGAACACAGAGGCTGAACTCGAATTGAACTAAGAAAAAGAGCACCTATCGTGTTACTGTACACGGTAGGAATTTTCTGAACTGAAAATTCCGTACAATACAGTTGTGACAGCAGATTTTGCCGATTCGGAATGCGAAGCATCGGCAAAATCCTGTTACAGTGCGCGGGCATGGAGTGCCCGTGTACTGTAACCCTATCATCACAATGTCAGAAAGAAAAATCCCTGAAACATTGATCGTAAGGTGCTCTTTTTATCATTTATTTCTGATCCATTCTTGCCAAGATACTTCTCGCAACGGAAAGTCCATTCGCGGATGCCTGCTGAAGACCGCGGGTCACGGACGCACCGTCACCGATGGCGCGGAGACCGTGGATGTTTGTCTCAAAGTCCTTATCGACAACGACCTTGTTGGAATAGAATTTAACTTCCACGCCGTAAAGCAGTGTCTCGTCACTGGCGATACCCGGAGTTACCTTGTCCAGAGCTTTTAACATCTCCTTGATGTCGACCATGATGCGGTGCGGGAGAACTAAGGAAAGGTCGCCCGGAACAGCATCCTTTAAGGTCGGGATGATATTGTTTCTGCAGAGACGCTCCTCTGTGGTGCGGCGGCCTCTCTGGAAGTCTCCGAAGGTCTGGACGAGGATCTTTCCGTCGCAGAGCATGTTGGAGAGCTGGGCGATGTGTTTACCATACTCGATCGGGGTCTTGAACGGTTTTGTGAAGTTCTTGGATACCAGGATCGCGAAGTTGGTGTTGTTTGTCTTGTATTCTTTTGATTTATAAGCATGACCGTTTACGACAGCCAGACCGTTTTCGTAATACTCGGTCGCAACCTCACCGGACGGGTTCGTACAGAAGGTGCGGACTTTATCGTCGAAGGTCGGTGTGTAGTATACGAGTTTTGCCTCGTATAGGTTCTTGTTGAGGAATTCCATGACCTCGTCGCGGACCTCGACACGGACACCGATATCAACGGTGCCGACCTCGGTATCGATCCCGTGGTCGTCACAGATGTGGGAGAACCAGTCGGAACCTTCGCGACCGATGGCGGAGACGATCTCGTCTGCGTAGTATGCCTCGTCTTTATCGGTAATGACACCTTTTGCAGCTCCGTTTTCGATGATGATATCTTTTACCATCGTGTTGAATTCCATGTGGATGCCGTTTGCGAGGAGGTGATCCTGCAGGCGGGTATAAATCTTGTAGCCTTCCTCGGTTCCGAGGTGACGGATCGGGCATTCGATCAGTTTTAAGTTTGCATTGATGGCCTTTTTACGGATCTTGCGGATCTCCTGCTGTTTGTCAACACCGTATACGTTCTGATCAGCGCCGAACTGCAGATAGATATCGTCGGATTCCCTGATGAGCTCTGTCGCCTTATCGTATCCTAAGATCTCCGGCAGATTTCCTCCGACATCCGGGGAAAGGGAGAGTTTTCCGTCGGAGAAAGCTCCGGCTCCTGCAAAGCCTGTGGTGATGGAACATGGTTTGCAGCCAACGCATACTTTTGTTTTTCTCTTCGGACAGACACGTTTCTCGATCGGTCTTCCTTTTTCAATCATCAGAATGTTTAATTCTGGCTTTTCTTTGATCAGCTCATACGCGCAGAAGATTCCGGACGGGCCTGCGCCGATGATGATCACGTCAAAATGTTCTCCGGATTTCATATCACAAGTCTCCTTTCGGGTGAGCATATACGGACACCAGGACAGGGAGCGTTCCTTGCACACCATTCTTTATCGTATCATAGTTCTCCCCGACACGCAAGATGAGAGAAACGAAAATCAGATCATTGATATGGGAAAGAATACCGGCAAAATTGTCTAAAAATTAACGTTAAACAAAAGATTATTAAGTAAAGCACATAAAAGACTTGATTTATTTAATAATTACGTGATAGAATCGACAATATGTTAAGAAACAAATTCAATAAGCCATAGAGGGGAAAGCAGGCATACCTGCGTGAGCAGGTGTGACCGATGAAAAAATTGCAGAGGAGTGAATCATATGAGCAGATTGGAGATCATGTCCCCGACCCGCGCGCGGATCGTGATGGAGGGACTTTATAAAGATCTGGAGAGAAGAATCGAATCGAGCCCGCCTGGGCTCTGTCCTGTTGATATGGCGAGAGCGTTTCTGGAGCTCTGCCACGCGCAGACATGCGGAAAATGCGTTCCGTGCCGGATCGGTCTCGGGCAGTTAAACCAGCTGATCCGTGACGTATTAAACGGAAAAGCGACGATGGATACGCTGGATCTCATGGAGAAGACGGCGCTTTCCATCATGGATTCCGCGGACTGTGCGATCGGCTATGAGGCGGCGAACATGGTCTATAAGGGGCTGATCGGCTACCGCGATGACTATGTGGAGCACATCAAGAAAGGCCGCTGTACCTGTACATACAACCAACCGGTCCCGTGTGTCGCGATCTGTCCGGCCCATGTGGACATTCCGGGTTATGTGGCGCTCGTGGAAGAAGGAAGATATGCCGATGCGATCCGCCTGATCCGGAAGGACAACCCGTTCCCGACGACCTGCGGTTTTATCTGTGAGCATCCGTGTGAGGCGAGATGCCGGAGAAACATGGTCGACGATGCGGTCAATATCCGGGGACTGAAACGGTTCGCGGCAGATTACGCGGGTGTTGTGGATCCGCCGAAATGTGCTCCGTCGACCGGGAAAAAGGTCGCTGTCCTCGGCGGCGGTCCGGGAGGTTTAAGTGCTGCTTACTACTTACAGCTCATGGGACATCAGACGACCGTGTACGAGATGCTGCCGAAGCTCGGCGGTATGCTGCGGTACGGGATCCCGAACTATCGTCTCCCGAAAGATCGGCTGGATGACGATATCAACGCGATCTTAAAGACCGGCGTGGAAGTAAAATATGGCTTAAAGATCGGTGTGGATATCACGATCCAGGAACTGCGGGAACAGTATGACGCGGTGCTCATCACGATCGGCGCCAGCACGGATAAGAAGCTTGGACTTCCGGGTGAGGACGCGGACGGCGTTCTCTCCGCGGTACAGTTCCTGCGGAGTGTCGGAAAAGACGAGATCATCGACCTGACTGGAAAGAAAGTCGTTGTCATCGGCGGCGGAAACGTGTCCATGGATGCAGTCCGCACGGCAAAACGACTTGGAGCGAAGAAAGTCAGTATTTTATATAGAAGACGGAGAATCGATATGACGGCGCTGCCGGGTGAGATCGAGGGCGCGATCGCGGAGGGGATCGAGATCGTGACCTTA
>ERZ779895.2212-NODE-2212-length-18158-cov-3.833674_pt1 | contig 18158 bp, 20 predicted proteins | sample MGYA00511093_ERZ779895 | MGnify/ENA primary metagenome ERZ779895 (study PRJEB29588, sample SAMEA2142970) | human gut metagenome | biome: human gut; feature: human-associated habitat; material: faeces | place: Denmark | collected 2008/2010 ... | reverse complement strand
TCAAATCTGGTTGTCGCCTCTCTTATGAGAGCCTCAGAATCCTTTATTTATAAGGACTCTGGGGTTTTTTCTTTGTGATTTTGATGTTTGCGCGTGTTTGCGGTCTGAAAACAGTGCATTGTATGAAGATTTACCTATCTATATTCATACAATAAATTGAGTAGAAAGCTTCCTTCTCTTTTTGCTGGAATAGGGGTGGAATTAACATGGAAGATTCTGTTCACAGAAAATATAGTTATTATACGAGCCGTAACCGGCATCTGCTACCGGATATTTGGGGTAGAAGCCATAAATATCATGGAACTTATTCATGAGGGGGATGAAAAAGTCCATATCTGAACGGTATTGGTTCACATCAACAACCGCTATTACTCATCCGCCACACCGACCTGGACATTATACGCCGGGAGCAGCTGGTCATTTCCCATATAGTCCTTTTTGATTCGCATGAAAGTAGCGGAATGATCAGTCTTGGAATAGCTATTGCGTCCATCTCCACAGATTTGGATCTTTTCTACATAGTCATTCAGCTTTGACAGATATTCCTGAAGTTTTTCATAATGGCGCTGCTGGACTGACTTTCGATGTCCTTTCCCAGCGACAAACGTTGTTTCATCCAACTGCCAGATTTCTACGTATTTCGATGCGGCTTCCTTTAGGTATTTTGGCGAGTATTCCGTATTAATACTGAACTTTATCCCTGTGTATTGAAGCTCAAGATTAATTTCCTGAAACAGGGAAGTGATCTTCTCAAACAGGCGGTATCTGGATTTTTCAGTCGCTTTCTTCCATACCCAGGAATACTTGTTTGCGTTGGCTTCAAACTTAGAACCGTCAATATATAAATGTTGCAGGTCCGTATGTTCTTTCTCAAAAATTTTTTGATTGATATCACAGAATAGTTTCTCAATAGAATCGCTGAGTATCTCATTGATAAAATATCCAAAAGTCCGATAGGATGGGACTTCATGATCCATCAGATACATGAATCTTAGATTCACTTTGCAGCTGTCTTCCAGCTCACGAAGAGAAACATATCCATTTGTCATAAATCCGAACAGGATTGTTTTCAGCATACTGACCGGGTTATACCGAAGTCTTCCCACCTCATGTTTCGGGATTTCCTTCAGGTATTTCTCCAAATCGATTTCTCCCATAAATCGATTAAATGTCAGCACCGGATCACAAATGTCCAGATAATCTTGAATTAGTATTGGCAAAACTGCCTGTTTGGGGTTAGAATAAGTGTGTGTTATTTTTTTCATTGCAGATTAATTTTAACACAAAAAGAGGACCTTGGATTCATTATGAATCCTTGGTCCTTCTTTTTTATAGGCTATGTTTTTTCACAGCCCCTTTTTGTTAAAAGTGTTTACACGGTTTTGAAATTTTTGTATGTGAATGTGCCAAGTAGGAAATCCCTCCGACTATAATGGTACTAAAGATACTTCCCATAATAGTGCCTATGATTTTTCCGTTTATATAGTCTCTATTCGTATCAGAAATATCTTTATCAACCGCGTCCCAATCAATAGCTTCCGCCTTAGTGTATTTGATAAGCTCACCGTCATCAGATAGGCTGGTCGCGTAAACTGGCTTCCCGTGAACTGCTTCCATCTGATCTGCAGTAACAATTGCCTCTAGTAACGCTTTATCGTTACTAATAAACAGCTGTGTATGCTGTACTTTATACCAAGTAACAGCATTGATGATCCTTTGATCTGCGATCCGCCGGTGTAATATCCTAACATCAACCTCATCCGGCTCTTCTTCCAAGGAGAATTTATTTATATTACGAAAAATCTGTGGCTAGACCACACAGGAATTAGGGGATCGGATCGGGCTTACCAAGCAAACCATCAGCAATTTAGAAAATGGGAAATCCACAATGAGTAAATTGCAATATATTGGTTTGCGATATATTTTTGAATATGAAATTACTCACTCTAAAGCTCCTTATGTAGAACTCTTAAAAAATGCTATGGATAAATTATTAGACGCCAAGCTAACACGTGAGGAATTTAAAAATTATCAAGCAAAATTTTTGTACGAGGCTACAGCTCCGCAAAATAAATTTCGCAAAAAAGCCGTTTCAAGTATTGCACATGCAGCTACTGTTGGTGCAACAGTTGGTGCTGGCATACTGGGCGCTGGTTTATCTCCAATCGGTACAATCGGCGCCGTTGTCGGAATGACAACACCAATCGGTGCAATTGGTGCAATCGGCGCCGCTACAGGAGCGGTTGCTGGAATGGTTACTGGAGCAACAACTGATTGGTTCGCTCGATTAAATTCAAAAGACGATGATGTAGAAATTTTCCAAGATGATGATATGAACGACTAAGTATTTTCATTATGCTGAAATGCACTGTAAATTTATTTTTTCACTCTATAATAGCAAATTGCACAAAAAGAACGTACATCTTTCTATATGATAACGTTATCAATAAATAGAATAACGTTCTTTATAAATTGATGTGATCTATATTTTCAGACACTTTTTTCTTCCCTAGAAATAAAAATCTTTGTAAAGTATTTCGTAAAATTATATGATATACTACTACTATATAATACGAGGAGGAACAACTGGATGATAAAGATAAGGCGGGAACAGATTGCAGGAATGAATATGCACTATAAATACAGAACTTTGGATTATTTCTTTAAAACGCAGCAGGCTCTCGGAATAAAAAATATAGAGTTTTGGTGTGCAAGACCGCATTTCCTGCTAGATGATTATGGGTTTGAGGATGCGGCTGAATTAAAAAAGAATGCAGCAGATTATGGATTGACAATCGGAGCTTTTTCACCGGAGTGTACGATTTATAATTATGCACTTTGCTGTCATGACGAGACGGCAAGAAAGCATTCAATCGGATATTTTGAAAATGGAATCCGTGCAGCGGCAGAAGCTGGTGCGAAAGTGATGGTACTCAATTGCTGCGGCGGTGCAAGAAATGAAGATCCGAGACGTATTTTTGAACGTGCGGTTCAAACCTTGCGTCGGCTTTCAAAAACTGCTGCGGAAGAGGGGGTTGTTCTTGCAGTGGAAACAGTACGGCCAGAAGACGCAACGGTTATTAATATGCTTCCAGAGCTAAAAAAACTTTTGGAGTCGGTTAATGAGCCGCAGATACAGGCTGCCCTGAATTTGACGAGTGCCGGAGTGGCAGGAGAGTCGATGAAAGACTGGTTTGAAGCATTAGGAGACAAAATATATCATATCCGTTTTGTGGATGGACGTCCGCAGGGATGCCTTGCATGGGGAGATGGTTTGAGACCGTTAGAGGATCAATTGATTTGTCTGGATCAGTACAAATATAAAGGATTGCTAAGCCTGGCACTGAATGATGCACGCTACCTGGAGGATCCGGCTGCAGCCGATCGGCAGAATATGCGTGAATTGGAACCGTTTATAATGGATTAATTGTATGAGGAGGAAGCGAAAATGAAAATAGTTGATTTTGATAAACTTTCGGTATTGAATCTTCATTATTGCCAATATACGTTGGATTATTTCCTGGATTGTATGCAGGAACTGGGAATCAAAAATGTAGAATTGCTGGGAGGGCATCAAGGACTTTGGCTGGATCCAAATGAATATCAGGATCCAGAGCCAGTCCGTAAAAAATTACAGGAACACGGTTTGAAGTGTCCAGTATTTACACCACAGAATTGCCGGTTTGGTTATCAATTTGGTGTAAAAGAACCAGAACTGAGAGAAAAAACATTTGGATTTTTTGCAAATGCGATACGTCTGGGGGCTGCGCTGGGGGCAGACAAGATGGAAGCAAATTCTGGATGGGGTTACTGGGATGAAGCGGAGGAGGATGGGTTGAAGCGGGCAGCTGAGATGCATCAGAGACTTTGTGAGGTCGCAGAGGAAAATGGCGTGACAATTGTGGCAGAGACTTTACGGCCGCAGGAATCAAGAATTGGGTATAGTTTGCAGCAAATGAAACAGTTATTTGATTTAGTCGATCATCCGCGCTTTAAAGTTATGATTGATTTGACAGCAATGTCGGTTTCTGGTGAAACGATTCAGCAGTGGTTTGATGTTTTTGGAAAGGAAAACATTGTACATGCACATTTTCAGGATTGTGATCCCTATGGGCATTACATCTGGGGTGAAGGGAAGAGAAACTTAAGAAAGGATTTAGAGGACATGGTAAAAAATGGATATGAGGGATATTTTACGCAGGAACTGACAGCACCAGCGTATTACCTGGATCCATTTCGTTATGACAAAAGAAATGTGCAGAATTTGAGAATGTACATGGAATAGAGGAGAGAAAGAATATGTGGACAGATGAATTATTTCATGTAAAAAAGCCAATCATTGCACTGTTGCATTTGCGGGCGCTGCCGGGGGGATCCTCTGTATGAAAAAGACGCAACGATGGGAGAGGTAATTGAAAATGCAGCCAGAGAGCTTCAGGCGCTCCAGGAGGGAGGAGTAGATGGAGTTTTGATTGCCAATGAATTCAGCCTTCCGTATGAAAAAAAGGTTTCCTACGTAACTGTGGCAGCGATGGGACGGGTTGTGGGAGAATTAAAAAAAGAGATAAAAGTTCCATTTGGTGTCAATATTGTTTCTAATCCATTGGCGACGATTGACTTGGCAGCAGCAGTCGAGGCAGATATGGGATGAAAGTGAGCTTTAGGGAAAGAAAAAAGATATAAATGTAATCTGTAAATAAGCGGGCACTGTGAAATCTGATAGAGTGAAGGTTTTTGCAGTGCCTTTGTGTGTAGAGAGGAGAAAAATAAGATGGCAAATGGGGTAAGCACAACGCAGATACGAGAATTTCTTGCTACTTTACCGGTTAATAAGGTCTTTCATTTATCAGAAATCATGGAACTCATCGAAAAAGAACCTGGATGAGGGATTTAAAAGAGAAAACCAGTATAATCATACGGGGTGCAATGTCTATGATGGCCATACAATTAAGAGTCAGCCGATGGGGTTCTGGATAAGGGCAGACGTATTGCAATATAAAATGGATCATAGAATTCCCATCTGTTGCATATATGGAGAAGTGGTATGGGATAAAACGGGAGAATGGGTTACGACAGGCGAGAGCCGAACTGGCTGTGTGATGTGTGGATTTGGTTGTCATCTGGAGAAAGAGCCGAACCGAATTCAGAGGCTGCGGTGTTCAAAAAATCCGGTACATCGTCGGATGTGTGAAGGAATTTTAAAAATTGAGAATCATGGAGTTACATATGAGGAGGCGTTGCAGAGGTGCCATATTGCGACAACGATAGAAGAGATTCAGTCGGATGCAGAAGATAAGGGGAGGGCTGCATAAACGAATATTTTTTCAGACGATGATAGGAATTTTAAATGGAGTTTGCTATAATGATAACAACGATGGTTGAAGAGCAGGAAAGGAATCAGGGATGACCGGATTTGTACAGAGCAAAATCGAGTTAGAGCGGGATGTACAGAATGAGCTTCTGAACTGGAAGAATAAACGGCATCATACTGTATTACAAATAGAAGGACCATGGCATGTTGGAAAGACGCATGAGGTCAAGAAGTTTGTATATAGCCATTATAAACAGGTCGTCTATGTGAATCTCGTGCGTGATGAATATGGATTTGAAGATCTAATGCTTACAGATCATTTTATGCGGGAATATTGCAGGAATGCAGGAATTGGTGAGTATGTGGATGATGAAAGTACAGTTCTCGTGATTGATGAGATTCAGGAGCGTGCGAATGTCTACAATGCGATCCGTGATCTGCGGGAACAGCTTGGATGCGACATCATTGTCAGCGGCAGTTATCTTGCCAGAACCGTCAATTCCAGAGACTTCTTCCTTCCGGCAGGGATTGCGTACCTTCAAATGTACCCGCTGTCATTCAAAGAATTTTGCAGAGCATTGAATATAGAAGATATATTGGAAACAATCAGCTTGAAGTCAGAATCCAAGGATGAAGATTATCAGAAACTTGAAGAGGCCTATCAGGTATATCGAAAAATTGGTGGGTATCCGCTGGTTGTCACAACATTCATAGAATCCAGACAGATTGACGACTGTATGGTGGTTCTTGAAGATCTGATTCGTACCTTTACGGCAGAGTCAAGTCGATTCTTTACCAACAGCACGGCGCTTAGTATCTTCCAAGAGGCGTATAAAGCAGTTCTGGTGCAGATTGCGGAAGAGAAGAAGGGAACCGGAAAGACATTCCTGGAATTTGTCATGAACTTTGTGAAAGACACGGTAAAGGAACCGGTGAGCAGGAATGAGGTGCGCACAGCGGCTTCGTGGCTGTTATGTTCCGGAATTATCGGCTACTGCGATCTTTATAATAATGGGGATGTGACAGATGTTGTCAGCAATCGAAGGGCATACTTTGCTGATCCGGGAATCGCAAATTATATTTCCAGTATGGTTACAGTTCCGAAAGACGCGATCGAGGGAATGTTGACAGAGACATTTGCGTATACAGAGCTTAGCCGCTTGTATCAGGCTGCTCCGGGGAAAAAGCGTGTTCGGGGTGACAAGCCGTGCTTTTCTACCTGTGGAGACTATGAACTGGATTTTGTGGTTGTCGATAAAGATGATGTTTGCTATGGACTTGAGGTAAAGAGCGGAAATAATCGTGCCAAATCTTTGGAGTATTATAGAGATAAGGGTATGGTTGACAAAGGGTTCCGGTGTGCACTTTCTCATGGAGGTCAGGGATCACGCTTTGCAACGATACCGATTTATACGATCGGATGCCGATTCCCCTATGAGACAGTATAAAATGGATGAATGAGTGGACGGGAGGACAAGATGCAAATCGATTTAGAAAGAAAAGCATCTAGTAAATTGCTTGCATGGAAGAATAAACCGAACCATTCTACACTTGAAGTGTCAGGAGCAAGACAGGTTGGAAAAACTTATCTGGTCAATAAGTTTGCGGACCGGGAATATAAAAGAAAAATTTATGTAAATCTTCTGGAACTCTCCGGGGAATTACTGGTGAGCCATTACAGAGATCTCATTCAGGACATGAAACAGGGAGAACGGTATGAGAATCCTGTGTATGAGCTGATTAAACGATATGACCCTACGTTTGTCGATGATTCAGACACGGTGGTGATCATTGATGAGATTCAGGAATCGGCAGATATTTATAACCGGATTCGGGAGTTTACGAGAAATCTGTCGTGCGATTTTATCATCACAGGAAGCTACCTTGGAAGAATCCTGAATGACGATTTTAAATATTCGGCTGGGGATCTGGACGCAATTGATATTCAGACGCTCAGCTTTGAAGAGTTTTTAATGGCATTAGGAAAGGAAAAGCTATACCAGCAGCTGGATTTATATGGAAACAGCAGTGAAAATACGTACCGGGAGCTGGAAGAGCTTTACCATATATACTGCACGATTGGCGGATATCCGGCAGTTGTGCTAACTTATATGGAGACAGGTAGCATCTCTCAGTGCCAATTGACTCTTGAGAAGATCGTTCGCCTGTTTGCAAATGAGAGCCGGAGATACTTTAAAGACATCTTGGAATACGATAGCTATGAGAACCTGTTTACGAGTGTCGCAAGACTTCTTGTGAGGGAAAAAAAGGGATTCGAGGAAGACAGTTTCAGTGAAGAACTTCAAAGCCTTGTTGTGAGAGAATACTCAAGCAATCTTTCAAAAGCTGCGGTAAACCGGGCAATTGACTGGCTCCACAGTGCTGGAATTATTGGATTTGCCGGAAAACTGACTGGATGTGATATTCTGTCTTACAAAGCAAAATCAAGAGCGTTCTTCATGGATCTGGGACTTACAACGTATTTCCTGACCCAGACAGGGTGTAGCGCAGGGGATATTCAGGGGGTGGTCAACGAAAATTTCGTATATCTTGATCTGAAACGGAGAATTTCATATCCAAGGGAAATTGCATTGGAGACCCCGGCGTTTTCTACATGGGGAAAATACGAGATTGACTTTTTTGCGAAGTCGGTCCATACAGACCAGCACACATATGCGATTGAGGTTAAGACCGAAAAAAACAGCGGAAAGACCGCAGAAGAAATCTTGGAAAAGAGAAAAGCGGATTATGTTCTGTATGCAAAGGGAAATACACATGGCGGAATCCATGGAAATATTTACACGATCCCGATCTATGGGATAGCGAAGTTTCAGTTTAATTAGAGGAAAGTCGGAAACTAAAGCATTTTACAAATTTTGAGAGCAGAAGCTATGTGGATAGCCGCTGCTCTCATTTTTTTGTGGGGCAGAAGGTGAAAATCTATGCATTAGTTGTCTGCTGTAAGTCCTTGCGATATCGATAATAGGTGTTGCGACTGATGCCGATTACCTTCATGCAGTCAGTCGGACATAGATCTCCGCCAAAGAGTTTGTCCCGCTTGATGATGATATTTTTTGCCTTCCGTTCCTTTTCTGTAATACAGCGACCATGTGGACGACCGAGTTTTTTCCCAGCTAAACGGGCGGTTTGCAGACCCTCAATGGTGCGCTGGCGGAGATCGTCAACCTCTTTCTGTGCCTGGTCAAAGGCGATTTTAATTTGCTTTTCAGCTAATTTCATCAGATACTGCTCCACACCTTTAAGAATCAGATCAGCATCGGTACCGGTCATTGGAATATCAATCTGAAGAGATTCGCGGTACACAGCAGTATCGATTTGTGGCTCGTTTATAAATTCTAATGTAATGCCCCGCTGATAGAGCGCTTTATAGTCTGCAAATCCTTCATCTGAAGTACGGGACATTCGGGAAACGGAGTCGAAGACAATCTTGTCATTTTCTTTTACCAGTGAGATCAAATTTACCCACTTAGGGCGGTCCTGCGTTCGCCCAGTATAAACTTCGATGATCATTATGGCATCTGGGTAGCGGGATTTAATATTGCGAATCTGGCGGTCGATGTTTTGGTGCTTGCTGGAAATTCTTGCGTATCCGTATATCAATGAGGTATCCTCCGAGGCGTATGATAAAAAGTTTACATTTATATTATACAATAATCGCTCAGATAATGAAAGATGTAAGTGTGCGAAAAAAACGGTCGTTTTTATGAAACTGGTAGTATTATCGGTTTAAAATAATAGAATATAATGTATTTTCATACTGGTTTATTTGAAGTAAAATATGATCATAAGCAAACGCAAGGAGGAAAACTTTATGAACTACGATTTTTTATGGGCCGCAATGGTCATCAATGTTACGTCCAATATTGTAAAAATCCTGGATGCACTTGATATATCTAAGGGGAAACTTTTCCGATGCTTAGGTTATTCTGCCCGCTCCAGTTTTATTACCAAAAGTAAAGGAGCTGCTTCTGCTCTGGAGCAGAATAAATTTTATGAAATTCTCAGAAAGCAATCAGAATATAATACTTTCTCTGAAGCACAGAAAAAAAGTGCTCGTGGCAAACAGCTGTTAAATGACATCAACCAGTATTTTGCGGGAGTGAAAAATCGTGAACGATTTGCAGATATGCTGATCATGGCAATCGATTCTTTTCTTCTCTTCGATAATAAGTCAGAAGATATCTTTAAGCAGGTTGCTGTGAACGCCATTTATAACGAAGAGCTTGTTAATAATTGTCCAGTTTACATTATGGGGCGGCATGTAGCCGTCATTGATGATATTTTGAATGACAGATTTCCGGAGCAGGCTACCCCATGGGAAGAGCCAAACATCAAAAAGAAAATCCAAGAGTATGAAGGAAGGAACACTCATTCTATTGCTGAAACAGAAGAATATGCACGAAATAGGGGACGTCTTGTCGAAATACAATACTCAAAATTGAGAGCTCAGCCCTGGTTCAAGATGGATTTTCAAGGACAAAGGGGACTTTCCTATCAGTTTCAGTATTTCAAATTTTCTCGGCAACGTGATTACAACAGTCACGGGAACAGATGTGTATTTGAAAAAATTATGGAGCAAAAAAGCGGCATTCTTTCATTTATCACTGGAACCGGGTTTGCAAAGCTACACCCCGCAATTCCTAATATAGTTGAGGCTTTGTTCGATTATCAATGTGGAGATGCCTTCTGGATAAAAGGGAAACCGGTACTACGACTTCCCTATTCCAGTATTTACAATATTTATTACGAGGAGTTTTCCACCTCATCGCTAAAAAAATACTGCCGGTTAATACATTCCGATAAAGTTTCAGAGTCAGATTTCGGATCCTGGGCTATTGAAACAGAACCTACATCATACCCCGCTCAGGAAGACATTGCCTGTATTGAATCCTGTTTCCGAAAGAATAAGGGAAAATGTTCCTACTTACTTTTATTTATCGGAAATTGTAATGAAATCCCGCTTTTAGCAAGTCATTTAGAGCCTGAGATCTGCAAAAAAACTATTTTTGCGGCTCCATCTTCTTTAGATGCATCCTATATAAGCTTCACTTATCAGGGTAAAACTTATAATTACGCTCTTAAAATTTCTTAAAAGGAGGAACCAGCTATGAAAACGAAGTCACATATTACAGGAACCCCATGGGGTGTACAACTATTAAAAAAGTGCATATACATAGCAGCAGGCTATGCTCTGGATACACTTGTTCAAAAAGCATTATATTCAAAGACAAGGAGGAGTTACAATGAGTAAACGTGTATCGGTAGACACTGGAAAAGTTGGTGGACTTGCCATCACAGGAATCATAAGCGGCGCTATTATCGGCGCTAAAAAGGGTGCACATGTTGGTATGGTTTATGGTCGTGCCGCAGGTATGAAAGGAACTATCGTTTTCGGTATACTTGGTGGATTGACTGGTGCCGTCGGCGGAATCGCAATCGGCACAGCTGTATCTGTTAAACGAGCTTAGTAAGGGAGGAATATTATGAATATGGAAACAAAAAATTTTATTGAAACCTGCGATTTTATCAATATGGATACCTCGGCCCTGATGGAAACAGATTCACTTTTAAACTTTCTGGAAAATTACGGATCTATCATCCTCAAAGCCGGACGTACTATCTTCATTTGTAGAGAAGTAATTGCTGAGTTAAAATTGCTTCTTCAGTGTGACAAACCATTAAAAGTACATCAGGCTGAGACTGCCTTAAGCATTCTCTATGATAATTTCGACCTGTTCCGTCTGGAAGCTGAGCCAGACAGCGTAGATGTCAGAATCGTGCATAAGAGGATTGCCGACCAACGGATTATCAGTGCCGTTACCTGGTATAAGGTACAGCATACCCAGTTGTTTATCAGTAACGACAAGGCCTTACTTCGCGCCATCGTCACGGCAGATCAGATGGACGCTGTTCACGGTAAACCGGTTTATGCGACAAGACTGTCAAAAGACGGAGAATTGATTGAGTATCCTTGTGAAGAAGATTTCGATTGGGATGAAACCGAGAAAACAGTTGTTGAATCGGATGACCGTTATACTGACGGACAGATTTCCGGTGCATTCTGGGGAGGCCTTTTAAGTGCAATCGTAGTAGGTGGAATTTCCTGTTTGCTTCATTCTCGTATAAAGGTAACTGGAAAGTTGCCGAATGCTTTTAAATTTTAGGACATATCCTCCTCTACACATCATTCTAAACAGGGTGACATAACTTTACTACCCTGCTTAGAATGGTGTTTTTGATCTTAGGTTGCTGTCATTCACTATGGGTGGTCTACGTACACTATGTTATTTCACTGTAATAAAAAATATATTTAAAGACGGGGAATAAGCAGCTTATGTGTTTGCGCACTGTTTGCGCCCGCAAACACAAGCATCAATCGGCATGTAAACTCCTTTCTTTATCTGGGTTTCGAGAGATGACAGGAGGTTCAAATCTGGTTGTCGCCTCTCTTATGAGAGCCTCAGAATCCTTTATTTATAAGGGTTCTGGGGTTTTTTCTTTACCCTGAAATGTATGCAGATGAAAGAATACGCGGAAAATACAAACAAAATGGGGAAAAAGAGAAGTCATGATTTTTGCTGGCAGTCTTGCGGGAATCTGATTTATCATGATATACTGAGGATGATGACCTGACGGGATAAGAGAAATCATTCGAACTGATATATCCTATACGGCAGGGTTCAAATCGAACGCATGTGAGATATGACGCTTAATTCCGATCAGCGTAAGCAGACCGATTCTTCCCGGAATTGCTGTGTATACGCGCGGAGCGTTTGTCTGACTGAGATACAATTCTGGAAGGCAGGGGATACAATGGAGATAAAGGCAGGAATTTCCTTACAGACAAAGCAGGTGCTTTCACAGCTTCAGGTGGAGTCCCTAAACATTCTTGCAATGTCTATGACGGAACTGAAGGATTTTATGCAGAATGAGGAGATCGAGAATCCACTGGTTGAGTTTACAGCAGGTCAGGGTGAGGAAGCAGCTCCTGTTACTTATAAAGAGACGGAACGGTTTTATAATGGTACAGAACGGGAAGACAGCCGGGAAAATGAGCTATATGAGATAGAGGACAGTGAGAAGTCCATTGAAGATCTGGTGAACATGCAGCTTCATTGGAAGCAGATCGGGGATACAGAGAGGAAGATTGTGGATTTCTGCGTGCAGTCGCTTGAACAGAGTGGATATCTCCTGGTGCCGCCGCAGGAAATTGCGGAGCGGTTGAATGTTTCGAAAGAGCAGGTCGAAAACGTTCTTGTGATGCTGAAAGAGCTGGAACCGCAGGGAATCTTCGCCTCCGGACTCGAGGAATGTCTTATGCTGCAGGTCCAGGGGATGGACGAGGAAGAAAAGTTATCACGGATGATAAATGATCATCTTCAGGACATTGCTGAAGGAAAGATCAGCACGATATCAAGAGCTTTGAAGCTGTCGTCTGCTGAGGTCCGGAAGCTGATCCATATCATCAAAGAACTGAACCCACGGCCGCTGAATGGAGTTGGTGGAGAAAAAGCCCAGTATATTCTTCCTGACGTGCTCCTGAGTAATCAGGACGGACAGTGGAATATTGAACTGAATGATAAGTGGACCGGAAGTCTCGGGATCAATGATTACTATATTCACATGATGGAGACAGCTCAGGATCAGGAATTAAAGTCCTATTTTGAAAATAAGCTGCGCAGAGCCCGCTTTATCATGAACGCGATAGAGCAGAGAAGAGAAACTCTGACGGGAATCACAAGAGAGATCCTAAAGAGGCAGGAACCATATCTCCTTGGAAAAGGGCAGTTAAAACCAATGACTCTGGAGGAGATCGCTGATGCGGTGGAGATCCACAAATCTACGGTCAGCCGTGCGATCCGTGACAAGTATCTGAGGGCACCGTCGGGATGTTTCCTGTTCCGCAGCCTGTTTACAACAGGGATCCCATCGGGAGATGGAAATGGCGACGTTAGCAGAAATGCCGTGAAAGCGAAATTGAAGGAACTCGTTGCTGCGGAGGACAAGAAAAAACCGTGGAGCGATGAACAGCTTGCCGGATTATTGCAGGATGCCGGAATGCCGATCTCAAGACGTACGGTCGCCAAATACCGTATGGAGTTGGGAATTGGTGGGGCGTTCCAGAGGAAAGAAGGTTAATGTTTGCCTGAGCTTGGGGAGTTTCCGGTTGCAGAAGTGGAATGCAGAAGCGAAAATGAGGAGAAATAAATGGAAAGCAACAAGTACATCGATTTTGTGGACATGTGGAATCTGATCGAGGCAACATCCACGGAATTTTTCTATGATCGTCTCGCAAAGATCGGACTCCACAGGGGACAGCCTAAAATGCTGAGATTTCTTGGCGAAAATGATGGATGCCGTCAGAAAGATATTGCGGATCGTTTTTTTCTGAGGGCGGCTTCTGTTTCAGGTGTTCTGAATACATTGGAAAAACAGGGCTTGATCGAGCGAAGGCAGAATCCGAGATCCAGACGTGAAACACTGATCTATCTGACAGAACAAGGGAAGGACAAGCTGGTTCAGGTCCATAAATTTTATGAAGAAATCAACGAACTGTGGTTTGAAGATTTTTCAGAAGACGAATATGAGGACCTGATGGAGCTTTTAGGAAAACTACAGAAATCTCTCGAAAAACAGAATCAGAAAGAACAAGAGGACAAAAACAGGTAACGATAAGCGGATATTCTGTGCGAAAAGATACAGAGTATTCGCTTTTTTAACAAGATCAAGGCAGTCCTCTGCCTCTATTGCGTAGAGCAATAAGCGGTGAAAGCGGATTGTGAATATTCCTGGACTAGAAAAAATTGATTGACAGTAAAAAAGAAACAAAGTATATTGTTAGCAATATAATTGTTAGGTACCATACTATTATATGAAGAAAGCGTAGGAAAAGCATATGCCATCTGTAATTTTACTTGATGTAGCCGGTGTTGTTGTCGGGACACTTGCCGGGTGCGGGATGAAGAAGTACATTTCGGGTTCTTTGAATGAGAGTATTAACCTGGCACTGTCTGTTATCTCTGCGGCTGTCGGTGTGGGACTTCTCGGAAAAGCGGTTCATATGTCGGCTGCTGTGCTGGCGCTCCTGATCGGCGGCACGATCGGTCATATCATTGGAATCGACAGACGGCTTGCGAATGTATCGAAGCTGCTCCCGGAAACAGGCGGAAGCGAGACCGCGCAGACACTTCTCGTTGCATTTACCTTGTACTGTATCAGTACGACGGGAATTATCGGTGCATTGACGCTGGGATTTGAGGGAGATACCACGGTGCTCATGACAAAGGCAATCATGGACTGTGTCGCATCGATCTTTTTCGCGGGAAGCAGCGGATGGGTTCTGGCTCTCATCAGTATTCCGCTCGGGATCATGCTGATGGCGTTTTATGGACTCTCGGAGTTTCTGATGCCGCATCTGACGACGGAAATGATCGGAGATTTCTCCGCCTGCGGCGGTCTGATCCAGCTATTAAATGCGCTGCGGATCGCAAAACTAAAAAATCCGCCGGTTGCGGATTACATTCCGTCCCTGGTCCTGGTATTTTTTATCAGTATGTTCTGGACGAAACATATGTAAAGAACAGACAGCCCACAGGGGAACTTTCCTGTGGGCTGTTCGACAAATATCAGCAGAGAGAAACTGATGGATCATTGCATGATAATAACGTCAGTTTCACAGGCAAAAGAAAGATCTGCCCATAGATGCAGATCGGTATCATTCTCTAAGAAGAAAATACCTGCTTTAGATTTTGCGGATGCATGAATCCATGAAGACGATGATCAAATAAATGGAGGAAAACAGAGTGAAATATGCAGTTGAAAGGTTCAAAGAGGAACTTAGTGTTCTGAATAAAACGATCTGGGAAGCCGCAGAGATCAAGTATGAGGAATACCGTTCGGAAGCGGCTGTGATCGAGGTACTCAGAAAGCATGGGTTCCGGCTCGAAGAACAGGTGGCTGATATCCCGACCGCATTCCGGGCAGTCTATGGAAGCGGGAGACCGGTGATCGGTCTTCTGGCGGAGTACGATGCTCTGGACGGGCTCAGTCAGGCGGACTGCCTGGAGAAGAAACCGCGTCCGGAGACGAGATACGGACATGGATGCGGACACAATCTTCTCGGCACGGCAGTTGTGGCCGCCGCGCTGGATCTTAAAGATTACCTGGAGAAACATCCAGGGAGAGGCACAGTGATCGTTTACGGATGCCCGGCAGAAGAAGGCGGGAGCGGAAAGACGATCATGGCGGGAGCCGGAGTCTTTGATGAGATCGATGCGGCCATCACCTGGCATCCATGCACGATCAATGCGTCGATGGGCTGTTCCATGCTGGCAAACTGTCAGGCGTATTTCAGGTTTCACGGAAAAAGCAGTCATGCGGGAAATTCCCCGGAAAAAGGACGCAGTGCACTGGATGCTGTGGAACTCATGGATGTCGGAGTCAATTTCCTTCGGGAACACATGGAGATGACAGACCGGATCCATTATGCTGTCCTGAACACAGGCGGAACCTCGCCGAATGTAGTCCAGTCGGAAGCGGAAGTCCTCTATCTGGTGCGCAGCAGGACGAATGCCGGAGTAAAGGAGCTTTATGAACGCGTCTGCGATGTCGCGAAAGGGGCTGCATTGATGACGGATACAACGGTGGAGATCGAATTTGACAAAGCATGCAGCAATGTCATTCCGAATCTGCCGCTTGGAAAACTTGCATATGAGACAATGGTAAAACTCGGTCCGCCGGAATACACGGAGGAAGAGAAAGACTATGTAAAGAAATATCATGATCTTGTCGGTCAGGAAGCAGTGTGGAATGATGATGGGGCGGTTCCCCATTATGATATGGAACTGCGGAAAAAACTTGTGAAAGAACATCCGATGGCGGATTTCATTCTTCCCTATAAGATGGTATCCATGCCGGGAACCGGTTCTTCCGATATGGGTGACGTGAGTCAGATCGCGCCGCTGATCCAGATCGAGACGGCATGCTTTACGCAGGGCGCCCAGCCGCATTCCTGGCTGTGGGTGACTCAGGGGATCTCCTCTTTTGCAGAAAAAGGGATGATGTTCGCGGGACAGATTATGTCGGACATGACAAAACGGCTTCTGGAAGATCCGGAGCTTTTAGAAGAGGCGAAAGCAGATTTTAAAAAGAGAACCGGTGGCAAACCATATATCTGCCCGATCCCGGCAGGCGAAGGACCGCTTGCAAGAAGAAAATGCCGGATGGAGGCGGAAAAAGCGAGGCAAGGCGCTGAAATAGGCGCAGTGGAAAAGGATGACGCAGAAGCCGGACATACGGGTGAGAAGGCAGGTGAAAATAATGGCTGACGTAAAAAAATATGAAAAACTGCTGACAGACTTAAACAGCAGTCTCTGGGATCTGGCGGAGATCCGTTTTGAAGAGAAAAAGTCGTCCGCAATGATGGAAAAGATCCTGAAGGAACATGGATTTGAAGTGACGCGTGGAGCTGGTGAACTTCCGACCGCTTATGAGGCGGTATATGGAACAGGCAGTCCGGTGATCGGGCTTTTAGCCGAATATGATGCCCTGGACGGGCTCAGCCAGAAAGCGGACAGTACCGTTCATGAGCCCCGCCCGGAGACAACTCACGGGCATGGCTGCGGACATCACCTTCTCGGGACAGGAGTGATCGGAGCGGCACTGGCACTAAAAGACTATCTGGCAGATCACCCGGGCTGCGGCACTCTGAAGGTGTTTGGATGCCCGGCGGAGGAAGGCGGAAGCGGAAAGACATATATGGCGCGGGCCGGTGTCTTTGACGGGATCGATATCGCTCTCACCTGGCATCCGAGTACGATGAATGCTGCGATGACGGGAAGTCTTCTGGCAAACTGTCAGGCATATTTCCGCTTCCATGGAAAAAGCAGCCATGCGGGAGCGGCTCCGCAGAAAGGCAGGAGCGCGCTGGATGCACTGGAGCTTATGAATGTGGGGATCAATTATCTCAGGGAACATATGGAGATGACGGACCGAATCCACTACGCGATCACCAATTCCGGAGGCGTGTCCCCCAATGTGGTACAGGCTGAGGCGGAAGGACTTTATCTGGTGCGCAGCAGGAATAATGAGACAGTGAAGGAACTGTACCGAAGAGTTGTCAATATTGCAAAAGGTGCGGCGCTGATGACAGGAACAACAGTGGATATCGAGTTTGATAAGGCATGCAGCAATGTGGTGCCGAGTGATACACTTGGAAAACTCCTTTATGACACGATGGTGAAGATCGGGGTGCCTGAGTACACGGAGGAGGAGAAAGCATATATTATGGGATTTCGGCGGGTCATCGGAGATGAGGCGGCGGATCATGACCTCGGAATGCTGCCGGAATTTGATCTGGAGACACGGGAAGAACTTTGCCGGACGCATCCGATGGGTGATTTTATCCTGCCGTTTGAACCGCAGGAGGTTGTGGAGACGGCGTCCTCCGATATGGGAGATGTGAGCCAGATTGCACCGCTTTTACAACTGCAGTGTGCCTGCTTCTGCCTTGGAACCCAGCCGCATTCGTGGGTGGAGGTTGCACAGGGAAAATCCTCCTATGCGGTAAAAGGCATGATGTTCGCAGCGCAGACGCTGGCGGACGCTGCTGTGACACTTTATGAGACTCCGGAGCTGGTAAAAAAGGCAAAAGAGGAAAATGAGATGAGGACCGGCGGAAAGCCGTATGAATGCCCGATCCCGGTGGATGTTGTTCCTGTCCCGTTCCGAAAAAAGGGGTAGGTTAAAAGTAACAATGAGATTACTTTTCATGGGTAGGAATTTTCTGAACTGAAAATTCCGTACAATACAGTGGTGGTAGTGGATT
>ERZ779895.2206-NODE-2206-length-18197-cov-5.902436_pt1 | contig 18197 bp, 13 predicted proteins | sample MGYA00511093_ERZ779895 | MGnify/ENA primary metagenome ERZ779895 (study PRJEB29588, sample SAMEA2142970) | human gut metagenome | biome: human gut; feature: human-associated habitat; material: faeces | place: Denmark | collected 2008/2010 ... | reverse complement strand
CCAACGCAAGCGAAACAGAAAAGAACATCTCCTTCACCGTCAAGCTGACAGATACGAACTATACCTTTGAGGACGGCACGACGGAAAAGGCCTTTACGCTGAAGGGTTCGGAAACGGACAAGACCTTCAAGATCAATCCAGCCACCATCGACCCGAGTCACAACCGGTTTGAGCAGACTGTTTTCAACGATTTGGCAAAGACCTACGAGATCAATTTGAAACAGTTTCTGGATACTATCCTTCCTGAGGGCGGCAAGTACGGCGATATCAAATATGGTCAGCCGAGCGTCAGCATGAACTCCGCGTACTATACCGTCGGCGGCGCAAACATCGGAAACGGCAAGCTGAGCCTGCCCATCAACAAGGCCGCAAGCTCCAAGCAAGGTGATGAAATTGGCACGGTAGCCGTCCAGGTCGAAACCACGAACTATCAGCCGTTCACGCTGACCATCCATGTCATCGCGCAGGACAAACTCGTTCCCGTTCTGGCTGAGGGCAATACTGTCAGCGCAACGGACATCACCTATGGTCAGGCGCTGGCTGACAGTAAACTCACGGTCAACGGCACGATGCAAGACTACACCACGGGCAACGCAGTCAACGGCACATTTGCATGGACAGATGACACAATCAAGCCAGCTGCAAATGACAGCTATGAAGCCGAATGGACGTTCACCCCGGCTGCGGGCTACGAGGAATACGCCCCCGCGACCGGAACTGTGACCGTCAAGGTGGACAAGGCGGAACTGCAAAACGTCAGCGTGATTCAGGGACTCCCTATGCCGTTGTATTATACCGGCGAGCCGCAGCGCGCAGGGGTAATTGCGGCAGGACTTGGTGTGTGCGGTGAGCGCGTAACGTTCACTTACAGCAAAACGGAAAACGACGAATATACTTCGGAGGTACCGGAGTTCACTGAGGCGGGCACGTACACCGTGTACTACAAGGCGGAAGCCGCGAACCACGAACCGGCCACCGGCACGTTCTCTGTGCAGATCAAGCCGCTTCCGATCAGTCTTCTCAGCATCGAGAAGATCTCCAAGACCTACGACGGCACCGCATCTGTTATGCTTTCCACGGATATGCTGACGTTCTTCAGCAATGCTGCCAAGCGTTCGGACATTAAGCTTCCCGATCTGACGCTCAGCTTCTCGAACGCCCGCTTCACCATGAAGCAAGCGGATGAGAGTTATGTGGATTCGCCGGAGGTTGGCGGCGGAAAGGCGCTTTCCTTCACCATGACGCTCACAAGCAATAACTATGTGTTTGAAGGTAAGTCGGAAGGTACCACAGAGGTCAGCGACGTTTTCGCGACCGATGATGCGACCCGCTTTACCATCACCAAGGCCGCCGCGCCCACGGGTATCCAAACTGGCACGCTGAACGTGATCAACGGCACAACGCTGGACTATACCTTTGATTTTAATGGTCTTCTTCCGACGCTGAGCGACCCCAAGACCTACGGCGCGGTAAGCTATACGCTGCTTCCGTTTACGTTTTCCAAGGGGTACTATTTCGACTCGACAACGACGGGGCTTAAGGACGGCGAGCTGCTCCTGGCTTCCCTCGATGCGACGGGCGCCACATCCACCGGCGAGATCGGAACGATCACGGTCAAAGTCAGCACGGGCAACTATGAGGATTTCACCCTGACGCTCAACTTCTACGCAGTGGACAAAATCGCACCCGTGGTGGATGGCGGCATCACCGCATCGGACATCACCTACGGTCAGACGCTGAGTGAGAGCAGCATTACTGGCAAGATGAAGAATCCCGACACCGGCGTAGAGGTTGAAGGCACCCTCGAGTGGACGGCTCCTAGTACCAAGCCCAACAAAGCCGGCGACTACGAGGCTGAATGGGTATTTACCCCGGAGGCTCCGGAATACGCAACCGTGACCGGAAAAGTGACCGTCAAGGTCTCTACAGCGCCAATCATTGAGGCGAGCGTCAGCGAACCCTCCTACACTTACGACGGCAACTCGCATATGCCCAGCAATATCACGGTCAAGCTCACCGACGGCACGACTCTGGTGGAAAACACGGATTACACGGTCTCAGCCGAAGCGAAGACCGATGCTGGTACCTATGAGATGAAAATCATCGGCATAGGGAACTATCACGGTGGAGACAGCAAAACCTACCATTGGCGCATCACACCTAGAACTGTGAATGTCCCCACCGTGATGGCCGAAGATGGCGTCTATAATGGTGGCGAGGCGGTCACGCCGACCGTCACAGTCAAGGACGGCGAAACTGTTATTCCCGCGTCGGAGTACGAAGTCACCTACAGCAACAACACCAACGCCGGTACTGCGACTGTGACCGTCAAGGACGTTGAAGGCGGCAACTATGTTCTCAGCGAGACCAGCAAGACCTTCGAGATCACCAAGGCCGCAGGTGGCAGTCTCGGTACGGTCGAGCTGACGCAGAAGTACACAGACACCTCCGAGCACACCTATACGCCGGACTGGTCTGAGCTTCCCACCGGGCAGACGTGGAGCTATAACAGCGAATACAGCGTTAGCACCGGCTCAACTGCCACGCCTACCAAGCAGGATTTCGCAGCGGATGGTAGCTTGCTGACCTATGCCATCTCCGGCGGTAAGGCCGGTGACACCGTCACCATCACCCTGAAAGCCTCCTGCAACAACTACGAGAATTTCACCATCACTCTGACCATTGCCCTGACGAAAAAGGACGATCAGAAACCGTTGACCATCACCGGCGACACTTCCGTGATCTACGGCGAAAAGCTGACGCTGACCACTACCGGCGGCTCCGGCACAGGTGCTGTGACCTACCGCATTGACACTGCTAACAGCAACGGCGAGGCGACCATCGATCCCGAAACCGGCGTTCTGACTCCGGTCAGGGTCGGCTCTGTGAGCGTCATCGCGGCCAAGGCGGGCGACAAGGACTACAACGACGTCACCAGCGCTCCCTTCGTGCTCATGGTCAAACCGGCCACGCCCACCGGCGCACCGAACTACACCAAGATCACCACCGGCGGCAAGACTCTGAAAGACGCAGCACTAACCACCGATGGCAGCACCCTGGAGCCCAAGGCCGGTACGCTGGAATGGGTGGATGACGAGGGCAACGTCCTGCCTGATGATACCGAGGTAGAGGCCAACAAGCGCTACACCTGGCGTTTCACACCTGCGGATGACAACTACGCCGACCTGACCGGCGAGATTGAACTGTATCACAAGTCCAGCAGCGGCAGCGGTTCCGGCTCCAGCTCCGGCAGCTATACCATTACTGTTAAGAATGCCAAAAACGGTGACGTGACCACGGATCGCAAGAGTGCCTCTGCCGGTACGACCGTGACCATCACGGTGAAGCCCGACAGCGGCTATGTTCTGGATGATCTGACTGTCACCGACAGCAAGGGCAATGACCTCAAACTCACCGGCAAGGGTGGCGGTAAGTACACTTTCACGATGCCCAGCGGCAAAGTAACGGTAGAGGCCAGCTTCACTCCGGCAAAGAGTGAGAACCCCTTCACCGACGTTCCTTCCGGTGCCTACTACGAGGATGCGGTGATTTGGGCGGTGAACAACGGCATCACCGGCGGCACCTCCGCCACGACGTTTGCCCCCGACGGCTTCTGCACGAGAGCGCAGGCGATCACCTTCCTATGGCGTGCCGCGGGAAGCCCCACTCCCAAGAGCGCGGCGATGCCCTTTACGGACGTTCCTGCGGGCAGCTACTATTACGACGCGGTGCTGTGGGCAATTGAGAGCGGTATTACCAAGGGTACCAGCGACACCACGTTCAGCCCGAACGCAAATTGCTCCCGTGGGCAGATCGTGACGTTCCTGTGGCGCTCTCAGAAGTCTCCGGATGCTGCGGCGGCGAATCCCTTCACCGATGTCGCGGCCAACGCCTACTACACCAGCGCGGTGCTGTGGGCTGTTGAAAAGAGCATTACTGGCGGAACTTCCGCCACGACGTTCAGTCCCAGCGCAAATTGCACCCGGGCTCAGATCGTCACCTTTATCTATCGCTGCATGAAGTAATACGCATAAGAGGAGAGCGGATACCCGCTCTCCTCTTTCCTTTGAGCATAATTCTGAAACGCTGTCACGCTAAATGCATATAGAAAAGCGTTTCATCTTCCTTCAGCTGTCTGTCTAAGTATGCTTCTTTGAATGCGAATAATTCCGGAATAATGTTTCGCATTGGATTGTGTTTTGCTAATCATATTAATCAGCCATTCGGCCGCTTTGCGTCCGCACAAAAAGAAATGAAAGTATGCAGACAAACGGCCGCCTTTCTTGTAGAATTAGCTTGAGGAGGATGCACACTACAACGCACGGTGAGGTGAGTCGTAGATTGTATCCAGAACTCAAAACAGTATATTAATCAGTGCTGGAACTGCCTTTTCAAGCACAAATAAGTGGCGTTTTGAACCCGTACACTAAGGATTGTTTTAACACCTGTTAAATGCTTGGCGGTTCAGTCCCTGCATTCTCCTCACAATTTTTGCAGAGGAGGTTTTGTTGTGAAAGTCGCATTCTCAACCTGCTGCGGTGTCGATGTTCACAAAACTTTCGTGGTTGCTACCATCATCACCACGCCCGCAGACAGTTTGCAGCCCCACTATCAGAAAAAGCGATTCAGCACTTTTAATTCAGATTTGAACCGTTTTGCAACCTGGCTTCTGGAACACAACTGTTTGGATGTCTGCATGGAATCTACTGGAAAGTACTGGGTTCCGGTATTCAACATCCTGGAAAAGCGCGGTATTCGGGTTGTAATTGCCAACCCCAAATGGGTAAAGGCTGTAAAGGGAAACAAAGATGATACAAAAGATTCCAAGTGGATCGGTGATCTGTTTCGCATTGGCCTTGTAAAAAGCAGCTTCATCCCAGATCTGGATATCCGTATTCTGCGTGAGTTTACCCGCTACCGCTATAAGCTGGTTTCTATGAAGAGCAGCGAGAAAAACCGTTTTCAGAATGCATTCACTGTCTGCAATGTGGCTTTGGATTCCGTTGTGTCCGATATGTTTGGTAAATCCGCAACCGCCATTACGGATTACCTCACATCCGACGAATCCTTTGCCCCTGAGCATTGTGTTTCCCTGTTACAGCGCTCCCTCAAAAAGAAGGCAGAGCAAGTGCTGGAGTCCATTGAAGGCTTTTCCATTGCTGACGAGCAGAAGGCTCGCATCAAAATCGTCCGTGAGCATTACGATTTCATTGAGAAAATGATTGCCAAGGTAGATACCTGTGTCAATGAGATGGTTGCAAAATACGAAGGTGAGATCAACCTCCTTTGCACCATTCCGGGTATTGACCGTAATTCTGCAATTACCATCATCTCTGAAATCGGCACGGATATGAGCCAGTTTGGTTCCTCCAAGCGGCTTTGCTGCTGGGCTGGATTGACTCCCGGCAACAACGAATCTGCTGGAAAGAAGAAATCTGTGCGTATTTCCCGAGCAGGTGTTTACCTCAAGCCTGCACTGGTACAGGTCGCTCACGCTGCGGTAAAGGACAAGGCAAACCCTTACTATGCACTGAAATACGAGCGCATCGCCAAGCGAAGAGGAAAGAAGCGGGCCATTATCGCCATTGCCAGAATGATTTTGACGGCGATCTATACGATGTTCTGCACCGGCGAAGTGTGGAACCCTGTCGATCTTTTCAAAATCGATATGCCTGAACATTTGAAGGAACAGCAGCTTGCCAAAGCCATTAAGCAAGCCACGCGATTCCTTGAAAAGCAAGGGTTAACTGTTGCTTAGACCTGATTGAATATACTCTTTAACCTTGCAAAAATACGGTTGTTTGCAGGGACGCTTTCGTGCGCCCTTTTTTCTTTTGTGCTGGTCCGGTACTTACTTTCACACTATCACACCTTATCAGTCACAGAAGGCGGGGTATACGATGGCATCCTCTTGACATTCAATCCACTTTGCCAACAGGAATTATTGGTAATGCGTCTCTGCAGGAGGGAATATGCGCTCATTTCCCCCTATAAGCCTTTCCGGTATGTAACGCAGAGCCTCAATACAATTTTTACCAGAAAACCTCTGTGGGCTGCGCCCATGGAGGTTTTTATTTCGCTTCCCCGCTGCCGCTCACCGCCTTCCGTGCTTAGAGTCCCTATCCTTCAATCAAATTTTATAAAAAAGAAAGGAAATTGCGATGAGTGCTGAAATGAAAAAGTATGTAACGGAGCTTTTGGAAACCTACCATGACCGCGAGCGCATGATTGCTGTCCTGCACTATGAACTGGAGCATCCTGATAAAATCAGCGGTGCTGAACAGATCGAAGCGATGAACTATGGACACGGAGACGGCATTGGCGGCACAAAAGGCCATATTTCCAATAAGACGCTTTACATTGCTCTCAATTATGAGGAGCAGGCCGAACGCCTGAATACCACGGCAATTAAGGAGATTGCCGAAGAGCTCTTTGATCTGGAGCGGCGGCAGAAGAAGCTGCTGTACTATATCGCTCTTCTCGGAAAGCGTCAGGCGGATGTGGTGCGGCTGATCTATATTGAGAAGCTGTCTACAAAGGAAGTCGCGGAGCGGTACGGGCTGACCTACCGCACCATTGACCGCATCAAGAAGGAGGCGGTTGAGAGCCTTGCGGAGATGTACGCCTACTCGGAGCGTCATAACGGGTGATGATATCCCGCCCCCTTTCAAAATGTCCGAAAAATGTCTGACCTGATGTACTTGCGCTGTCTTATAGTCCTATGGTATTCTTAGGCTGACAAAAAGGAGATGCTCCCCATTCGCAGGGGGCATCTCCTTTTGCCATGCTCATATTAGAATATTGCCCAGTAAGGGTACGCCGTTTTGAGGGGGAATTACATGTTCAAAGAATACTCCGATATCCTAACGGTTTCTCAGGCCGCAAAGGCTCTGGGGCTTGGACGAAATACCGTGTATCAACTTGTCCGCACGCAGCAGATAGGCTATAAGCGCATTGGTACAAAAATCATTATACCAAAGGCGTGCTTGATTGACTTTGTGCTGTCAGCACGCTATACTGTAGCCAATCCATAATAGCAGACAATCTTCGCTGTCGAAAGGAGTTATTATGACAGGGAGTCTGCAAGTAAAAAATGGCAAATACTATATGGTGCTCAACAGTACCGAAAACGGAAAGAGAAAACAAAAATGGATCTCTACCGGCCTAACTGAAAAGGGCAATAAGCGCAAGGCGGAACAGATGCTTCGGGAGAAGCTGACGGAAGAAGAAAGACGAAACCCGGTAGTGTGTTCAGATATGACCGTGGCGGATTGTGTTCGGCGATGGCTTACACGTATGAAGCGGCGAGTAGATGAGGTGACATACAGAAGTTATCAGCATACGGCTGAGACGCATATCCTTCCATACTTTGACGAGAACGGGCTAAAACTGTGCGAATGTACGGTAGAGGTGCTTCAGACTTATTTTGATGAGAAATACCGGAACGGCCGTAAAGATGGCAAGGGCGGACTGTCCTCTAAAACCATGCGCCACCATAAAGGTATTTTGGGTCAGGCATTAGCGGAATGCGTGAAAGATGGGCTGATTCCATCAAACCCTTGTCAATATGTTGAAATGCCGCGCAGAGAACGCCATGAAGCACATTTTTATAGTGCGGAGCAGCTGCAGCAGCTTATTACAGCCCTGAACGGTGATCCGATACAGCCGCTTGTAAGAATTGCGGCGCTCTATGGTTTACGCCGGAGCGAACTTCTTGGCTTGAAGTGGGACAGCATCGACTTTGAAAATGGTATGGTGCTGATTCGCCACACGGTTTGTAAGATGATTGTCACCGTGGAAAAGGATAAGACGAAAACCCAAAGCAGCCGCCGAAGCTTTCCTATGACAGAAGAAGCGCGGGGGATTTTTCTAAAAGCAAAAGCTGAGGAAGAAGAGAACCAGCGTTTGTTCGGCAAGGCCTACCAGAAGAATGACTATGTTTTCAAATGGCCCGATGGACGTACATTTGCTCCGGATTATGTGACGCACCATTTTTCAAAAATGCTTGAACGATACGGCATGCCGCATATTCGCTTCCATGAACTCCGTCATAGCTGCGCCAGTCTGCTGCTGAACAACGGCTGCGGCCTGAAAGATGTGCAGGAATGGATGGGACACAGCGACATTCAAACGACTGCCAATATCTATGGGCATTTGGACACTTCCAGAAAGCAGAGCCTTGCAGATAAGCTGACGGAATGCCTGCATGAAAGACGTTAGAAAAACGTTAGAAAAAAGGTGTATGAAGCTTGTCCTGAGATAAAATAAAAACCGCGAACCCATTGAAATCAATAGGTTCGCGGTGGTACGCCGTGAGGGATTCGAACCCCCGGCCTTCTGGTCCGTAGCCAGACGCTCTATCCAGCTGAGCTAACGGCGCGTACTGCCTTGCTCCAAACAGCTTGTTTATAATAGCATACCCAAAACGAAAATGCAAGAGTTTTTTTAAAAAAATTTCCACTTTTTTTGTAGGACTTGTAAATCAACAGAAAATTTGCTATAATATCTGAAAAATACAGCGGAAAACGCGGAAATGCGGTGTTGATATGGAGCGAAGCGCAATCAGGAGTGTGGCGTTCGGAGGATTTGACAAGGAAGATGTTGCCCGCTATATCGAGCAGCTCTCACAGGAGACGGAAAAACTCCGGGAAGAACGGGACGCTTTACAGGAAAAAGCAGACTGCTTGGAGAAGGAAGCAGACGAACTGAGGACTCAGGTTCAGGAACTCACCAAGGCCAGAGAAGAACTTTCAGCAGAGATGGCGCGTCTTGCGCCGCTGGAGAAAGAGAATGCCCAGTTAAAGGAACAGGTGGAGGCGCTGCGTCCGGACGCGGAGGCCCATGTCATGCTGCGCGGTCAGGTGGGGGCTATCGAGTGCGAGGCCCGGCAGCGGGCAGCAGAGCTGGAGGAGCACACGGCGGGACAGATGCACAAGGCGCTGGACCTCTTCCGGCAGCAGTACCAGATTTTGATGAGCACATTTGAAACGGCTTCCAGCCACATGACGGCGGAACTGCGGAAAATGGAAGTCACGCTGGCACAGCTTCCCAGGACCATGGATCAGACCGGCGTGGAACTGGATCGGCTGGCATCGGCTCTGGAAAAGGGTACTGATGCAAAAAGTGACAAAAAGTAACAAAATGCTGTTAAAAAAATCACAGGGGTGAACTTCCACTCCTGTGATTTTTTTAACACGATGCAGGCAAAAATTGATTGATATATAACAAACAAACGTGGGGAGGACAAAAGGACGTCTGGTGAAATTGACAAAAAGACAGGTAAAAAGAAAAAGACAGAAGCACTTTCTCCTGTCCGGTTCATTGTAACATAAAAAGTTAGAAAAAGTAATATCCAAAGTACCAAGAAATATGGTGGTTGAGCCGGGCGGTTCTTGTACAAAAAGGGGAAAGTGCCAGAATTTAATTTTGTTTTCTTGTTTTCTTGGAAATAATCTCCTATACTGGTAAACGTAACAATGAATGAGGAAAAAAACAGCATCGGTTTGAGGGAAAAGCCGAAAATTCAGAAAATCTATTCTTCTGGAAGGTTTCCGGCAGATAGTATTTTCGGGTATTTGCTGTAGCACTTTGCAGGAAGGAGGGTGAACGAGAGATGTCCATAGAGGCGATCAGACAAGTCACGGAAACGGAACAGGCCAACAAGCAGAGCAGAGCCGCCGCAGAGGCGGAGGCGCGCCAGTTGGTCCTGGACGCCGAGCGGAACGGCACGGAGCTTTTAAAGCAGGTGCGGTCCGATGCGGCGGAACAGGGCAAGGACCTGCTGCGGCAGGCGGAGGAACGGGCGGCGCTGCGGGCCCAGGAGATCGCGCGGGAGGCGGAGGCGGAGAGCCGGCGCCAGCGCGAGCAGGCGGAACAGCATTTGGATGAGACCGCCGAGTTTATTGTAGAAAGGGTAGTGAAACACTGAGATGGCCATTGTCAAAATGAAAAAGCTCCATGTTATTGCAATGGCAGATCGCAGGGAAGAACTTCTGAAAGGACTGCTGCACCTGGGCTGTGTGGAGATCAGCGAACCCGGGGAGGTCCTTGCGGACCCCCAATGGGCGTCGCTGTTTCAGCGGAGCGGCTCGTCTCTCGCCGAGCGTAAGGGACAGCTCACCGACGTCAACACAGCGCTGGATGCCATCAAACAGTACGCCAAACTGAAGGACGGCATGTTCATCAAACGCCATCCCATCACGGAAGCGGAATTCCTGGATGCCGGCGCTGCGGAAAAGGCTCAGGCAGCCTGTGACGCGGTGCGGGAGCAGTTGGGGATCCTGACCAAGGCCCAGAGCGAGGCTGGACGGCTGGAGAGCCGCGCTGCCGCCCTGAAGCCGTGGGAATCGCTGGACCTTCCGTTGGAGCGATCCGGCACCGCTCACACCATTTTCCGCTTGGGGGTCTGCCCCGGTCAGACGGATGTGGGCGCCATCCGCGTTCAGATGGAAGCGGAGGGCCTGGCGGCGGAGCTGTATGAGATCAGCGCCGACAAATTACAGAAGTATCTGCTTGTGATCGTCCACCGCGGCGATGAGGAGAAAACACAGGAGCTGCTGCGGCCCTTCGGCTTCAGCGCGGTGACTTTCCAGGGAATGACCGGGACGGCGGCGGAGAATATCCGTTCTCTGGAACGGGAGCTGGAGGCAAACAAAAAGACTCAGGATGACGCCGCTGCCGCCATCGCGGCCAGTGCGGAAAACCGGGACGCCCTTCGGATCTACGCCGACCGGCTCCGGGCCGAGGCAGCCAAGGAGCAGTGCGCCGAGAGCGTCCTGACGGATGAAACGGTGCTGTATTTCCAGGGCTGGGTCCCGGCGGAGCAGGAAAAGGCGGTAGGCGCGTTCCTGACGGAAAAGGGCTGCGCCTGGGAAGCGCTGGACCCCACGGAGGAGGAGATCCCCGACGTGCCGGTGCAGCTGAAAAACAACTGGCTCACGAAACCTTTGAACATGGTGACGGAGATGTACTCCCTCCCCAGATATGACAATGTGGACCCCAACCCCCTGATGGCGCCGTTTTTCATCCTGTTCTACGGTATCATGATGGCGGATATGGGCTACGGCCTGCTGATGTTCCTGGCGGGATTCCTCATCAGCAAAAAGTACGCGCCCAAGGGCACGGCGGGGAACCTGTTCGGACTGATGACCCTCTGCGGCATCAGCACCTTTATCATGGGCGCTCTCACCGGCGGCTTCTTCGGAGACTTCCTGACCCAGGTGGTCAAGCTCACCACCGGCGGCGATTTCACTCTACCGGCTCTGTTCACGCCCTTGGATGATACCCTGATGATCCTCATCGGAGCCATGGCACTTGGCATGGTGCAGATCATCACCGGTATGGCCATCAGCTTCATCCGGAAGCTGAAAAACGGCCAGGTGATGGATGCCGTGTGGGAGGAGCTGACCTGGTGGATCGTGTTCGCCGGGATCGGCCTTATGGCCGCCGGGGTCACCAACATCGTCCTTTACGCGGGCATCGCCATGGTGATCCTGGGACCGGTGCTGACCAACAAGGGCTTCGGCAAAATTACCGGGATCTTCGGTTCTCTGTACAATCACATCACCGGGTATTTCGGAGACATCCTCTCTTACTCCCGTCTGATGGCCCTGATGCTGGCGGGCAGCGTCATCGCGCAGGTGTTCAACACCCTGGGCGCCATTCCCGGCAACATCATCGTGTTCCTCATCATCTCGCTGGCAGGCAATGCCCTGAACTTCGCGCTGAACCTGCTGGGCTGCTACGTCCATGACCTGCGTCTCCAGTGCCTGGAGTACTTCGGCAAGTTCTACGAGGACGGCGGCAAGCCCTTCAAGCCCCTGATGGCGGACACCAAATACGTTGACATTACAAAATAAATCATTATTTAGGAGGAACCCTATTATGACTGAGTTGGCTCAAATGTTTGAATTGCAGCAGAGTGCTACTTTCTTCGGCAGCTGGGGCGGTCTGGCTCTGGCCCTGCTGGGCGCTGGCCTGGCGGCTGTTCTCTCCGGCATCGGCTCCGCAAAGGGCACCGGCATGGCCGGTGAGGCCGGCGCTGGCCTGCTGTGCCAGGACCCCGGCAAATTCGGTAAGGTCATGATTCTGCAGGTCATCCCCGGCACCCAGGGCCTGTATGGCCTGGTGGTGTGGTTCTTCGCCATTTTCCGCATGGGCCTGCTGTCTGGCTCCCTGCCCGAGCTGACCATTGCCCAGGGCTTCCAGTATCTGGCGGCCTGCCTGCCCATGGCTTTGGGCGGCCTGTTCTCCGCCATCGCGCAGGGCCGCGTGGCTGCTGCGTCCATCAACATTCTGGCCAAGAAGCCGGATGACTGGTCCAAGGGCATGGTGCTCTGCATCACCGTGGAGTTCTACGCCATTCTGTCCCTGCTGGCTTCCATGCTGATGATCATCAATATCAGCGCCTGATCCCTGTAAGAAAGGGGATTCAATGATGAACGGAATTGATACCATTATCCAGCGGCTGAATATCGACGCGAAAGCGGAGACGGACGCCCTGCTGGAAAAAGCCCGCCAGGAGGCGGCGGCGGTCGCCGCCCGCTATCAGGCCCAGGCGGACAAGGAAGCGGCCGATCTGGCTGCCCGGAACGAGCGTCTGGCGGCGGAGCGGGAGGAACGTCTCATCAGCGCCGCCCAGATGGAGGCCCGGAAAACGGTCCTGGCCGCTAAGCAGGCGGTCATGGAGGAGACCTACGCCAAGGCGCTGGAAAAGCTGCGGAATCTGTCGGAGACCCGTTACGTAGAGGTGCTGACGGAGCTGCTGCTTCAGGCCGCGCCTCATGGTGTGGGAGAAGTTCTCTTCTCCGCCCAGGATCGGGAAACGGTTGGGCAGGCCGCGGTGGACGCTGCCAACGGAAAGTCCGGCGGCAAGCTGACCCTCTCCGGCGAGACCGCGCCCATTCAGGGGGGCTTCATCCTCAAGGACGGCAACGTTGAGGTCAACTGTGCCTTTGATACGCTGGTTCGTTTGCAGAAGGCGGAAACGGCGGGACAGGTGGCTCAGCGGCTGTTCGGCTGAGGGGAGGTCATACCTTGGCTAACAAAATCAAAGATACGGATTATCTGGCGATCTCCGCCCGTGTCCGGGCCATGGAGACCACGCTGCTGACGGCGGAGCGCATGGAGCGTCTGCTGGAGGCCCGCAGCGATGAGGAAGTCTCCAAGCTTCTTCAGGACTGCGGCTATCCGGAGCTGGACGCCGCCCGGCCGGAGGCTATGGATGCGGCGCTGTCTCAGGCCCGGGAGGAGCTGCTCACTGACCTTGGCGACGGCGCGCCAGACCCCAGATATATCGACATATTCAAGCTGAAATACGACTATCACAATGCAAAGGCCATCCTGAAGGCAGCCGCTATGGGTACCAGCCCGGACCGGATGCTGATGGATATGGGTCGCATCGGAGCAGCGGAGCTGAAAACCGCCGTGGAAAGCGGAGAACTGGACAAACTGCCCGGCGCTCTGCCGGCGGCGGTGGCGGAGGCCAAGTCCGTACTGGATACCACCCGGGACCCCCAGCTCAGCGACATCGTGCTGGACCGTTGGATGTACCGGGACATGGCCCAAGTAGCAGAGGATACCGGCAGCCAGTTCCTTCGGGGATATGTGGAGACCCAGATCGACGCAGCCAACCTCCGGGCGCTGATCCGGACGCTGCGGATGGGAAAAAACGCCGATTTTCTGGCGGGCGTTCTCTTTGAGAGCGGCACCGTGGAACCGGCGGCGATTCTGGCGGCGGCGAATCACCCCGCCGGCGGTCTGAACGAGATCTACGGCCCCACCCGGTTCGCACAGGCGGCGGAGGCAGGGGAGGCGGCCCTGAAGGGCGGCTCCCTGACGGAGTTTGAAAAGCGCTGCGATGACGCTGTCAGCGACTATCTGGCCGGGGCACAGATGATCCCCTTCGGGGAAGCTCCGCTGCTGGCTTATCTGGCGGCCCGGGAGACGGAGTACACCAACATCCGCATCCTGCTGATGGGCCGCGCCGCCGGGCTGAGCCCGGAGGTCATCCGGTCCCGCCTGCGGCGGACCTGCGCGTAAGGAGGGGAGAACATGGCAGCAACCTATTCCATCGCCGTCATCGGCGATTGGGAGTCCGTCATGGGCTTCCGGGCCTTGGGCTTGGACACCTATCCCGTCACCTCCGTGGAGGAGGCCCGGAAAACCGTCCATGACCTGGCCAAAACCGACTGCGCGGTAATTTACCTGACAGAGACCCTGGCCAAGGATATGGCCGACGTGCTGGACCGTTATAAGGACAATATCCAGCCCGCCATTATCCTGATCCCCGGCCGGGAAGGGTCTCTGGGCATCGGCAAGTCGAACATCCAGAGCGCCATCGAACGGGCCGTGGGTGCGGATATCCTGTAAGGATTTAAAGAGGGGATTCCATTTTGCACCGTTGGTTCATCCGATTCCCGTGTGCTTTGCACCCGGCAATCGGGAGCCTGCCTCGAAACAGCCTTGCTTGTTCCGCCGCAGGCGGCGCTGCGGCTGTTTCCCCTTTAGATTCTCTCTCGCCGCTTCGCAAACGGGCGTCACCGCCCAAGGCGGGGGGGAGCAGAAAAGTTCTATTGTTCCTTCTGTAAAATTGAAGAAAGAAGGTTATCGAATTTGAGCGGTAAAGTTGTTAAAGTTTCCGGGCCGCTGGTGGTGGCTACGGGCTTGGCGGACGCCAATATGTCCGACGTGGTCCGTGTCGGCCCCCAGCGCCTGATCGGTGAGATCCTGACCATGAAGGGTGACACCGCCAACATCCAGGTCTATGAGGAGACCTCTGGTCTGGGCCCCGGCGCAGAGGTGGAGACCACCGGCGCGCCTATGAGCGTGGAGCTTGGCCCCGGCATGATCGAGGGCATTTATGACGGCATCCAGCGTCCGCTGGAGAAGATCGTGGAGAAGGTGGGTGCCTGCATCACCCGCGGCGTGGAGGTCCCCGCCGTGGACCACGAGAAGAAGTGGGAGTTCAACGCGGTGGCCAAGGTGGGCGATCAGGTCATCGGCGGCGACATTCTGGGCACAGTTCAGGAGACGGCCGTTGTGCTCCATAAGATCATGGTGCCGCCCACCATGCGCGGCACCATCACCTCCATTCAGAGCGGCTCCTTCAACGTGACGGAGACCATCGCCACCCTCAAGACCGAGGACGGCAGGGAAGTCCCCCTCACCATGCTTCAGAAGTGGCCCGTCCGTGTGGGCCGTCCCTATACAAAGAAGTATCCCCCCAAGCGGCCCTTGTGCTCCGGCCAGCGGATCATCGACACCATGTTCCCCATCGCCAAGGGCGGCACCGCCGCCGTGCCCGGGCCCTTCGGCTCCGGCAAGACCGTGGTGCAGCACCAGCTGGCCAAGTGGGCGGACGTGGACATCGTGGTCTACATCGGCTGCGGCGAGCGCGGCAACGAGATGACCGACGTTCTGCGGGAGTTCCCGGAGCTGAAGGACCCCCGCACCGGCGAAAGCCTGATGAAGCGGACGGTGCTGATCGCCAACACTTCCGATATGCCTGTGGCCGCCCGTGAGGCGTCTGTGTATACCGGTATCACCATCGCGGAGTACTTCCGCGACATGGGTTATGATGTGGCCGTTATCGCCGACTCTACCTCCCGCTGGGCCGAGGCCCTCCGTGAGATGTCCGGCCGTCTGGAAGAGATGCCCGGCGAGGAAGGCTACCCCGCGTATCTGGCCTCCCGTCTGGCTCAGTTCTACGAGCGTGCCGGCAGCGTGGAGTGCATCGGCTCCGACGAGCGCCGGGGCAGCCTGACGGCTGTGGGCGCCGTGTCTCCTCCGGGCGGCGACTTGTCCGAGCCGGTTTCCCAGGCCACCATGCGGATCGTCAAGGTGTTCTGGGCACTAGACTCCTCTCTGGCCTACAAGCGTCATTTCCCGGCCATCAACTGGCTGAGCTCCTATTCCCTGTATCTGGACTCCCTGAAGCCGTGGTTTGACGAAAATCTCGGCCCCGAGTTCATGCGGGACCGCACTAAGGCTATGGGCATCCTGCAAAACGAGGCCAGCCTGAACGAGATCGTTCAGCTGGTTGGTAAGGACGCTCTGGGCGCCGGCGACCAGCTGACGCTGGAGGTGGCCCGTATGGTCCGCGAGGACTTCCTGCAGCAGAATGCCTTTATGGATGTGGATAGCTTCTCCGACTACGAGCGGCAGAAGAAGCTGCTGGGCATGATCCTCAGCTATGACGTCCTCTGCCGGGACGCTATCGCCAAGGGCGCTTCCGCCCAGGAGCTGTTCCAGATCCCGGCCCGTGAGCAGATCGGCCGCGCCAAGAGCGTGCCTGCTGAGGAATACGCGGCGGTTTACGATCAGATCCAGTCTGATATGGAGCAGCAGATCGCTGCCATTGCAGCCAAAGGAGGGGACGACGAATGATCCGTGAATATAAAACCGTTGAGGAGATCAGCGGCCCTCTGATGATGGTCCGCATGGTGGAAAACGTCACCTATGACGAACTGGTGGAGATCGAGCTGCATGACGGCTCCCTCCGCCGGGGCAAGGTGCTGGAGGTCAATGGCGACGCCGCCGTGGTCCAGCTCTTTGAATCCGCCGCCGGTATCAATCTGGCGGACGCCAAGGTCCGCTTCCTGGGCCACCCCCTGCAGCTGGGCGTGTCCGGCGATATGCTGGGCCGCGTGTTCAACGGCATGGGCCAGCCCATTGACGGCGGCCCCGACATCCTCCCTGAGGAGTATCGGGACATCAACGGCCTGCCTATGAACCCCGCCGCCCGCGACTATCCCAACGAGTTCATCCAGACCGGCGTTTCCACCATTGACGGCCTGAATACGTTGGTCCGCGGCCAGAAGCTGCCCATCTTCTCCGGTTCCGGCCTGCCCCACGCCAATCTGGCGGCGCAGATCGCCCGTCAGGCCAAGGTTCTGGGGGATGAAGGCTCCAACTTCGCCGTGGTGTTCGCCGCCATCGGCATTACCTTCGAGGAATCCGAGTTCTTCGTCAGCGAGTTCAAGCGCACCGGCGCCATTGACCGTACCGTGCTGTTCAGCAACCTGGCCAATGACCCCGCCGTGGAACGTATTTCCACCCCCCGTATGGCCCTGACCGCCGCTGAGTATCTGGCCTTTGAAAAGGGGATGCAGGTGCTGGTCATCATGACCGACATCACCAACTACGCCGAGGCCCTGCGCGAGATCTCCGCCGCAAAGAAGGAGGTCCCCGGCCTGACGGGGCAATGCCTGCACGCGGTCGGCCTGCGCTTTCTCCATCCGCGCACGCACGAGGTCGTGGAGCTTTTCTGTCCCCTTCCGGAGGAATTTACAAGGATGCTGCAAAAAATCAGGAAATAAATTGCAGTCGGCGAGAATGACCTTTATGGTATATCGTTACCTGGGTTTTGGCATCTTGAAATCCTGTTATTATTTTGCTTCCTATGCTCTCCATGGTGTGTGGAAATATTATGGATTTTCCGGGAAAGAGCATAAAAAGACAACGGAAAACCAGAGGAGATAGGGTATGAAAAGTTTTATCAAATATCTGTACAGCAAATGTCTGCAGATATTGCTGTTTCCATTTTGCCTCTTCCCGATCCGGAAGAACCGGCTGGCTTTTACCGGGCTTACAGGCGGCAAAGGATATGATTATTCCTGCAATCCGCGATATCTTTCGGACTATATCAGAGAGCAGGAGAAGGACACGTTTGAGATATACTGGATGGTTACAGATCCAAAGCGGTATCGTGACGAAGAAGAGAAGGATCTGCATTTTGTGAAACATTTTACGCTGAGAAGTTTTTATTATCTTCTGACGGCAAAAGTGATCATCACGAACGGCTCTTATGCTCCGTGGTTTCCGTTTCGCAAAAAGCAGTATCTGATCAACACCTGGCATGGCGGCGGAGCTTATAAGAAAATTGAAAATGACAAACCGGATGCCAACTGGGTGACCAGAAAGCGTGCAGAGTTCTGTGCGAAAAATATACAGCTGATCGTATCAAGCTGTCAGGCGGCAAGTGACAGGCTGTTTCGCCGTGCATTTCTTTACCATGGAGAAATCTTAAAATGCGGTATGCCGCGAAATGATTTTCTGGTCTGTGGGAACACAGAGCAGGCGGATCAGAAAGTAAGGCAGACCTATCAGATAGACCGTAAGTACCGGATCTTGCTGTATGCACCTACCTATCGTTCAAATGGGAAAAATCAGATGCCGGATTTTACAGGACTTCGAAA
>ERZ779895.2198-NODE-2198-length-18238-cov-3.025958_pt1 | contig 18238 bp, 15 predicted proteins | sample MGYA00511093_ERZ779895 | MGnify/ENA primary metagenome ERZ779895 (study PRJEB29588, sample SAMEA2142970) | human gut metagenome | biome: human gut; feature: human-associated habitat; material: faeces | place: Denmark | collected 2008/2010 ... | reverse complement strand
CTTTATTGGGTGTTGTTTGCATTTTGTATATATACTGCGTAAATCTGGTAAATTTATTTATTAAATATACTTTAGTTAACTGTCACCTAACTTATCATGCATTACATCCAAGATTTAACCTACTAATTACCAAAATCGAGGGTCTGTACTAATATCATCTCCAGAGAAATCAAATTTGGGTTCTTGCAATTTGCCTACATATCCAACATATCTCAATTCTTGAAACTTTGGATAGCGTTGTAAATCATCTGCATATATGCTTACATACACAGGGACTTCAAATAGTTTACAAACACCATCTCCCAACCACTTCCAAAATGATTTTGTATAGTGATTCTTAAATTCATCACTAAATTCAGTCCGAACTATCCATACGCTTCTATTATCTTGCGATTGGTTCAAGATACCTCCATGAAAAGAAGAACATTTTGAAATCTTAGCAAGCATCTCTTCTTCTGTCATAGGGATGTCACCTATGTTTATAAATATTAGTATTTTCATTTATGCAATTTATTTCAATATGGAACGACCATATCTATTACATCACTACCAGCAGTTTCAATATCTAAATTAGAGTGATCTATGTGAATAGATAATTTAATGATTTTTTCTAGAGTTTCTTCCTTAATCAAGGCTTCGCCTGATGCCATAATATTATTTGCAAACAACAGTCTATAATAGATAATCCTGATTGCACGTGGAGTTAATCCCACTATGTGATTTTCTTTTAAATACTCACTTAAATACTCTCCTAACTTGTTATCGGTTAATTCTGTCAACTCTTTCCTGTCTGGAATTGCTATGAAAGAATGTTTTTCTCTATTGGTACTGAAAGGCGGTTGAGTAATGCTCTCTTCCTCATGGGGATTATATAACTTTTTCAAGTATTCTATTTGTTGGGTTTGATCAAGAGAGGGTAAGCCAATACCAAATATAAATAGTTTATCCAAATGCTTCTTTGCTTCTTCTCGTTGTTCCTCTGTGTAATTGTAACCATCACCGAACTTGTTACTACAATAGGCATCAACAAATTTATTTGGATCAACGCTGCAAATAACAATCATTCTTTTTTGTATTTCTGAATTTTCAAGAATCAACCGTAATGAATTGACAACATTTAATATTTTTGTTGTTTCGCAACGATCAATATCATCAACAAAAAGAATGATCTGTTCTCCCTCCGGCTTGTTGGCTACACTTTTAATCAATAGTTCTAAATCTTGTTCAAGATCATTTTGGATTCCTAACATTCCCCTATAAGATTTCCTTTTGAAATGCTTTTCTATTGTTTCATGTATTGATATTGGATTCTTAATTATTGAATAAAATACTCCACTTAATGCAGTCAGCCAAGCTAAAGGCATTCTCAAGTCTTGCATAATCAGCTTTATACGTTCAGATATATCAAGGTGTTCAGAAATATACCAATATCCGACCCATACTATAACATAAATAGCAATGACCGAAATAATCCTTGGCCATTGTTTCAACCAAAACTGTTTTATATAAAAATGCATCGAGATACGCAATTCAAACCTTCCTTGTATGTCTCATAGAGATATGCCCATATAGCTGGAGTATCCTGATATTTCCACGCATTAAACTCTATGATTTTATATTTAATCGTTTCATCTTCTCTTGTTCTCTTTTTCAACAAATCTTTAATTTGCCGAAAGAAATAAGTTTTACCTCTGCCCCACGGACCAAATATACCTAACATGCAAAAATTATCATTCGTATGTTCAGCTATTTTATCCAACTGTTTTATATAACATTCTGCCAACGTGGTGACTCCAAAACAGGGCGGTACAGAAGAATCTATAATTCCCTTATTTATCTCTTTTGATTTATAAGCTATAGGCGTATGATTTTCCACATTTGAAACATTCCCGTTAGCAGATTCTGAATCTGTATCAATTGACGCACCGGATTTCATAAATTTATCAGTATCTTTTAATCCATCGATAACAAAATCATCATCAGTTAAAAGATTCTCTTCGACAAACTGTACACCATCTGGTGTAATATTTTGTATTAAACCCTTATTATTGATAAACATAACAGCATCTACAAAATTATGGGATTTTAGACTTTCTACAGCATCTGACAATTGCTTGTCCGAATCATATACTATAGAGTGGGATGCACATAATTTATCAAACTCGATTGGAGAAGCATCGCCATTCTTGTACTTTTCATATAGTGCAAGTAAAATATTATTTTTTAATTCCTTAATAGCCATAATCTATTTGTTTTAATCTACAAAAGTAGCTAATTATACAGACAATAGATATTACATGGTCATAAAATTGATTTGATTCGCAATTTTTATTACATATTATTTTATTTGAATGATGCTATATTGGTATTTATTCAGTACTTTTGCAATACAAGGAGAAATAATCATCACCAAAATGGAAACGATGAAAGATATAAATCGAATTAAAGTGGTACTCGTTGAAAAGAAACGAACCAACAAATGGTTGGCAGAGCAACTTGGCAAGGATCCGGCTACGGTGTCTAAATGGTGTACAAACACTTCACAGCCAGGATTAGAAACTCTGCTTCAAATAGCAAAAGTTCTAGAAGTCGATGTAAAAGAATTGCTGAACTCTTCGTTGGAAAGTGATGTTCAGATGGTAAGACTTGTCAAATAACAAAAAACGAATTTATTTATGGATAAGAATGAACTGGTAAATAAGATATGCGCAATAGAAGGGTTGACAAATGATGAGAAATCGACATTGATAGAGCTGCTTCGCAAGCAAAAGAAATACGGACTTGTATGGGAAGACAAACCTGAAGATGTAGAGGAACGCCTTCGCGAGGAATTGCCCGTACTAATTGAAGATACAAGCAAGGCAATTATCAGTACAGATACCGATGCCCCAAATCATATCCTTATTGAGGGAGATAACCTTGAGGCATTGACTGCTCTTGCCTACACGCATAAGGGGAAGGTTGATGTTATATACATAGATCCACCTTACAATACAGGAAATAAAGACTTTGTTTACAATGATAAGTTTGTTGACAAAGAAGATGCTTACAGACATTCTAAATGGTTGTCATTCATGAGTAAAAGACTCCAGATTGCTAAACAATTGTTATCAGATAATGGAGTAATCTTTATTTCTATTGATGACAATGAACAAGCTCCTTTAAAGATGCTTTGTGATGAAATATTTAATGAAAATAAATTGATCGGACAGATTGTGTGGTTCAAAAAACGTAAAGGATCATTTTTGTCTAATAAACTTATATCCCTAACTGAATATATTTTAGCATATTCAAAAAACGGAAATACTGAATTATTTGGAGGCTTACCATCAAATAATGAATCACAACCTATCATAAAAAGAACTAATTCTCAAAAAGAATTGGTATTCCCAGCATATATTGTAAAAACCAAATTGCCAAATGGAGTTTACAATAAGGGAGTATATGGTAATGGAACCAGCGCGAGTGAATTAATTGAAGATGCCGTTGTAGAGAATGGTATATTCGTTTCTGAGTTAAAAATTAAAGCCCCATTTGTTTGGGGGCAAGATTTTCTAAACGATGAAATCAACAACGGAACAGAAATTATCGTTAATACAAATAATTTCCAAGTTCGTGTAATTAGGCATAATAATACATCCATAAAAGCATTACCCTCGTTTATTGACGGAAGAGAGGATGGAGCAACAAATGAAGATGCATATGAATTACTAAAGTCGATATTCAATATAGATAGTCCGTTTCAGTATTCAAAGCCAGTAAATCTTGTTAAGAAATTAATTCTGTCTAATAGCTTCTTTAATAAAAATATTAATATCCTTGATTTTTTCGCTGGAAGTGGTACAACCCTCCATGCTACCATGCAACTGAATGCGGAGGATGGAGGACATCGTAAGTGTATCCTTGTAACCAACAATGAAAACAATATCTGCGAAAATGTAACTTATGTGCGTAACAAACGAGTTATTCAAGGATATACGACTCCTAAAGGAGAAGACGTGCCGGGGCTTACGAGCAATACATTACGTTACTACCGTACCGACTTCGTACCTCGAGAGAAGACGCAAAAGAATATGCGAGCATTGGTCGCTGCAGCTACCGATATGCTGTGTATTAAAAATGACATCTATACAGAAACTCATGAGATTGGAGGTGCTAAAATGCGTCCGTCGTTAGCTCGTCATTTCAAGACGGGTAACAATGAGATGCTTATCATCTATGATGATAGAGCTATCCCATATATCGTTGACAAATTAAAAGATATAGATGTTAAAGAACCTATCATGGTGTATGTATTCTCGCCAAACGATTATCCATATACCGATGAGTTCTTTGAAGTAGCAGACAAAGTAAAACTATGTGCTTTGCCTGCAGCCATTTATGAAACTTACAGCAAAGTATTGAAAAGACCAAAACCACATTTTCTTGACGAGGAGAAAGAGAAAATGGTAGAAGCTGAAAAAGAAGATGAACTTGATGAACTATTTACAACTATAGACGAGGAAGGAGGTGAAGCATGAAAGAAATACGTTACCAACAAGAAGCAGTAGAAGAATTGGTAAAGAAGTCATATGATCTTATCCACCAGTCTGGTGATCGAAAAAAGATAGTTTTCAAAGCTCCAACCGGAAGTGGTAAGACGGTTATGGCATCTGATATGCTTGACCGCCTCACAAAACAACTTGCCACCGATCCTGCAAGCCGATATCGCGAGGTCGCTTATATCTGGATTGCACCGAATAAACTGCATGAGCAGAGCTATCAAAAGATGCAGACCTACTTTACGGAAAGCCGTGTGCTTAAACCGGTTATGTATGATGAGCTTGATCACTCATCCGACGGATATATACACCATGGAGAGATACTGTTCGTCAACTGGGAGAGCATTAATAAGGATAAAAACGTAATGATGCGCGATAGTGAGAATGGGGCATCTATACCCGATATCTGCTATCGCACCAAGGAAGCTGGTTTACCGATTGTCGTTATAGTGGACGAGGAACATATGTTTGGCGGTAAAAACGCAAAAAAGTCAGAGAAAGTACTTCGTACTATCAATCCAAAACTTGAAGTTCGTATTTCCGCAACTCCGGATCCTCAGCAGACAAACGCCTTTATCGAAGTGCCACGCGAAAAAGTTATCCGCGAGGAAATGATTAAAGAAGGCATTGTTATCAATCCAGGTCTCGATGTGAATGCTGGTACTGCATCGCTTAATACTTTGCTGCTGAAACATGCACTTAAACGTCGCGAAGACATTGCTGAAGCTTACAGAGAGCAAGGAGCGAATATAAATCCGTTGCTCCTCATACAATTGCCAAATGACTCAACAGCAACTATGACTGCCGACGAGAATTCATTGAAAGAAGAGCTTGTGATGTATCTTGATAGAGTACACGGTATCAACACTGACAACGGGAAACTGGCTATTTGGCTTAGTGGTGAGAAAGATAATCTTGGAGGTATTGAACGTTTTGACAATATTACCGAGGTATTACTTTTCAAACAAGCTATTGCACTCGGTTGGGATTGTCCTCGTGCAGCAGTGCTTCTGATTTACCGTAAAATGGAGAGCTTTCAGTTCACAACGCAAACCGTTGGCCGTATATTGCGTATGCCAGAACAAAAATTTTATCCCAATGCCCTACTGAATAAAGGTTATGTCTATACAGACCTTGCAAAGGATAAAATACAAATTGTTGCTGATGACATGAGTTATATATCGTCAGACCTTTTAGCTGTTCGCCGCAAGGATTTGCACAATGTAGCCCTGCGTTCTGAGTATAGCGAATACAAGAGTGCAGACCGTAATCGTCTCGGTCCAGATTTCCGCAAAGTACTCGAGGATACCGTGATAAGTCGCTGGTCATTGCGAGTAATTCAGCTGTCATTTAATTTCAATCCTTTTGACGAAGAGCCAGAACCAAATCCCGAAGACTTTGGAGCACTTTCGGGCGAGATTATCCAAAATCGCAAGGCTGCTGAAGCTAAAGGAATTAATTTCAATGTAACCCGCGTGCCGGTGGAAATCCCCGATAACGTATATATAGAGCCACAAGATATTGGTATTTACGATATTGATAATACCAGCCGAATAAAGTATGCGAGAACACAAGGCGAACTGCAAATGATCTTTGATGATTTTTGCCTATCTCTTCTCGGTGGCTACGAAAAAGCCCATAGTTTTGGCGTGCTCAAAAACAATATTATAGAGATGATGGAGCATCTCTTTGAGGTTTTTGAAACAGATGCCTACCGTATTATACTTGCCAAACAAAATAATGATAAGTTCAGAGAAGTGATACGCATTGCTCTTGAAATTTATGCACGTGACGTACTGAAACGCCGCAAGCTACGCAAGGAACGCTCATTTGTGGAATATATTTGGGAAGTTCCGGAGGAGCGTTATTACAATGCTGCCAATAATCAGGAGGTGCCGTCAGTACGTAACCATGCCCTTATGCCATTCGTCAGATTGAATAACGCATATAGCCCAGAAATACGTTTTGCTCAATTTTTGGAAGATAATATTCAGTATATTGACTGGTGGTACAAGAATGGTGATGAGGGCAAGCAACATTATGCCATAAGTTTTACAAACTCTTCAAACGAAAAAGAACTTTTCTATCCCGATTTTGTAATCCGTCTTAAATCTGGCAAAATTTTTCTCTTTGACACAAAGACACCAGGTAGTGATCCCGAAGCTCCGGCAAAACATAACGCACTTAACGCATATATGCAAAGAGAGGAAAACAAAGCTCTCAACCTTCAAGGTGGTATATTGATTGAAGACAATAACTTATGGCGTTATTCTCAATTTACTATTGATAATACTAATGATTTGACAGGCTGGACAGCTTTCCACCCTGACCAAAATTAATTCCATAGATATGAGAAAAGGACTCGATCAGAAATTTCTGCATTATGGCATACGCCAAGACGATTTGGAGTTAATCAAATCGTTATGTGAAAAGCACGGTCTAGACAGAGACTGGTTGTGTGAAGACATTTTAAGACAATACCATTCCCGGAAAGTTGATACAATTGAAATCAGTGATACCGAGGTGGAGTCTGTCATTGATGAAGCAATCCAAAAAATAAAAAAGTAAGGAGGATAGCTTATGCTGATTAAAAAAGTCAAAATTACCAATTATAAGACTTACCTCTCACTTGACCTCGACCTTACGGTAGAGGAAGACCGTCCCATTATCCTTATCGGCGGTATGAACGGTGGAGGTAAAACAACGCTATTTGAGGCTATTTGTGGTGCTCTTTATGGCTTAAAAATACGCGATAAGGCTCACTTTAATGAACTCCTAAATGCAGGAGCTTTAGGTATTGCAAAGCCTGAAATTATTCTTGAAGTTACTTTTACAGGCTTGGTGCTCGGTCGTGAACAGAAGTATATTCTACGTCGTACCTATGCTCTAAATCCGCAAGACAAGCCAGTGGAGAGCGTCATGCTTAACATGAACGGCACTCCATTCATCTATGGTACAGCAACGCCTCCACAGCAACGTCGGCAAAGCGAACAACAAGTCAATAAAATAATAAAGGCAAATCTTCCTCAGGAGCTTAGCCAATATTTTCTTTTTGATGCTATGCAATCTAGCGAATTGCTTAAAGATGGAGTATTTGCGCAAATTATTAAAGACAACATAGAAAATGTGATGGGCTTTAACAAATATCTTCAACTCAAAAAAGCAGCAGAGAAGTTGCAACAGGCAAAGGCAAAAGAACGTCTTGATGCCGAAGCAGAGAGAGAGGAATATGAACAACTTTGTAGCGAGAAAGATTCAATTGAAAAAGAAATAGTTCAATATGAGACCGAACTTGATGGCATTTTCAGATACCTGCAATCAATGGAGCAGGAATATGAAAACGCTAAATCCGGTGCTCGTGATTTTACTGCCACTCGGCTCAAAATCGATGAGATTGAAGCTAAGATGCGTGATGCCCGTGCACTCGCAGACAGTTACAGCGAGGAATTGAAACAAATGGTTGATGGTATTGAAGGTAACATTTTTCTTCCCAAACTCGCCGCTGACCTTTCAACTGAAATCAACAACATTATCCGCATAAAAGAGGGACTACGCCAAGCAGGACAGCAGAACTATTCACCCGAAAAAGTTCGTGAAATAGCATCTAAAATTCTGAAAGTACTTCGAGAAATGCAAATGGTTTCAGCCGACGTGGACGAAGAGAAAATCGTTTCGATTATTATGGCTCAAAGTCAACCTGGAAAAGCCGATCCTTATGCTTTCCTTGAAGATAAAGATGTTGACGCACTTGTCAATCTTATAAACAACCCTGGTATAAATCCATTTATACGTGTTAATGAAGACCGCCAACTTTGTGAGGTAAAAATTGAACAATTGCCTGAATTACAGTTGCAGAAAGAGTCATTAGAACGTGGACTTGTTGGTGGAAATGAGCAGGTTATTGCTGACTATGAGCAAGCCGAACGTCGACAAAATGAAATTAAAGAAAAAATAGTCGAACTTAAAGCACGCATCAAAACACTCGAAAAGCGTATACACAATTTCGACATTCAGCTCCAACAAGAACCAGATGTTAAATTTGACACTCTCGTCAAGCTTACACCGTTCTTTGACAATGTTGCAAACGCCTTACTTGAGCGCAAACGTCTGCAAATCGAAACGGAGATGCAACAGCAACTCAATAAGTTGCTGATATCATATAAAGGGCACATTGCTCGTGTGGAGTTGAGCGACAACTTGGAAAATTTTTATATCAAAGTTTTTCACACAAAAGGTAACGAAATATCGCTCAATCAGCTTAACGCTGCTTCTAAGCAAATCTTCATTCAAGTGCTTTTAAAAGTGCTTCGCAACCTCGGTGACTATAATCCTCCAGTTATGATAGACACCGTTATGGGTGTACTCGATAATGAGAGCCGTGATGCCTTGATGCAAGAATATTTTCCGCAGTTGGCAGAACAGACTATTCTTCTGTGTACCACTTCTGAAATACGAAAAGAAAGTGATTATAAGCAGCTTGAGGCCTTTATATCAAGAACATATACGCTTGAACGCGATATAGAGAACCAATGTACTTATGTTGCAGACGGTTATTTCGGTCTGCACCTTAATAACGAATAAACTATGGATATAAATTTCACAGATGCAATAACCGCTGAGGGCATTATTGACGAATTATATCAACTTCGTACTGCTCTCGAAAATCGTATAAACCTGTCGCAACAGATTGGTAAAGGGAAACGTGAAGTTCTTACGGGCAGTAAGATTATGCGTATTTGCTTCATCGCAGGGCTTACACTCACAACGAAGCGTGACTTAGAAGCTATTAAGAAAGTACAGCTTTCAAAACAGAATCAGCGTTTCAGTACAAGTTTTTTTACAAAAAATAACTTCAAACCGATATTTGAAGCTGTTTTGAAGCTACGTTACCGCGACCTCGATGTAGATTGGAACGATAGCCGTTTGGTATCACGTATAGTAGCGTATGAAATTCTTCGTGGACGCGACCATTTGCAAGATGAGAATAATCTTAATGCATTTCTCTTTGCAACCAGCACTGGACGTTCTACTTCACGTACTATTCCCGAACTTAATCTGCTTATCGGAAATTATGGCGATATTGATATGGAGGCTACGCTCAGTATCAATGACAGTAGCATACCGAACACACAGATATTGATTGCAGGAGCAACTGGTTCTGGCAAGACAAACTTATTGGCTGTATTGATACAACAATTCCGCACTCTTTCCACTGACTCTGCTTTTCCTGTCAATTTTTTGTTGTTCGACTACAAGGGTGAGTTCTCTGATCCGGCCAATGCAAGTTGGCTCGCTAAATTCGATACCGACCGTACTGCCATTCTTGATCCAATTTCAGCACCGCTTCCAATTAATCCTTTCAAGGACTTCAGGGGTAAGCCACAAAATGAAATAAATCTCTATTCTACTGAAATGGCTAATGCGCTGTCTGCTTTGGAGCGCACTTCTATTAGTGCAAATATGAGTAATCGGCTTGCCGAGGCTATTGTTAAGTCTTACCAACGTACTAATGGAATGCCTATTAACTTTGACATGATGCTCAAAGAATATCAAACTTTAATGACTAATCCAGAAAAAGATGATAGTATTTCGTCAGTGCTGAAACAGTTGGTTCGTACCAAACTTTTCTCTGAGCAAGATAACATCGACCTTATCAATGAGTGTTTGATTGTAAAAATGGATCGTTTCCCTAAAGACGGCCCGATAGCTAAAGCAATCGTATACTTCCTTGTATCAAAGCTCAATACCATTTATGAAAAGTTAGAGCGTCAAGCTAAAGCAGATAATCTTGTTCAGATTCGCCACTTTACTATAATTGATGAAGCGCATTATATGCTTGACTTTGACAATCGCCCATTGCGAAACCTTATTGCTGTTGGTCGTGATAAGGGTCTTAGTATCATTCTTGCTACTCAAAACATGTCAAGCTTCAAGAGTAAATATTTTGACTTTTATGCCAATGCTCAATATCCGCTAATCATGAAGCAGCAAACTATTGACGATAGTGTTATCCGCGACTTATTTGGTGTTAGTGGTAAGGAGCTCCAAGAAATTCGCTCTGAAATTGCCGGATTGCAAAAGGGTGAACTCATCATCAAGAATCCAGATGCTTTCCTTCTTGGCATGGGTGCAAAATACAAAAAAATTAAAGTGACACATTTGATATAAACATTATTATGAAAGTCCCATATAAAAAATCCTTCAATTAACCTATGAAAAAACCTGACAAATATAAAAAACAGTTTCTAATCAATAGAGCAAAAAAACAGATGCGTATTCGCATCCGTTCTAATGCTAAAAGAAAAGCAAAAAGAATTAGGTTAATTGGGCTTCCGAGAGAAGACATAAAGGCATTAAATCAACGGAAAAAAGAACAGGAAATTCTGAAAAGAAGATTCGCTTCATATAAACATATTGAAGCACCACAATGTTTATCTATGATTGAGAATGCTGAAGGGTCTCTTGCTTTTATTAGTGAACTAGAAAAATCCCTGAGACAAAGGGAGAAAGTTTTTGTAGTATTAAAAAATGTAGAGAAAATTGCAAGTGGAGCTATTGTTGTTCTGCTTTCAATAATGATTCAATTCAAAAATAAAGGTGTTCCATTTAACGGTGATAAGCCCAAAAACGATTTAGCTCGTCAAAATTTAGTAAATTCAGGTTTTTTTGAAAAGCTATATCTGCATGACGGTGATGCTTATTCTATAAAAGGACGTAGTGCTATATTTACTCATGCTGATAAGGTTGTAGATTCTAAACTTTCTGACAAGTTAATTCACAAAGTCTCAGAATTAATATGGGGGCAACCATATAGATGCACTGGAGTTCAGCAAGTTTATATTGAATTAATGCAAAACACAAATAATCATGCATCATTACATGGTCCAAATGAACATCATTGGTACACTACTGTGACATATAATAAAGAAAAAAATAAGGCTTCGTTTTCATTTATAGATTATGGAGTTGGTATAATTCAAAGTATAAAAAAGAATGAAAAAGGGAAATTTTGGAATGCTCTTTCTCGTATTATGAACATATTAAAGCCACAAAGCGATGGCGATTTCTTACGGCTGCTTCTTGATGGTAGCATACACAAAACAGCTACAGGGAAATATTATAGAGGTAAGGGACTGCCAGGAGTTTTTAAGGCTTTTAAAGACAATAAGATTTCTAATCTTGTTGTTATTACTAATAATGCGTTTGCAGATTGTTCGAAAGATTCTTACAAGACTCTTTCAAATAAGTTCGAAGGCACGTACATATATTGGGAATTAAATTACAATAATAAAAAACTACCATTAGTATGATAACAATATCAATAGCAAAAGATTTTAGTAGAATTCCAGGGGCTCGTTTCCCAGAGGAAGGTGATTATTCTGGACAAGAGTTCAGGAACAATGTCTTATTACCCAAGTTAAAAAATGCTATTTCTGCACATGAAAAGCTAAAGGTAATACTTGATGGAACAGCTGGTCTTGGAACTTCTTTTCTTGAGGAATCATTTGGTGGACTTATTAGAATTGATAATATTTCATATTCAGATATAAAAAACACTTTAATTCTAATATCTGATGAAGATGAAGACTATATTGAGGAGATTAATCAATATTTATCAGAAGCATATGAACAAAAGAATAGGAATTGAAATATTTTCTGCCATACTCATCTTAGTTATAGGGTGGCTAATAGGATCAAAGTGGAGAATCTGTCAATTTGTCTTGGATTTACAAATAAATATAGTAGATGCAGTTTCTTTGTTAGTTACAGTCGTCATGGGTTTATATATTGCAAGGATTTTAGAAAAGGAGGTTCAAGACAATAGAATTGAAAAAGACATGTATTTATCTAAAATATCAGCAATTGAAAACTTATTAGAAAATATAGAGACTATGTTCCAGAATAAAAATGGTATAGATTTAGACTATAAATTAATAGTAAATTTAGAGCATAGAATCAGAACTAAAAAGAATAGTATATTTGAACATATTGTAGAAAAATCAAAAAGGAAAATTAAGACTGAAATTAAGACCTACGAAAAACTGCTCAAGGATGAATTTAAAGATTTACGAAACTATCTAACCCAAACCAATGCTTCAGAAGAAGGAACTAAAGATATTTCTATTGAAAATAATATCGCAAGATATTCCCAAGAAAGGACTTCATTAATCTTAACAAGTTTAAATTCTATAGAAAATAAGCTTTTAGAGTTAAAGGTTCTTATAAACAAAATGTAATTATTATATGAGTTCATTTTATGACCACTTCAAATGCAATGAAATTGGTATTCAAGGGAATATTTGTACTTGATAGTCGCACTTATATGAGCATTGGAACAATAGATGTGAAATGATAATTTGCAAATGGAAAAGATAATCAACGGAGTAAAGTACTATCTCCCCAGCAACCTAAATTTGGAACAAACAGAAATTTATATCCACATTATAGACTGGAAGCGTAAAAAGATCACCACGCAAAGAGGTTTGTATAGAGGGCATGAATATGATGCTGTTTTCCCGTATGAGAGCCCTGTCCCAGAAATGCTGTACAAACCAATAATACCATTACTGGATAAAATGCAACAAGGTAAATTTGCTTATAAGCCACATAAGTTTGCCTTTCATGCCGTAAGCTCTCAGGCTGCCTGCATCAATCTTTTCATGCCGTTACTCCTTTCTGAAGATGCAGACCGCATATTGCCTATGATTCCAGGATGTCCTGCAGATTTCAGTAAGATAGCAAGGGACAAACTGTTCCGTGGATTCTGCTTTGAATATTGGGGACAAGATATTAAACAAGGAACTGGTTTATTGAATGACCATTCCAAGCAAGCTGGGACAGATGCTGATGTAGCTATAGCTTACTATAATACGGAAGACAAATTATGTCTGTGGCTGATAGAGCATAAACTTAGTGAGCGGGAGTTTACTGTCTGCGGAGCATATGAAAGCAAGGCCAATGAGAGCAAGGCTAATTGCACTAAGTGCAATCTCATGGATATAGCCAGAGAACCGCAGAAATGTCATTATCACACGATAGGATATAAATATTGGGATATTCTCAATAAGAATCTTGACAGATTCCAAGGTGCAATCGAAATTAAAGGTTGTCCGTTCAGACGTGGACTCAACCAATTGTGGCGTAATCAGATGCTTGCCTTTGCCTTACAGGAGACTGGAACATACAACAACGTAACATTCTCGGTCTGTCATCATGCAAAGAACACGATGTTGGATAAGTCCATCAATCAATACAGAGCCCTAACTAACGAAGACGCAATGTTCAGTTATTTTACCAACTATGATGTGTTGAGCGCAGTAGATACGCATGATTCAGAATTGCAGAAATGGCTCCAATGGTATAAGGGATTATATTGTTTCTAAAATATCTATTACCCATTATATATGAATTTAAAAACAGTATGAGGTATTACACTTCCTATCCCCCCTAAACTTGGACAACGGGTAAATCTAGTAATTGAACTGCGTATTTTGACAAATGGACAAATGTGAATCGGATTCTAACTAAAGGATAAGTAAATATATGAAATACAAAAATACAGAGAAAGAGATCATCAAGGCCTTAGTAAAATATGAAGGCAAAGCTGGAACTATAGCAGATGCTCTGACGCAAAGTAACGTATTAGAACGCCATGGTGTCGTTATTGTACCTAAAGGATATGAATTCTTTGCCTTTTTTGATAAAAGGCTTTACCATGATTGGGATAATATCGGATATCTGGCTGAACTTCTTTCTATTATTGATTCGTTATTAACTAACCGCGATATTCTTCTGATATCTCAAAAGGGACCATGCCATGTAATAGGTAAAAAACAAGCTGAATATATAAAATTGAATATAATACTAGTCGACGGAAAGGATTACATTGTTACCGAAGGCATTGATGGACCTAATTACTTTAATTCAAACAAACAACAAGCATATTGGCCAAACACATTTCCAGATAATCACTTCAAATTTCCTGTCAGCAAATTAGCATACTCATACTCCATAAGTCAGGAACTTAAAGAACTAGTGAAACACAATTTTAAATCAGAAGAAGAGATACGTTTCAGTAAACAGCAGTTTGTTTCGTGGGTAGCTATTGGAGTATCTCTACTTCTTGGTATACTGGGCGTTATATTTTGAGACCTCAATTTGCATAAGACGTCCTATGAACAAAGAAACTAGTAATAACCTGTAAACTTAGGATTACATCAAATTAAGATAGTAATTTTATAACAATCTGATACAGTTTGGTTTACAGTCTACAAACTTTCCCTCAATCATTCCAATATTTTGATGATATATTATAAAGTTATTATTTGTCTAATTTGTTAACGACTATATATTTCCCAAGCTCCTTGACAATTTCACATTCTTCAACAAAATTAATATATACATCACATTCCTTAGAAAATGCCAATATATTGGCATATACATTAGGAAATTTATTCTTAAGTTCATTGTCGTACTCCTCTGAGCCTGGACTTGCACTCGATAATATATGCGTTAAGACTGATATATATTCTTGGGCATTCCCTTGATTTTTCAAATTAATCAAATTAGTCATAATCATATTTTTGTATGCCTTTGCGACTTTACAAAAGGCATTATTCACTGCTACTAATTTGAAATGCAAATCGTTATCAAACAGACAAACTGAAAGTTGTACTGATTTATATAAATTTTCTTCAATAAGGAATATCTGTTTGTTGATATCACTTTCATTGAAAAGAAGGTATCTATCCCAATTATCTCTTTTTATGAGAGTAATCGTATCTAATACAGATTGAAATACACTATACCTTTTATCAAAGAGTTGTATCTTTATATTGTCCTTTTGAATTCGATTTTGTATTAGCGTACATTGTACTACAGCAGCACTAATGCCAAGCCCGATGCAAGAAAGAAAATACTCCATACTATTTTCATCGCCTCCAAGTGAGATTAAGAGTACTACACCTATAGTTGTGAAGGACAAAATTAGTATTACTGGGTTGAGTGGAGTATTATTTATGTAGTTCCAAAACTTCTTCATAATGTGATTTTAATATAAAAAACAATATTAGTAATTTTCTACAATATATTTTCGTATTTCCATATAATCTATCCGTTATTGCTATTATTATCCTTAAGTACTTTTGAGTGGGCTTTGTTCAGAAAGAAGAAAATGCATACCGATGGATATCATTCCGCATGAAGAAAAATCATTCTACATCTTCGGCACAGGTTACAACGACTTCAAACGGCATTACAACATTGAAGATTCTTTCTAGATAAACAGTTCCTAACCCATCCATATTTGAGCAAGTTGTATTATATTTGCAGTGCAGTCCCGGTCGTTCCTCTCCCAGCTTTCAGTTACTGGTGATGAATCCGGGTTTTATTTTTTGCATACATGGCACCTTTATTTGTTGCTCAAGTGTCTGTTTTGTGGTTATTAGTATATCTTGAAGCCTAATTCATCGTTAAGCACTGAATATAATTTATTCATCGCTGATACTAAACCTTTCAATGTCGCATAGTTAAATATCCGGTCAAAATATGCAATATCGTTTATCGCACTTAAAATGCCATCAACAGATTTTGTATAACCGGATATACACTTGGCTCCAGTCTCTGTCTTGAAGTTTTCTAACTCTTTTTCACTTCCCAGCAATGTGCGGCAACTGCTGAATGTGCAATTTCATTTTAATTATAGGGAAAGGACGTCCTTGCTCATCATACTCGGTCCGTTCATATTCTCGGAAGCCCAAGTGCCGGTAAAAGTTTCTGGCCTTCGGATTCTGTTCGTTTACATCGACATAGATACAGCCATAATCCCTGATGGCTATATCCATAAGTCTTTTTCCAAAACCGCAACCGAAATAATCCGGCAAAATGAAAAGCATCTCAACCTTTTTGTCTTCAATACCGATGAACCCTGCTGGGGCATTTTTATAATGCAGAACAACAAGGTCTGCCACTGATTTGAGTGCAAGACATACATCCGGAATCAAGTCAGGAATATCGGATTCGGTCAGGAAGTGATGGCTTGCCTTAACGGATTCTTTCCAAAGGTTGAGTAAGGACAATATCAGCTCTTCCGTACGGGCATTCTTACATATTGCCTTTGGCATAGTCAGATATTTGCGAAAATAGAGCATATCCTTCAGTATTTTTCCGTCCTCTTCTATAGGGTGATCATAGTTGACGGTAAAGAAATCCGGCACAGAATGAGAATAATTGAATCCGCATTTCCGATAGAATGATATTGTACTCATACTGTCTCCGGTTCCTACTGTCATAAGGCAGAACTTGTCCGCATAATGTCGGCTCAGAAAGTCAGTCATTTCTTTGCCATAGCCTTTCCGCTGAAATTCCGGAGCTACAGCCAGACTTTTTATTTCGCATATACCGTTCCCCTCATCAGTAACTATTGCAGAACACATCGCGACACAATCTTGGGTGTACATAACAAACATATCTCCTCGTCCGATATACTTGTCAATCATAGTTTCCTGCTCATCTGCCAATAAAAGAAGCGACAAGAAACGTTTCCTGTCCGATAGTATTTTCTTTATGACTGTCTGCATTTTTTGAGTGGTACTTTTTACAAAGGTAATATTAATTTATCTGGTCAGTCGGATAGTTTTACAGGAAAATCCGCTCTACATCTTGCCATTCGGCAATAGAGACAATCGCCTGATATTGCTCTTTGGTCAGAACCGAATTAGTATCGTCCGAGCACTCGTATTTCCACGGCAGTTCGTAGACGAGAACAAATTAATCACATAATCAGCCAAATCACCGGAATTTTATGAGATTTGGCTGATTATAACTTATTTTTGAAGCAAAAGCAACGCTTTCTTTCAATAGTATCAAGATTGTATCGGATATAATTTACGTGTTGTTTTTTCTGTCATACTCTTTTAATTAAGTCTTATTCTTTCCTCCGGCTGCCATTCTGCAAGTGAGACAATCGCCAGATATTGCTCCTTGGTCAGAACTGAATTAGTATCGTCCGAACACTCGTATTCCCACGGCAGTTCGTAAACAATGCCCTCTTCCTGATAGCCCATATAGTTATGATAGGAGTCGGGAACCAACCGTACATAATCCTCTTCGAGCAGGATTCTCAGGAACTTCTCTGCGTCATATATCAGCAGCGGTGCCCCGGCCTTATACAAAGCTGTAGCCACTTCAATGGCCAATCCGGCATTGGCAGAGTAACTGTTGGAAACAACAATTTTCCATCCCTGCTGCCGGTCGTTTGAGGCAAAGATATTCAGACGTGAAAGCCCCAATTCTCCGTAATGGTCAGTTGCAAACCGCATGACATCCTCCGGACTGTCAATGTCGTACATTTCCGTCACATCCACGAACTTCTTCCGCTTGTAATAGAGCACATCGCGCAGTTCTTCGGGAACATCCTGCTGATCTGTATAGATACGTCCCCTGAGTCCCCGCTTTCGGTGATAAGCCTCATACACCTCGTTGGCAATGCGGAAATAGGTGCAATACTTTCGTATAGTCATGGTTTCCCAAAGAGGGGCAGAATGCCCGTGTACCGAGTCCTCCAATGCCTTGATAGCCGTTTCCCTATCTTCCACCTCAATTTTGAAATTCGGCACTATGCGGTTGAATTCCTTTTGTGAAATCCGTCCTGTACGCTGCTGGTACGGAAGGTTCTGCGCCACGTAATCGTTGAACCC
>ERZ779895.2183-NODE-2183-length-18343-cov-6.447889_pt1 | contig 18343 bp, 6 predicted proteins | sample MGYA00511093_ERZ779895 | MGnify/ENA primary metagenome ERZ779895 (study PRJEB29588, sample SAMEA2142970) | human gut metagenome | biome: human gut; feature: human-associated habitat; material: faeces | place: Denmark | collected 2008/2010 ... | reverse complement strand
CCGTGAATTGCAGGGTAAATAAGATGGCGGACAGAGAGAAAATTTTACGTTATTTTAAAGCTGGCGGTGACGAGCAGCTGGCGGCTAAGCTCCTGGATTTAGCCGAAGGCGCGCATAAAAGCCGCAAGTTCCGCGTCAGCGAATTTTTAGACCCCCACGCCTATAACGTGGCGGAAATTATCGCTGCTAATTTTGACAGCGTTAAGCTGGAGGCGGACGGCGGCTTTGCCAATGCCGAAAGAGTGAAGGCGGCTTTTGTGGCCGAAGATTTTTACGGCCGTCCGGATTTCGGCATGGCCTTCCTCTTGGCGTCCTGGGACAAGCGCTATTACGATTTGTCCCACCGCGATATTTTGGGCGCGTTTATGGGCACGGGCTGCAAGCGCGAAGCCCTGGGCGATATTGTTTTTGTGCCCGAAGGCGCGCAGCTGGTCGTGGATAAGACGCTGCTGAATTATTTATTCAGCAACCTGACGCAAATCGGCGCGGCCCCAGTAGCGCTGACGGAAATTCCGCGGGAAGAATTGCTGCAGAAGGAAGAAAAGGTGAAGGTCATTAACGCTACGGTGGCGGACCTGCGCCTGGACGCAGTGGCGGCGGCAGGCTACGGCGTGTCCCGCAGCCGCATGGCGGACGAAATTAAAAGCTTGAACGTCAAGGTCAACTGGAAGGAAGCCAAAAAAGCGGCGCAGCCCGTCAGCGAAGGCGACGTTTTATCCTTCCGCGGCCGCGGGCGCGTAGAAGTGGCGGAAATTCGCGGCACGACGAAAAAAGGGCGCATCAGCGTCACGCTGAAGCGTTATATATAATAAGTAGGAGGATGAAAAATGCTAACTCCTGACGATATAAAAAATAAAAGCTTTCCCAAGGGCTTCCGCGGTTATGAAACGGAAGAAGTGGATAAGTTTATGGCCGAGCTGCTTAAGGAATACCAATATTTGTATCTGGATAACCTGGAGCAGAAGGAAACCATCGAGCGGGTCAGCTCCAAGCTGGAATATTATCAGCAGATGGAGGCCACCATGCAGAGCACGCTGACGGTAGCGCAGGAAACTGCCGACGAGGTGAAGGCCAACAGCGAGAAGAAGGCGGCGCTATTGGAGCAGGAAACCGCCGTGAAATGCGAGCAGCAGCTGGCGGACGCCAAGGCGGCGGCGCAAAAGCTGCACGACGACACGATGGCCCACGCGGAAAACCTTTATAATCAGACGAAGGTCAAAACGGACAATATGCTGCAGGCCGCTATGGCCGAAAGCAATAAGCTGCGCGAGGAGGCCAAGGCCTACGCCGATAATTTGCGGCGCACCGCCGAGGCGGAAACGGATAAGCTACGCCTGACGACGGAGGATTTGTGTAAAAAGCGCAGCAATTCGGCGTCGGCGGAAGCCAATAAGCTGCTGGAGGACGCCCGCAGCGAGGTGGGCAAAATGATGCTGGAAGCCAACGGCAAGTACCGCAAAATTGTGGGCGACGCCGAGGAGCGCAGCCGTAAAATAATTTTTGAGGCCGAGGCCAGGGCGTCGCTGGCGGAGCAGGCCTACGCCGAGCAGGTGAAAAAATCCATGCTGCACCGCAAGCATATGCAGCATCTGCTGGAAACGCAGCTGGAGCTGATAAAAAACTTTAACAATCAATCCGAATAGTAGAGCGGAGGGTTAGTGATGATTATTTTGGTGCGACATGGCGAGGCGACTCACCATACTCTGCATCTAACCGGCGGCTGGACGGACTCGCAGCTGACGGATAAGGGAAGGGCGCAGATAAGAGCGGCGGCGGTTAAGCTGGCGCTGGATTTTGACGGACGCAAGGAAAAGCTGCGTATTTTAGCCAGCGATTTGCAGCGGGCCGCAGAATCGGCGCAGATTATTGCGCAGGTCATGAATTTTGCCGGCGAGATTGAATATTGCTCCTTCTTGCGCGAAAAGAATAACGGCATTGCGGCGGGCATGACCGAGGAGGAAGCCAAGGGCTGCTTCCGTAAGGCGGCGTCGGACCGGGAGCTGGACCACCGCAATTATCCCGGCGGGGAAACGCGCCGCGAATTTTATGAGCGCAATGTCAGGGGCCTGTGGCGCTGCGCCGATTTGGAAAAGGAAAATCTTTTAATCGTGGCGCATAAGGGCACGGTGCAGAATATTATTTTCCGCTGGCTGGGAATGGATATGCAACAGGTGGTGGATTTTAATTTTTCGGTGGATATCGCGCCTGCCAGCGTCACCGTTCTGGGCGTCAATAAATGGCACGAGCATAATATTTACCGCCTGAACGACGTCAGCCACTTATCCCGGGCCAGCGGCTTCGGCGTTTTTGATTTTAAATATGAGAAAAAGTAGAACAGAAAATATCGTTTGGGTTGACTTCTACACTTCCCTAAGATATAATGATAATTGTTTTAAATATTGCTAACGCGATGATAAAGACAGTAGCCTGCGGCGCGGGGCAAGCGAGCTGGGGATGGTGGGAGCCCGGCCGTCAGCAAAACAGGTGAAAATCACTTTGGAGCGGATGGGACGAAAGCAGTAGTTCCATACGGTGGCGCCCGATAAAGCGCACACGAGTGGCGGCGGCTTTGGGCGCTGTCATGAGGGTGGTACCACGGAGTAGTGATTTTTATAGGCTTCGTCCCTTGTAGCGGGACGGAGCCTTTTTATACGGGCGATAAAGCGCCATCTGCTTTGTCGCAGCTCCTAGAAGTACTTATTGTACGTCGTTGTCGCTGCTTCGCGCATCTGACGCTTTCTGGCCCGTATAGGTTAATAAAGGTAATGCTTGTATTATATTTTCACTTGGAGGTTATGGACAATGGATTATGGTAAAACTCTGAATCTGCCTGAAACCGAGTTCCCGATGCGCGCAGGCTTGCCGCAGCGCGAACCGGACTTTTTGAAATTCTGGCAGGAAAACGACATTTATAATAAAAAGCAGGCGCTGCATGCTGGGCAGCCGAAATTTGTGCTGCACGACGGCCCTCCCTATGCCAACGGCAAGATTCACATGGGCACGGCGCTGAATAAAATTTTGAAGGATATCATTGTAAAATATAAATATGCCCGCGGCTTCGATACTCCGTATGTGCCGGGCTGGGATACTCACGGTATGCCCATCGAGCACGCCTGCATCAAGGAGCTGGGCCTGAACCGCAACGAGCTGGACGTGCTGACGCTGCGTGCTAAGTGCCATGATTTCGCTTTGCAATGGCTGAACGTACAGCGCGAGGATTTTAAACGACTGGGTGTGCTGGGCGATTGGGAACATCCCTACGTTACTCTGCATCACAGCTTTGAAGCGGAGCAGATTCGCGTATTCGGCACGATGGCCAATAAGGGCTACATCTACAAGGGCAAAAAGACCGTGTACTGGTGCCCCCATTGCGAAACTGCGCTGGCTGAAGCAGAAATTGAATACGGCGAGCAAAAGACTCCCACTATTTTCGTAAAGATGCCTTTGGTTAAGGATAACGGCATGACGCCGGAGGCCGCCAAGGGCAAGAAGGCTTATATGGTAATTTGGACCACCACGCCCTGGACTATTCCGGCCAACGTGGCGGTGGCGCTAAACCCTGATTTGGAATATGCATGGGTGGAATGCGAAGGCGAAGTGCTCTTTATGGCTAAGGAGCTGTTGGGCGAGGTTGGCAAAAAATGCCAGAAGGATTTGTCCAACGTGCTGGGCACTACCATGGGCCGCGATATGGAGTACGCCGAATGCGTGCATCCCTTCCCCGAATATAATAACCGCCGTTCTCTCGTAGTTATGGCCGACTATGTAACGCTGGAAGCCGGTACGGGCTGCGTACATACCGCTCCCGGTCATGGCGACGTGGACTTTGAAACCGGTCTGAAATATAAGCTGCCGATTCTGTGCCCTGTCGACGCTCAGGGCAAGCTGACGGAAGAAGCAGGCGAGCGCTTTAAGGGTATGTTTGTTTTCGACGCCAATATTCCGGTGCTGAAATATCTGGCCGAGCTGAACTGCCTGCTGGGCAAGGAAAATATTAAGCACCAATACGCTCACTGCTGGCGCTGCAAGAACCCCATTATTTTCCGCGCTACCTCGCAATGGTTCGCTTCCGTCGACGGCTTCCGCGACGAAGCTTTGCAGGCTATCGACAGCGACGTGCAGTGGATTCCCTCCTGGGGCCGCCAGCGCATCCATAATATGGTCAGCGACCGTCACGACTGGTGCATCAGCCGCCAGCGCGTTTGGGGCGTGCCCATCCCCGTGTTCTACTGCGATAACTGCGGCGAGCATTTGATTAATGAAGAAACGATTAACGCCGTTGCCGATTGGTTTGAAAAGGAGGGCAGCGACGCCTGGTGGGCTCATTCCGCCGAAGAGCTGCTGCCTGCCGGAACTGTTTGCCCCAAGTGCGGACATAATCATTTCCACAAGGAAACGGATATCATGGACGTATGGTTCGACAGCGGTTCCTCCCATATGGCTGTGGCCGCTAAACGTCCGGAGCTGTGCTGGCCTGTGGATATGTATTTGGAAGGCAGCGACCAGCACCGCGGCTGGTTCCAGTCCTCTTTGCTGACCTCCGTTGCCGTTACCGGCAAGGCTCCTTATAAATCCGTGCTGACCCACGGCTATGTAGTGGACGGCGAAGGCCGCAAGATGTCCAAATCCGTCGGTAACGTTATCGTGCCGCAGGACGTAATCAAGCAATACGGCGCGGACATTATCCGCCTGTGGGCCGCTTCTTCCGATTACAAGGCTGATATTCGCATTTCGCCTAAGATTTTGAAGCAGCTGTCCGAGGTATACCGCAAGATTCGCAATACCATGCGCTACATCTTAGGCAATACCAACGACTTTGATTATGAAAAGGACGCCGTTCCCTTCAGCGAAATGCTGGAGCTGGATAAATGGGCGCTGATGCACTTGCAGCTGTTGAAAAAAGAAGTTACCGCCGCTTACGAAAGCTACGACTTCCATGTGCTGTACCATGCCATCCATAATTTCTGCACCGTGGAAATGTCCAGCTTCTATCTGGATATTATTAAAGACCGTTTGTACGCTTACAAGGCCGGCAGCAAGGAGCGCCGCAGCGCGCAGACCGCTATGCACGAAATTCTTATGGATTTGATTGTGATGCTGACGCCTGTTTTGAGCTTCACCATGGAGGAGGTATGGCAGTTTATGCGTAAGCCTGCCAACGCTCCCGAGTCCGTACAGATGCTGCCGTGGCCGGAAATTAAAGAAGAATATATCGACGAAGCTTTGGAAGCAAAATGGGATAACTTCATCGGCATCCGCAGCGAAATCACCAAGGTGCTGGAGTTGGCGCGCCGCGACAAGAAGATTGGCCATTCCTTGGACGCTAAGGTAGAGCTGCACGCTGAGGGCGAGGCTTTGGCTATTCTGCAATCCGTAGAAAAGGATTTGGCAACGTTGCTCATCGTTTCTCAGGCTGCAGTAGTGGAGGGCGCTGCCGGCGGCGCAGAAGCTACGGGCCGCGAGGATTTGAAGGTTACGGTTATGCCGGCCGAGGGCCAGAAGTGCGAACGCTGCTGGATTTACAGCGACGAGGTAGGGCAGGACGCCGAGCATCCGACGCTGTGCCACCGCTGCGCGGAAGCGGTAAAATAAGCCGCTTGACGGGCAAATTATGATTAGAAAACCGTGTGAGATTAAATTTTCTTGCACGGTTTTTCTTTTTATGGTATTGTTTACGATGTACAATTTTGATTTATCGTGAAGGGGTAAAAATAAGGTTCCTGCCAGCCGTATGGAGTTCGATGCTTGCGGCCATTACGCCCGCCCGGACGTTTTGCAGCTGAACGTGCTGGATAAGTAAAAGCGCGGTAAAATTTACTTGTCATTTGAAAATAATATTTTTATTTGCGTTTGATGCGTGATATAATGATAGTACTATAATTTTTTACGGAGGTGAACCTGTCCCGCTGCGTTTTGTGCAGCCGGCAGATTTGTTTGGACTATCTTATAATTATCTTTAATATTATCGTAGTGTTTTTCCTGGTGGCGCTGAACGGCTTTTTCGTGGCGTCGGAATTTTCTATTGTGAAGGTGCGCCCTTCGCGTTTGGACGCCTTAATAAAAGAAGGCAACCGCCGGGCGGTGCACGCTAAAAAGGTAACGGAGCATCTGGACGCTTTCCTTTCCGTAACCCAGCTGGGCATTACTATTGCTTCCCTGGGCCTTGGCTGGATTGGCGAGCCTACGGTGGCGCAGATTATGCACCCCGTATTTCAGCTGTTGAACCTGTCGCCGCAGATGGAGCATACGCTGGCCTTTGTGGTGGGCTTCAGCGTAATTACCGCTCTACACATTGTTTTAGGCGAGCTGGTGCCCAAGTCCTTGTCCATTCAGCGCACGGAAGAAATCGTACTGTTCGTAGCGTGGCCGCTGCTGCTGTTCGATAAGCTGATGTATCCTGCCGTGTGGATTTTGAACCATGTGGCTAACTGGGTGCTGCGCCGTTTGGGAGTGGAGGCCGCCAGCGAGGCGGAAGAAGCCCATAACGAGGAAGAAATCCGTATATTAATGGAAGAAAGCCATAAGCACGGCTATATCGATAAAACGGAACTGACCTATCTGGATAATGTTTTCGATTTTTCCGACCGCCGCGCCAGCGATATTATGGTGCCGCGTACCGATATGGTGTGCTTGTATCTGGACGAGCCTGTGGAGGAAAATATCAAAACGGCGCTCAACGAGCGCATGACGCGCTACCCAATTTGTCAGGAGGACAAGGACCATATCGTCGGCTTTTTGCATATCAAGGATTTGCTGCGCGATTTGAACGCCGGTACTACGCCCGACCTGCGCGCTTTGGCCCGCGACGTGTTGCTGGTGCCGGAATCCTTGCCCATCAGTAAGCTGCTGCGCATGCTGCAGAAGCACCGCAGCCAGCTGGCAGTTTTAATCGACGAATACGGCGGCACTGCCGGTATGGTGACGGTGGAGGATATCCTGGAGGAAATCGTCGGTGAGATTCAGGATGAGTTCGACGAGGAACGGCCGGAGGTAGAGGATAAGGGCAGCAAGACCTATTCTGTGGACGGCAAAATGCTGCTGGACGACGTTAACGACTTCTTCGAGCTGGAACTGGATACGGAAAACTGCGATACTATCGGCGGTTGGGTGTACGCTCAAATAGACTATCCGCCTAAGGTGGGGCAGAAGGTGAAGACCGACGCCGCCGAATTTACGGTGGAGGAAGTGGATAAAATGCGGATTACCCGTGTGCGCATTCAGCTTTTGCACGAGCCGGAAAATATTCACGAGGAGCTGCAGGAGGAATATTTGAACGACGTGCAGTAAGGGAATTTGTAAGGCCGCTGGAACGGCGGCTGCACGATTTTTTCTGCACGGAGCCGGAAGAAATGTATAATAAAGAATTGGCTGTGCGCTTGGCGCAGAAGCACAGCGCATAAAATGGTTTAACTTAATATCAGTAAAATTTTCAGCGCAGGCTGTGTACGATGAAGGTATGCAGCCTGCGTTTTTTTTTGAAAGCTGCCTTGCATCCCAAGAAGTCCCCCGTAATAAAAAAAGTTGGCAGTCGTGAGCCTGGCGCATAGGCAAGCAGCGATAGTGTGTTTTACCACGAACAAAAAACTTGCCGGGGGGACTTCTGTGCTATAATTTAAAAGGATAACTAGAAGATGAGAGAAAATGCTTCTGCGAAATGATTGACGGCAGAACATGTAACGAAATATTTGCAGGGAAGCTCTGATTAAATCGGCAAGAGCTGACAGCGAGAGATTTATTCAGAGCTTTTTATAAAGCTTATAGCAGGAGGTTGCAGTGATGAAAAAAATTACGACAATAGCAGCGACGTTGCTGTGTACCACAATCAGTACGGCAGCTTTGGCAGCATCGCCCATACCCAGCTTCGATAAGGAGGCTGTGACTACGCATCCATATAACCGCACCGGCCAGCAGCAGGCGGAAGTAAAAAACGAGCAGCCAACTGCCTCGGGCTATCAGGCAGGCAACACGGGTACAGCAGAAAACCCGGCTTTTTTTGTTAATGAAATCACACTGACAGGCTTTGCACTGCCGGACAAGGAAGGCAAGCTGCAAGAAATTTTAAACAGCTACAGTAAGCGCAGCGTAGGTATGGACGAATTGCAGGCTTTAACTCAGGTTGTGACTGATTACGCCCGTAGCTGCGGTTACACCGTGGCCCAGGCTGTGGTTCCGCCGCAGCAAATAGAAAACGGCAAACTTGAAATTAAAGTCTATGTCGCCAGCTTCGATACGGTGAAGATTACGCGCAATGACAGCGAGGTAGCGGACAGCGTTCTGCAAAGCTTTGCCGCGCCCTTAAAGAGCGGCGCAGTAATTACGGATAAAAAGCTGGAGAGTGTCCTGAATAATTTAAACGACTTGCCGGGCGTGATTGCCCGCGGCGTACTGCGACCGGGAAGTCAGCCGGTGACTACGGCTTTGGAAATTGAAGCCATAGAGCGCAGGGTGTGGAACAATTATGTATTCGTAGATAACGGCGGCAGCAAGAGCAGCGGGCGTTATCGTTACGGCTTCCATACGGAAGTCAACAACCCCGGTCGCAACGGCGACAAGATTGGCGTCAGCGGCTATATAAGCAATAAGCATACGAAAAACTACGGCGTGAATTACGAAACTGCCATCGGCAGCCGGGGAACACGTTGGGGCGTAGGCTACAGCCGCAGCAACTACGATTTGGGCACGGTGGATTTCTGGAATCCTACGGGCGAATCCGAAGGCTTCAGCTTCTACGGTCTGACGCCGGTATACCGCGATATGAGCAAACGGGTAACGGCAATTTACGGTTATGACCACCGCAAAATCACCGACGACCTGCGCTTTGACTTAATACCCGGTCTGGGACTGCGTTTGAGTACGGAAAAGAGCGCCGACGTGCTGCATGTGGGCATTGCAACCAGCGAATATCTGCCCAACCGCTTTACCAGCGCTAATTTGATTTATTGGTACGGCGATATCGACACCAAGGACGGCGGCGCGTATTACGACGGCGCTTATCATAAATTAACGGCGGACTTTAACCATGTGCGCTACTGGAAGCTGTGGAATTTGCGCTTTGAAGCCCACGCCCAGCTGGCAAACCGCGGGCTGGACGGCAGCGAACGCTTTTATTTGGGCGGTTTGAGCGGTGTGCGCGCGTATCCGGCAAGCGAGACCAGCGGCGACACGGGCTACACGGCGACTATGGAGCTGCGGCGCGCGACTGGCATCGAGGGCTTGGAGGCGGCGGCCTTTATCGACGTGGGAGAGGTGAACCGCTTTAAGGATTATGGCAGCGACCACCGCAAGCTGGCAGGCTGGGGTCTGGGACTGCGCTATAACAAACCCAACGATTGGCACGCTCAATTTGATTACGCCTGGAAGATAGACGGCGAGGATTATGTAAGTGAGGACCACAATCATAAAGGACGTATGTGGTTCCAGATTTATAAGATGTTTTAACGAGGTGCAATTATGAAAAGAAGTAAAAGGATAAACCATCTTATACGTTTAACCTGCCTGGCAGGCGCAGTGTTCTGTTACAGCGCAGTGGGCTACGCTGCCGTTATGAGCAACGCTGCGCTGCCGGAAAATGGCAATATTGTTGCGGGCGGCGGTAGTATTGGGGCTACTGTTAATAATATCATGAATATTAGCGGTCTTGACAATACCGTCATAAAATGGGACAGCTTCAATATCGGCAGCGTGGCGACGGTGAATTTTTCCGGCGAGGATAATTTCAACGTTTTGAACTACGTTGCCAGCGGCGGCAGCATGTCGCAAATCCACGGCACAATGAACGCTCAAGGCGGCAATGTGTATTTAGTCAATCCGGCGGGCGTTTTCATCGGCAAATCGGCGCAGATTGACGTGGGCAGTTTATATGTTTCCAATAAAAAAATAGAGGAGAGTAAATTAGTAAGCTTCAATGAGGCTAAAAATGCTTTGAGCTCTGTTGCACCTACGAGTACAGAGCTGATGAGCTTGGGTCATATTAACGCTACCAAGATTACCTTTGACGGTAGTCGCATTGTGCTGGATACGGAATATGTGACAAAAGATACTGATACGCCTATCGGTGCGGACAATATCAATATTATTGCGCCAGATAAGAATGATGTGGTTTTAGGTTACAGCGCGTATGACGCTACATTAGATAATAATGGTAAAGCAGTTGGCTATGCTGGTAAAAATAATAATGAAGTTATTGCCAAAGTAAATGACGAAGACTTCACCAAAGCGAACGGCTACATGTGGATTGAGGACGTGGAGCAGCTGCAGGCCATGAACACCAACCCGGGCGGCAATTACGCCCTGCGCAACGGCATCGACGCTACCAATACTGCGGAAAAGCCTTTTGAAGCTATAAAAGATTTTACAGGCAAGCTGGACGGCTTGGCAGGCCGCGTCGAGGGCGTGAACTTTTCCATTTTCGATTTGCATGTTGGCAGTGAAGCTGCTGGAGACAAGCAGGGCTTGTTTGCCAATACAAATAATGCAACGCTGAAAAATTTAATTTTTGTTTCCGGCAGTACGCAGGGCAGCGGCCAAAATATTGGTACGTTGGTGGGCAGCGCTGTTGACGGCGTGATTGAGAACGTAAAGAGCAGTTCTAATGTTACCGGCGGCGCAGGCAGCTCCAATGTGGGCGGCATTGTGGGCAGTGCGAGCGGCGTAATTATGTCCGATTTGCTGAACACCGGCGCGGTGCAGGGTCATGAAAACGTGGGCGGTATTGTCGGCAGCATGGCAGGCGGCGAGCTCAAGGGGCAGTCCTATAATCTGGGCGCTGTGACGGGAATTGGCGATAACAAAACTAGTATCCCATTTGAATCAGTTTGGGATAGTATGGGAAATACCGGGGATGTTCAGTGGGGAAATCATCACGATGAAATCTGGATAAAAACAGAGGATGGCAAGATACGTGAAGCTACTTTTGCCGATTTTCAGAAACAGACAGGAGGGGAATATAAAGATCAATATATTGTAAACGATATTCGTGGCTTTGTAGTACGCTTGCTTATGACTGATCAAGATTTTGATAATCAAGGTTATGATGCTGCTCTTGTAGAGACGCTAAAGGATATTCCCAAAACTACTGATGTTGGTTCGATTAATAAAAATAATATCGAGCTGGAGTATATGTACGATGGGAAAATTCACGCCGGATATAGAAAAAATGAAGCTATTAAAATTAGTGAGCTTGTAAATTATACTCCTGGCGATTACTCACATAACATAGGCGGCTTAGTAGGGTCTGCGACAAACAATGCTACTATTGGCGATGTTAACGGCCCGCAGGTCTTTAACCAGATGAGCGTGACCGGCGGCTATAACGTGGGCGGCATTGTCGGCAATCTGCAGGATTCTGTCGTACAGAACGCCGCCAATAACGGCAATATTACAGCGACGGGCTATACCGTGGGCTTGTACAAATTCCATACTGATAATGATAATAATTATTATACATTTATTACTGATGAAAATGGCGTTGCGACCAAGGCGTTTTACGCAGCCAATGCGGGCGGCATTGTCGGCAACAGCAACAGTCAGCTTGGGGACGGCGGAAATAGCTTTATAAAAAATGTTATCAATACCGGCAGCATCGCTACAGCAACTGCTGAGTATGCAGCCAATGTCGACGATGTAGAAACGAAATATACCTACTACATTGCCGGCAACGTGGGTGGTATCGCCGGCTCTGCCGTAAATACGGCAATTAACCAGGCGGAAAACAAGGAAAATACCGTTTTTGGCGCTAATAACGTGGGCGGCATTGCCGGTTATCTGGAAAACGGCACAATTAATGACGCTACCAATAACGGCGGCGAAATAAAGGCTACCGGCGGGCGGTACAGCAACGGCCTTCTCAAAGAATGGATCAGGAAAGAAGGTACTTATTCTGGGAACGAGGAAGTAATCGTCGGCAACGCGGGCGGCATCGTCGGCTATTTGTACGGCGACAGCGCTTCTATTACCGGCGCGGGCAACCGCGGCACTGTCCATTCGGAGGATGTTGCCGAGGACCAACAGCCTGTGGACATTAACCGGGCAGCCAACGTGGGCGGCATTGTCGGCAAGATTGACCGCAGTAAAACTATTGAGGATATTAACACACTTAAGGATGAAAAAGGCTTGTTAAATGCTGCCGTCAGCAACAGCTACAACACCGGCGATGTGCGCGGCTATACGGGCGTGGGCGGCATTGCCGGCATGATGTACAACGGCGAGATCGCCGCCAGCTATAATCTGGGCAATTTGCGCAGTACCTTTAATACAGAAAGCAAGTTTTCTGCTTTAAACATGGGCGGCATTGTGGGCGATACCACCGAGAATACTAAAGCCGCCGTTTTGCTGTATGACGTATATAACAAGGGGCAGATCGGCGATGAGAAATTTACATATTTTGGCCGCCATGTGGGCGGCGTGGTCGGCCGTCTTTCCGGCACGGTAGAAAAGGCCTACAACACAGGCGCTATTTATAATGCCTCAACTGCAACAGGCGGCGTCGCCGGTTGGATAGCTGAAGGCTCTTTATCCAATGTGTTTAATACCGGAAATGTAACTGTTATCAACAAAAACGCGGAGGATTCGAATAATTCAGCTGCAAACAAAAGTAATACGGGCGGCATTGCCGGTTCTGTTAAAGGTAACTCTGTTGGTACGATAACAATAAATAATGCATATAATTTAGGTACTATCAGGGCATTTGCTATCTCTGACGTGACTAGTACGGCTACCAGCGGTATCGTTGGTAGAATTTTAAACGATTCCGATTCCAAGGTTGAGATCTCAAATGTGTATACATCGGGTGAAATTTTTGCTGGGTATATAACAGAAGAGAACTTAAATAATAAAGAGTTAGCTAGCAGTGGGTACAATACGGAGCATGCTATCATTGGAGACGGCAATGCTACAGTAAAAAATGCCTACTATATCGCGCCTGATCCAGAAAAGACGGCTACAGTCGTAACAGGAGCGGACCAAGATACACAGCAAAATGGTAAATTCGTTTCTCTTATAGGCAGCAATAGACTTGACGGCGCTACTCCCATAGCATACGAAGCTAGATTTAACCTTTCCAGTTGGAATGATTTCTTTAGTAATAGCGGTGATAGTTCCTCAAGCTGGCGTATGTACAGCTATACTGACGATAATGACAACACCATCGGCACTACTCCCATCCTGAACGCCTTTATGCCCACTGCTGAAGAGTATTTTGGCTATAAGGCTGACCCGGACAGTCAAAAAATTAATTGGGAAAGTAACAACATCGCAAGCGTCCAGTATGGTACTGCCTATAATCCGATGCTGACCATCGTCAACATGAAGGATAACACGAAAGACTTAGCGCTTGACTGGAAACAGGTTGGTATCAAAAAGAGCGGAGGACTGGCGGTTTACGGCAGCGGGCTGGAGATTACTAATTTTGTCAACGCTACGGAAAGCAACTATTACGGCGGCCTTATCTATGCCGACGGCGCTTTGAGCATTGCGAGCGATACCGATGCATCTTTACGCTTGGGTAGCGCGTCCGAAATTTACGGCTCCAGCGTAACGATTAAAAATAAGGGCGACATTGTCGGCTACGGCAAAATTACCGCTACGGGCAATGGCGAAAAGAGCGACGTTAACATTACTGGCGCTAACGTGGAGCTGCTCGGTCAGGTAACGGCAGCACAAGAGAGTCAGCAAACTATTATTGATGGCATCAATAATACGCCTAAGAAGATTGATTATACCGATACGCTCAATCCTTTCCAAGCGATGCCTGACGTAGCGAAAAAATACGCTTATACTATTGAGGAAGCTGAAAGCTCCGGCGATATTAATATCGAAGCTACCGCAGAGGACGGCAACGTAAGCGTACTCTTTGGCGTTGCAGAAAAAGGCTATATCAGCAGCGCAGGCTCTTTGAGCTTTAGCGGCAGCAGCGTTTATGTGGACAGCGACGTAAGCTTTGGCAATGGCGCTGACGCTAAGTTTACCATTACTGCCGACGAAGCAGTACTGGATATCAGCAATATCGGTAAAGCGCAGGCTGACGAATATAGCAGCTCTGTACAAATTCTGCATAGCTTCCTAGAACAGGGCAACAAGCTTTCCTTTGCAGGTAAAACTGATGCAAATGTAACCGACGCTATCATTGCCATCGATATGTGGGATGATGCTAACGACAAGTTTGATTTGAACCAATATGATATTACTAGCGATGAGAATTTTGCTGCAGCAATAGAAAATTTAGGTGACAATAAAGGTAAGATTCACATCTGGCTGGACAGCGCCGAACAGCTGCAAGGTATTAATGATTATTATCATGAAAATAATCAGAGCGGCATCTTAACTTATAATTTCGCGTTGAAAAACGATATCGACGCTAACAGCCTGAAAAACTTCCACGGTATTGGTTATGGCCTTGGCGAGAATAAAATTTCGGAAACAGATAGCTCTAACGTTGCTTTTACGGGCAATTTAGACGGTCGCGGCTACAGTATTGTCGGCTTGAGCGTTACTGCGGATAATAGTGATAATGATTACGATTACGTCGGCTTGTTCAGTCGCATAGGCGAAGGTGGCGTCGTTAAGGATTTGAATATCATATCCTCCAATTTTACCGGCAGCAGCGTTGGCGCGGTAGCAGGCCGCAACGAAGGCACAATCGAGAATGTTACTACCTTTGGCAACAGAGTAACGAGCGACGGCGAAGTTTTGACAGACGTTTTTGGAACTGGCGAGCACCAGGTTGGCGCAGCTGGCGGCATTACGGGCATTAACAAGGGTACGATAAGCAATGTAACGGCCAGCGATGCAGTTATCGCAGGTATTGCTGGGGTACGTGGTGATGATGATCAATATATTGATTCTACAGCGGGCGGCATTGCAGGCGTAAATGTAGCGAAAATTAAAGACAGCGTTGCTAATTCGGCAGTGACCAGCAGCGCAGGTGATGCCAACGCTTTGGGCGGCGTTATCGGTATTAATTACGGCAGTAATGCTGAGGCGGATGTGGTAGAAAGCCTAGGCATTGTCAACGGCAAATATAAAGGTGCAGGCGCGAGCGAGGGAATAGTGGTTCGCGCCACGGAAAATATTGGCGGCATTGCTGGCGTTAGCTATAACGGAGCGACTATTTCCAACGCTTATAACGAGGCGCATATCAGCGGCAGTAACGGCGTAGGCGGCATTGTTGGCTACAGCGGTGTCGGTAGCGGTTATACGGGCGCTAATAATACGATAACGAACGCTGTCAATGCAGGCAGCATTATCGGATCTTCCGAAGGACTTACAAATACTAAGGCGGTTCACAATACAGGCGGCTTGGTGGGCAACAGCCAAAATACTTCTATTAATACAGCCCGTAATACCGGCGCTATTCATGGTGAAGAAAATGTCGGCGGTATGGTAGGCACTAACGGCGAGAATTCTACCTTGAATAATGTGACGAACGACGGCAGCGCTACGATTTACGGTAATACGAACGTAGGCGGCGTGGCAGGCGTGAACGAAGGTAGGATCAACGCGGAGGAAAGCCAGCTGATTAATAACGGTACCATTTACGGCAATAATACCGTGGGCGGTATCGCAGGCCTGAATACCGGTACGATTAAAAATACTAACAGCAATATTACTTTGTACGCAACGGGTGATAATTCTCAATATTTCGGCGGCGTTGCTGGACGCAACGAAGGCACTATTACCAGCGCGACTAATACCGGCGATGTATTGGCAGAAGGCGCTGCCTATGTAGGCGGCATTACAGGCGTTAATACTGAGAAAGGAGCTATTACTGGTGCGGGCAATGCCAACAGCGGTACTGTTACCGGCGCAAATTATGTAGGCGGCGTAGCTGGCCTGAACGCAGGCAATGTAAGCGGCACGGAACAAGGTGATATCACTGAAATCCGCAACGACGGTTATGTGCATGCAACTGCTGGCGGCGCAGGCGGCATCTTTGGTGAGAACCGCGCAGAGTTTACTAATGCTAAGCTGGTCAACGGCGGCATTGTTTACGGCGAGGGCGGCGATGATAATGCTAATAGCGGTACCGGCGGCGTTATTGGCGTCAACAGCGGCAATATTAGCAAATCTGATATTATCGGCGAAGCTGGCGGCGTGGTCATCGGCAGTGAAAATGTGGGCGGCCTGATCGGTATTAATGCTGGTACAGTAGAAGGTGGACGTGATGACGGAGATAACTATTACGCACACCAGGTTTACAACAACGGTACGGTAGTAGGCGGAACGTATAAGGAAGCGCTGGAAGAAGTCGGCGATGAAACCAGCTGGACAGCAGTAGACGCTGATGATATAAGTAAGGGCTATTACAGCGTTTCTGACGGTAGCAGCAATATCGGCGGCCTGGTAGGCAGCAATGATACTGATGGCAGCCTGACGCTGGGCTACAACACCGGCGACGTAAAGGGCGACAGCAATGTGGGCGGCATTGCAGGCAGCAATGCTGGCACAATCGACCAGGTATTCAGCGTTGGCACGGTAGCAGGAAATGGAAGCGGTTTAGTTGGCGTTAGCAAGGAAGGTGGAACGCTGAAGAACGCTCACGATAATGGAGTTACTAACATCAATGATGATAATGTTTGGAAAACTTACGGTGATACTAAAGTCCTCAAAAACTTCCTGACAAAGCTGAAGTTTGAAAGCAATAAAAATTCTAAACAAATTGTTTATAATGCACATAAGCAAAGTATCATTGTGAAGGCGGAAGTTAATGCAGAAGGTAATAAAGTTGTCAATGTTTATCTTGATGAAAATGTTGGCAACCTAGATAATAAACTGATCTTGTTAGGTTATTTCGATACTACATCAACGGACGAAAACGCAGCCCATAGCTTGGCGGATTATTTTAATACGCTGGGGCAAGATGACTTGAGCAATCTGCTAATGGGCAAGGAGATGCTCAAAGACGGCGCAAGTAAAACCAACGCTGGTGAGTATAAGGATATCTTCGCTTCGCAGCAAATCAATATCAGTGGTAAAGACGGCAATCCGAATAACCTTGGCTTCGATATTGAGGATGCAGTAACTGTCAATAAGGCTACGATTCAGACCGGCACTGACCCTGCTAATGCTGATATAGTTTTGGACGCTGTGCAGAGAATTTATGGCGATACGAAGTTGCATGAGAGCGCGTATGGCTGGAAATTTGCGGAAGGCTCGACGCTGAATGAGGAGATGCAGGCAGAGATTTCGGAAGGACTCCAGATTGGAGATATAGATCCTACAAATGACAGTGCTTTGGAGTTTAATAAAGATGCTAACGAGTGGCGGACTAACAGTGCTAATGGTGATTACCAATGGACTTGGAATGCTGAGCTTAATGATTTATTTGCTAATTATACCTTTAGTGATAATTCTCAAACAGCTAAGCTTTCTGGTGCTTCATACGTAGATCCAAAAGAGCTGACACTGGACAATATAGTAGCAAGCATCATCTACGGCAACGGCGATAAAACTGTCGATTGGACCAATGTAGTACAAGGCTTGGAGAACGGCAACCTGACTGCGGATAACGGCGTTGTTTACGGCGATAACATTACTGTTGATTACAGAGGAGCAATTGCAAGCGAAGCAGCTGAAAGTGAGTACAAGAACAACCGTGATGACCGTTATACTGCGGACGTAAAAGTTGGTGATGACGGTAATGTAGCAGCGTATGAAGACAGCCTGAAAATCAGTGGAATCAAGATTGGCGGCGATAAGGCAGATAACTATACTATTACTGGTACTGTCAGCGGCGACATTGTAGTTAATAAGGCTGATTTGACGATAACCTTGAGTGAAGTAAAACGTACATACGGCAATACAACCATAGAGGAAGGTGAGTATGCAGCAAAAGGAAACGGTTTAGTCAACGGCGATACAGCTACAAAATGGTCGATAAATGGTACCATTGATGATGATGGCTTGGCAGAAGCTGACGGCGAAATCAGAACCCAGGATAGAGGAACGTATAAATGGAATGTAGGTGCTGAAGATATTACAGCTGAAGGCGTTGCTAAACTGCATAACAACTACAATGTAAATGTAGTAGATGGCAATTCTGTAGTAAACCAAAGAGAGCTGACGCTGGGCGATGTGCTTGCGACGGTAACATACGGCCAGAAGGATATCGACTGGAATAAGGCAGTTGATACCGACAAAGTAAAACTGGAAGGCCTTGTATATAACGACAACGTAACAGTAAGTCTTGGCAATGTAACAGCTGGCGGCAAATATGCTGAAAACAAGGGCAGCAGGGATACTGCGGATGCAGGCGAGTATAAAGAGAGCCTGAATATTGGCGCAAAGCTTGCAGGCGATAAGGCAGATAACTATACTATTACTGGTACTGTCAGCGGCGACATTGTAG
>ERZ779895.2175-NODE-2175-length-18372-cov-9.923022_pt1 | contig 18372 bp, 15 predicted proteins | sample MGYA00511093_ERZ779895 | MGnify/ENA primary metagenome ERZ779895 (study PRJEB29588, sample SAMEA2142970) | human gut metagenome | biome: human gut; feature: human-associated habitat; material: faeces | place: Denmark | collected 2008/2010 ... | reverse complement strand
CCGGGAACTCGCTGCCCTGGCTCTTGTGCACCGTGATGGCGTAGGCGATCTCCAGCTCGTTCAGGTTTTCCGCCGGGTAGAGCAGGCGGCGGTCATCCATCCGCACCACCATGGAGCGGTCGCGCATGTTGATGGATTCCACAATGCCGATATCGCCGTTATAGGCTCCCACGCCCTGCTCCCCGCCAATGCGGTTCCAGACGATCTCGTAGTTGTTCCGCACCTGCATCACCTTATCGCCCACCCGGAACACCCGGGAGGCGCTCTGGAGCTGGGGTTTGCCCTTCTGCTCCGGGTTGAGCAGGTTCTGCAATTCCACATTCAGCGCCTGGGTGCCGGTGGGTCCCAGCTTGGTGGGGCAGAGCACCTGAATGTCCCTGACAGGGTCAAAGCCATAGCTCCGGGGCAGACGGGTGGTGACAAGATCGCACACCAGTTTCTGCGCCGCATCGCCGTCCGATTCCAGAAAGAAGAAATCGTCTGTCTTGCCGCCCTTCTGCAGCGGCTCACTGCTGATGATGTGGTGGGCGTTCTCCACAATGAGGCTGCGTTTAGCCTGCCGGAAGATCTCGTTCAGGCAGACCGTGGGCACCAGCCCGGAGCGGATGACCTCCCCCAGAATGTTGCCGGGCCCCACGCTGGGCAGCTGGTCGGCATCGCCCACCATGATAATGCGGCAGCTGTACCGCAGGGCTGCAATGAGCGCCTGAAACAGCTTCACATCCACCATACTCATCTCATCCAGAATGACCACATCGCATTTGAGCAGGTTCTTGTCATTGTGGATGAAGCTGACCACACCGCCGGAGTAATCCACCTCCAGCAGGCGGTGGATGGTAGAGGCCTTGCGGCCGGTCAGTTCACTCAGCCGTTTGGCCGCACGGCCCGTGGGAGCACAAAGCGCCACCCGGTCGGCCTGATGTTCCAGCAGCTGCAGGATGGCGTTGACCGTGGTGGTCTTGCCGGTGCCGGGGCCGCCGGTCAGCACAAGGCAGTTTTCGGTCATGGCCTTGCGGATGGCTTCCCGCTGCAGGGGCGCATAGGCAAAGCCCTGGGTCAGCTCCAGCACCTGAATGTTTTTATCAAGGTCCCGCACCGTCTGCTTTTCCCGCTTCGCCAGCAGGGCCAGCCGGTCGGCAATGGCCTGTTCTGCTTCCAGCAGGTCAGGCAGATAGATATACGGCACCGCCTCCAGCATCTTTACGCCAAGCTGCCCGGTCTCAATGCAGTGGTCCAGCGCACGGGCCAGCTTTTCGGGCGGCTGCTGGATGAAGTGGGATGCCGTGTCCAGCAGCTGCGCACGGGGCAGACAGGTGTGGCCGTTGCCCGCGTTATGGCGCAGGGTACGGAGAAGCGCTGCTTCCAGCCGCTGGGTGCAGTCCCCTTCCATGTGGTAATACTGTGCAATGCTGTCGGCATGGCGGAAATCCAGCTGCAGGGGTTCCCCACAGAGCAGATAAGGGTTCTGGGAGATGGCCTGCATGGCACTGGGGCCAAAGACGCGGAACACCTCCATGGCGCGGCGGGGGCTGATCTCGAACTGCGCCAGATAGGCGATTAGTTCCCGCATTCCGAACATCCGCTTGAACTCCTGCTGGATGCGGTCAGCTTTGTCCGCCGAGATGCCGGGGATCAGGGTGAGCTGGGCAGGGTCGTTGGCGATCACCTCCAGCGCCGCCGCGCCGAATTTGTCGATGATCTTATTGGCCGTGCGCGCCCCGATATAAGGCAGGGAGCCGCTGGCAAGGAAGGCGTATACCGCTTCCAGATCCTTCGGCATATCGGTCTCGCACTCCTGGGCGTGGAACTGGCGGCCATAGGTGGCGTGGTTCTCATATTTACCGCGGCAGACCACGCTCTCGCCCGCATGGAGCTCGCCCACGATCCCGCACACCACGGTGACCGTGCCGCCGCCGGAAATTTCAAACACCGTGTAGCCGTTATCCGGGTTCTCGTAGATAATGTCCTCCACCGTTCCCTCGATCTGTTCCAGCTCCATGCTCCTCACCCCCTTGTGACATAATTATTTATAGTATAATCGTTTTGGTGTTATTTGTAAAGGAATTGGGCAGGCCCTGCTCTATACAGCCTCTCAGCTTTGGCGTTGTGTGAGGCTTTCCCTCTTCGCCAAGGCCTCCCCTACTAGGCAACAAAAGAGCCGCCCTTCTGCGGTTTCGCAAAAGAGCGGCTCAATTTTTACAAGTTTGCGTGCGGTCTTGCTTTTTCCTGTTTCAGCTTCCGGAACACAACGATATACGCCGGGATCAGGAAGAAGCAGGCAAAGAACCAGGCCACCGGGTTTGCAATGCAGGCGGCAAAATAGCCCCACAGCGGCACGAACAGGAAACCCACCATAGCACGGGCGATCATCTCTGCCACACCGGCAAACATGGCCAGGCTGGAATAACCCAGACCCTGAATGGTGTAGCGGTAAATGATAAGGACCGCCAGCGGGATATAGAACACGCTGTTCCAGAAGATGAAGCTCTGGGCGTTGGCCATGATCTCGGTCTGGCTGCTCTCAAGGAACAGGCCGATCAAAGCCTTATCCAGCACGCGCAGGATCAGGAAGGATGCCACACTGTACACGCAGCCGATGCCCAGGGCGGTGTTCACGCCCTTGTTCACACGGTTCAGGTCGTGGGCACCCATGTTCTGGCTGGCGTAGGTGGTCATGGCCGTGCCAATGCTCTCCAGCGGGACGGACAGGAACTGTGCCGCCTTGCCGCCTGCAGTCTGTGCTGCCACGATGTCACTGCCCAAACCATTGACTGCACCCTGCAGCACAACGGAACCGATGGCCGTGATGCTGCACTGCAGACCCATGGGGATGCCCATGCCGCACAGCTTGACACAGTGCTGTCTGCTCAGGCGGCTTTCTTCTTTGTTCCAGCGCAGCTCATTATAATGCTTGAGGATGTACCACAGGCTGCCCAGACCGGCTACTGCCTGGCTGAACACGGTGGCGAATGCTGCACCGAACACGCCCATCTTAAAGGTGATGATGCAGAGCAGGTCCAGCCCGATGTTCAGAAAGCTTGCCACCAGCAGGAAGTACAGGGGCCGCTTGCTGTCGCCCAGAGCGCGCATCAGGGCGCTGGTCATGTTGTACAGCAGCGTAAACGGGATGCCGATAAAGATGGTGCGGATGTAGATGTCCGCCAGATCGATGATGTTGTCCGGGGTATTGGTCCAGACCAGAATGAAACGGGTCATGGCCACCGTGACCACGGTAAGCACTGCGGCAAAAAAGACACTCAGCCAGACGGCATTGGCGGTGTAGCGGCGCATCTCCACATAGTCTTTCGCACCGAATGTCCACGAGATGGGGATGGAGAAGCCGCAGGCAATGCCATTGACAAAGCCCAGCACCAGATAGTTCAGACCGCCCACACTGCCGACTGCCGCCAAGGCTTCCACGCCCACAAAGCGGCCCACGATGATGGTATCCGCCAGATTATAGAACTGCTGGAACAGGCTGCCCAGCATCAGCGGCACCGCAAAGGCAAGGATCAGCTTGAGCGGGCTGCCCTGCGTCATATCTTTCGTCATACGCACGTTCCTCCTTGGGAAAGCATCACAGACCTTATAACACGAATTTTTTCCGACAAAAACGCCCTGCCGCACAATGGGCAGGACGTTTTTGTTCATGTGGGTATTATATCAGGTTGCGATGAATTTTCAAGAGGTTTTTTCAAATTTTTCAGTGCTTCCCGGCCAGATGCTTCGGCAGCTGGAACAGAATGCTCCAGAAACCCGTTCCGGCATGGCCCGAAGGCGGGGTCTCCTCATCCGGAATGCTCAGCGGCGTATCATCCTTCGAGATGATCGCCGCAGCCACACCATATTCGTCCTGAGCAGCCCAAACCTGCTCTGTACAGCAACCGCCCCGGCGCGCGTTTCTGCACGCCGGAGCGGTTCGGGTCATTCTGAATAATGTGCGAGGAACTGTCTGGTACGCTCTTCCCGGGGGTGGTCGATGAGCTGTTTGGCCGGGCCTTCTTCCACGACCACGCCGCCATCCATGAACAGGATGCGGTCGGCCACATCGCGTGCAAAGTGCATCTCATGGGTGACAATGATCATCGTGGTCTTGCGGTCAGCAAGATCACGCAGGACCTTCAGCACCTCACCGGTCAGCTCCGGGTCAAGGGCGCTGGTGGGCTCATCAAAGCAAAGGATATCCGGGTGAAGCGCCAGCGCGCGGGCAATGGCCACACGCTGCTGCTGGCCGCCGGAGAGCTGATGCGGGTAGTGGCCGGCCCGCTCCGAAAGGCCCATCTGCGCCAGCAGTTCTCTCGCCTGCTGTTCCAGCTCCGCGTGGATGGCCTTTTTATTCGCCTGATACTCCGGGCGTTCCTTTGCCAGCAGTTCTCCTGCCAGCATCACGTTCTGTAAGGCCGTGTACTGCGGGAACAGATTGAAGTTCTGGAACACCAGACCGAAATGGAGCCGCTTTTTACGGATCTCACTTTCCTTCTGGGTGGCAGGGTCGGCGGCATCCCACATGGTCTCGCCGTTCACCTTGATAACACCCGTGTCAGGCCGTTCCAGAAAATTCAGGCAGCGCAGCAGAGTTGTTTTGCCGGAACCGGACGAGCCGATGATCGCCAGCGCTTCACCCTGCTCCAGATCCAGGGAGATGTCCTTCAACACATGGGTCTCGCCAAAATTTTTCCCGATACCGGAAGCTTCGAGCAACGCCATAATCTATCTGCCTCCTTAGCAGCGGAAATAATCGAGCTTTTTTTCAGCCCAGTTGAACAGGATGGTCAGTGCACCCACAAATACCAGGAAGAAGAGCGCGGTGGAGAACAGCGGCCAGATCAGGCCCTTTGCGCTGTACTCCTTGGCCATCATAATGATTTCCTTGTTGGCAATGGTGTTTGCCAGCGAGGTATCCTTGACCAGCGTGATGATCTCGTTGCCCATGGGGGGCAGGATGCGCTTGACGACCTGAAGCAAGGTCACCTTGAAAAAGATCTGTGTTTTGGTCATGCCAAGCACCTGCCCGGCCTCAGTCTGCCCCTTGGGCACTGCTTCAATGCCGCCGCGGTAGATCTCAGAAAAATAACAGGCATAGTTGATGGCAAAAGCCACCACCGCCGCCACCATCCGTCCGCCGGAGCCGGAGGGCCAGGGGTTGTTCATGCCCAGCAGGCCGGGGCCCAGATAGATCACAATAATCTGCAGCATCAGCGGGGTGCCGCGGATGATCCAGACAAAGGTCTTGACCAGCCCGGCCAGCGGCTTGCAGCGGCTCATGGAGCCAAACGAGACCACCAGCCCCAGCGGCAGTGCAAACAGCAGTGTCAGGGCAAAGAGTTCACAGTTGAGCAGGAACGCGCCGGACAGGCGCATAAGAATCACAGACACAAAAACACACCTTTTTTATTCAGAATCCATATTCCCTTCCATCACCGCCGGTGAAAGTTCCCTCTGCTCGGGAGCCTTTCACGCATCGGCAACAAAAAGCCTCCCTCACCGAGGGAGGTTGCATCGCATCGCGATGACGGAAGGAGTTATTCAACAAATTCAGTCAGCCAGTGCCAGATCGTACTTATCGGCCAGTGCCTGCATGGTGCCATCGGCCTTCAGTGCATCAAAGGCCTCATCCACAGCGGCGGCAGTATCACTGCCCTTGCGGAATGCCACGCCGTACTCCTCAGCGTTCAGCTCGTCCACGATCTTCAGATCGGCATAGTCAGTGCCCTCACCGATCATGGCGTTGGCCAGGGTCAGGTCAAGTACAGCGGCATCGGCAGTGCCTGCGGCAACTTCCATCAGGCAGTCGGTCTGAACGCTCTTGGAAACGTAATCAGCCTGTGCCAGGTTCTCGTCTCCCTCAATGGCAGCCTCACCGGCGGAACCAGCCTCGGCGACCACGGTCTTACCCACCAGGTCAGCAGTAGAGGTATAATCGGTGCCATCTTTCACAACGACCACCTGTGCATTCTTTGCATAAGCCTTGGTGGTAGCGGTGTTCTGCATGATGTCATCGGTCAGGGTCATGCCGTTCCAGATGCAGTCGATGCTCTTGGCATCCAGCTCCACGACCTTGGTGTCCCAGTTGATCTCCACAAACTCCGGCTCCACGCCCAGCTTTTCGCAGACAGCGGTGGCCAGCTCGGTATCAAAACCGGTGAAGTTGCCATCGGCATCGGTGTAGTTCATGGGCTCGTAAACAGTGTAGCCAATGACCAGCTTGCCCTTGCCCTTGATGTAATCCAGGTCGCTGCCTGCAGACTGGGATGCGGCAGCACTGCCGGAAGCAGAGGCCGAAGCAGATGCGGCAGTGGAAGTGGAAGCGGCACCGCCGCAGGCGGCAAGGCTCAGTGCCATGGCACCGGCCAGAAATGCGGATACAAGACGTTTCATATACGGTTCCTCCCTCAGTGGCAAGCAGCTTCGTTTTATTGCTTTACCATGCTAAATTACTAAACTGTGGTTATAGAATAGCGCGTTTTCTGCCATTTGGCAAGGGGGAAAACTGATTTTTCGCAGTTTGCTCAAATCTTTACCGCTTTACCACGGCAAAGCGGTCATTTTGACAAAGCAAAAACGCCGCGTCGGCAGCTGCCAGACGCGGCGAGAGGTTTCTCTCTGAAAATTCAGCGGAATGCCACCGCCCCCTATCCGGGAGAGCCGGTGCGCGATTGCGAGACCGAAAAGGGCTTTCCCCTCAGCCCAAGGCATCCAGCGCCGCCTTTTGCAGATCGGTGATGTCAATGGTACACAGAGCCTTCAGGTCGGCATCGCCGCCGGAAAGCCCAGCGATCTCGGTGCGGGTCTTGCCCTTGAGGGCATCACAGAAGCCTTCGCTGTGCTCGTACCACTCCTTGCCCAGCGCCGATGCGCCGCGCATCCCGTAGTCCTCGCCCAGCTCCAGCTTGGTCTTGACGAGATCCGGGGCTGTCACACCGCCGTCTGACACCACCGTCAGGGCCGGCTCGGCCATATCCGCAATGGCACTGGTCACACGGCGGTCCGCATCGGTGGTCAGTGCCACGATGCTCACATCCACCTGCGCATTCACATCCTTGTCATCGGTGGCGGTGATGTCCGAAGTCCCGTTCACCGCTTCGATGCCCAGCGCGGCCCTGTCGCCCTTGGCAGCACCCAGTGCCCTGGCATTGGCGCAGGCCCGGGTCACGGCATCCCGGTAGCGATCCACAGCGATGGTGCAACCGCTCAGCAGGTCGGCATCCGTGGACTTGCCATCCTTATCCACTTTGAGCATAGAGACCTGTTCCGGGGTCATGCCGATCAGGTAACTGGCAAAGGCATCCGCCTGTTCCTCCCAGCCCTTTTTCAGAGAGGACACTGCCGCCAGCGGGTAATCGTCCCCCTTCTGCCGCTTGGTGCGCCAGTCGGTTGGCAGGGTCACATGGCCGGTGCTGTCCGCCGAAACAGACACTTCCAGCTCGTCCAGCAGAATACTCTCCAGTTTCCCCTCGCCATCCAGCAGGACAGCGGCCGCTGCCAGTTCAATTTTCCCTGCCCTGTCCTGATCTGTGGCCTCCGTCACCACACCCAGACCGGTTTTCCATGCCGCTGTCTGGGTCTGTGCGGAGGATGTGCCGCTGCTTCCGCTCATGCTGCCGGAGCTGCCCGACCCGGCGTTCGTTTTGCCACAGGCGGTCAGCAGCAGCGCCGCTGCCATGGCACAGCTCCAAAGAGCCCGATGGTTCTGATTCATAGATACGCTCCCTTTCCACACGGCCCGTTGGGCCTTTGCCCCATAGTATGTCCAGAAGAGCGTAAGATTACGCAGCCGACGGGAGTTTTCCAAAGCAAGTGTCCGCTGGGGTGGGACCCTGTTGCCGCAGGCAATAGGGCGGGCGATGGAATGGCCCGTTTCACTTGCGTGGAAAAGCTCCCCGAGCGCTGCGCGCAGCCGCTTACATCAACGGGCTCAGCAGCCGCAGCACACTGTCCAGCGCTGTACCCAGCAGATTGGTGTGGCAGTCGGAACGCTGGATCTCCCGGCACTGCGGCAGGGTGCGCTCCACATCCTTCCGCAGAGCGGCGATCTGGCTGTTATGGAAGAGCAGTGTTCCGCATTCAAAGTGGAGGAACAGGCTCCGATAATCCATATTGATGCTGCCCACCGCGGCCACGCGGTCATCGCTGACATAGCACTTGGCGTGGAGGAAACCGGGCGTGAATTCATAAATGCGCACACCCGCCCTGAGCAGGGGCAGATAGTAGGAGCGACTGAGCCGGAACACCAGCTTCTTATCCGGGATCCCGGGCAGGATGAGACGCACGTCCACCCCGCGCTTGGCCGCACTTTTCAGAGCATCCAGCATCTCCTCGCCCACGGCCAGGTAGGGCGTGTAGATATAAACATATCTCTGGGCCTGAGAGAGGATGTCCAGATAGACCGTCTCGGCCAGCGGTTCCTCATCCAGCGGGCTGTCCGCGTAGGGCTGCACCACGCCATCCTGCACTGCGGGCAGGCGGGTGGGCGCAAAGGCGGTGTAATCGGTCTCCTGCGGGCGGAAGGCGTTCCATACATTGAGGAACATCACGGTAAAGTTCCAGGCAGCGGCACCCTCCAACCGGATGGCCGCATCCTTCCAGTAGCCAAAGCGCTGCTCAGCATTGATATACTCATCCGCCAGATTCACGCCGCCGGTGTAGGCCACATTGCCGTCAACCACCACGATCTTGCGGTGGTCGCGGTGGTTCATCACCAGCGAGACCAGCGGCACCACCGGATTGAAAGGGATGCAGCGGATATGCGCCTTCTCCATGCGGACGACAAAATCACTGGGCAGGCCCAGCAGGCTGCCAAAATCATCGTAGATCAGCCGCACATCCACGCCCTGGGCGGCCTTGCGGCGGAGGATCTGCTCCACACCGTCCCACATTTTGCCGGAGCGGAGGATAAAAAATTCCAGAAAGATAAATTTCTCTGCCTTGTCCAGATCCGCCAGCAGCTGGGGATACATCTCCTCCCCGCAGGAAAAGTAGTGAGCAGCGGTATCCTTCCAGGCCGGATACGGCCCGAACTTTGCCACATAGCGGCTCAGGTTCCGGCTGGAGATATCCAGCGCATCGGTCTGGCCCTCGGGCTGGGCAAGCTCAGTCTGATGGGCCTGTTCCACCTTCTGCATCCGCTCCCGCAGATACTTGGCGGGGGCCTTGTTGCCAAAAGCCAGATAAAGCGCGCCGCCCAGCAGGGGCAAAAGACCGATCAGAACGATCCAGCCGATCTTATAAGCACTGTTTTCATCCTTGCGCACCAGATACAGCACGATCAGGATGCTCAGCGCCTTCAGGGCACCGTTCAGCCAGACCCGCCCCGCCGTGAAGGACCAGAACGCCCAGAGCAACCAGAGCACCTGTAAAGCCACCAGCACCACTGTGATCGTGACACGGTTGAAGATGCGGTTAAAAAACTTGACGATAGGCAATCTGAACATGTGGTATCCCTCCCCTGCCGCCCACGGCGATTTTTGATGCTGTTAGTATAGCGCAGAGCGGAAGATTTTGCAAATAAAAAAGCGCCCACAACGGCTTCCCCCGCTATGAGCGCCTATTCAATCGTGGGCAGAATTTTTCCGAGGGCCGTCCGCTTATGCTTCCGCGTCCTCATAACCAACCAGCAGGCCGCCCAGCTCTGCATAATAGCTGCACAGACCGCCGCATTCGCTGATGTCCACCTTTGCTCCATCAAACACAGCCTTTACCATGTGCTTCAGGCGCTCGGCAGCGGCGGGATTGCCGCAGTGAGAGATATGGAGCCTGCCGTTGGTGTAGCCGTGCTCTTTGAGTTCCAGCACAATACGTTCCAGCGCACCATGCTCGCCACGGGTCTTGCAGAGAACATCCAGCTCTCCGGCCTCACTTGCCTGTCCGATGACCCGGATGCCCAGCATCCGCGCCACAGCAGCAACGGCAGGCTTCACACGGCCATTGCGGGCCAGATTGGCCAGCGACTCCAGCGAGAAGAGCAGATGGGTGTGCTTGTGGTAACGGAGCATCTCTTCACAGATCTCGTCAAACTCCTTGCCCTCAGCCAGCAGATCCCGCAGATGCTCGGCCAACAGGCGCTGCTCCGGGCCGGTGGAAAGGCTGTCCAGCACGAACACCCGCTTGCCGGGATTCTCCTGCTGGTATTCCTCGGCGGCCAGCTGGGCGGCATTGTAGCTGCCGGACAGAGTGCCCGTGATGGTGATGGCATACACCTCGTCGGCTCCCTCGTAGGCGGCCAACCAATCGCTGACGTTGGGGCAGGAGGTCGAGGTCTTGCCCTTATAGGTGCGCAGGGTCTGGGCCATGCCCAAGGCATCCATTGTGCCGTTGTCCAGATATTCGGCATCGTCGGTGATGATCTTCAGGGGAACGCATTCAAAATCCACGCCCTGCAAGGTGTACAGGCTGGCGGAGGAATCCACAACGATCTTGGTGTTCATAAGCATTTATCTCCATTCCGGCGGCAGAGGATGCCGCAGTTTTTCCTGTTGTTTGAATCACTATATCAGTTTTTCAAAAACCTGTCAACTGTTTTCTTGAATTATTTCAAAAGTTTTTAATTTCCTGTTGACCATATTTCCAAAACATGGTATACTGTCCGCATGAAATTAGAATCAAACCGCCGCGTTGCGGCCTGCGCCGCAGGGTTTGCCCTGCCCCGGTATGCAGAACTCCCCACCGTAGGGCTTTATCTGGATCAGAGTGTACAGTTTGTCAACGGGTGTTTCCGCACATTTCAGGGGGTGGAGCTCACCGCTTCCATGGTGAGCAACTACGTTAAGAAAGGGATCATCAGCCACCCCATCAAAAAGAAGTATACCCGGGATCAGCTGGCCTGCCTGATCTACATCGTGGTTTCTAAAAATGTCCTGTCCATGGAAAACATCGACAGTCTGTTCAAGATGCAGCAGGCGCATTATACCTCCGCGCAGGCGTATGATACCTTTTGCGATGAGCTGGAGAACTACCTGCCCTATGTGTTCGGCCTGACCAAAAGCTTTTCCGAGCTGGAGCCGGATGTTGATGATGCACGCAAGCTCCTGCGCAGCACCATCATCTCGGCTGTGAACAAGATCTATCTGGACTGCGTTTTTACCGACCTGCGGCAGGAGCAGGCCCTCTGGCCCGATATCCTGCCGGATCTGGCATGATAACAATAAAAATAGCCCTCTCCGTCATGCTTTGTAAAGCAATGATGGAGAGGGTCATTTTTTCTTAAAATGTAAGCGTTGGGCTGATCTCATTGCGGCGCTGGGCCTGCACGATGCAGTCCTTTTCCGGCACGACACCTGCCGCACCCAGGGTGTTGAACATGGTCTGCAAAGCAAGCGCCGGGGTGTTGTTCTCCTGCGAGAGATGGCAGAGGGCAAACTTCTTGCATCCCTCCTGGATCAGCTCCAGCAGCTTTGCCGAGCACTCATCGTTGGAGAGGTGGCCCCGGTTGGACTCGATGCGGGAGCGCAGGTAGTAAGGATACCGCCCGCTGCGGAGCATGTGGAGGTCGTAGTTGCTTTCCAGCGCCACCAGGTCACAGCCGCTCAGGGCCTGATGCACCGGCGGGGTCAGGACTCCCAGGTCGGTGGCAATGGTCATGGTCTTGTTGTCCGGGGTGTGGATGCGGTAGCCCACGCAGGGCACGTCATGGCTGGTGGGGAACATCGTCACGCCGAAATCTCCCACATCCTCTTCCCCGCCGGACAGGGTGCGCAGCTCACAGGTGGCGGGCACAATGCCGTTTGCATCCAGAAAATCCAGCGTATCGTCTGCGCCGTATACCGGCAGCGGATTCTTTTTGAGGAAGGTAGCCAGCCCCTTGACGTGGTCAGAGTGCTCGTGGGTGACCAGAATGCCCGCACAATCGCTGATGTTCAGGCCCAGCTCCTTGAGTGCCGCCGAGGTAGTGCGCACACCCTTTCCCATATCAATGATGATGTACTTTTCCCCCGTGCGCACCACGCTGCAGTTGCCGGAGGAGCCAGAGTATAACGAGATGAATTCAGACATTTCAAACCTCAAGAAACGAACCTCTCCGTCGTTGCTTCACAAAAGCTCCCTGTCAGGGGAACTTCTGCAAAACAGACTGAGAGGTTCTGAATGATCACATTGCCGATTCCAGTGCGGCGGGCATCCGCTCCACCTTGCTGATCTCAGCGCCCAGGCCGCGCAGCTTTTCCACGATGTTCTCATAGCCGCGCTCAATGTGGCCGATCTCCTCGATCTCGCTGGTGCCGTCTGCCATCAGGGCAGCAACGACCATGGCCGCACCGGCACGCAGGTCAGAAGCGCGCAGGGGGGCGGGGTTCAGTTTGTCCACACCCTCAAACACGGCCACCTGACCGTCCACCTGCACCACTGCGCCCATCTTGCGCAGCTCGTCCACATAGCGGAAGCGGTTATCCCACACGCTCTCGGTGATGGTGGAGGTACCCTTTGCCACGCTGAGCAGCACACCCATCAGGGGCTGCATATCGGTGGGGAAGCCCGGGTGAGGCATGGTGTTGATCTTCAGCGGCAGGATATCGCCCTTGCGGGAGACGCGGACGGAATCATCGAATTCCTCCACATCCACACCGGCACGGCGGAGCTTTGCCGTGATGGGTTCCAGATGCTTGGGGGTGACATTTTTGATCAGAACGTCGCCGCCGGTGGCAGCAGCGGCAACCATGTAGCTGCCCGCCTCGATCTGGTCAGGGATGATGCTGTAAGTGCAGCCATGCATCTTTTCCACGCCGCGCACCTTGATCACATCGGTGCCGGCACCGCGCACATCCGCGCCGCACATATTCAGGAAGTTTGCCAGATCAACAACATGGGGCTCCTTGGCGCAGTTTTCCAGAATAGTCTGGCCCTGTGCCATCACAGCGGAGAGCATACCGTTCATGGTAGCGCCCACGCTGACTTTATCAAAGAAGATATGGGCACCGTTCAGTTCCTTGGCACGCACGGTGATCATGCCGTAGTCCACGCTGTCCTCTGCACCCAGTGCGCTGAACACCTTGAGGTGCTGGTCGATGGGGCGGGGGCCCAGATTGCAGCCGCCGGGCATGGCCACCTGTGCCTTGCCAAAGCGGGAGAGCAGTGCACCCAGGAAGTAGTAGCTGGCACGCATCTGGCGGGACAGATCGTCCGGGACGTTGGTGCTGTTCAGGTGGGTGGTGTCGATCTCGTAGGTATTGCGGTTCAGCATCTTGATGCTGGCACCCAGGGTGCTCAGGATCTTCAGGCTGACTGCCACATCACTGATGTCCGGCAGGTTTTCGATCACACAGACATCTGCCGCCAGAATGGTGGCAGGCAGAATGCCCACAGCCGCATTTTTTGCACCGGAAATGGTAACTTCGCCATGCAGGGGCTTGCCGCCCGTAATAACAAACTTTTCCAATTTTATAATCTCCTTGTCGCAGGCCCGCCAGCGGCAGGGCCACTCAGGGTTCTTGCTTGATCTCTCCGCGCACCGCCGGGCACACACCCTCACGATACAACTATCTTATTATACACAACTTCGGGCAAAAAGCAAAGCCCCCTTTTTCCCTGCCGGATTATTTTCTGTTTTGCCCAGAATCTGCGGAGATATTCGATATTTTTGTTTCTTATTTCAAAAATTTTACAATCAGCGCCCCTTACCAGACGCAATCCTCGCTGCAGGTCTCCTTGATCCAGCCCAGCTGATATGCCTTGACCAGCTGCTTCAGGTCGTGTACCCGCTCCCGCAGGATCTCTCCCTCGTCCGTCTCTTCCACCAGAATGCGGTGGTTCTCCGTTTCCAGTATGTTCTTCTGCGACACGATGTCGATGTTTTCGTTCACGGCCTTTTCGGCACTGACAAAGGGCTGATGGGTCCGCAGAGACATGGTGCGGCTGGAGTACACCAGCGTATACCCTGCTATGCCGGTCTTTTCATGGTAGGCGCGGCAGAACCCGCCGTCAATGACGACCAGACGGCCCCCGCCCTTGATGGGGCTCTCGCCACTCTTCTCCCGCACCGGCACATGGCCGTTGACGATGTGGCTGGTGCCGGGCAGACCGAATTCCGCCAGGATACGGCGGCAGGCGGCCTCTTCATTGTACCATGTATAATAGGGGTCCTTGACTTCCTCATGGGTGGCGGGGTCGGCAATATACAGCCGCTCAAAGGTGGTCATGGCGCTGCGGCCGAACAACGGCGACAGCTTACCGCACCACAGATACCACAAAAAGTCCTGACCGCTCCGCCGGGCCGTGCTTCCCTCGGGGGCAAAGTAGCCGCAGCGTGCCCGCTCGTCACAGTAGTCCATCAAGCCGCGGCCCGAGTAGTTGTGTCCCTCGAATCGCTCCACGGCAAAACTGCCGTTTTTGGTCATGGGCACCACGCCGTGGTAGAGCAGGTTGCCGTTCTCGATGTGGTAAACGCTGCCCTTGGCATACAAAAATTCCACATGCTGCTGCAAACGCTCGCTCTGCCGGAAGGATTCCACCAGCTTGCGGAGCACCAGCCGCTCATCATCATTCAGGGCGGCGGGGTCTGCCGGATCCACGGTGGGAAAGCTGGTGTCCCGCAGGGGATATGCCTGCCCGTTCAGGGTCACTGTCCCCTTTTCCCAATCGATGTGCCGCAGAAAATCCCTTCCCTGCATCTTGAAATCCGGGTTGCGGTCGATGACCTTGCACTCCATCTTGAGCATCAGAATGGTCACGGCCTTGTGCATCACGGCACAGCGGTGGAGCATTCCCTCGGTGTAAGGGCCGCGCGCCGCATCGGTGTGGGGCATCCAGAGGGTCAGGTCGTCATTTCCGTAGAACTGCTCGGCCATCCGCTGCAGGTGCCGCAGGTTGATGCCGTAGCAGTCCTCAAGCATGGCATGGTTGTGGTAGGCCAGTGTCGTTTTGAGCACGGTGCAGACGCAGATAGGACTTCCGGCGGCGGCACCCATCCAGACCACGTCATGGTTGCCCCACTGGATATCCACATGGTGGTGGCGCATGAGCCGGTCCAGTATGATATCGGGCCGGGGGCCGCGGTCAAACAGGTCCCCCACGATGTGCAGCTTGTCCACAGCCAGCCGCTTGATGAGCTCACACAGCCGGACGATGAACCGGTCGGCGCGGCCATTTTCGATGATGCTGCCCACGATCTGCCCGTAATAAAGATCCTTGTCGTGGTCCTCAAAGTGGGCATGGAGCAGCTCATCCAGAATATACCCGCAGCTGGACGGCAGGCAGGAGCGCACATGTTCCCGGGTATGCTTGGAGGACACCAACCGGCAGATATCAATGAGCTGAAGCAGGGTCTCTGTGTACCAGTGGTCAAGCGCTTCTTCATCCGTGCACTCGGCTTTGAGCTGGGGCAGCTTCTCGTTGGGGTAATAGATGAGCGTTGCCAGCTCGGCACGGGTCTGCTCCGGCACACTCTCCCCCAGCACGATATCCACCTTTTCCCGGATGACACCCGAAGCCGAGTTCAGGATGTGGACAAAGGCCTCGTTTTCACCGTGCAGGTCGCTCATAAAATGTTCGGTGCCCTTGGGCAGCTTGAGCAGAGCCTGGGTGCTGATGATCTCGCTGGCGGCGGCCGCCTGCGAGGGGTAATCCCGTGCCAGCAGAGAGAGATATTTCAGATGATCCCGGATCTCCTCGTTTTCGGTGCGCATGACATCCTCCGTCTGATATGTAGTATTTTTGCATGATATATAATATTCTATCATAGTATACCACATTCCATATCATAAATGGTATAATAAACAAGAGTAATTCTGTCAAATCTTTTGCAAAGGACTTGGATATTATGCCCAAAACCATTTCTGTTGCCGTGCCGGAAGCCTGTACTCTCTGCCCCAGGCAGTGCAAAGCCGACCGGGCCGCCGGGCAGACGGGCTTCTGCGGGGCGGGCCGCACCCTGAAAGCGGCCCGTGCGGCCCTGCACTTCTGGGAGGAGCCCTGCATCAGCGGCACCCGGGGCAGCGGCACGGTGTTTTTCTCCGGCTGCACCCTCAAGTGCTGCTTCTGCCAGAACTACCCCATCAGCGCCGAAGGGCTGGGCAAGGAGATCAGCGTGGAGCATCTGGCCGAAATCTTTCTCAGCCTGCAGGCACAGGGAGCCCACAACATCAATCTGGTCACGCCGGGCCAGTGGCGGCCCTGGATCACTGCTGCACTGGACCTTGCCCGGGCACAGGGCCTGCATCTGCCCATTGTGTGCAACACCGGCGGCTATGAGACCGTGGAGAATGTGGAGGCCTGGCGCGGGTACATCGACATCTGGCTGGCCGATCTGAAATACGTCTCCCCCGCCCTGTCGGCGGAACTTTCCGCCGCACCGGACTACTTTGCTCAGGCAAAACCCGCCATTGAAGCCATGATGGCCCAGGCCGGGCACCCGGTATTCGACGCCGACGGCATCCTGCAGCGGGGCGTCATCCTGCGGCATCTGGCGCTGCCGGGCCATGTGGACGACAGCTTTGCCGTGCTGGACCAGATGGCCGCCTGGAACGATGCCGACCCGGGGTGCTTCCTGCCCAGCGTCATGAGCCAGTATACGCCGTTCTACAAGGCCGCGGAGCACGGCATCGGGCGGCGCATCACCACCTATGAGTACCACCGGGTGGTGAACTACGCCATGGACAAAGGCCTTGTGCAGGGCTATATGCAGCAGAAGAGCAGTGCCAAGGAGGAATACACCCCCAGCTTTGACCTGACGGGGGTGTAACGCGAATTCTCTCTTTTCGTCAAACTACCCAAATTTCGGTTCTTATTTTCTCTTACATTCCCGCGCAAATGCTTGCATTCCGGCGGTGCGCGCACTATAATGGTTACATGGATACAACGATGTGTCAAAAGGATCCACGGTGAGTTTTTTACAATATCAGGAGGACCGTTATGGAACATTTCAATCCCATCCTTGGCAACGAGACCACCGGCCAGAAATTCATCACCTGCGGCGAGATCATGCTGCGCCTGACTCCGCCGAACTACGAAAAGATCCGCATGGCCTCCAGTTTTGAGGCCAGCTACGGCGGCAGTGAGGCCAACATTGCACTGGCTCTGGCAAACCTGGGTGTGGACAGCACCTTCTTCAGCGTGGTGCCCAACAACAGCCTGGGCAAAAGCGCCGTGCGCTGGCTGCGCTCCAACGACGTACATTGCACCCCCATGATCCTCACCGAGCCGGACGAGACCCCCTCGAACCGTCTGGGTACTTACTATCTGGAGACCGGCTACGGCATCCGGCCGTCCAAGGTCATCTACGACCGCAAGCACAGTGTCATCACCGAGTACGATTTTTCTCAGGTGGACCTGGACGCCCTGCTGGAGGGCTTTGATTGGCTGCACCTCAGCGGCATCACCCCGGCCCTGGCCCCCAACTGCCGCAGCCTGACCCTGGATATGCTGAAGGTGGCCAAAAAGAAGGGCCTGACCGTGAGCTTTGACGGCAACTTCCGCTCCACCCTATGGACCTGGGAAGAGGCCCGCGACTTCTGTACCGAGTGCCTGCCCTATGTGGATGTGCTGCTGGGCATTGAGCCCTATCACCTGTGGAAGGACGAGAACGACCACAGCAAGGGTGACTGGAAGGACGGCGTGCCCCTGCAGCCCAGCTACGAGCAGCAGGACGAGATCTTCCAGCACTTCATTGAGCGCTACCCCAACCTGAAGTGCATCGCCCGCCATGTGCGTTATGCTCACAGCGGCAGCGAAAACAGCCTGAAGGCCTTTATGTGGTACGACGGCCACACCTTCGAGAGCAAGCTGTTCACCTTCAACATTCTGGACCGCGTGGGCGGCGGCGACGCATTCGCCAGCGGCCTGATCTATGCCATGCTGCACAACTACAAAGCCATGGATATGATCAACTTTGCCGTGGCCAGCAGCGCCATCAAGCACACCATCCACGGCGATGCCAACATCACCGACGATGTGAGCAGCATCCGCAATCTGATGAATATGAACTACGACATCAAGCGGTAATTCACCGCACGATGCAGCAGGGCCTGCCGGTTTTCCGGCAGGCCCTGTTTGTTTCCGGTGCGCAAAAAAGGCACCCACCCCGGAGGGCAGGTGCCTGTGCAGCTGTGCTCAGTTGGAAAGGATCATGCGGTCGTTGGCAAACTCACCGCCGCTGGCGATCTGGAACTTGGCCAGCAGGTCGCTGACGTGCAGGTTCTTTTTCTCTTCCCCGGACACGTCGTAGATGATGTGGCCCTCATACATCATGATCAGGCGGTTGCCATACTTGATGGCATCCTTCATGTTGTGGGTGATCATCATGGTGGTCAGATGGTTTTCCTCCACGATCTTAGCGGAGAGGGTCAGCACCTTGAGCGCGGTCTTGGGGTCCAGTGCTGCCGTGTGCTCGTCCAGCAGCAGGAGCTTCGGCTTATTCATGGTAGCCATGAGCCGGGTCAGCGCCTGTCG
>ERZ779895.2162-NODE-2162-length-18469-cov-3.634626_pt1 | contig 18469 bp, 13 predicted proteins | sample MGYA00511093_ERZ779895 | MGnify/ENA primary metagenome ERZ779895 (study PRJEB29588, sample SAMEA2142970) | human gut metagenome | biome: human gut; feature: human-associated habitat; material: faeces | place: Denmark | collected 2008/2010 ... | reverse complement strand
CCCGCCACTATCGAGTGGATTTCTGCTTTTCGTTGGAACACTTGTTCCGCTTGCCGTTCTCCCGCAACATCAAGTCGGGAGCCGAAATCAGAGAGGTATCCATCTTGGAAGTGAATCCGGAAGTATCATATACGCTAGAGGAAATTCAGAATAAGTTTCTTCCTGCTGATTTTTCGTTGGAAGAACCGACATCCCATGCCGTCGAAAAAAGCAGAATCGCTTCCATCAAAAAGGATACCCAGTCATTATTTGATCGCAGTGCCGTTGCGTTTCAGCTTCTCATCAGGAGCTTGAAGTTCGTCCCGGATGTTTCCGACAAGGTGCTTGAAACCGCAATCGTCAATGATCCGGTGTTGTTTGAGCACTATCATCAGGAGCGCCGCTTGGTCAGAATGGACATCCAGAGAGCTCGAAACAAGGTAATGGAAGAATCCATAGAATGTGTCCTTCCTGTCGAGAAATTCCATCTCGGCAACCCGGATTTGAGTTTGTATGACAAGGTCAGGAATAAGTTCGATCAGCAGTTCTTCACTACCCGTTCACCTAAAATCGACATCACGCTATCCATTCTCGACCAATGCCATAAGCAGGGAAAACAGGCGCTTCTCAGCTTGCCTTGCAGCAGTGGCAAGAGTACCGCCGCCTTGTTATTTATTGCCGCTCATGCCTCAGCAAATCATCGTTTCTGGTTGGTGTCGGAAAAGATCGCCGATTGTAAGCGCAATGCCGATATGTTGAGAAAGTTGAGCTGTAATGCACTCGCATTTCATGGACGTGACGGGGAATGCTGTAAGGTCAATGAGCAGGTTTTCCGTCATCAGAATAAAAAGAGTATCTGTTCCGAATGCCCGACCCCATGCGGGGCAGAATTGAAATATTGTACCGATGAATACCGTTTGGATTTACCATCGGCGAATGTCGTTTGCTGTACGCATGCGCACTATAAGCATGCGTTGGCAAACGGACAATTTCCCCCCAATATTCATATAGTCATCATTGATGAGAGCCCCGAATTACTTGAAAGTTTCTCATTTCAACAAAAGGACCTCAGCATTTTGTATAAACACTTGGCTGATTATCCTCCCGTCCTCGAATTGGAGGCTGATATGGTGACAATCGAACAACTCTTATCCGATCACTCCTGTCGCCGTATCAAGCCGTTGAACTATGATTTCGCAGAAATATCCCGTTACCTCTTTATGCAGTTCCATCGCAAGGCAATAGCCATGGAAGAGTTCGAGTTCGCATTGGAATTCTGTCAGTTCTTCGGAAAAAACGAGAATATTTTCGGAATGGCTAAGGATCAGCATTATGAGTTCATCGCAGGAACTGTAGAGCTTGAAACCTCCGTTCAAACCGTTATCTTGGATGGCTCTGCCAAACTTCAAAGTACCAGATGGAAAGGCTTTTTCATCATCGAATGCGATCAGTTGAAGACCGCTTATCCGAATACGCATATCCACTGTATTCTTGACAATCCCACCAAGAGCAAGTTGTCGAACAAGAAAGTTTTCCAGAAAATTATTGACGCAGCCGACGAACTTCTTACTCAATCCGACACGGACACCATCCTTTTTGCCAACAAAAACTTGAGCTCAGACCCCATATTAGCCAGGGCGATTGATCGCCTCAAACAAACCATCATCAGTAAGGACGGCAACATCATTCCGTTACCTCGAGGGCAACATATCGGGAGCAACGCAGGAAGAACGGCTCAATTCGCTGTGGTTGCGATGAGTTTGTTCCGCACGGTTTCCGCCTATGCTCTCCAAACTGCTATCTGTCGTGATGAGGAAATCGATGCCGAAAGAATCTGGAGTGAAGCGGTTTTCAACGGGAAGAAGGTTCTCATTCCCAAGTTCTGCCGTGACGGTTCTTTTACGGATAAGAAGCTCAATCAACAATACCTCAAAAGATTTGTGGCTTGGTACGCGGATGTGGCAAAGGATTGACCTGCTGTTTCCGCAATTGGTCGATGATATTTTCGGTAAGTTCACGAGCGTCATTGACCAGATTAAAATCAGTCGGATATTTGATGTTCGACGGTGCGCATGTTGCGTCTCTAAGAATCGTTCCGGCGTTTTTCGGCTCGCTGGAACTTGTGTCGAAATCCGGCTTCCCGCCGTCATCCGGAGGGGGAACATCCTCAGGATGAGTATTGTGCCGAGCCAGTTCAATGACTTTCTCATTGAAACGATTGACGACTTTTGCGGAGAGACGTTTTCGAAAATGGGTCATTAATGAAGCGTTGAAAGGCGGTTCCGTTTGAAATCGTTTGAAACCGAGAAAGTATTGCAGGTACGGATTTTCGCTCACCGCATCGACCACGGCGCGATCACTCACGCCAGGAAATTCTTTGACCAACAGCGCACCCATCGCCATACGAACATTCAGCGCCACTTCGCCGCGTTCACTGCTTTTGAAATGTTTGGCAGAATCGGCTTCAAGCTCATGCCGCAGCAAACGAGCGGCCAGTTTCACCCCGCAGTTTTCGGGATTTAAACGACCTTCAAAATACAAGCCGATTTCCGGCAATTCATCAGCGTGACGCGATTTTCGATACATCCCGATTCTCTCCTGCACGGTTTTTATGCGCTTTCACCGGAATAACGACTCTACAATAGTATAGATAAGTTAATCATGGAGTTTTATTCTACATATCCTGTTTCTGCGAAAATATTTAACAATGAAGATAATTCCTGCAATAATTTGTAAAAGAACAAGGGAAAAAAGAAAAACAAATGATTGGTTTGCTATTTTAATATAGTTTTTATAGTATCCATAGTATAAATGATCCCCAATAGGTACAACTACCATATTGGAGGAACATATGATATCCGATTGTTTTTCTGCATAAAAAACATACTGAAAAATATCAATATTAACTCAGATATAGTCAGAAGGGAAAAAATTGTCGCGGCTGATAAACATATTATACTTATTGCCTCAAATATAAATAGAATTTCTAGAGCCAAACGGGAAAGAATTTCCTCTTAAACAATCGGCAAGGTAATCTAAGTTTTTCTTTTCACTTATTTCAGCCAAAATAGAAGATGGCTTAAAATATAGCCCCCTGGTGCAGACAATAATTGTAGGAAAGAGAAATAAAGGAATAAAAACGATGCTTCCCAAGTAAATTTTTTTTAAGGTCCTGGGAAGCTTATTAAATTTTTCACAAGAAAAAAATATCAACAGAAATATAAATTCAAAGGTCAAGAATAGACATATATATTTTAATGCATTACATTTGAGTAGTATCGATATCAATTTATCATTAGAGCCAAAGATAAAATTTTCTCTCCACTTAACTTCTATAAAATTACTGTCCGAATGAGATAGCAATACTGGAGAACTGAGAACTGTAATCTCACTGATAAAACGTGGTGGTTCCTTGCTATACTTTATGGAACCCACATAGGCATCATTCCATATCAAGCCATAAAAATTTTTATCATATCTTAATTTGCTTTCGAGAATATCATTTTTAATGCTTTTCTGTGCAAGAGTGTAAAAATTTTCGATTCCCCATATATCGGTAATCTTATCTTGCAAATATTCATTGATGCCATATTTCATTTTATCTAAATCACTGATTCCTAAAAATATTGGCAAAAAGAATGTTACAGCAAGCGACATTAACATTGCAGGCAATATAATAGCAGATATAAAGTGCTTCTTAATTATGCAAACTATGATTATTATCGCCCCCAATATATACAATAAATAATAATGTGTTGTAATATTAAGTAATAATAGTAATTGAATATACTCTATATCTTTCAACATTGATAATTATCTCCCCCCAGTATCATGAACTTCTTCTACATAACGTCTACTCCGATTTGTAAAAACATAATACCTATTTGAGCCCATCTTTATACGTGCAGTTAAAGTACCATCGTATTGTTCAGTACAAATTTCACATTGTCAAAATGGCCATGAAATAATGTCTCCTGATTAGCAGCCTGGCCTTCAGCTATTTCGCCATGATTGACTTTCAATAAACAATTGTGCCCTGAATGACTTCTATAAGTGGTGTATTTTTCTTCTTTTTCTAAAAAATATAATATAGAAAATGATTAAAGCCAATGCTCCTGATGACCAGATAAATATGAAAAATAGAGTTGTGCTGTTACTTTTCTTTATATAATAATCATACTTGCCAAGGTACAAATCATGTCCCAGGCTGATCAATTTCATTTGAGGAGAAGATACAATCTTCTCTTTGTTTTTTGCATAATACAGGTACTGAAATCGATCGATATTTATTCTTATATAATCACCTGCAAGGAATGTCGGCCTGCATACAAAGTACTTAAGATCAGAATCATTCGACTTGAACGTTCCTGCATAAGAAATATTGGGGCATAATTGTGAAATATGATAAAAGAGTTGTTTATCTCCGAGTTTTTCAAGATATCGGGGGGGAGGGGTGAAGTACAGACCAGGCGAATACGTTGCTGCAATGTATAGTGTACTCAGAGGAACCAATGCTAAACAAGCCAAATATATATTGGTCGCTTTTTGGCTTGTTGCAGGAATAAATTTGTAACTTACAGCCAGCAACATAATAAAGGCGGTCATTAAAACCGGAAGGCCTTTTTTTGATTTCTCTTGAGTAAGCATTTTTTCCATCATTTTTTCATCTGAATGGAAAATATAATGATTGTTCCATGCAGTATTATTAAATTTTCCGCGCTGTATTTCGTCTTCAGCACCATGCGCTGAGATTAAAATTTGACTGATTGCTTGTGGGGATATTTTTTTAGAATATGTAAATGTCCCGATAAAGACCTGGTTCTCCACCGTTGGCCTGAAATCCCAAAACCAATGTATTCTTTCGTCATCTTTTTCAATACTTTTCAGTGCCATTTGATAGAATTTCTCTAGTCCCCAGTCATTTGAAATTTGATCTTGCACATATTCATTGATTCCCCATGAAATTTCGTGTGGATGATATGAATTCATTGTCAGCAGCCAGCTGCCGAATAAAAGCCCTCCAAGCATAGGATAAAATACAGCAAGGCTGTAATATTTTTGCACAAGAGATAAAAAAACAAGTATAACCAATGCAAAAATCAGAAATAGCATGATCAGCGGTATAAACATATATTTAAAGACAAATCCCTGTTGGTTACTCCACTGCGATATCGAGTATTTTTCCTGCGTATAGCTTTACTGTTTTTGCGAGCCCATTCCTCATAAGCATTTATTGAGAATCTTCATTTTTTTCAGAATCATTTCCTTGAAGATACGGCAATAAGCTTCCTTGTTCACGCTCCCTTGGGGGGCTGCCGTAATATATTGTTCTGGACAAGTCGGCTCCACTTTTTTTTCCCTCTTTCAAAAGTTTATTAGGACGGGTGTGATATTACAAATATAAATATTCATGCAACGTTGTTATTTAATTCACCGCATGATTTCTAAATTAAGAACAAAGTTTTTGCTGACAGGATCTACGGATATTGAAAATGAAGTTGAATTGATATAACCCTCCACTAGAATTGTCTCCTGTACACAGTGTCCTGCCATATCAATAAATCTATATCCGTATTCACTATCACTTGTTGTAACATTTCTTATTGGGAGTTTTAATCCATCAGGAAAACTCGCATCTTTATAACCATATGCGTAGCTATAAATAAAAAACGAACTAATGCTATTGAATTTTCTTATATTTCTTCCTCGGCGATCATCTTTGAATATGTTTATATCATCATCAAATTTTCCAAAAACAACAATGGTCCAACTTGACCATTGTCGCTTTTCTATAAAAATCAATCTCCCCTTCGATTTGAAATTTGTGATGTGACATAAAGGATATTTATCTTCCAGTTCTCCTATATTATTGAGATAACCTGCATTGTATCTGGGAATAAAATAATAAATAATCCATGCCAAAATAATAATAAAACAGAAAAATAATATAATTATTATTTGATTTGTAAACTAATCTGGATTTGTATTCAGACTAGTTATTGGGAAAATAATAATTTTTATTCATTTTAATTAAATATTGTAAAAGTGTTTATTCTTGTCTCTGTCATAATTTAATAGGTGTATGATGAAAAAATATCTTTCTCTATTTTTTATCCTGCTTTCGATGGCTTGTAGCAAAAAGAATCGGATCACTGAATTGAAGATGCCTCCGGTGATTCATCTGACCGGTGAAAAGGTTGAAACTATTCTGCCCCGGTGTTATGAAACCGGTGTATTGGTAGACTCTTTTTTGGTACTGAAAGAAAAATGTACGGATACCATGTTTTATCTTTTCAGTACGAACACTGACCGGGAAATTTTTCGATTTGGAAGGGAAGGACGGGGCGTTTGTGAGTTTTATTATCCTTTTTTTCTAGTTAACTCCTTTGCTTATGATTCGCTGATTATTTACGATAGCCCTGCCGCTACGTTAACAAAAATAGATTTAGCTGCCCTTGTGGAAAGCCGGGATATAGCGAAATGCGTAAATTCGGAGCATTTATATAGAAACCTGAATTTTATGTATAACTTCAATAAGATAGATTCTGCTTTTATCGGAACTTTTATCGAGAAAGACGAGGGGCTTTTTTCCTTTTGTAACCGAAATAACGGAGAGATAAAAAATACGGATTATGTTCCTTATTATTTTTATGAAAAGGGACGTAAAGATGCTTATTGCCATCATGTACTAGTTTCTGAAAAGGACAATTCGATTATCGTCCCGTTTAAATATATGAATTTAATTAACTGTTATGATTTGGATGGAAATTTAAAGGTGACCTATGCTTTGGATTGGATCAAAGAAGAGATAAATACACAAATTCGGGTGGATGAACATACGACAGTAACTTTTTATCGGACTTATGCTACCCGGAATCGGTGTTACTTGGTTTGGGATGGACATAAAATTGAAGAAGAACTTCGGAAATATCCTGCTAAGATTGTGGTGATGAACTGGCAAGGAGAATTGGAAAAGGTATACCAATTGGATAATTTTGCAGATTTTATCATCCCGGATGAAAAACAGCGTATGATTTATGTTGGAGTATATAATGCCGGATTGGAGTTTGTCGAAATCTACAAATACCCGATGCTTTAGAATAAAAAAACGTCCCCGAAAGGACGTTTTTAATTTATCTGATCACTAGCTTTAATTTTTTTTATAGATTCCCAGTTTGTCCGGATTGAAGCTGTTGATCATTTCATCGTGGGCAGCTACTTTGGCTTTACCGTAATTGATGAAAATTTCGGCAGACTTCACATACTTATCGCATTTCTGTGCATCCTGCAGCAACAGGTAACCGATAATGGTATAACCGGCCATTTCCACCAGACGACGGGCATGGAAGTCGGTATATTCGGTACTGCCGGCTTCAGCTACTTTGGCTGTTGCGGCTTCGAGTTTACCGGTCATGCATTTCAGGGTTTCGCGCAGGTATTCGTGTTCCGGAGCGATCTCCATTTTCTCGTATACTTCGCGGATATGTTTTGCATATTGTCCGGTGGTGACGCCACGGATGGCAGCTACTACCTGCAACTGGGAAGTACCTTCGTAAATATTGGTGATTCGGGCATCCCGCACGTAACGCTGGATAGGATAGTCTTTCATAAATCCTGATCCACCGTGGATCTGCAAGGCATCGTAAGTGATTTCATTGGCATATTCACTGGCGAAAAGCTTCTGTAGCGGAGTATAGATGTCGGCTAATTTCTGATATTCCTTCATCTCGTTGCGTTCGTCTTTGTCCAGGGCTCTTTCTTTGGAGATATGGTAATAGGTCTTGTACATATCTACAAAACGGGCTGTTTCATAAAGAACGGAACGGATACCATGTAACTTGGCTTCCATATTGGAAAGCATTTCGTAAATAGCCGGGAACTCGATAATGGCCTTACCGAACTGTTTCCTTTCCTGAGCGTATTTCAATCCTTCGCGATAAGCGGCTTCGGCAATACCGACCGATTGGGCGCCGATACCCAGACGGGCTGCGTTCATCAGTGCCATCACGTATTTGATCAATCCCATTTTACGTTCGCCTACCAGTTCGGCCGGAGCATTTTTGAATACCAGCTCACAGGTCGGAGAACCTTTGATCCCTAATTTATTTTCGATACGACGTACGGTAACGGCATTGCTGTTGCGGTCATAGATGAACATGGAAAGTCCGCGTCCGTCGTTCGTTCCGGCTTCCGAACGGGCCAGTACTAAGGAAATATGTCCGTCCCCGTTGGTGATGAAACGTTTTACACCATTCAGATACCATTGTCCGTCGGCTTCGTTATAGGTTGCCTTCAGCTGTACGGCCTGTAAGTCGGAACCGGCATCCGGTTCGGTCAGGTCCATCGCACAGGTCTCGCCGGCACATACGCGGGGCAGGTATTTGGCTTTTTGTTCGTCACTGGCAAATTCGTTGATCGTTTCGGCACAATCCTGTAATCCCCAGATGTTCTGCAATCCGGCATCGGCCCGGGCAACGATCTCGGCGGCCATGATAAACGGGGTGATCGGGAAATTCAACCCGTTGTATTTTCTCGGGAGAGAAATACCGTTCAAGCCGGCTTGATTGATCACATCGATGTTTTGTTGGGTACCGGCGGCATATTTTACATGACCGTCGACTACCTGCGGGCCTTCGGCATCTACCGATTCGGCATTCACAGCTACGACATCCCCGCAAATTTCTCCGACAATTTCCAATACTTTATCATAGTTGTCGAAAGCATCTTCGAAGTCGCGCGGTGCGTTGTCATATTGCTGGGCTTCCGTGTAATTGCGCTCTTTCAGGGCAACGATCTTTTCCATCAACGGGTGGCCGAGGTGGAATTTTATATCTTCATTATCTGTATAAAAATTAGCCATAATGTTTTGATTTTAAGTTTTATTTGCTGTTTTTCTTGTAATACTGGATCATCTTCGGGATAACGACATTCAGGTCGCCGGTGATGACATAATCAGCAAATTTATTGATCGGGGCGTTGCTATCGGTATTGATCGCAATCACCATGGCAGACTCTTCCATTCCTGCAGTATGCTGGATCTGGCCTGAAATACCGCAAGCGATGTACAGTTTAGGACGTACGGTGGTACCGGTTTGGCCGATCTGACGCTCGTGTTCGCAAAAACCGGCATCGACGGCAGCACGCGAAGCTCCGACTTCTCCGCCTAGAACGGTAGCCAGTTCATGCAGTAACTGGAAGTTTTCTTTCGAACCGACACCATAGCCTCCGGCAACAATGATCGGAGCTGCTTTCAGGTTCACTTTGGATTTTTCCATGTGACGTTCGATCACATGGATGACGAAATCTTCCGGAGTGGTGAACTGATTCACATCGATCATTTTGATTTCTCCCTGGTGGTTCGCATTGAAGATTTCTTTTTTCATCACTCCTTCGCGGACGGTAGCCATCTGAGGACGGCAATCCGGATTTACGATCGTAGCAACGATGTTTCCGCCGAAAGCCGGACGGATTTGGTATAACAGGTTGTGATATATTTTATTGTTTTTCTTGTCTTCATAATCTCCGATTTCCAGACTGGTACAGTCGGCTGTCAGACCGCTGTGCAGGGCCGAAGACACCCGGGGACCCAGGTCACGGCCGATACTGGAAGCTCCCATAAAAGCGATCTGAGGTTTTTCCTGTTTAAACAGGTTGACTAAAATGGAGGTATGAGGGAGAGTGGTGTAAGGAGCCAGACGTTTGTCATCGCCCAGCCAAAGTACGTCTACTCCATAAGGGAAGACTTGTTTTTCAACTCCTTTGAGGTCGCTACCCAATACGATAGCTTCGAGTTTTACGCCTAATTCAGTGGCAAGGGTACGTCCTTTGGTCAGTAGCTCGAGGCTTACATCTGCAATAATACCCTCTTCTATTTCGCAATATACAAATACACTGTTCATAAATATTTAGCTTTTATAGCTTATAGCTTATAGCCTTTCGCCTTTTACTTTTTACTTTTTTACCTTTTACTTTTTACCTTACCCCACGGTATGGTTAACGATCAGTTCTTTCATCATTTCATCGATGGCTGTGTCGCTAGGCTCGAGTACTTTGGCTTCTTTGGCCTGAAATACGACGCTTTCAATGTTTTTCACTTTCGTCGGAGAACCGCTCAATCCCAGTTCCTGGGCTTCGCAAGTGATGTCGTTGACACTCCATTCGGTAATTTTCAAGTAAGGACGTTCCTGGAGCAGGTTGAGGTAATCTTCATCGGCATCCTGCATTTCCTGGGTAGCCCGGGCGTATTTATATTTCATCACATAGCGTGCGTTACGGGGGCGGCAGGGGGCAGCAGAACCGTTAACGGTCACGACGCAGGGTACCGGACATTCTACCACTTCTATACCTCTTTCGAGACGACGTTTGATCGTGATCTTGCCGGCTGTAATATCCAGAATATCTTCTGCATAAGTGACTTGTGGCAGCCCCAGTTTTTCAGCTACCTGAGGCCCCACTTGAGCCGTATCTCCGTCGATAGCCTGACGGCCGCAGATCAGCAGGTCGGTCTGCAAGTTCCGGAGCGCACAAGCTAACGCATAAGAAGTGGCCAGGGTATCGGAACCGGCAAAAGCACGGTCGGATAACAAATATCCGCCATCTGCGCCTCTGTACATGGCTTCACGTATGATTTCTGCAGCACGGCCGGGGCCCATCGTCAGAATGTGCACTGTAGTCCCTTCAATTTTATCTTTTATCCGTAATGCCTGTTCCAGGGCATTTAAATCTTCAGGGTTAAAAATAGCAGGTAAGGCTGCTCTGTTTACAGTTCCATCCGCTTTCATAGCATCTTTTCCCACATTTCTGGTATCGGGAACCTGCTTCGCAAGAACAACAATTTTCAGTCCTTTCATGTTACATTATTTAAGTTATCATCCCTTCAAACGATTGAAAAAGTCGAAAGGATTTTAAGATTAATATTTGCTGAATTACACCGTTTAGTACAGGTTTTCCAAACACTTTGAAGCGATTCCGATCACTTCCGGCAGTACCGGAAACTTGTAACTATTTGGTGAGCAAAGATAATACAATAAAGGTAAAAGGTGAAAAGTAAAAGGTAAAAAGTGAAAAAAGTAGGAAGTGAAGGGATGAAACGGTGGAAGTGGTGGAAAAGAAAAAGGGAACGGTAAAAGCGGCAGGGAGGAAGGAGGCATTTTTGCCGTTGTTCCCGTTTTAGCCGCTTTTACCGTTTCGTCCGTTACTTGTAATTCTGAGCGAATTCGCGGCCCGCACGTAGGGCTTTGAGGTTCATCTCTACGATTTCAGCGCCTTTGCGGCTGAAGATGGCACGGATGCCTTCTTCCAGGTATTCGAACGGAATTTCGATGAAGGGAGAAGCTGCTCCCAACATGACGAAATTGCTGGCTCTGACGTTACCGGCAGATTCTTTAGCAATGGTATCGGCATCTATAATCACCTGATGGGGAAGGCTTTTGAGTGTACTCATCACTTTTTCTACTTCGGGGTAGTTGGGGATATTGATAAAAGGTGTGGAGTTGGTCACCACAAATCCGCCTTCCCGTAGATAGGGGAGGTAACGAAGAGCTTCCATCGGCTCTACGGATAAGATGATGTCGGCACGTCCTTTGGCGATCAGGTCCGAATAGATCGGGCGGTCTGAAATACGCATGAAAGATTGTACATCACCGCCTCGCTGGCTCATACCGTGAGTCTCGGCTTGTTTCATATATAGATTGTTAGTCAGTGCAGCCGAGCCCAAAGCCGCTGCGATAGACAAAATACCCTGCCCTCCTACGCCTGCTAATATAATATCTGTTTTCATAATTTTTTACCTTTAACTTTTTAGCCTTTAGCCTGTAGCTTATTACTTATTCTATTTTTTCTTATTGTCCCTGGCTGCTTTCTGGATGCATACTCTCCGGGGGATGATGACCGATACTCCTTTGTATTCCAGTTCTTCCCGGATAATTCGGCACAGTTCCTCATGGTTCTTGGGTACCGGCAGCAATACCCGGATGTGTTCGGGTTCTACTCCGATACCCTGGCAGATCGATTCTATTTTTCCCAGGGCCGAGGATTCCTGACCTCCGGTCATAGAAATCGATTCGTTGTCGGAGATGATCACTGTGATCGGCGTTTTTTCGTTGACGGCATCCAATAAACCGGTCATACCGGAATGGGTGAAAGTCGAGTCGCCGATAACCGCTACCGTTGGGAATAATCCGGCGTCACAGGCTCCTTTGGCCATCGTGATAGAAGCTCCCATGTCGACACAAGAGTTGATGGACTGGAAAGGAGGAAGTGCACCTAAAGTATAACAGCCGATATCTGAAAATACCCGTCCTTCGCCATAGGTCGCGATGACTTCGTTGAGGGCTTTATAGACATCGCGATGGCTGCAACCCGTACAGAGTGCAGGTGGACGGGGAGCGACGATCTCAGGTACAGGGGCTCCTTCTTTGGTATTGAAACAAAGGGCTTTGCCTACTAAGTCCGGATTTAATTCGCCATCCCGGGGCAGGGTGCCGTCCAGGCGTCCCATGATGTTGTCTTGGCCGGGGTACCCTTTCAGCATTTCTTCTACAACGGGATAACCTTCTTCGAGTACCAGAATCTGTTTACACTCGCGCAATAGACGTTTGATCATCTTACGGGGTAACGGATATTGGCTGACTTTTACTACCGGATAGATACAGCCACCGTCAAAATTTTCCGACAGATAATTGTAGGTAATTCCGCAAGCGATGATTCCGAGTGATTTATCACTACCGTCGATATATTGATTGAAGGGAGATTGTTCGGATGCTTTTACAAAATCCGCCTGTTTCTCAAGTAAGAGTTTATAGCGTTTACGGGCGATAGCCGGGAGCAGTACGAACTGGCGTTTATCCTCCGGCAAGTGCAAGTGATTTTCCGGCAGGCTATCGTGCGTTTCGACTCCGGCACGGGAGTGGGCCAGACGGGTGGTAATCCGCATCAATACGGGAGAACCTACCGTTTCTGAGAGAGCGAAACCGTAACGGGTCATTTCGTAAGCTTCTTGCTGGTTCGAAGGTTCGAGTACCGGTACAAAGGCAAATTTACCATATACCCGGGAATCCTGCTCATTTTGAGAGGAATGCATCGAAGGATCGTCGGCTGCGGTAACTACCAGTCCACCGTTAGCTCCGGTAATAGCTGCATTCATGAAGCAATCGGCTGCCACATTCATACCGACGTGTTTCATACATACCAAGGCTCTTTTGCCGGCGTAAGACATGCCTAAAGCCGATTCCATGGCCGTCTTTTCGTTGGCTGCCCATGCCCGGTGTACATTACGGGCGATAGCCTCTTTAGAATTCTGAATATATTCGGTGATTTCTGTCGAAGGAGTACCGGGATAGGCATATACGCCTGAGATTCCGCTGTCAATGGCTCCCTGAGCTATTGCTTCGACACCTAATAATAGCTGTTTTTGCATAATTTTGTCTGATTTTATAGATTATATGATATTACAATAACACAAACGTCGGAGACGTCTCGGAAATAAAATGTTGAATAATTCGAAAGTGAAGGCAATAACTGCCCCGGAATCAGAGTCCCCAGTGGAATTTCAAGGTACCCATGATATAAGCTAAAACGAAATAATATTCAAAAGGACGGTACATATCGCTAAACGCATATCATGTAAAACGTTTGCGAAGATAGAAATATTCTTTAAAAAAAGAAAGCTCTAACGTATTTTTCAGGTATTTTTTTATTTTTAGCCTTTACCCTCTGGTTTTTAGCCTTTTTACTTTTTTTTCCATATCTCCCAATTTTTTTCCGCCTGTCCCAGCCACATCGCATAACCGTTGCAGGCATGAGCTCCGGCTGCTCTTCCCTTTTGCATGAAAGTGGTTGTTTCGGGATTATAAACCAGGTCGAAAAGATAATGTCCGGCAGTGAGGAGCTCGTAGGGAAGGGGAGGAAACTCCGATGTATCGGGCCAGGTGCCCAGAGGGGTTGTATTTACGATCAGCGGATAACCGGTTATTAAATCCGGTAGCGTTGCATAGCCGATCTCGTCTGCCTGGCGGGGAGTACGGGATACGATCGATACTTCCATATTCAGAGAGTGTAGGGCGTAACGCACGGCTTTGGCAGCTCCGCCATTCCCCAGAATCAGCGCTTTGGAAATAGCTGCGGGAATGAATTCCAGCAAAGCTTTCCGAAAACCGTACATATCCGTATTATATCCCACCAGATAGGGTTGGCCGTTCGGATGGCTCACTTTGACGCAATTGACGGCACCGATAACCCGGGCTTCTTCACTGATCTCGTCCAGAAAGGGAAGGATATTTTGTTTGTGAGGGATCGTGACATTAAAACCGCAAAGGTCGGGCGTTTGTTGTAATAGTGTTGGAAGCTGCCGGATGTCGGGCATTTCGAAGCTCCGATATTCAGCAGCGATATTTTCTTTTTGGAATTTCTCGTTAAAATAACGGGGCGAGCAGGAATGCCCCAAAGGGTATCCGATGATTCCGTATATTTGCATGATTACTGTTGCTTTTGCATTTTCTTTCCGATGAGCTCTATGCCATAAATAAGCACAAAACCCACGATACACATCACGATCGCTTCCATTAAAAGCGGATCGGATTGCGTCAGTTCCTGAAAATAATGCGGAGACACATTCGCTTCCACCAAAGGTCTTACTACTCCGTGTGAGTCGGTATAGGTTTCCAGAGTTTCTTTCCAGGGCCATACTTTATTCAGAGACCCTACCATGAATCCCGTTAGGGTAGCGACAGTCGCTGTATGATATTTTTTTAAAAGCCAGGATAACAGATGGGAAAAACTGATGATACCGGCAACCGCTCCGACGATGAATAACAACATCACCCCGATGTTCAGGCTGCTGACAGCTCCGAGGATATAGGAGTATTTCCCCATCAGTAGTAAAATGAATGCCCCGGATATGCCCGGTAAAATCATGGCACAAATAGCTATGGCGCCGGATAAGATGATAAACCACCATGTATTGGGAGTCTCGGCCGGCGACATCACGGTAATGACATAGGCGATACAACCTCCTGCAATCAGTGAGATCACCGTACCGATATGCCAGTGTTTGATTTCTTTGGCTACCAGTACCGACGAAGCGACGATCAAACCGAAGAAAAACGACCAGATATAAATGGGATGATGTTCCAGTAACCAGGTCATGAGTTTGGCCAGAGAGAAGATAGAGATGGCGATACCACCGGCCACTCCGAGTAGGAATGACCCGTTGATCTTTTTCCAAAAGTCTGCAAACTTCAGGCTGAGCAACAATTTTAAAGCTTGGAGGTCTATACTTTTGATCGAATCGATCAATTCTTCATAAATCCCCGTAATGAAGGCGATCGTACCGCCGGAAACACCCGGAACCACATCTGCAGCACCCATGGCACAGCCTTTCAGTACCAACAATAAATAATTTTTTTGTTTTCCCATATTTTTCTGTTCACTTTTCGGATTTTATAAAAAATAAATCCCATTTGGGATTTATTTTTTCAATACGTTTCTATGCTCAAAACGGAATAGATCAAAAACAGTCTTCACCGGAGTGAAAGTTGTCAGGGGAACCTCGACGAATACCGTAATCCAGTTCGCCATAGCTCCATTCCAAAGCCCCGGGAGTTCCTGTACTTTAATTTCTTTCCCTTTATATGATTTGTGGGTAATAAAACCTTGTTCGGGGGCAATGAATTTTTCGAGATCGAACTTCTTGCCTTTATAGTTTTTTACACCGCATACCAGATCGACCGGATTGAAATGAGTAGAATGATCGAACATTTTTTTTTGTTCTTTATCTTTCAGATTGATCTGAGCCGATTCGATGATCATCAGGCGTGAACTGCCGTCTTTCATTTTCACCCAGAACGGTCCTCCGCCCGGTTCACCTTCATTTTTTACCATCCCACATACCCGGATCGGACGATCCAGCAATTGATGCAGATGTTTAATGCGCTCTTTTTGGTTTTTATAAGTTTTGCCTTCCGCTTCTTTATAACCGATTTGTCCCATAAAGGCTTCAATCTCCCGGAGTTGTTCTTCTGTCGGTTTTTTATCCAGCATACTCAGGTAACTGAAAATCTTTTCTTGCAATTCCACCAGTGTTCCGGCCAGCAGTTTTTTATATTTGATTGTATCTCCCTTGGCCCGGTCGGGGATAACGTTATCGATATTTTTGATGAAAATAATATCGGCTTTCAATTCATTCAGGTTATAGATCAGGGCACCGTGTCCTCCGGGACGGAATACCAGCTTCCCTTCGCTGTCTCTCAGTAACTCGCCCTTGTCGGTGAGGCTGACCGTATCGGTGGAAGGTTTCTGAATCGAAAAGGTCACTTCGTATTTGATGTTGAACATCTTCTCAAATACTTTGGTCACCTTCTTCAACCGTTCTTTAAAGAGATTTATATACTCTTCCGAAACGGTGAAATGCAAGCGGGCTATTTTTCCATTGTTGCAATACATTCCTCCTTCAACGATATGTTCGTCGAAAGCCGTTCTGACAAAATCCCGGTAAATATGAAAATCGACCAATCCTTTGGGGGTATTCCCATAGTTCAGGCCTTTGTCGGTAAGGATATAACTAAGGATTTCGTTAAATTGCCGTTTGGCGATCATCTTGTCGATGTCTTTTCCATCATTCCACAGAGCGGCAGACAAACGGTTATAGAAAGGAAGTTCGTTCAGTTTCAAAAAGAAATCGTGCATTGTACCCGCCCCTTTATCCTGCACGAATTCCAGGAATTCTTCTTCTGTACCTGTATAGGTATCCATAAAAGTAAACAGATCTTTGAACATCCGGGTGGCCGATCCGGAAGCCGGGACCATTTTCAGCAGTTCACATTCCTGACGTGCTTTATCGAAATTTGCGTTCAAACGTTCTTCATCTTCAGCCTCGATCCGGATAATTCCATTACCGATGGTGGCTGGTTCGGACAAATCGACATAGTCGAATCCTTTTTCGAAATTGGCTAATTGCCGGTCTATCTGTTCCGGTTTAATATCTCTGTGTTTGAAAACTTTCAGATCTTCTTTCGTGTAGTCCATAATTTAGTGATTAAAGCTTACAAAGTTGTAAGTCGGATTAATTATCTTCCTCTTCGTCATATACCTCTTCCTGATTGTCCAGTTCGGTTTCATAGAAATCCTCAGCTTCTTCCATCAGAGAATCGATATCATCTTGAGACAGTGGTTCTTCGTCGATCCAGTAAATTTTTTGATTACTGTAAAATCCGTCCAGATCACATTGAATGATACAACGTGGTTTTTCGGTATGAACAACGTAGACTAAATCAAGTGCTTCCTGTGAGTTGTCCGCAATAAGAAATTTGGGTAACATGTCATTTTATTCGTTTAAAATTATCAGTCACAAAGATATGCGATAAATGTAATTTTTTTTATAATCGGCCGATAAAAATCGATACGATGCCATTTTATTCTGAAATTAGTTCGTTGTTTGTCATATTTTGGGGATAAAACCCGAACACAGGAAAGTTCGGCCGGGCAGTGGGATATACCATAGTACTGATGTCGGCCGACGAGGTGTTCGACCCTGCTGAGTTCGAAGGAATAACCGATGTGGATGTCTATGTCGTTCTTAAAAAAATACGGAAGAACTGAAAAAGATCCTGAATTTTTGACAGCTTAAAAACATTTGTAACTTTGTCTGTTGTCACATCGTTGTAAATAAACTATGATTGCATCAGAATTGATATCGAATGTTGTGCCGGTGCTCAAACCCGAAGATACCTGCTTGCAGGCGCTCAACTGGATGGAACTTTTCCGGGTGTCCCATCTGCCTATGGAGCAGGGAAAAATGTATCTGGGGCTTGTAGATGATGAGATGATCTATGCCCACGGCGACCTGAACGATCGGCTGGATGTGTTGCAGATTCCGGTGGAAGGTACCTTTGTTTATGAAAATTATCATATTTATGATGTTATCTGTCTGGCGGCCGGAAGTTTGTTGTCGGTGGTACCCGTACTCGACCGGAAAAATAATTTTGTCGGTTCGATTACTTTGACCGATATCCTCCGGCATTTGGACACTTTGCTATGTGTAGACCAGCCGGGAGGTATTCTGGTGCTCGAAGTCAACCGGATCGATTATTCATTGGCCGAAGTTGCACAGATTGTAGAATATAACGAAGCCCGGGTATTGAGTTGTTACGTGTCGGGAAACCGCGATTCCCAGCAACTGCAGATTACCTTGAAGATAAATACACTGAATGTAGATCCGATCCTGGATACTTTTATCCGGTACGGATATACCGTTAAGAATAGTTTTGTCACAGGCGAGGAAGAACAGGATAGTCTGAGGGAACGCTATGGATTATTGATGAAGTATTTAGAGTTATAGAGTTGCTGAGTTATAGAGTTGCTGAGTTATAGAGTTACTGAGTTATAGAGTTGCTGAGTTATAGAGTTGCTGAGTTATAGAGTTGCTGAGTTATAGAGTTGCTGAGTTATAGAGTTGCTGAGTTATAGAGTTGCTGAGTTATAGAGTTGCTGAGTT
>ERZ779895.2160-NODE-2160-length-18473-cov-4.906830_pt1 | contig 18473 bp, 15 predicted proteins | sample MGYA00511093_ERZ779895 | MGnify/ENA primary metagenome ERZ779895 (study PRJEB29588, sample SAMEA2142970) | human gut metagenome | biome: human gut; feature: human-associated habitat; material: faeces | place: Denmark | collected 2008/2010 ... | reverse complement strand
CTTCTGCGCGTCCGGCAGGCGGGAGCAGCCGCAGCGAGAGCGGCCGCGGCGATAACCGTCAGGGCAGCCGCAACGCAGGCAAGAACCGTAAGGATAAGCCGCAGATTAAGGGCTCCTACGCTACGAAGGAAAGCCGTCCTAACCGCAGCGCAGGCCATCAAATGCCGGTTAACCGCAACCGTAAGCCGACCAATGCGCCTAAGGCTCCTGCCGCTCCCGTGGAAATTGTGCGTCCTACCTATGTAGAGGTGGGCGAGTCCATCAACGTGCAGGAATTTGCCAAGCTGATTAAGCGCGAGGTCAACGAGGTTATTAAGGCCCTCTTTATGCTGGGTATGATGGTTACGATTAACCAGGATATCGATTTTGATACGGCGCAGCTCATCGGCGATAATTTCGGCGTTGAGGTAGGTCAGAAGGCTCCTGAGGAAGACCCGACGGAAATCCCGGAGGTAGAGGACCCGCCTGAAAAGCGTCTGCCGCGTCCGCCCGTTATTACGGTTATGGGCCACGTAGACCACGGCAAGACCTCTCTGCTGGACGCTATCCGCAAAACCAACGTTACGGCGCGCGAGGCCGGCGGTATTACGCAGCATATCGGTGCTTATAAAGTAAATTATCAGGGCAAGCAAATCGTCTTTCTGGATACTCCCGGTCACGAAGCCTTTACCGCTATGCGCGCCCGCGGCGCTCAGGTAACCGACGTGGCTATTTTGGTAGTAGCAGCCGACGACGGCGTAATGCCCCAAACCATTGAAGCAATTAACCACGCTAAGGCAGCTAAGGTGCCCATTATCGTGGCTATCAATAAAATGGACCGTCCGGGCGCTAACCCCGACCACGTTAAGCAGCAGCTGGCTGAGCACGAGCTGATTCCTGAGGATTGGGGCGGCGACACCATTATGGTACCGGTTTCAGCTCACCAGAAAACAGGCATTACCGATCTGCTGGAGATGATTCTTTTGGTTGCCGAAATGCAGGAGCTGAAGGCTAACCCCAATCTGCCAGCTCACGGCACCATTATCGAAGCGCAGCTGGATAAGGGCCGCGGCCCCGTCGCTACCGTTTTGGTACAGCGCGGTACGCTGCATATCGGCGATACCATTATCGCAGGCACGTCCTACGGTAAGGTGCGCGCTATGATTAACGACCGCGGCGAAAAGGTGAAGAAGGCGCTGCCGTCCACTCCTGTAGAGGTGCTGGGCTTGAACGACGTGCCTCAGGCCGGCGATATTTTGGACAGCACGGATGAAAAAATCGCCCGCAGCGTTGCTGAAAAGCGTATCGCTAAGAAGAAAGAAGAAGAAATCAAGCTTAACGCCAAGGTTTCTCTGGACGATTTATTCCAGCGTATCCAGGAGGGCGAGCTGAAGGAGCTGGATATCGTCGTTAAGGCCGACGTACAGGGTACTATCGAGGCGTTGAAGGCTTCCTTGGAGAAGATTAAAAACGACGAGGTTAAGGTAGTCGTCGTTCACGCCGGCGTAGGCGCTATCACCGAGTCCGACGTTATGCTGGCTTCCGCCGCTAACGCGCTGATTATCGGCTTTAACGTGCGTCCCGATGCCAACGCTCGCAAGGCTGCCGAAACTGAAAAGGTCGACGTACGCACCTACCGTGTAATTTACGATGCTTTGAACGATGTAGAAGCTGCTATCAAGGGTATGCTGGCTCCTAAATTCAAAGAGGTCGTACAGGGCCGCGTAGAGGTACGCCAGCTGATTACTATTTCCAAGCTGCTTATCGCAGGCTGCTATGTACTGGAGGGCAAGGTTACCAACAGCTCCAAGGTGCGTATCGTGCGCGACGGCATCGTACTGCATGAGGATGTAATTGAATCTCTGCGCCGCTTTAAGGACGACGTTAAGGAGGTTGCCCAGGGCTTTGAGTGCGGTATCACGCTGGAAAAATACCGCGATATCAAAGAGGGCGACGTCTTTGAGGTCTACGACATGGAAGAGGTTGCAGTAGAATAGCTTGAGGATATAAATATGGCAAGATTAAGAGTGGAGAAGGTTCAGGAGGCCATCCAGCATGAAATCAGCAAGATGCTGCTGCATGACGTTAAGGACCCGCGCATTCAGTTCGTTACCGTTACCGGCGTTGAGCTGACCGACGATATGAGCTATGCCAAGGTTTTTATCAGCCTTTATGGACCTCAGGATAAACAGGAGGAAACCTGGAAGGCGCTGAATAAGGCGTTGGGCTTTATGCGCACGGAGATCGCCAAGCGAATCCGCCTGCGCTTTGCGCCCACGCTGATATTGCAGAAGGATACGTCCATGGAATACAGCGCCCATATCCAGAGCATCTTGGATAAAATTAAAAAAGAAGAAAAGCCTGCGGCTGAGGAAGGCCAAGATGAGTAAAAACCTTTCTTTGCAGGAAACAGGCGAGCTGCTTTTGCAGGCTGAAAAAATAGTTCTGTGCACCCATGTGAGCCCGGACGGCGATACGCTGGGCTCCGCCTTGGGATTGGCGCGTTTTTTGCGGCAGCAGGGCAAGGAAGTAACCGTATACTGTGACGACCAGATTAACGCCGGTTTTGGTTTTCTGCCGGAAATAGAGCTGGTGCAGCGGCCTTCGGCCGACGTTATTGTGGAGGCCGATATGCTGGCCGTAATCGACGCCAGCTCCTTTGACCGCATAGGCTTGGCGGCGACGCAGGTGCGCTATAAAACACTGCTGAATATCGACCATCATATTTCCAATACCCGCTTTGCCGATTATCTTTACCTTGATGCGGAGGCTGCGGCCACGGGCGAGGTAATGTGCGATTTATTCGTGGCCATGGGCTGGCCGCTGGATTATGAGATGGCGGTATGCTTTTACACTGCTATAACAACGGACTGCGGTTCCTTCCGCTACGCCAATACTACGCCCAAAACTATGCGCCAGGCGGCTATGCTGTTGGAGTACGGCGTGCAGTCTAACGAAATCAGCGACTGTCTGGATATGCGTTCGCGCTCTACGGTGGAGCTGCTGGGCAAGGTGCTGCCGTCGCTGACCTTTGAGCGTGACGGCAGGATAGCTTATCTGACTATTACTAACGATTTGTACGATAAAAGCACCAATACAGACAGCTTTGTGTCCTATCCGCGTTATATCGAGGGCGTGGAAATAGCCGTTATGTTTAAGGCGGTGGAGCCGGAGGTGACTCGCGTCAGCATGCGTTCCCAAAGCGTGGACGTGGCGCAGGTAGCGGTGCGCTTCGGCGGCGGCGGCCATCTGCGGGCCGCAGGCTGCACGATTTACGCGCCGGTGGAGGAGGCTCGGCGGCAGCTTTTGGCTGAGCTGAGCAAGCTTATATAATGGACGGGAATTTTAATGTGTTGAAGCCGCCCGGCATGACCAGCCACGATGTAATCGGCTTTTTGCGCCGGGCGCTGCAAACGAAAAAAATCGGACATGGGGGAACTCTTGACCCTGACGCGGCAGGAGTTCTTCCTGTTTTTGCAGGCACGGCTACCAGGCTGCTGGAATTTGCCATGGAGGGACGCAAGCAGTATATCGCCGAATTTACCTTGGGCCAGCAAACGGACACCGGCGACGATAGCGGCAGAGTGATTAAAGTGCTGCCCGTGCCGCAATTAACGCAGGCAGGCTTAGAAGCGCTGCTGGCGCGCTTTACCGGACCGCAGCTGCAGCTGCCGCCCATGTACAGCGCGCTCAAGGTCAACGGACAAAAGCTGTACGAGCTGGCCCGGCGCGGCGTGGAGGTAGAACGCCAGCCGCGGCCTGTCGAAATCTATAAGCTGGATCTGCTGCACCTTACGCCTGCTTCCTTTACGGTGGCGGTGGAATGTAGCAAGGGAACCTACATCCGCGTATTGGGCGAGGATATGGCGGCGGCGTTGGGAACCTGCGGCACGATGAGCTTTTTGCTGCGTACCCAGGTGGGCGCTTATACCTTGAATCAGTCCCATACCCTACAGGAAATTGCGGCTGACCCGGAAGGCTGCGCTGCCGCGCCTATAACGGCGGTGGCGCATTTGCCGCGCTTGCCGCTGAGCGCCAGACAGGCGGCGCGCATTACCAACGGCGTGCGTACTACTATGGCGGGCGTTGCCGAAGGTCAGTATGCGCTGCTGGGTCCGGCAGAGGAGTTTTTAGGCATCGGCCGCTGCCTTGAGGAAAAGGTGCAGGCGGAAAAAATTTTTGCTCACTATAAAATGCCAGAGGATTGCTGATGGAAATAATCACTGCTTTAGGACAATTACATAAATTTGACGTTCCCTGCGTAGTGGCTTTGGGTACTTTTGACGGACTGCACCGCGGTCATGTGGACGTTATCCGCACGGCCAGGGAGCAGGCGCTGAAAACAGGGGGAAAGCTGGCGGTTTTTACCTTCAGTAATCACCCTTATGCCTGCTTTCGCCCGGACAAAGTGCCGCCAGCCTTGATTACGCCCCAGCAGAAGCAGGAGCTGCTGCGGGATTTGGGCGTCAACGTGCTGGTGGATATTCCCTTTGACATGAGTGTGGCGCGGTTGGAGCCGGAGCAGTTTTTGCAGCGGCTGCAGGTCTTGGGCTACAGTTGCTTGGTTGTGGGCAGCAATTTTACCTATGGCATCAGGGGCGAGGGAACGGTGGCGACGCTTAAGGAATCTGCCGCTAAGCTGGGCTTTACGCTGCTGGTGCGCAGCTTGGTCAGCGATGGCGCCATGGTTATCAGCAGTACGGCCATTCGCCGTTTGATTGCCGAGGGCGATATCGTGGAGGCCAACAGAATGCTGGGCCGCAGCTACAGCATCAGCGGCACGGTGGCTCACGGCAACGAACGCGGCAGGCTGCTGGGTTATCCTACGGCTAATTTGGAGCTGGAGGACAGTCGTTTGGCTATTCCCTCAGGCGGGGTTTATGTGGTGCGCGTGCTGTTGGGCGGCAAAGTTTACGGCGGTATGGCGAATATCGGTAAAAATCCTACCTTTGGCGATGTGGAAAAGCCGCGGCTGGAAACGCATATTTTTGATTTTGCAGGCGATATTTATGGACGTCAGCTGACGGTGCAGTTTGTGCAGCGCGTCAGAGGCGAGGTGAAATTTACTTCTTTAGACGCGCTGAAAGCGCAGCTGGCGCAGGATAAGGCTGCCTGCCTGGAATGCCTGCAATCATTTTGAGTTTATTTTTTAGAAAGCTCTTGCCTTGTGCGCAGGAGTATGGTATACTAACAAAGTATGTGAACCAAGGCTTGGTGGTGCGCCTCTCCAGCGGCTACTATGCTTTTGGCAATTTAAAATTTAGGAGGAAACAACAATGTTAACTAGCGAAGCTAAAACTGCCGTAATTCTTGACAATGCCCGTCATGAGGGCGACACTGGTTCTCCGGAGGTACAAATCGCCGTTCTGACCGAGCGCATTAAATACTTGACCGAGCATCTGAAAGAGCATAAGAAAGACCATCATTCTCGTCGCGGCCTGCTGAAAATGGTAGGTAAACGCCGCGGTCTGCTCAACTACCTGCAAAGCAAGGACATCGAGCGTTATCGCGCAATCATCGCTAAACTGGGTATCCGTAAATAATAAGCGACAGCTTCAAGAGCGCATCCGTAAGGGTGCGCTCTTTTTATGTTCAGCAGTAAAAATCCCGCTTAAAGCGGGATTTTTTGTGCAAGCATGGACGATGACGTTAACGATGCTATTCTTTTATTTCGGGTAGGCCGGCATTGCTTTGCTTATTGCGCACCTGCATAAAGAGCAGATTGATATATTCCTCTGTATGTTCGCACAGCCAATGGTTTTCGATAGGCAGCACATAAATATCGCTGCATGCTTCCAGCTCGTTGACCTGCAAAAAGCGGCACACCTTATCCTTGAGCTGTTTGGCCTGATTATAAAAGGGGCCGGAAAAATAGATTTCCAGGTATAAGCCTACGGGCAACGACGTTCTGTGGGCTTTAGTATGCCCCGGCGGGTTATCGGAAAAGGAGAAGTAAGCCTTGGAATGGTTAATATTGCGCAGCTGAAAGAAATTTTCACTGTCGACAATCCAGCCTGCCTGCTTTTCCACAAAACCGCGGTTATGAGTGACCATTTGGGTATGACGGGCAAATTTGACGATGCGCTGCTTGCTGTCGTCGGCGTCGGAAAGCTCGGTCAGGCGCAGCAGGCGCTCCTCCCGCCAGCAGACTGTTATCTGGTTAAGGGGCAGGCTGCTGTGAGCCGCTAAATTGCCGGTGATGCGCTGCAGCGAGCGGCAAATGCGTTCATTTTCCTTAATAATTTTACTGCATTCCGCTTCTTTTTTGGCTAATTGCTCCATAAAGCATTGCTTGCTGCGGTTTTCAAGATAATATTTAATATCGGCGATGCTGATGTTCAGCGAACGCATATTAACAATAATTTCCAGATTTAAATATTGGGTGATGGAATAGTGGCGGTAGCCGTTTTCTCCGATGTAATCGGGGGATAGCAGATGGATTTTATCGTAATACAGCAGCGTTTGCTTGGAAATTCCGAAAAGGCTTGCCATTTCGCCTGCCGTAAAAAAATTCTGATTAATATTATTTTTAAGCATATTGATTCCTCGTGAGCTTGACTATATATTAGGTATATAGTTTAAAATTAGTAATATTATATGTAGGATATTATATCATATTTTAGCGGATACTGTCTTGTAAAAAACGGCATGGAGGAATAATAGTATGAAAAAAATAGCTATTTATGGCAAGGGCGGCATTGGCAAGTCCACGACTACGGCAAATATTTCAGCGGCTATGAGCGAAGCGGGCCTAAAGGTTTGTCAAATAGGCTGCGACCCTAAGAATGATTCTACACGCTTGCTTTTAGGACATATATGTAAGCAGACGGTGCTGGATACAGTGCGCGACCAGGAGGAGGTTGCAGCAGGCGATATTGTGCATATTGGCTATAACAGCATAAAATGCGTGGAGGCCGGCGGACCGGAGCCGGGAGTGGGCTGCGCCGGACGCGGTATTATCGTGGCTCTGGAAAAGCTGCGCTCCTTGAATGTTATTGAGGACGAGGACGTTATTTTATATGACGTTTTAGGCGACGTAGTTTGCGGCGGCTTTGCCGTTCCCATTCGTGAGGGCTATGCCAGCGACATTTATGTAGTTTCTTCCGGCGAGCTGATGAGCCTGTATGCGGCCAATAATATAGCCAAGGGCATTAAACGCTTTGCCCTGCGCGGCGGCGTGCGCTTGGGCGGAATTATCGGCAACGGACGCAACACGCCGAACGAAAGGCAGCTGCTGGAGGAGTTTGCCAAGCGTTTGAATACCAAGCTGATAGCTTTTATTCCTCGCGACGTAATCGTGAACAAGGCGGAAAATAACCGTCAGACAGTTTTGCAGTATGCGCCGGACAGCGCCCAGGCAGAGGTCTACCGCAGGCTGAGCCAGGAGATATTAAATAATACGGAGCTGTCCGTGCCTACGCCCATGACCTTTGAGGAGCTGGAAAAGCTGGTGGCGGACTATGGCAATTAAAACGAAGCGGTTTATCAATCTGCGCAAAAGCTACAGCTGCAGCATGCCGGGCGTATGGCGGGCTGTCGCTTACTGCCGCGGCACAGTGGTTATTTTTCACAGTCCGCGGGCCTGCGCTCATGTAGCGCGTACTATGGACATCAATTCCCATTACCGCAGTATGGCCGAGGAGCGGAACGAGCTGATGCCGTCGGTGCCGCTTTTGTCAAGCCAGCTGGAGGAAAAGCATTCTATTTTCGGCGGTGTGGAGCGCTTGAGCCAATGCGTGGATTTTGCTATGAAGCAGTACAAGCCTCAGTGCTTGGTAATTGCCAATTCCTGCGTTGCCGGCGTTATCGGCGATGATGTAGATGCGGTGGCGCGCAGTGCGGAGGAGCAATATGGCATACCGGTACTGACCGTAGATTGCTGCGGCTTTTTGGACGGGGAATATTATCAGGGCTATTTTGAAATTACGGAGCAGCTGGTAGAACGCTTTTTGCAGCCCTGTGAAACGCTACCGGGAACGGTTCTTCTGCTGGGCGATAACGGCGGCCCCTGGGGACATTACGCTGTGGAGGTTACGCGCCTGTTATCGCTAATGGGAGTTAAAGTTATCGGCCAGTTCCCCAGTTACATGGCTTTCGAAGATTTACCCAAGGCAGCCAGCGCGGAGGCCGTGATTATTTTAGGCGGGCGTGGTCAGACCCATATTGGTTTAAGCAAGATTGCCGCTCAATTACAGTCGAGGCTGGGGGTGCCTTATTTGGACGTATATCCCGTGGGCTGGCAGCAGACGCGCCGGTGGATAAGCGCCGCAGGCAAGCTTTTGGGACGCGAAAGGGAGGCCGCCGCCGTACTTGCGGCAGAGGAAAGACGGATGGCCGAAGGTATTCGCCGCTTTACTGTGGTTACGCGGGACAAAAAAGCAGTTTTATGCATTGGCCGCCTGCTGATGTATTACGACCCGGTGGCAACTCTTTCTACAATAAAAATGCTGGAAATGGAGCTTACGGGCATCGTTTTATTGGACGCCTATCGGGATAAAGAGCGTGAAGAAATGCTACGGACTATCAGGAGCTATACGAATATTCCTGTTTACAGCCCAGCAGAAGGCGAGGCTGCTTTAGCGGCGGCAGATATTGTTTTGACGACCCATGAGCTGCAGGACAAAAAGCTGAAGCAGCTCTTTTTGCCCATGCTGCCAAAGGTGGGTTCATCCGGCGAGCTGGATTTTATGGAGGCTGTTTACCGTGCCTTGTGCAGCAGGCTAAAGGGAGGAATGATTTATGTTTAGAATGGCGGATAATGCCTGGGGTAATATCTGCGAACGGGTGGACGCCTGCGCGCTGACCGGAGCCGCCGCCTTCGCCGCCGGTATCCCCGGAGCTGAGGCGCTCGCCAACGGCCCGTTGTGGTGCTATTTTTATGCGCTGCGGTATTTGGAGCATGTGGAATACAGTATTGCCGAGCGCTTTCACGGGTCACAGCCTGATAATAATGCCGTTGTGTATGGTTCAGAAAAATGCCTGCTGGAAACCTTGCAGCGCTTGCTGGCTAGAAAGCGGCTGCCGGAGCTGCTGCTGATTGAAGGCAGCTGTTCCATGAGCCTCATCGGCGACGATTTGAACGGCATTGCCCGCAAGGCGCAGCTGCCCTTTCCCTTTGTCACAATGGATTGCGGAGGTATGATCGGCGGCTTCGCCGAAGGCTATGCCAAAGCGAGCATAAAAATTCTGGATGCCGTGGCGGACGGTAATGTGAGAGCCGAAAAAAATACGGTTAATATTTTAGGCATGACGCCCTTTTATTTAAATGGAGCGGCGGACTGTGAGGAAATTTGCCGCCTGCTGCGTTTGTCCGGCTGCAGGATTCAGGCTGCCGTGGGCTGCGGCGGCACTGTGGAGGAGCTGCGGCAGGCGGGCAGGGCGGCTTTGAATATTGTAACTAACGAGGAATTGGGATTGCCCTTGGCGGAATATTTGCAGCGTCGCTTTGGCACGCCTTATGTTTTAGCGGGGCTGCCCTATGGCGTCGAGGGGACGCTGGCTTGGCTGGAGCGTATTCGCTGCGCTTGGTCCGGCCTGCAAATGGAGGCGGTGCGTAATGAAGCGGAGGCGCTGCAAAGCTATTTAACCAGCTGGATTAATGAAACACATTCTCTTTGGGGCAGCCTGTGGTTTGACAGGGCGGTAGTAAGCGCGCCGCCGACGGCGGCGCTGTGCCTGGCCCAAGCGCTGCGCAGCGAATGGGCGGATATGGGAAGCTTAACGGTGCTGTGCCAGCGGCGGCTGCCAAAATCTGCGCCTGCTGCTTACTGCGATGCGGCTGACGCCGTATATACGGCAGGCGTGGAGCAGGATAAAATGAGCGCCTGCTTTGCGGACGATGGTCAAAGTCTGCTGCTTTTGGGCAGCAGCAGCGAGGGCTCCTTATTATACAGACAAAAACACTCTCACTTTTTAAACTGCAATATAGCTTTTCCCGCTAACGACGAAATATTTCTGCTGCCCCATCCCTTTACCGGGCTGAACGGCAGTAGGTATATGCTGCAAAGGCTGTGGAACGGCTATATCAGTAAAAAACTGCAAGAAATCAGGTGAGTGATGAAAAAGCTATGGATGATTTTAACGCTGGTGCTGGCAATAGCGCTGGGCGGCTGTACGCAGCAGCCAAGAAATGCATTTATAGAAACGAACGTCGCTTATACGGCAGTGGACGACGTCGGGCGCACGCTGTTTTTTGAAAGCAAGCCCCAGCATATCGTGTCGCTTACCTACGGTACCGACGAGATACTTACGGATATCGTCGGCTGTAAGCGCATCGAAAGTTATAGCCGCTGGGCAGGCGACGGTGAGATAAGCTTTATAACCAAGGAGCAGGCCTTTAAGGTAGGACGTAAGGTACACGATAATTTAGAAGCGATTTTAGCGCTGCACCCTGATTTGGTAGTGGGCTCTACCGCTACAAACGCTGATTTAGTCAGCAGCCTGGAGGCTGTGGGCGTAAAGGTTTACGTGGCCCGCAGTCCGCATAATTATCAGGAAATGCGTGAAAAAATATTGCATTTGGCGGCAGCCGTCGGCGAAGCGCCTAAGGGCGAAGAAATTGTGCGGGATATGGACGAGCGTTTGCAGAAGCTGGAGCAAAAACTTAGCCAGCTGCCTGCGTCCCAGCGCCGGGTGGCCGTAGCCTTTAATTTTACCTCGGCTATGGGGCGGCGGGGCGATTTGCTGGACAGTATGCTGACCATGGCCCACGTGATTAACGGCGCGGCGGTGGCGGAGCCGTCGACAGGCGAGCATGGGCAGGCGGCTATCAGCAAGGAAATGGTTGTGAAGATTAATCCTGATATTTTCCTGCTGCCGACATGGAATTATGATAATAAGCAGGATGTGCAGGGCTACGCTTATCAGGTGATGAACGACCCGGCTTATCAGAATGTGAAGGCGGTACAAAACAAGCAGCTGAAATTTGTTTCTGATAAATACCGTTACGTTGCCAGTCATCATATTGTGGAGGCGATAGAGAAAATTGCGCGAACCGTTTATCCGGAAATTTTTTAAGGAAGTGACGAAATGCTTATAAAAAAAGAGCGCAGCCTGAGCGCGCTGCTGATTTTGCTGCTGTTATTGCTCGCTATAGCCTGCTTGTCGCTGACCGTAGGACAAATCGATGTGCCGGTAAAAAATGCGCTGGCTATTTTATGCCAGCAGCTGCATTTACCCTTTTTGCAGGACACTGCTGTGAGCAAGGAGCAGCTGGCCGTTATCTGGTATATCCGTCTGCCGCGTATGCTGGTAGGCGCTTTGGTGGGCGCGGCCCTAGGCATCAGCGGCGCGGTAATGCAGGGCATTTTCAGCAATCCTCTGGCCGACTCTGGGCTGATTGGTATTTCGGCGGGCGCGGCTACGGGCGCGGTGCTGTCCATTGCCTTGGGGACTGCGGCTGTGAGCATGTTTACCATGCCTGCATTCGCCTTTTGCGGCAGCATTTGCGCCGTAACGCTGACAGTATTTTTAGCTATGCGCAACGGTAAAATACCTGTAATGACGCTGCTTTTGGCCGGCGTAGCCGTAGGCATGCTGCTGGGAGCTGTAACCAGCGGTATTTTAACCTTTATGAATGAACAAAAATTGCAGCAATACCTGTTCTGGATGGTGGGCGGGCTTGATTACCGCCGCTGGGAGCATGTTTATTTAGCTGCCGGGCCGGTGCTGTGCGGCATTGTGGTGATGATGCTGCTGGCGCGCCATTTGAATATTCTGGTTTTGGGAGAAACGGAGGCTAGGGCAGTTGGCATGCCGGTAACTACCTTTCGCATGGGTCTGCTGTTCGTGGCGGCTATGACTACGGCCACCTCGGTTTGCGTCAGCGGCAACATAGGCTTTGTGGGGCTGGTGATTCCGCATATGATGCGTATGCTGCTGGGACCGGACCATCGCGTGCTGCTGCCTGCCAGCGCTTTGGGCGGCGCGGCCTTTTTAGTGTTTTGCGATTCCTTGGGGCGCGTGGTTATGCCGCCTGCGGAGGTGCGCGTAGGTATTATGACGGCGCTGTTGGGCACGCCGTATTTCTTATATTTGCTTAGAAAAATGCAGAAAAGCTTCTTTTAAGCTTTTTCCCTGCTATGCAGGGGGTAAATCAGCGAGGAGAAAAGAATGAGTAAGATTTTATTTGTGACTAATGTTATCAGGCGTATGGGGATGATGCAGCAGACCTTGGATAGATTGCAGCAGGAGCGCAGGCTTAGCGGCGAGTGCGCCTGCCGCTGGATAACGGAGGCCACGGCTTGGAATAAAAAATGGGAGCAGGAGCTGGGAAGTACCGATTTGCTGCTTTTAAAGTGGATGGGTACAGGCTTGGATACGCCGTTTTTGCAGAGGTGCCTGGCATTTGTTAAGCGCAAGGGGCTTCCTTATTATATCGACGCGGCCGGTACGGATGAAAACGAACTGGTGCAGGCGCTTACGCCGAAACAGGTGCAGACCGTAAGGGAATACTGTGCCTTTGGCGGCGAACGCAATTATTATAATTTATGGCAGTATCTTGCCACCTTGGCGCAGGGAGGCGAGCCTGAAATTGCCGCGCCTGACCCAATTCATTGGTGCGGCATTTATCACCCGCGGGCGCAGAAGGTTTATACTGATTTGACAGAATACCAGCGTGATTTTTGTTGCAGCGGCAGGCCCTATGTAGGCATGCTGTTTTACCGTGACGAATGGGTGTGGGGCGATTTAACCTATCAGAAGGCTATGGTGGAAGCCTTGGAGGCGCAGGGCTTGAATCCTGTCTGTGTTTTTACCAACGGCATACCTAATGCTGAAATGGGGATGCCGTCGCTGCCGCAAGTGGTGCAGCGCTTCTTTTGTCAGGATGGCGTGCCGGTTATCGACGCTTTAATCAATGTGCTGAAATTTTCTCTGACTGGCAGCGGCGCTTTGAGCGTGGATTATTTAAAGCGGTGGAACGTGCCGGTTTTGCAGGCTTACACCTTGATTGCGCCTTATGAAGAATGGAAAAACAGCTTTGAGGGTATGAACGCGATGGAGATTTCCATCAGCATTTCTTTGCCCGAATTTGACGGCATAATTCACAGTGTGCCCATCGCTACGAAAAAGGTGCTGGATAACGGCGACGTGCGTTATCTTCCTATTAGCGAGAGGGTGCAGCGTATGGCAAGCAAGGCGGCGAAGTGGGCCAATTTGCGGCGCAAGCAAAATAAGGATAAAAAGATAGCGATTATTTTTCATAATTATCCGCCGCGTAATTCCAATATCGGCAGCGCTTTAGGCTTGGATACAATTGAAAGCGTCCGCCGGGTGCTGGCCGCCATGCGGGAGCGCGGCTACAGGGTGGACGCGGTGCCAGAGGATACGCAGGCCTTTATCGAGGAGCTGACGGCCAACGCTACTAACGACTGCAGTATGCTTACTGAAAAGCAAATTGCCGCGGCTAAGAAGCTGACGGGAAAAAAGTACAAGGACTTCTTTACAGAAATGGACGGCGGCGTGCAGAGCCAGCTGGCAAAGGATTGGGGCGACCCTCCAGGACAGGTGATGGAGTACGACGGCAGCCTGCTGGTTCCCGGTACGATGAACGGCAATATTTTTATAACGGTGCAGCCACCGCGTGGCTTCGGCGAGGACCCGGAAAAAATTTACCACGACCCCTTCTGCGCGCCGACGCATCAATATTTGGGCTTTTACCGCTGGCTGCGCGACGTTTGGCAGGCTGACGCGGTGGCCCATATCGGCACGCACGGCAGTCTGGAATGGCTGCCGGGCAAGAATGCCGGTTTGAGCCGGGCCTGCTATCCAGATTTAGCCATCGGCGATTTGCCCAATATTTATCCCTATAATATTACGATTACAGGCGAGGGTATTCAGGCCAAACGCCGCGGAGCCGCCTGCCTTATCGAGCATTTGCCTGCGCCTCAGGCTCAGGCCGGAGTTTACGACGAGCTGGAGGAGCTGGAAAAGCTAATGGACGAGTACGTGCATTTTGCCACGGCGCAGCCGGAAAATCTGGGTAATTTGGAAAAGCTGGTGCTGGAAAAGGCGGCGCAGGCTAATTTGCAGGACGAGGTGCCGCACGATACGGATAAGCCATTCCAGGAATACGTTATGGCGCTGCATAATTATATTACCGATTTGAAAAATATGGAGGTGCATACGGGCCTGCATATTTTAGGCGAGCCTCCGCAAAAGGAGCAGTTGATAGAGTATTTATGGCTGCTGCTGCGGATGGATAATGGCGATGTACCCAGCTTGATGCAGGCTGTGGCCGCCTTGTATGGCTTTGATTATTATGAACTGCTGGAAAACAGCGGGCTGATTTATCAACCCTTGAACATTACCTATGGCAAGCTTATCGACCGCATCGGCAGTCAGTGCCGGGAATTTATCCGTGTGCTGGCAGACTGTGGCTTTGCCGGCGGCGCTTGGGAAAAGGTACGTGAGCTGCCGTGGATTGAGCATACATCTGCGGACTTGCGGCAAAAGCTGGAACAGGTGTGCAGTTATACCTGTCACAAGGTTTATCCTAATCTGCTGCTGACCAGTCAGGAGCTGGAAAATATGCTGCGGGGCTTTGAAGGGCAATATGTCGAGCCGGGACCCAGCGGCGCGCCATCCAGCGGCGGCGCGGACCTTTTGCCAACAGGGCGTAATTTTTACGGCGTCGACCCGCGCACGCTGCCTACGCCTGCGGCCTGGGAAATAGGCAAGACTCTGGGCGATCAGGTTGTGGAACGCTTTATTGCGGAAGAAGGCCGTTATCCGGAAAATATTGGCATCGTGCTGTGGTCGGGCTCGAATATGCGCAGCCATGGCCAGTGCGTGGCCGAATTTTTGTACCTGCTGGGTATCAGGCCTAAATATCAAAGCGGCAGCCTGCGGGTCAACGGTTTGGAGGTCATTCCGCTGACGGAATTAAAGCGCCCACGTATCGATGTTACGGCGCGTATCAGCGGCTTGTTCCGCGATTCCATGCCTTCGGTAATCAATCTGCTGGATAAGGCCGTGCTGCTGGCGGCGGAGCAGGACGAGGAGCCGGAGCTGAATTTTGTGCGCAAGCATATTCAGGCAGATAGTCAGGAGTTGCAGGACGCGGAAAGCATGAGCAGGGAGGACGCTTGGCGGCAGGCCGCCTACCGCATTTTCGGCGATCAGGAGGGTACTTACGGCGCAGGTGTCGCCGCATTGTTGGAAGCGAAAAATTGGCAAACAATCGACGATATTGCCGACGTTTATGTACGCTGGGGCGCTCACGCTTACGGCGGCAAAACTAGAGGCCAATTTTTGCCGCAGCAGTTCCGCAAGCGCATGGGCAGCCTGGATATTACCATTAAAAATGAGGATAATCATGAAACCAATATGCTCAGCAGCGACGATTACAACGCTTATCACGGCGGTATGATTGCCGCAGTACGCAGCATTAAGGGCAGCGCGCCGCGTTCCTATTGCGGCGACAGCACCGACCGTACCCGTGTGACTATGCACAGCGTACAGGAGGAGGCTAAGCGTATTTTCCGCAGCGAGTCCATAAATCCTAAATATATTGCCGGCATGATGCAGCATGGCTATAAGGGCGCGGCAGATATGGCCAATATGATAGCGCATAGCTTTCAGTGGGACGCTACCAGTGCCGTTATGGAGGACTGGATGTACGAAAAATATGCGGAAAAATATACCTTTGACCCTAAGGTACAGGAATGGCTGCGGCAGGTTAATCCCTGGGCGCTGCAGCGCATGGCGGAAATTTTGCTGGAGGCCGAACAGCGTGGGCTGTGGCAGGCTAAGCCGGAAACTAAGGAAGAACTGCAAAAGCTCTATCTGGACATGGAAGGCGAATTGGAGGATAGGGCTGATGAGCGATAAAATAAAAATGCTGGTGCTGAGCTTAACGGGCAGGTGCAACTTTGCCTGCCGGTATTGCTACGCGGCAGAGCATGATAAAAGTAAAATGACGCCGGACATCGCCTTGCGGGCTGTAAAAATGGCGGCGGCCAGCGGCGAAACCTTTATTATTCAGTTCAGCGGCGGCGAACCGCTGTTGAATTTTGAAACGCTGCAAATAGTAGTGGATTACGTGCAGGAGCATAAGCTGCCGACGCTCTTACAGCTGCAAACCAACGGCTCTAAGCTGACGGATGCTATCGCGCAATATTTGTTTAAAAATAAGGTGGCTATCGGTGTCAGTCTGGACGGCAGGCCGTCGGTCAACGATAAGCTGCGCCTGAAAAAGAACGGCTATGGTGCGACGGGCGACATTCTCAAAGGCATCGACGTGCTGCGCCGCAATAATATAGCCTGCGGCATTACCTGCGTGGTAACGGACGATAATGTGCGCAGCCTGAGCGGTATTGTGGAATTTGCTTACTTTTTGGGTAATGTGCGCCGCATAGGCTTTGATATTTTGCGCGCGCAGGGACGGGGCGGCGGCCTAAAGCCGCCTGCGCCGGAGGATATGCGGCAGGCTATGGAGCATGTTTACGCCCGCCGCGACGCTTTGACCAGATTAACCGGCGTGTATATTGAAATCGCTCAGCAGGAACGAGTAAAAACCTTATGCCGCGATTGCCAGTATGTTTTCGGGCATTGCTATGCGATGAACGGCGAGGCTGCTTTTGTGGACGCTAAGGGCGATATTTACGCCTGCTCGTCGCTGGTGGGACAACGGGATTTCTATTTGGGTAATGTGTACAGCGGCTTGGAAAGACCGTTGGTGGGAAAAACGCAGCGGCTGATTAGTGAGTCTATGGAATTTTGCCGTCAGTGCCCCGATTTTCGCCTGTGCGGCGGCGGGGGCTTCGCCCGCTGGGACGGCATGGAAAATAAAGAGGATTACGGCGCGGAGTGCGCTATGAAGCGAATTTCTATTAAGCAGGTTATTGGGTAGGGAGAAATGAAGATAGCTTTATGTAATTTAGATATGAGCTGCGGCCATAAAAGAATAATTTGCGGCTTTTGGCGAAGGCTATAATATTGTTAATACTATGAGAACCAAGAGTGTTAGAAAAGGATTTAATGGTAGTTGTTATGAAAATAAAATTCAATAATAGCAAATGGAATTTTTTAGTATTGATTTTTGCCTGGCTAATATTAATAGTTCTATTTACAGGATGCAAAATGGGAGGACAACAAAATAATGAAGAATCCCAATCAGGGTATACCGTAGTTGATGATTTTGGTACTAAAGTGTATTTTAAAGCTCCTCCACAAAAAATAATCACATTAGCTATGGGTACTGATAGTATTGTTTTGGGATTAGGAGAGCAAAAAAGGCTATTAGCCATTAGCTCTTTAGCTGATGATCCTTCCAGCTCAAATGTAGTTAAGCAAGCACAGCAAATTAAACGTAAGATTTGGAATCCTTCGCAAGAGGAAGTATTAAGTTTAAATCCGGAATTAGTTTTAACATATGCTTGGACTGATCCTGAACTAATTAAAAATATACGTAGTCTTGGAATAAATGTATTCGTAATTAAAAACCCGCAAACAATCAGCGATATTAAAGACAATGTTCATCAAATAGCGGCGGCCTTGCATATTTTTTCAAGCGGTGATAAGCTTACGCAAATGATGGATGATAAATTATTGGAGATTAAAAAGAAACTGGCTCAGAAAAATATTAGACAGCCTAAGAAAGTAGTTTTGGTATCCTTAATGAATACTTATGGCGGCAAAGGCTGCATCTTTGACGATATGTGCCGGGAAGCAGGGGTAATTAATGGCGTAGCGGCAGCAGGCATTGAAAATGGTCAGCCGGTAACTAAGGAAATGCTGGTCAAAATAAACCCTGATTTGTTTATTATGCCTGTTTATAATGATCATAATACTTTTGATATAAATAAATATAATAAAGAATTTTTGGAGGATCCTGCTTTACAAACCTTAACAGCTATAAAAAATAAGCAACTATTTTATCCGAAAGAGGGATTTATATATAATTGTTCTCAGGATGTAGTTTTTGGCGTGCAGGAAATTGCTCATGCTGCTTACGGTGAGACATTCTCATTATCGGGAGATAGCCATTTGCATGTAGAAAAATGAAAATAAATTTTGGATAAAAGCTTTACTCTACTATAGGTATATAGGTTATATTATAATTGTCCATAAAATAGTAGAGGAGGAAGTTTAACTATGGCACACCCACAATATGTATTACCTAATATGCCTCATGCCGAATACAGATACAAAATGGCTATGAAGCATGTGGCAGCAGCTAAGTTGGCAGGAAAATCTTCGGAGGAGCTGCATTCTATTTTTAAAAGCATTATGAATTATGATATTGATAATCTTCCTGATGATACAGCACATAGAAAATATAAAAATGCTGTTGAGCAGGCTAAGAGTGCTTTAGAAGCAGGTAAAAGTTCCGAAGAAGCGCATAGAATTTTTCAATTAGCGCTGGCTTCTGCCAAATAGTATAACCAAGAAAAAAGAAAGGCTTAGGTATGGCTTACTGCCATCTTAAGCCTTTCTTTTAGTGTGCCCGGCATGGGCGATAACTAGGTGGTGAAAGTCCACTACGCGCTCGG
>ERZ779895.2159-NODE-2159-length-18476-cov-4.704196_pt1 | contig 18476 bp, 16 predicted proteins | sample MGYA00511093_ERZ779895 | MGnify/ENA primary metagenome ERZ779895 (study PRJEB29588, sample SAMEA2142970) | human gut metagenome | biome: human gut; feature: human-associated habitat; material: faeces | place: Denmark | collected 2008/2010 ... | reverse complement strand
GACCGGATATGGATATGGTGGAAGACCTTGTGAGCAAAGATGAGGCAATCAAAGGTATCTGGTGTGTGCCAAAATATTCCAATCCACAGGGAATCACTTATTCGGATGAGACGGTCCGCCGTTTTGCAAGATTAAAACCGGCAGCAAAAGATTTCCGTATTTACTGGGATAACGCATACTGCGTACATCATTTATATGATATTAACCAGGATCATCTGATCGAGATCTTAAAAGAATGCAAGAGAGCAGGAAACCCGGATATGGTTTACAAATTCTGTTCTACAAGCAAGATCACATTCCCAGGTTCCGGTGTGGCAGCGATCGCAACTTCTGCCAACAACTTAGAGGATATCAAGAAACAGTTGAAGATCCAGACCATTGGTCATGATAAGGTAAACCAGCTGCGCCATGTCCGTTTCTTCAAAGATATCCACGGAATCACAGAGCATATGCGCAAACACGCAGATTCTCTCCGTCCAAAATTTGAAATGATCCTGGATACATTTGAAAGAGAGTTAAAAGGACTCGGAGCCGGAAGCTGGTACAGCCCGAAGGGTGGATACTTCATCACATATGAGACACTGGATGGATGTGCAAAAAATGTTGTGGCAAAAGCAAAAAAAGCAGGGGTTGTGATGACTCCGGCGGGTGCGCCTTTCCCATATGGAAAAGATCCGCATGATTCTGTCATCCGTATCTCACCATCCTATCCAAGCCTGGAAGATCTTACGACTGCGATCGACATCTTTGTTGTCTGTGTCAAGCTCGCAAGCATTGAGAAGCTTTTAGGAGAATAATAGTAAGTTTTTAACCGCTGAAAAGCAAAAGAAAAAGACCTGTGTGTACAATGTCATGATGTTCGCATGACATAGGTACACGCAGGTCTTTTTTATGGATTATGCCTCAGTGGAAGCATCCTCTGTTCCGTTTTTCCATTTGTTGAATTTCTCGACAACTGCGTCGTAGGTTCTCTGGGAAATATCCGGAAGTTTATCTCCCCATGCTTTGGTTGCCTGTTCGAAACCTTTCTTGAAAGCTTCTAACATAGCGTCTGCCTTGTCAGGATCATCACCGGATAAAGCTTTTGCAAAATCAAGAATACGGTCGGAAGTCTGCTCTACACCCCAGTAACCGTCGTCTGCGATATCTGCCTGTGCCTGTGCTTTCACATCGGCTGATACGGTAAAATCACCTTTTGCAAGGAATTTCCACATATCATCTGCGGTGCCGATCGCAACACCCTGCTTGGTCATCATCTGCTCAACGATGCTGCGGAGCTGTGCAGTGCGCTGCTCTGCGTCAGCTTTTAACTTTGCAACGATCGCTGCGTTGTCGGTCTTGTTTGTTGTTTTATTGGAAGCCTTGTCTGTCCTGGAGTCAGAACTCTTCTCATAAATGACACCGGAAGCTGTCTTGGAAGAAGCTGCCTTTTTCGTTGTCTCGGCTGTCTTTTCTGCTGATTTTGTTGTTGTCTGTGTAGATGCTGCTGCGGCAGCAGTCACAGTGTTAATGGAATTGATTGCCATATGATCCTCCTTGTCTGGCGAAGCTGGATGCATTTGTTTTTACAGAAAACAAAATGTTCAGCCACCTGAATGAATAGTTATTAACCTTCCATGGTTCTGTTAATTATATCGGACTGGCAAAGAAAAAAGTTTAGTGCCGATTGACCTTTTGGACATAAAATGATAAGATACTAATTGTATACAAAAAACACAAAAAAAACAAGTTTTATTTTAAGTACAATCAATGCGTGTTAGCGACGATTTTGGTAAGGAGAAACTAACCGATGAAGGATATTTCAGTAAAGGCGCTGGCTAAGATCAATCTTGGGCTGGATGTGGTACGAAAAAGAGAGGATGGTTATCATGAGGTCCGCATGGTGATGCAGACCATTCATTTGTTTGACAGGCTGGAGATCTCGAAGAATACTTCCGGTGAGATCACGATGGAAACGAATCTTTCTTTTTTGCCGACGAATGAGAACAATCTTGTCTATAAAGCGGCAAAGCTTTTGCAGGATGAGTTTGCGATAAAAGATGGCGTGCATGTATGGCTGCACAAGTACATTCCGGTAGCTGCCGGGATGGCAGGGGGAAGCACGGACGCAGCGGCAGTGTTATATGGTATGAACCAGATTTTTGATCTGGGACTGACAAGGGAAGAACTGATGGAGCGCGGTGTGAAGATCGGTGCAGACGTTCCGTACTGCATTATGCGTGGAACGGCTTTGGCAGAGGGCATAGGAGAGAAGCTTTCGAAGCTTCCGCCGATGGTGAAATGTCCTGTTTTGATCGCAAAACCGCAGATCAGTGTTTCTACTAAGTTCGTCTATGACAATCTGAAGTTAGGCTCTGATATGGTACACCCGGATATTGACCGGCTTGTGGCAGATATCAGAGAGAAAGATTTATATAAAATTGCAGCAGATATGGGAAATGTCTTAGAGACAGTGACAATCCCGGCTTATCCTGTGATCGCAGACATCAAAGATCACATGATGGAGCATGGCGCTGTGAATGCCATGATGAGTGGCAGTGGTCCGACGGTTTTCGGTCTTTTTGACAAGGAAGCGACGGCAGTAGAGGCATACGAGGCGATGAAAGCCTCCGGTCTTGCAAAACAGGTATATTTAACGAGTATTTATAATAACGCGCGTAAGTAGAAAGGCATGGTATCAAAGATGACAGAAGATTTAACATTGAATATGGATGCGTATCTTCCGCTGAGAGATGTTGTGTTTAACACGTTAAGAGAGGCTATTTTAAAAGGGGAATTAAAACCGGGCGAGCGGCTGATGGAGCTGCAGCTTGCGGCAAAACTTGGTGTCAGCCGTACACCGATCCGTGAGGCGATCCGTATGCTTGAGCAGGAGGGGCTTGCCGTTACGATTCCAAGAAAAGGCGCGGAAGTTGCCAAAATGACGGAGAAAGATATGGAGGATGTCCTTCAGATCCGTGAAGCGTTAGACGAGCTTGCGGCAAAAATTGCATGTGAGCAGATTTCTGAGGAACAGTTAGAAGAGCTGGTTGCGACCATGCATGAGTTTGAGGAATCCACCAAGACAGATAATGTGAAAAAAATCGCAGAGGCGGATGTAAAGTTTCACGATATTATTTACCAGTCAACCGGTAACCCGAAGCTTGTGAATATGTTAAATAACCTCCGGGAGCAGATGTACCGCTATCGTGTGGAATATCTGAAAGATGAGAATAACTATCCGACATTGATGAAAGAACATAAAGATATTGTGGAAGGGTTAGTCCGTAAGAACAAAACGCAGGTGACAGAGACGATGCACCAGCATGTGAAGAATCAGGCAGTCGCAGTTAAGGCTATGATCCAGGAGCAGGAATAAGAAGTAACTGCCCGGAGGACAGGAAAACTGCATAAAAAATGGAAAACCGTACAGACTAGAAAGAGGATAAGCATTTTGCTTATCCTCTTTCGTATTAGGGGGAATTAATAGAAAGGAAACAAGCTGGAAATGTCGGAAAATCAGAAATGTCCGGTATCGACGGATTTAACGCAAAATATAGAGGAAATGGAATTTTATTTTCATGACTGTGCGGACATTAAAAAGAAGCAGATGAAGCTTGGCAGGAATCAGGATACCGCCTGTTATCTGACCTTTATTGAAGTGTCCGTGGACATGGGAACGTCCGCACTCGGAGAGACTTTAAAATACTTAAATGGACTGACAAGGGATGAGATCCTTTGTACACTGCAGGAAAATGCGCTTGGAATTTCGGATGCAACATATTTTCCGACCATTGAGGAGGCTGTGAGCGGTCTGCTCACCGGGGAGGCGATTCTTTTTGTGGACGGTTTTGACCGGGCAGTGAAAATACCGGATGATGGTTATCCGAATATGGGGATCACAGAGGTGGATTCGGAAAAAGTAATCCGTGGCTCCAACGAAGGTTTCTGCGATTCTGTGAAGCAGAATGCGGCGCTGATCCGGAAAAGGATCCGCTCGCCCCGTGTGAAAGTGAGGGGACTGAAGGCCGGGATTAGATCGAACACGAACGTCTACCTTGTGTATGTGGAAGACCTTGCAAACCCGGGACTTGTAAAAGAAATTGAAAAGAGGCTGCAGGATTTCAAAATCGATGGGATATTAGACAGCGGAATGTTAGAACAGCTGGCAGAGAAAAAATGGTATTCGCCATTTCCACAGTTTCAGACAACGCAGCGTCCTGACCGGGCGGCCATGGCGGTATTAGAGGGCAGAGTGATCGTGATGTGCGATAATTCGCCGATCGGACTGATACTGCCGACGGACTACAATTCATTTATCCGCACCAGTGACGATTATTACAGCCGTTTTGAGATTGCGACTTTCGGGCGGATCCTGCGGTATCTGGCATCCTTTTTTGCAATGACGCTGCCGGGATTTTATCTTGCAGTGACTAATTTTCATACACAGATACTCCCAACCACACTACTTTTGTCGTTTGCCGAGGCGAGGCAGGGTGTCCCATTTCCGGCAGTCGTGGAAGTGCTTATCATGGAATTGTCGTTTGAACTTTTGCGGGAGGCGGGCGTGCGGCTTCCCGGTGCGATGGGAAATACCATCGGGATCGTGGGTGGCCTGATCATCGGACAGGCGGCAGTCGAGGCAAATCTGGTCAGCCCGATCGTGGTGATCGTCATCTCTTTTACTGCGCTATGTTCTTTTGCAATACCGAACGAAGAATTTGCCACAGCCTTCCGTATCCTGAAATTCTTTTTTATTGCGGTCTGTGCGTGGCTTGGCTACTTTGGCATGCTCCTCGGACTGCTTGCGGTACTCACACATCTGTCGCATCTGACAAGCTTTGGTATTCCGTATCTCATGCCATTCGTGGGTGCAGATCTGAATGACTATGAGGACGAGCGGGATTTTATCTGGCGGCAGCCTTTACGGAAATTGCGCAGGCGCCCGGTTTATGCGAACCCGAAGGAGCGTACAAAGCTGACTTTTTCAGGGAAAAAATAGGGGGGAAGAATGTTCTCAGAAAACAATCAAATTTCAGGCAGACAGGTGTTCCGCCTTCTGACGTATGACTTTCTTGGAATGGGGACGCTGCTGCTGCCGACAATGCTTGCAGATACGGCAGGGCGCGACGGGATTTTTTGCATTCTGGCGGGGATTTTGTCCACATTTTTGTACTTGAAATTATTGAGATATCTGTTGAAAGGCATGAAAACAAGTTATCCCGACTTTTTGAAGCAGAAGTGTGGAAAAGTATGCGGTTATGTGCTCTGGGGCGGATATTTTCTGTACTTCATCCTCATGGCTTCGTACACGGCGTATCTGTTTTCCACGCTGATGTTAAATGGTCTTGTGGAAAACGTCAGCTTTTATCTGGTGCTGTTGTTGATATTACTGCTCGCATTTTATGGAATGGCAGGTGGGATCGAGGGCAGGGCAAGAGTGTACGAGATACTGTTCTGGTTTCTGATGATACCGCTGTTTCTGATGTTATTTGCGGCATGCAGGGAGGTAAAGCCTGTCTACTGGAGCCCGATTTTTGTGGCGGATGGAAAAGAAATGTTAAACGGAAGTTATTATGTATTTTTCTGCTATTCCATGGTGTCAATCGTACTTTTTTTGAAAGAATATGTTGCGGATCGCAGGAAATGCGTTGGCGCAGCAGAAAAAGCGGTCTGGTTTTCCGGCGGAGTATTTGCTGTGTTGTATCTGATCCTGATCGGGCTGTTTGGTGCGGAGGCACTGGCTCAGATGAAATTTCCGGCGGTCACGATGATGAGCAGGGTGCAGATTACCGGGGGATTTCTGAAAAGGACGGATGCTTTTATGTTCAGCATCTGGTTCTTTACGCTGTATGCGATGCTAAACAGCATGGTTTTTTACAGTGGAAATCTGGCTGAAAAAGTGATCCGTGACTGCGGCGGTTATCTGGAAGGGAAAAAAAGAATGCTGCCGTATATCATTCTGCTTCTTCTGGTGTATGGCGTGGCGGTTCTGTTCTACAGAAACCAGCAGATTTTAGACAGTGTAACATTCCTGCTGTGGAAAATCGGAACACCTTTTGTCGTCTGCGTGCCGGTACTGTTGTGTCTGACCGGAGAGAGAAAAAATCATAAGAAAAATGTGCGTGTGCTGGTGCTGGTATGTTTTTTGTTTGGGTGTCTTTTCTTACAGGGGTGCAATGTCGCTGAACTTGAGGATAAGGCATTCCCGGTTCTTTTGAATATCAGAGATCAGGACGATTTCCAAAATGTATGGCTGAATCATGAGTATGCAGGAAACAAAGAGGTGGATTACAACCATTTGAAAGTGGTGCTCATTGAGCGGTCTTTTCTCGAAAAAGAGGCGGAAGTGGAAGATATGCTATCCATGCTGGAGCAGGAAAAAGAGGTTCCGTGGAACGCTTATGTGATGACAACGGAAAGCTGTGACCGTCTGGCACAGACCGAAGGGAAACTTGACACGCTGCTTGGAAATTATCTGGAAGAACTGCTGGAAAATACATCGGGCATTGATCAGAAAGCGTACCCGACGCTTGGCATGCTCTATGAGGAGCGGGCGAATCACTTGGAGACACTTTATATTCCTTTTGTGGATATAGAGGGGGAGCAGTCCGGGGCAGTGCAGGATGATACAGGAAAACCGCAGATTACAGCCTACGAAGTCTGGAAACGTGGAAGGGCGGCGGGGCTTGTCGATACGGATACTGCGCGTGCAGCATTTTTCACTCAGAACTTTGCGGATGATTACACCTTACAACTTGCACCGGAACTTTATGTGAAAGTGGATGCGGCAAACTGTCGGCTGAAAATAGCCGAAAAAATCGGTGTCGGAGGTCTGACAGAGCAGATTGTCGCAGTGACTGTGACGGGAGAAGGCGAAATCTTAAGCGGCACAGTTTCTGCAAGTGAAAAAGAGCAGCTTCTCAACACCCGGATGGAGGACTATCTGAATGCGATCGCCTCACATGCACTTGAGAATGAAATCGATATCACAAACAGCTACCGGAATCTCGGCGCTGATAACCGCACATGGTATTTTAAGTATCAAAACACTCCTGTCGCTTATGAGAAAGACATCAAGACCCAATATCTGGTAAAAATTAACTGGAAAACGGAATAAATGCAAAGCTTTCGGGAATCATTGAGGATAGAAGGTCGATGAGCGAAACTCGAATTTAGGTTATGAAGATTGCGAAAAATGAACAACAATATTCAAGACACGCTCCCGCTATGTGTCACTCGCAGCGGTACTATATTTCTGTTTATTTTTCGCAATATAACATATTTTATGAGCGAGTTTCGCACTTATCTATTTTAGCATAGACAATTGCGAAACTCATGAAAATCTAAATTGAACAATTGAAAGAAGAGTAGGATGGGTTTCGCAAACGCCTAATATTTTGGCAAGTGAAAAGGAGATTTGAATTATGGCAAAAAAATGGATCGGATACATAGGAGTTGGAAGTCTGATGTGCGCTGCATTGGGATGCGGTATTTTGTATACAAGACAGGCGAGGCTGCAGCAGACGATTTCGGACAAAGTACTGCGGTTTCATGTGCTGGCGAACAGCGACAGCGAGGCAGACCAGAACCTAAAACTTGCGGTGCGTGATGCGGTGGGAAGTTTTATGCAGGAAAAACTGACAGATGTGGAAAATCTGGAAGAATGTGAGCTGGTTGTGCGCCAGAGCCTCGGTGAAATTGAGGAAGCCGCAGCAGAGACAATCGCAGAGAACGGTTATGACTATGATGTGACAGCGGAGCTGGAACACACTTCGTTTCCGGTAAAAAATTATGGAAGCTACACCTTTCCGGCGGGAGATTACGAGGCACTCCGCATTGTGATCGGGGAAGGAAACGGACATAACTGGTGGTGTGTGATGTATCCTAACATGTGTTTTTCAGACAGCATGTATGAAGTGGTCGATGAGGAAGCAGGCGAAAAGCTGCGTGAAGTACTGACCACGGAGGAGTATGAGAAGGTGCTGGCAGAAGGAGACTATCAGGTCAGAATGAAATATTTTTCGTGGCTGAATCCGTATCTGGAGAAGCTGGCTGAAAACTAAAATAAAGCAGCATACTTATAAGAAAACAGTGTTTCAAAAAGCTTACGCTTGCTAAATTATAAGAAACACGCTAATATATGGCATGAAAAGACAATGACGAGAAACAGAAAAGAGGTTTACATAAATGACAAAAGATGTACTTGTGAAAATCAGTGGTTTACAGTTTGCAGAAGATCAGGATAATGGTCCGGTGGAGATTATCACAACCGGAAACTACTATAAGAAAAATGGAAAGCACTATATTCTGTATGATGAAGTGCAGGAAGGCTTTGACGGCGTGACGAAAAGCGTTATCAAAGTGAATGATGATTTTCTGGATGTCACCAAAAAGGGTGTGACCAATGTGCATATGATGTTTGAGAAAAACAAGAAAAATATGTCATACTACAACACACCGTTTGGAAATCTGCTGGTCGGAATCAACGCCACAGACGTGAAAGTGAATGAGACAGAAGACAACATTGACATCAAGGTCGATTATAAGCTGGAAGTCAATTATGAACATCTGGCAGAGTGCAGCATTTCCATGAATATCATGTCGAAGGATACGAAGGATTTTAGGATATAAGGAGTGCAAATGAGAAGAATGCATTTATGCATTCGGCGAACGATGAATGTCAATCATGTGCCGTTTTTGCACATGATATGATAATTGTGAAGTTGAGGTAGTATATTATGAAAAATTGTAAAATGGCATTCACAATCGGTTTGGTGTTTGCAGTAATGATGTTGGTTGCAGCCTGCACAGACAGCAACAAATCAGACAATCATATATTTGATCATGAAAGTTTGGATGTTGATGAATATGTGTATCCGTCTGATTTTGATCGTGGAGATGATTTAAAGGGCACAAATTCAGAATCTGATGCAGGATTTGAAGAATTATCAGCAATGATCGGAACGTATCATTATACTTCCGATTATGGAACAGGTCGATTAATGATTGAAGCGACAGAGGATGGCATTGATATTTCTGATTATGAATCGGAGGATATCTATAGATTTCTGGCAAATGAAACAAATGTAAAAAATGAAGAGGAAAACAAAGTATATCTGGAATACCCGGCACAGGTGTATGAAGATGATACGGTTATTTTTGAGTATTACATTTTAGAAAAAGCTAGTGATGGAATTGATGTGTATTATAGTCCATCTTCTTTTGACGAAGCTGAATTATTGTACCATGCTGTCAGGGAAAACTAAAAGAGGATTGCGAGATATCATATGATAGGTTATATTTTATTCAAATCAATTTTAACAAAATCAATTTGAATAAAAATAAACTAAATTTGCAGAAAGGTGATTTCTATGTTTATTGGCAGAGAAAGAGAGTTAGCATCCTTAAAAGAATTCTATGAAAAAGACAGAATTGGCATGATCGTTATCTATGGGCGTAGACGTATCGGAAAGTCTACGCTTATTACGGAATTTGTGAAAGATAAAAAAACGATATTTTACACAGCAACAAAAGTTGGAAAACATAGGAACTTAGAATTGTTTTCAAGACAGGTACTGGATGTGCTGATGCCAGGAGTGGAAAACATCAGTTTTAATACGACAGAGGCGGTTTTTGATTTTATCGACAAAAATATTGGTGACGAGAAGCTGGTACTTGTCATAGATGAACTGCCGTATTGGGCAGAAAAAGATGATGCCCTTTTATCCATATTACAGAAATATATCGATACAGTCTGGAATAATAAAAAACTAAAGATCATTTTATGCGGTTCTTCACTCAGTTTCATGGAGCAGAAAGTGCTGAGTGAAAAAAGTCCATTGTTTGGAAGACGTGATTCGCAGATGAAACTGGAAGCGTTTAATTATCTGGATTCAGCAAAATTTGTTTCGGACTATTCGAATGAGGATAAAGCAATTTGTTATGGAATTACCGGAGGCGTTGCAAAGTATTTGTCAATGATCGATCCGGCAAAGAGCATGGATGAAAATATTATAAGACTTTTTTTCCGGACAGATGGCTACTTATATGACGAGACAAGAAATTTACTGACACAGGAATTTGCAGATGTATCGGTTGTAAATAATATTGTCGAGCAGATTGCATCAGGCGGGAATACGCTTAATACGATCGCAGGAAAAATTGGGGAAAAAGAACAGACGGTATTATATTCATTGGACAAATTGATCAGTGTTGGCCTGATCGAAAAAAAGAAGTGCATTACAGATGAGAAGAATAAAAAGAAAACGCAGTATGTTCTAAAAGATTATATGTTTAAATTCTGGTATGAGTTCATTCCCAAGGCTATCAGTGTGATCGAGATGGGACAGGGAGAGATTTATTATAAAAAGGCAGTAAAACCGGTTTTACATTCTTTTATGGGTTCTGTGTTTGAAGAAATGTGCAGGTACTATACTTTGATGAAAGGCATCATGGGCGAATATGGCTGTTTTATTACATCAGTAGGCACCTGGTGGGGAGTGGAGAATGTAAGAGATAAGAATGGTGAGATAAGATCACAGTCTGCCGATATAGATGTTGTTGCCTTATCTGAGACAGACAAAAAGGCGGTTGTTGGAGAGTGCAAGTTCAAGAATGAAAAGATTGACAAGGGGATTTATGAAACTCTGATCAGAAGAGGAAAACTGATCAATGCAAAATATGAGGTTACGAAGTATATTTTCTTTTCGTTGTCTGGATATACGGACTGGTTTGCGGAATTGGCGGATGAGGATGTTTTGCTGCTTACATTGGATTCGCTTTATGAATGAGACACTATAATGATTGCTAGGAAATGCTAACATTTCACACTATCTCAAAGGAGCGCAATCATTATGAGTAAACGTGTTTGTAAAGAGGATCAGATTCAACTGATCATGGAATATCAGTTCGTAGAACATATAGATGATATATGGGATTGTATAGAAGTGAAGTGTGTTTCCGATACAATGGTATCGTGGGCTATACAGAGTTCAGACTTTGTTGAGGTATTGCACTCAGAACCTTTACGTCACAAGATTAAGGAAAAGTGTAAGAACTTAGATGAAAGATATAAGTAAGTTCGCATCTTTTTTTTCAAGAAGAAAAAGTTGTTTAGATGTAATATCAAAACATTAAAGAAAAAAAGCAAAGGAGCAGATGAAAAATGGTTGGTGCCAGAATATAACCCTTTTGGCAGGGGAGGAAGTGGAAGCAGTCATAGCAAGCATACGCAGTTATCTGGAGACAGTCAGGAAGAATGAGATGATCACACGGCAGTTTTTGCTGTCATTAAGGACGGATGTTACACAGATGGTGTATGTATGGCTGTCAGAGATGGGGATTTATGCCAATGCACTTTTTTCAGATAAAGAGAGTGAGAATTACATGCTCGGTGCTGTAAATGGATTTAACGAAATGATGGAGTATGTAGAAAATCTGATGCGGAAAGCGGTTGGATATAAATTATATATCACAAAAGAAGACTCTGTCGCAGATCAGATATGTACATATATTGACAGTCATTTCAGGGAAGAGATACACAGAGATGAACTGGCAGAATTAGTCTATTTGAATACAGACTATATGTCTCGGATGTTCAAAAAAGAAAAGGGAGTATCTATAAGCAATTATATATTGCAGAAAAGGGTAGATGAAGCAAAAAAACTTTTGTGTGGCAGCAGTCTTCCAATCAATACGGTTTCATTACATATTGGATATAGTAATTTTTCCTATTTTACAAAAATGTTTAAGGAGAATACAGGATTGACACCACTGGAATATAGAAGGAAATTTGGAGAGGGAACACACGTATGACAGAACAGAAATTAACAGAACTTTTGAGAGACATGTCTCTGGAAGAAAAAGTAAATCAGATGAGTCAGGTGACAGGAGGATTTTTTAATGGTGAAATCGTTGTCACAGGTCCTATGGCGGATAAGGGATTTACAGAAGACAATGTAAATCTTGCAGGATCAGTCATCGGATCCATGGGCGCTGAAACCCTGAAAAGTATACAAAAAAACTATATGGAAAAGCATCCGCACCATATTCCATTACTGTTTATGCTAGATGTCATAAATGGTTATAAGACGGTGTTTCCAATTCCGCTTGCGCAGGGAGCTTCCTTTGAACCAGAATTGTCAGAACAGTGTGCATCTGTGGCAGCAAAGGAGGCTTCGGTCAGCGGTCTTCATGTGACATTTGCACCTATGACAGATCTGGTAAGAGATGCAAGGTGGGGACGTGTCATGGAATCAACGGGAGAAGATCCTTACCTGAACAGTTTATTCTGTGCAGCAATGGTGCGTGGATTTCAGGGAAACAGCCTGAAAGATAACTATGCAATTGCAGCATGTGTCAAACATTTTGCAGGATATGGTGCACCGACAGCAGGGAGAGATTATAATACGGTAGAACTTTCAGAACATACATTCAGAGAGTTCTATCTGCCATCGTATCAGGCGGGAATAGATGCAGGTGCAGCTCTTGTTATGACATCTTTTAATACAGTTAACGGAATCCCGGCAACCGGAAATAAAAAGTTGATGCGGGACATTTTAAGAGAGCAGATGAAGTTCGATGGTGTACTTATATCAGACTGGGCAGCCATCGAGGAGACCATTTATCACGGATATTGTGCAGACAGAGAAGAAGCAGCAGTGCGTGCAGTGGAAGCAGGCGTAGATATTGACATGATGACAGGAATTTACAGTGAAAATCTGTGTCAGATGGTCAGGGATGGAAAAATAAGAGAAGAGCTTATAGATGAGGCATGTCTTCGTATTCTGCGGCTTAAAAATAAGCTGGGACTCTTTGAGAATCCATATAAAGATGCAGATCAGAAAAAAGAAAAGGAATATATTTTATGTGAGGAGCACCGGAATCTGGCGAGGGAAGCTGCAAAGAAATCTTTTGTTTTGTTGAAAAATGAGGAACATATTCTGCCTTTAGATCAACAGAAAAAGATCGCCTTTATTGGTCCGTATGTAGATAACAGAAACCTGTTTGGTGCCTGGTCATTTATCGCAGATGCAAAAGATGTTATGACGCTGCATGAGGCAGTACAGGAACAGTACGTTTCAGAAAACAGTACATTTTGCCAGGGATCACCAATGTTAGGGGCGGATGTATGTCTGGAAGGATTTGGAGAACAGCAGCAGCAATCTTATACGCAGGAGCAGGAGGATCATATGCTGCGTGAGGCAGTACAGGCAGCAAAAGAGGCAGATATTGTTGTACTTGCAATAGGAGAAGACCGTTTACAGTCGGGTGAAGCAACCAGTAACGCAAATATCAGAATCCCTGAGGTACAGGAAGCATTGCTTGATAGAATTGCGGAAGTCAATCAAAATATTGTAGTGGTTTTATTTTCAGGACGCCCGTTAGACATACGTGAAATAAACAAAAAGGCAAAAGCCATCCTTCAGGTGTGGCTGCCTGGAACAGAAGGAGCGAGGGCAATTGCGGACACTTTATTTGGAAAATATAATCCAAGCGGAAAACTGCCGATGAGTTTTCCATACTGTGTAGGACAGGTACCGGTACATTATAATGAATATTCAACAGGACGCCCACATGTAGAAGGCAAAGATAAAGACAGATTCCGCTCGAAATATCTGGATATTCCAAATGAGCCATTGTATCCATTTGGATACGGTCTGAGTTACACAACATTTGAGGTATCAGATATTCATTTGGATCGGACATGGATGGATACATCGGGACAGATCGAAGCGGAGGTAACTGTAAAAAATACAGGAAACTGCACGGGAACAGAAACCCTGCAGCTTTATATCCATGATATTGCGGCTTCTGTAGTACGTCCGGTCAGAGAATTGAAAGATTTTAAGAAGGTTACGCTTCGTCCGGGAGAGGAAAAGAAGGTAGTCTTTACCATAACAGAACAGCAGCTTCTTTTTTTGACGGAGAATGGAATCTATGAGAGCGAAGCAGGAGAATTCGAAATATTTATCGGAAAAGATAGTTCGACAGATAATAAAGCTTCATTTGTATTGAAGAAATAAGGAAGAAGTGAAAAAAGGCTTCCAACCCCTCCGGGCTGGAAGCCTTTCCCATTCATTCTTATTTTGTCTTAGATTTCTTAGCGGCCTTTTCTTCATTCATGGATTTTTTCTCTTTCTGAAGTTCTTTGTTGGCGCTCTCAGCTTTTCTCTTTAACTTGGTTCTCCAGCTTACTTTGCCTTCAGGTTTCTCTAATGGACCGCGGACACCGGTAACTTTCGTGATATAAATACCACTTACTGTAGCTTTGACTTCTTTTTTCACAGGGATCATATCAAAACATGCATCATCAGCGATCAGAGTCATAACCTTTGGTCCGACCTTAGCCTTTACGATCGGAAGTTTGGAACGGCGCATAAGCTTTGGTGTCTGGTCAATGACTGCCTGTGGCAGACCGGACTGGTTCAGACGCATTCTCTTCTTATCAATAATCAACATGGTAACAGTCTGTGCAGTTGCAGCAAGCTGTGCATCCTGCTCGTCTTTTCTCTTCTGAGCTTTCTTTCCGAGGAAAATTAAAGCAATTGTTGCAGCAATAAGCACTGCTAAAATAACTAATAATACAATTGTTACTGGACTCACAACGAAAATCCTCCCTAATTTCAAATTCGTGTTTTATTGTAGCATTGATTTTTGGAAAAAGCAATGTGATTTTGGGGAAATACCTTTTATTTTAGGGAAAATTGTGATATGTTATAAAAGTTAGACGGCAGACTCCGTCTTTTGGATTTCCGGCAGAAAAGCCGGAAAAGGAAATGAGGAAAAGAAAGGTAAGATTAAATGAAAAAGAGAGTGTTAGCACTTTTATTGTGTGTATCCACAGCGATCAGCATGACAGGATGCGGCAGCAAAGGTGAATCAGTTGAGGCAACGGAAGCAGTAGAGAACACCGAAAGCACAGAAGAGGTGCCGGCAGTTCCGCTTGCACAATATGATCTGAAGGGATCGGATTATGTGACATTGTGTGACTACAGTGCAATCCCGGTTACGATTTCAGGAGATTATGACGTCACAGATCAGGATGTGCTTGATTATGTGGAAAAGATTTTTACACAGGGCGGACCTTTTTATACGGCTGATCCGGACAAGACAACAGTGGAAGAGGGCGACATTGTAAACGTAGACTATGTCGGAAAATTAGACGGTGAGGCGTTCAGCGGCGGAACAGCAGAGGATCAGAATATTGATGTGTCCAACAATTCTTCCGCAAGCGGTTCCGGTTACATTGATGGATTTACAGACGGACTGATCGGTGCATCAGTAGGCGATGTGATCGATTCCAATGTGACGTTCCCGGATGAGTACCCGAATAACCCGGATCTTGCCGGAAAAGAAGTTGTATTTACATTTACGGTCAATTCTATCCAGAAGGAAGTGACCATGGATACGATGGATGATGAATTCGCATTGGAACAGTTTGGCGTGGATTCCGTAGATGGAGTGTACGAGCAGGTACGCCAGTATCTGGAGTCAAGCGCAGAGAGCACTCATAAAAATGATATTTACTCCGCTTTGGAGGATTATCTGTTAGAAAATTGTACCGTTGATATGCCGGCAGATTACAGATCTGATGTGATCGAAGCAATCCGTGCCAATTTCATTGACCGCTATTGCTCCGGGGATGAGAGCCAGATGGAAACGGTACTCAGCTCTTACGGCTATACAGAAGAGAGCATTGAGCAGGAATGGTCTGACAGTGTGGAGAGCAGTATCAGGTTAGAACTGATCGTAAAAGCCATTGCAGAAAAAGAAGATATCCAGATTGACGATACGGAGTTTGAAGATTATGTGAGCACGATCGTAAGCAGCGGCGGTTACGGTGATGCTGACACGTTATATAGTAACTATGGTTATGGCGATTCTGTTTACGGAAAGAATCAGATCTGTGTGATTTATCTTGCAGGATTAGTTTTAGATAAGTTGGCAGAGACAGCAGAGGTTACGGAGAACGCAGTAGAAGAAACGACAGAATCTGTGGAAAGTACAGAATCCGCAGACAGCACAGAAGAATAAGAAAACGATACCGAAATAGAGGTATGAGATCATAAAAGAGTCGACAGACGTTGATGAGAGAAAGGGAGAGTAGAAAAATGGAATTAGTAAATGTAAGAGATTTATTCCGCAGACAGGATGAGTATGTGGATCAGACCATCGCGATCGGTGGCTGGGTGAGAAACATCCGTAACTCCAAAAACTTTGGATTTATCGTGGTAAACGACGGAACTTTTTTTGAGCCGGTCCAGGTTGTTTATTCCGATGTTCTGGAAAATTTTGAAGAGGTAGAAAAATTAAATGTCGGAGCAGCGATTATCGTTACCGGTAAATTAGTTGCAACTCCGGGTACAAAACAGCCATTTGAGATTCAGGCTGAAAAAGTGGAAGTAGAAGGTCCTTCTACACCGGATTATCCACTGCAGAAGAAAAAACACAGCTTTGAGTATCTGAGAACCATCTCTCATTTAAGACCGAGAACTAATACTTTTGAGGCTGTATTCCGTGTGCGTTCCCTCTGCGCTTATGCAATCCATAAATTTTTCCAGGAGAGGGATTTCGTGTATGTGCACACACCACTGATCACCGGAAGCGATTGTGAGGGCGCCGGCGAGATGTTTCAGGTAACCACACTTGACATGAACGATCTTCCAATGACAGAGGATGGAAAAGTAGATTACAGCAAAGACTTCTTCAATAAACCGACTAATCTTACTGTAAGCGGACAGCTGAATGGTGAGACTTATGCGATGGCATTTAAGAACATCTATACCTTTGGACCTACTTTCCGTGCAGAAAACTCCAACACGACAAGACATGCAGCAGAGTTCTGGATGATCGAGCCGGAGATCGCATTTGCAGATTTAGAGGATGACATGATCTTAGCTGAGAGCATGTTAAAATATGTCATCAACTATGTGTTAGAAAATGCGCCGGAAGAGATGGCATTCTTCAACAGCTTTATCGATAAAGGGCTGTTAGAGAGATTACAGCATGTTGCAAACTCTGATTTCGCACGTGTGACTTATACAGAAGCAGTTGAGATCTTAGAGAAGAACAACGATAAATTTGATTACAAAGTATCCTGGGGCTGCGATCTTCAGACCGAGCATGAGCGTTATCTGACCGAGCAGGTATTCAAACGCCCGGTATTTGTAACTGATTATCCAAAGGAGATCAAAGCTTTCTACATGAAGCTGAATCCGGACGGAAAAACAGTTGCAGCAGTAGACTGTCTGGTTCCTGGCATCGGTGAGATCATCGGAGGAAGCCAGAGAGAGGATGACTACGATAAGCTGAAAGCAAGAATGGATGAACTGGGACTGAAAGAAGAAGACTACAAGTTCTACATGGATCTTCGTAAATATGGTTCTACAAGACATGCCGGATTCGGACTTGGATTCGAGAGATGCGTCATGTATCTGACAGGAATGGGCAATATCCGTGACGTAATTCCATTCCCAAGAACTGTCAACAACTGTGAACTGTAATAGAGGATCATGTGGATAACAACACGTGAAAAACGTATATAAAACGTATATGGGGACGGGGGATTTATAAAAATCCGCCGTCCCCATATAGAATGGAGGGCAGTATGAATATATTAGTAGTAGATGACGAAAAGGAAATCGCTGATGTAGTAGAGCTTTATCTCCAGAATGACCAATACAAAGTATTCAAATTTTACAACGGCCAGGATGCACTGGACTGTATTAACAGTACGAAGATCGATCTTGCGATCCTGGATATTATGCTTCCGGATATTGACGGATTCCAGATCCTCAAGCAGATTCGGCAGAAATATACATTTCCGGTGATCATGCTGACGGCGAAGACGGAATACATGGATAAGATCACCGGGCTTACGCTGGGAGCGGATGATTATATTCCGAAACCGTTCAACCCACTGGAGCTGGTGGCGAGAGTGAAAGCACAGCTTCGCCGGTGTACACAGTATAATGAAGGGACCAAAGAAGAAGGAGATGTCCTGGATTTCGGAGGGCTGCTTCTGAACCGGACTTCTCATGAGTGCGTATACAATGAAGTGCCGCTGACACTGACACCGATCGAATTCGACATCCTCTGGCTTCTGTGTGAGAACCGGGGAAAGGTCATAAGCTCAGAAGAATTGTTCGAGAAAGTATGGCATGAGAAATATTATAAGAACAGTAACAACACGGTGATGGTGCATATCCGTCATCTCCGCGAGAAGATGAGTGCACCGACAGGCAAGTCTGATTTTATCAAGACTGTGTGGGGAGTGGGCTATAAGGTTGAAGAATAATTATCGGAAATTAAAATTCAGTATCCTCTTGCAGACGGTGCTGGTCACAGCGCTTACCGTTCTGGTAGGGGGGGTACTGCTTAAATTTGTGATCGATGGAATTTATAATGACAGTTTCGCCAGGAATTTTGTAAAAATAATGACGAAACTGCAAGTGAGTGAACCGACTGCACGGAGCCTGTATTGGAAATTGATA
>ERZ779895.2157-NODE-2157-length-18481-cov-6.442527_pt1 | contig 18481 bp, 17 predicted proteins | sample MGYA00511093_ERZ779895 | MGnify/ENA primary metagenome ERZ779895 (study PRJEB29588, sample SAMEA2142970) | human gut metagenome | biome: human gut; feature: human-associated habitat; material: faeces | place: Denmark | collected 2008/2010 ... | reverse complement strand
GCAATCCTGCAAACTTCCTGCTGATGCACGCTATGGGCCCGAACGTTGCAGGCGTAATCGGTACCGCAGTCGCAGCTGGTACCATGCTGGCTATGATTGGCCCTGTAGCAAAATAATCCTTTGCTAAGCAACTCCCCTGGGAGGGTGTGGCAAACGCACCCTCCATCAATTTATACTTTAGGAAAAGATATAAAGTATCGGCCAGATTATTTCTTCGCAGATTACTTGGACGCACCTCGTAATTGCGGCGTCTGAAAATGTAATAAACATAACGCTTTCAGCAAAATATAACTGCTGGATTAAAGAAAAATTTTGTATGCCGCTCGTTTTAAACTTTTATGGCGGCTTCCAAAGCGCGTAAGTAACGATATAGTATTTTATAACAGGTATCATTGTATTTGACAAGCATACTCAGTATCCGTCCCATAATACAGATTAACGGATTAAATTTAGAAAATAACTTTTTAAAAGCAAATATAGAGCGATTATCATCGCGTAAGAAATGTAAAAATATACAGGAAAGCTTGCTGCAAAGCCAGCCAACGCTTTCATTAATGATCTTCTAGGTATATAGCGCCGTCAGGCGCCGTATATAAAAATTTTATAAGGAGGAACAGAAAATGTCCCCAGCAGTAAAATGTTTAATTCTGTTGGCAGTAATTGCATTATTCTTCGTAACTGAACTTATCCCTCTTGCAGTTACTGCTACCGCCGGCGCTATTGCTTGCGGTCTTTTAGGGCTGATTCCTGCTAAGCAGGTATTCAGCGGCCTGTCCAACTCTACGGTAGTATTGTTCGCAGGCATGTTCGTAGTTGGTGCAGCAATGTTCTACACCGGCTTGGCTCAAGCCATTGGTAATACCGTTGTTAAAATGATGGGTGCCGGTGAAAACAGCTTGATGTTCGGCTTGATGATTGTTGGTACTGCACTGTCCGCAGTATTGTCCAACACCGGTACTGCAGCTTGCCTGCTGCCCGTAGCTTTGGGTATCTGCGCATCTGCCAAAATCCCCGCATCCCGTCAGTTAATGCCTTTGGCATTTGCCTGCGGTTGGGGCGGTATCATCACCATGGTAGGTACGCCTCCTAACATTATCGCTACCGGCGCTCTGACCGCTGCCGGCCTGCCCGCTTTCGGCTTCTTCGAATTCGCTTGGATCGGTATCCCCGTATCTATCGCTGGTATGCTGTACATGATGTTCGTTGGCAAGTACTTGCTGCCGAAGAAAGAATTGGACGCTGACCAAGAAGTTGAGCAAGAAATCGAAGCTAACGAAACTTCTAAGAACAAGATGATCATCTCCGGCGTTATCCTGTTGGCAGTAGTTTTGGTAATGGCTCTGAACATCAAAGGCGTTACTCTGGAAATGGCAGCAATCATCGGCGCATTGGTATGCGTACTGACCGGTTGCTTGACTGAAAAACAAGCATACGCTTCCATCGACTGGGTAACAATTTTCCTGTTCGCTGGTATGATGCCTGTATCTTCCGCTATGGATAAGACCGGCGCTGGCAAATTGATCGCTGAATGGACTGTTGGCCTGATGGGCGGCGATCCTTCTCCGCTTCTGGTAACCGGCGTACTGTTCATCCTGTCCTGCGGCCTGACCCAGTTCATGTCCAATACTGCATCCGCAGCTCTGCTGTGCCCGATCGGCATTGCAATTTCCAAGCAACTGGGCGCTGACCCGAAAGCAGTTCTGATGGCTATCGCCGTTGCAGCATCCTGCGCATTTGCAACTCCGGTAGGTACTCCTCCGAACACCCTGGTACTGGGCCCTGGCGGATACAAATTCATGGACTATGTAAAAGCCGGTACCGGTCTGGTAATCGTAGCTTTCGTTGTATCCTTGGTTGTTATTCCGATGGTATGGCCGTTCTTCCCCGGCAAATAATTAAAAATCTCTGACGCATTCTCCGAGATTTTGGGGATTATCATCAAAATTAAAGCCTGTCGCTTCTGCGGCAGGCTTAATTTTTTATACGTTATGTTATTTTCCCGTTACTTCGATAACCACTATTTCCGGCGCCGCTTCCGTGCGTACCGGCGGCCCCCAGAAGCCGTAGCCTGCGCTGGTGATAGCGGTCAAACCGTTATATTCGCAGCGGCCGTAATCCAGCTGATACATTTTTTTCGTAATTAAACGATTGGGGAAGAGCTGGCCTGTATGGGTGTGACCGGATAAATACAAGTCATAAGCTGTTTCGGCGGCCGCAGCCATTTTACGCGGCTGGTGGTCTAAAAGAATATTGTAATACGATACGTTTTTGGCTGCTAGGTCTTCGAGCGTGCGGTTGGAACGATTGCGGCTGAAATCGGTAAGACCCGTAATTTTTATTTTGCCGTCGACAATGGCGTCGGCGTCGCGCAGAACGGTAAAGTTTTGCTGCTCCAGCATACGCTGCCAAAGGTCCGGGTTGTCGATGTATTCGTGATTGCCAAAGGATACATAAACTCCTTTGGGAGCATGGATGCTGCTAAGGGCGGCAAGCGAATTTTCCTCCTGCACATAGGCGATTTTTTCATCGACTAAATCGCCCGCAATAAGTACCGCGTCGGGCTGCAGTTCGTTGATCCTTGCCGCAAGGCGTTCGGCGTAGCTGCGTCCCAAAATGCGGCCAAGATGAATGTCCGTCAGCAGCACCATTTTATAACTTTGTCCGCTGGCCAGCTTATCTGTAATTATGCGTTCTGTCCGTACAGTCGGATGAAAGGCCCGATGGCTGCCCCAGGCTATGAACAGGCAGATAGCTGCCAGACCAACTACGGACATTTTCATCGATGGCAGCTGCCAGCCGCCCAGCCTGCTGATCAGCCATAAGACTAGATGGATTAAGGCCAGCAGCAGCGTGTAATAGCCAAAGGCCAGCCATAAGCCATCTAGCCAGGCCGATATTTTTACCAGCATATGCGGCAGGGACGGCGACAGGGCGCGGCTGACAATGGCGTTGGCTGTCAGCAGCAGGTAGGCCAGGCCAAAGGCGGGATTGTGACCCCAGGGCAGGTTATTGCGGTAATAGAAATAACCGATGGCGCTGAGCAAAAGGTCTACAGTGCCTATAAAAAAGATAATACGCATACAGCAAGACTCCTTATATAATTTTATTATATTATACCGTTTGAAGCCTGCTGCAAGTCAAGAGTTCTCTTTTGACATTTAAGTGAACAAAAAAGACGCGGCCTGAGGCCGCGCCGGTAAAACTGCTTATTCCGGTATTTGGTTAACGCCTTCTAAAATAATGGACGGACGGTAGGAAAATTCTTTGATATTTTCCAAAGTGCTGACGCCGCTGAGTACTAGGCAGGTCATGAGGCCGCTTTCCGTACCGGCTACGATATCCGTGTCCATACGGTCGCCGATCATGGCTGCGTCCTCAGAATGTACGTCCAGCAGGCGCAGTCCAGTGCGCATCATTAAGGGGTTAGGCTTGCCTACATAATAGGCCTGGCGGCCCGTTGCCAGCTCTATAGGCGCTACCAGTGCGCGGCAGGCGGGAATGATGCCGAAATCGGAGGGGCCCGTCATATCGGAGTTGGTGGCTACCAAACGCGCTCCTTTATTGATGAGCTGGCAGGCCTTGATGATCATGTTGTAATTGTAGGAATTAATTTCGCCTACTACCACATAATCAGGATTGACGTCGTTCATGGTGATACCTACGTCATAGAGCGCATTGACTAATCCTGGCGCGCCGATAACATAAGCGCTGCAGCCGGGAGCCTGGGAATGAATAAATTTTGCCGTAGCCAGCGAGCTGGTGTAGAAATGGCTTTCATCCACCTCCAGCCCCATGCGTTCCAGCTTTTGCTGCAATTCCTTGGGGCTGCGTTCGCTGGAATTGGTAAGAAATAAAAAGCGTTTATTATTTTTATAGAGCCAGTCAATAAAATCCTTAACGCCTGGCAGCAGACGGTTGCCATGGTAGATAACGCCGTCCATGTCGCAGATATAGCCCTGCTTGCCGCGTAATTCTTCTAAAAGGCGCAGATTTTGTTCCTGTTCAGTCATTTTTATCATCCTTTGCTTGTTGAATATCTTTATTTTGCAATTCTATTATGAAAGAAAAGCTTATTTTTTGCAAGGGCTTGGCGGCAGCGCCGCTTGGACAAGTAGTAAACTTTTTGTTAAATCTGCGGCATTTGCTGTAAAGCTGCTGAAGAAGTGTACCAAAAATGTGAATTTAATTAAAGTAGCTTTTTATATATTGACATAGAAAAAAGAGCGTGATAAAATTATAAATTTTTGACAATTTGTAACGACAGTGATAAAATGTATGCATAAGGTTTATGAGCAACGGAAATTTTTAAAATGGGAGGGTGAAAAATGTTTGTTGCGGGCGACCGTGTGGTATATCCTTTACATGGCGGAGCTATTGTTCAGTGCGTGGAGCAACGGGAACAAAATGGCGAAAGGATGGATTACTATATTTTGCAGATGCTTTTTGAAAGTATGACGATAGCGATACCGGTAAGCAGCGCGCAAAAGCTGGGGCTGCGCAAAATTGGCGACGAAAACACTCTGGCGCTGATTCAGTGTGTTCTGCGCGAGGTTCCGGACGTACAGGCAGTTAAAAGTATTTCCTGGAATCGCCGTTTCCAGCTATATATGGAAAAAATTAAAAGCGGCAGCGTTGTGGAAGTAGCAAAAATTTTCAAGCTGCTGACTTTATTGGAGCGCAGCAAGAAGATATCTGTGGGCGAGAGGCGGCTGCTGCATAGTACCAGACAGATTTTGCAGAGCGAGGTTATGCTGATACGCAATATTGACGCTCAAAACGCGGGAAGCTGGCTGGAAACCTGCTGCCGGTAAGGTTTGGCTTTAGATAATAGCATAACGATTTTTGTGTCAGGCAGTTTTGCGCTGGCCGGTTCTGCAGCGGACGAATGCAGGATTGTGTCGGCGCGGACTGCCTGCGAATTTTTTGTTACCGAATAGCTATAACTATTTTACAAAGCTGACATATTTAGTGGGATTAGTTACTTGTTTTTTAACTTTATTCGCTGTATTATATAATTGGTACAATATTAAATAGCAGTGTTGTATCTATTCTTGCAGGAAAGGAGGTGGCGTGATGTTAAAAAAATTTGTTAGCCTGACTATTTCTTTGATTATTATTATTACCGGACTCATACTTACAGATTATTCTTTACCCTTCATGTCGGAATATTTGGGCTACGATCTGCATGATAACGGTGTTTTTTGCATAACTTTTGCTAATATCATTTTAGTGTTGCCGGGGTTCTTTGTTTTCGGCTGGCTGGCGCTGGTGCTGGCGCCCTTTGTCACTAACGGCATTTTTAACTATGCCGAGCGTTTAACTGTCAGCTTGTCGCGCATTCCTACTAGCGATATTCTGGTAATGATTTTTGGTATTGGCATCGGCCTGATTCTGGCCAATCTGATAGGCGGCCCCTTTTCCCGTTTGCCTATTATAGGACCCTATATACCTATTTTCCTCAGTCTGATATTGGCTGTGGTGGGCGCTAAGCTGGCTTTGCGCAAGCATAACGATATTGTGGAATTCTTTAACCGTATTCCCAGCCGCAAAACGCCTAAGGTAGACGCGGCAAAAAACGACAGCGTACTGGACGGGCCTTTGGGCGACCGCCTGTACAGCAGCAATAAGCTGTTAGATACCAGCGTAATTATCGACGGACGCATCATGGATATTATGGCCGCAGGCTTTTTGGACGGTCAGATAGTGGTGCCTAATTTTGTGCTGGAGGAGCTGCAGAAGCTGTCTGATTCTGCTGACAGCCTTAAACGCGCTAAGGGACGGCGCGGCTTGGATTTGGTGCAGGATTTGCAAATCAGCTATAAGAAACAGCTGCTGGTAGTGGATAACGATTACGATGATTTAAGCGAGGTAGACGCTAAGCTGGTGCGGCTGGCTAAGCAGGCTAACGCGGATATTATTACCAATGATTATAATTTAAATAAGGTCGCCGGTATTCAGGGCATTAAGGTGCTGAATATCAACGAGCTGGCTAACGCTATTAAGCCGGTGGTTATTGCCGGTGAAGAGATGACTGTTTATTTGGTTAAGGAAGGCAAGGAGTCCAATCAGGCTGTGGCTTATTTGGACGACGGCACGATGATCGTAGTGGAAAACGGCCGCCGCGGTATCGGCAGCAGCATAGCCATAGTAGTAACTTCGGTGCTGCAGACGGCTGCCGGGCGCATGATTTTTGCCAAGGCTAAATATTAATAGCATAGTTAATTTTACAGACTGAGGCAGACCCTGTCTCAGTCTGTAGTTTAATATGGGAGGAAAGCGATGGAAAAAGTAATTGCCATTGTACCGGCGGCAGGAGCGGGCAAGCGTTTGGGCCTGGGTATCAATAAGGCCTTTGCTATGCTGCAGGGAGCGCCTCTTTTAGTACATTGCCTGCGCATGCTGGAGCGCACTGAACTGGTAGAGCGGGCAGTGGTGGTGCTGGCAGCAGACGAGGTCGAGGAAGGGCGCTCTTTGCTGGCAAAGTACCGGCAGGAATATTTCCCCAAGCTGCCGTTTCAGGTAGTAGCAGGCGGCAAGGAACGTCAGGACAGCGTGGCTAATGCGTTGGCCGTTATTCCGGAGGACGCGGGCTATATCGCCGTTCACGACGGGGCGCGGCCCTTTGCCGGGCGCGAGGTTTTCGCCCGTACTTTAGCGGCCGCTATGATTTATGGCGCGGCTATTGCTGCAGTGCCTGTAAAAAACACTATTAAGGTAATCGACGCAGCAGGGCAGGTAATAGCTACGCCGGAGCGCAGTACTCTGCAGGCAGTGCAGACGCCGCAGATTTTTGCAGCCGCTCTGCTGAAAAAGGCTTACGCCTATTTGGCGGCGCATCCTGCCGCTGTGACGGACGACGCTTCGGTAGTGGAGCTGCTGGGAAATAAGGTAGTGGTAGCGGAGGGACGCTACGAAAATATTAAAATAACTACGCCGGAGGATTTGGCCTTGGCCGAATACCTGCTGGCGCGACAGGAGCTGGAACATGGAAAAGAAGCATAGCTGGCCGCAGCTGCGCATAGGCTGCGGCTATGACGTACATAAACTGACGGAAGGACGCAAGCTGATTTTATGCGGCGTGGAAATTCCCTACGAGCTGGGGCTTTTGGGGCACAGCGATGCGGACGTGGCTTTGCACGCCTTGATGGACGCGCTGCTGGGCGCTGCCGCCTTGGGCGATATCGGCAAGCATTTTCCCGATACGGACGAGCGCTTTAAGGGGGCTGACAGCATGAAGCTGACGGCTCATGTTAAGGAGCTGCTGGCTCAGCGGGGCTGGCGCGTTAATAATGTGGACGTGACGATTATTGCCCAGCGCCCCAAGCTGGCAGGCTACATTTCGCAGATGCGGACCAATGTGGCGGCAGTTTTGGAAGTGGACGAATCTGCGGTAAATATCAAAGCCACGACTACCGAAAAGCTGGGCTTTACAGGCCGCGGCGAGGGCATGGCTGCCGAAGCGGTGGCCTCCATTATCAGCGGAATTTAAGATACTTTTTCGATATAAATTGGCTAAAGAGGCCAGATTATGGTATAATTCTACTGAACCTTATGAAATAAACTGTTAGCGGTAAGCTATAAATTTGGAGGGAGATTTAAAGATGTGTAGTGATGAAGTAAGAGTTCGCTTTGCACCGAGCCCGACGGGACCGTTCCATATCGGCGGCGCCCGCAGCGCTCTGTTTAATTGGCTGCTGGCCCGCAAGACCGGCGGCAAACTGATTTTGCGTATCGAGGATACCGACCGTGAGCGTTCTACCCCGGAATCCGAGGAAAATATCAAGGCCGCATTAAAATGGCTGGGTATGGACTGGGACGAAGGCGTCGACGTCGGCGGCCCGAACGGCCCCTATCATCAAATGGAGCGCCTGGAGCTGTATAAAAAATATACGGAGCAGCTACTGGCAGAGGGCAAGGCTTATTATTGCTACTGTACCGACGAGGAGCTGGAGGAGGAACGCCAGTCCTTGATTAAAGAAGGTAAAATGCCGCGCTACATGGGCAAGTGCCGTCATTTAACGCCGGAGCAGATAGCTAAGTACGAAGCCGAAGGCCGTAAGCCTACCGTGCGCTTCCGCGTGCCTGCCGATAAGCAGATTTTGGTGCGCGATATGGTACGCGGCGACGTAGTTTTTGATTCCAACAACATCGGCGATTTCGTTATTGTGAAGTCTGACGGCATTCCCACTTATAACTATGCCGTAGTTATCGACGACGCCCTGATGCATATTACCCATGTTATCCGCGCAGAGGAGCATTTATCCAATACGCCGCGCCAATGCCTGATTTATGAAGCACTGGGCTTCAAGCAGCCCACCTTCGGTCATATTTCCTTGATTTTGGGCAAGGACCATACTAAGATGAGCAAGCGTCACGGCGCTACCAGCGTGGACCAATACCGCCAGCTGGGTTATCTGCCCGCCGCTATCAATAATTTCCTGGCTTTGCTTGGCTGGGCGCCGAACAGCGAGCAGGAAATTTTCAGCATGGACGAGCTGATTAAGGAATTTTCCATGGACCGCGTGGCTAAAAACCCCGCAGTGTTCGATATCGATAAGCTGAACTGGATAAATCAGCACTATATGCGTGAGCTGGACGCAGACGCTTTCTTCGACTGTGCTAAGCCCCATATGATAGCCGCAGGCTATATGACGGGCGAAGAAACAGGCGAGAAGCTGGCCTGGCTGCGCAGAGTAGTGGCAACGGCGCAGGAGCATGTTTCCTACGCCGCGCAAATTCCCGCTTGCGTGGAAATGTATTTTAACGACGAATTTAATTTTGAAAACGAAGAAGCGGAAGCCGTTCTGAAGGGCGAAAACGTACCGGCAGTTATTAATATGCTGCTGGAGGAGCTGCCGAAGGTTGAAGCTTTGGATAACGCCAGCGTTAAGGCTCTGTTTAAACAGATTCAAAAGGCTACCAAGCTGAAGGGCAAGGACGTATTCATGCCGATTCGCGTGGCCTTGACGGGCAACCAGCACGGTCCGGAGCTGGCGGCTATGGTGCCGCTGCTGGGCGCAGAGCGCACGGCTAAGAGAATTAAGGCCAGCATGGCAAAAGCCGGCGTAACGCTGTAAGCTGAAAAGCGACAGAAGGAGATGTACAATGTCTATTAAAGTTTATAATACATTGACGAAGCAGAAAGAAGAATTTGTACCTATCAATCCCGGTAAGGCTAATATCTATGTGTGCGGCGTAACGCCTTACAATCATCCCCATGTGGGCAATGCCCGTCCCTTTGTTACCTGGGACGTTATCCGCCGCTTTTTGGAGCATGAGGGCTACGACGTTACTCATGTGCAGAACTTTACTGATGTAGACGACAAAATTATCAATACTGCCAATAAAGAGGGCGTGCAGTGGTACGATATCTGCAACCGTTACATTGATTCCTATTTTGAGGTAATGGATAAGCTCAACGTGCGCCGGGCTCATGTTTATCCCCGCGTATCCGAGCATATCGAGGATATTATTAAAACTGTACAAGCATTAATCGATAACGGTTATGCCTATGTTGTGGACGGCGACGTTTTCTACAGCGTGGAAAAATTCAAATATTACGGGCAGCTGTCCGGACGCAATCTGGAGGATATGCTGGCTGGCGCCCGCGTAGACGTGGACGACCGCAAGCGCAATCCTATGGATTTTGCTTTGTGGAAATCGGCTAAGCCGGGCGAACCCTCCTGGGACAGCCCTTGGGGCAAAGGCCGTCCCGGCTGGCACATCGAATGCTCGACCATGAGCATGAAGTATTTGGGAGAAACCTTCGACTTCCATGGCGGCGGCAGCGACCTTATCTTCCCGCACCATGAAAATGAAATAGCGCAATCTGAGGGCTGCACCGGCTGCCATCCTTTTGTGCATTATTGGCTGCATAACGGCTTTATTACTGTAAATGAAGAAAAAATGTCCAAATCTCTGGGCAATTTCTTCATGGTTATCGATATTCTTGAGCATTATGACCCGGAAACACTGCGTTTCTTCATCGTATCCACCCATTACCGCAGTCCGTTGGACTTCAGCGACGCTCGTTTGACGGAAGCACAGAAGAGCCTGGCTCGCTTGCGTCAGGCCCAGGAAACCTTGGGCGAGCTGGCCGCTATGATGAGCGCAGGCCCGACGGAAGCAAGCCTGGAGCTGCGCGCTAAAGCCCGCGAGCTGCGCGAGGCCTTTATGGAGGCTATGCGCGACGACTTTAATACGGCGCTGGCTATCAGCCATATGTTTGCGCTGGCTAAGGAAATCAATATTTACCATAAAGCAATCACTGACGCCGCTGTTAAGCCGGACGGCAAGCTGGTTGCTGTTCTGGACGAGGTATTCAGCGAAATGTGCTCCATCATCGGCGTATTGGAAAAGGCTGCCGCTCCGGCGGAGGCTGCTGCGGATGACAGCAAGGAAGCCGAGCTGGTAGAGTTGCTGATTAATATGCGTCAGGAGGCCCGCAAGGCTAAGAATTACGCCTTGGCCGACGAACTGCGCAATAAACTGGGCGCTATCGGCATCGTTTTGCAGGATACTCCGCAAGGCGTAAAATGGTCTAAACAATGAAATTTGCACAATATCAGATATTGAAGGAACATGCGCTGGCTGCTTGTAAAGCGGCCGGCGCAGACTTTCCTGCCGCCAAACAGCTGAACCCTATTTTGTTGGCGTATATCGGCGACGTGGTTTTTTCTATGTATATTCGGCTGCGTCTTTTGCCTGTTTCCAGTCATGTGCGTATCGTAAATGACCTGGGCGCCAAAATGGTGTCGGCTGTTTATCAATGTCAGGCGATGACGGAACTGAAAGCAAGACTGACGCCGGAGGAGGAAGCAGTTTTTCGCCGGGGGCGCAACGCTAAATCCCAGGTGCCGAAAAGCGCTTCCGTTTATGAATACAGAATGGCTACGGCCTTTGAAGCCTTGCTTGGCTATTTATTTTTGGAGGAGCAGGAGCAGCGTCTGCACGAGCTGTTGGACGAGTCCTTTGTTATTATTACAGAAAGAATACAGGCAGCTAAAAAGAAGGAGGATTGAATATGAATATGCATGTAAAATTGGTACGTCATACGCCGGAGCCGGAGCGCACGGTAGCCATGAGCGCCCGTTTGTGCTATTCGCCTATTGGCGCGGCGCAGCTGGAGGAACGCATCAGCGACGAGCAGGCGGCTAATTTGGTGCGCCGGTTAGTCAGCATGGGGCATTTATCCACGCTGGAACACGTTACCTTTACCTTTGCTATTGAAGGCGTGTCCCGCGTGCTGACCCATCAGCTGGTACGCCACCGCATTGCCTCCTATTCCCAGCAATCCCAGCGCTATGTGAAGGAGCATGACTTTGAAACTATTCTTCCGCCTTCTATTGCCGCTAATGACGCAGCCAAGGCTAAATTTGCCGCGCTGATGGAGGAAATTCAGTCCTTGTACAATGAATTTACCGAAGCAGGTATTCCTGCGGAGGACGCGCGTTATATTCTGCCGAACGCAACGGAAACAAAGATTGTCTGCACCTTTAACGCACGTTCGCTGCTGAACTTTTTCAGCCTGCGCTGCTGTACCCGCGCTCAATGGGAAATAAGAGCGTTGGCTAATAAAATGCTGGCCGAATGCCAGAAGGTAGCGCCGGTGATTTTTGAAAACGCAGGGCCGACCTGCGTATCCGAGGGCGTGTGCCACGAGGGCGCTATGTCCTGCGGCAGATTGCAGGCTATTTTAGCGCAGCGGGCTAAAGAGCAGGCTGCTAAATAAAGGAGGACAGGCTATGACTCAGCAAGCAAGCGACGTGATTGCCGGCCGTAACGCTGTATCCGAAGCGCTGCGGGGGCAGCGTTCTATCAATAAGATTTTAATACAGGAGGGCGCGAGGGGCGGCAGTCTGGGCGAGCTGGTTGCCGCTGCGAAAAATAAGGGCGTGCCTGTGGAAATAGTTAAGGCTGAAAGGCTGGATAAGCTGGCGCTGGGACTGCGGCATCAGGGAGTTGCCGCTTTGGCCGCCCCTATCGCCTTTCAAAGCTTGGACGATGTTTTTGCCAAAGCTGCGGCCAAGGACGAGCCGCCATTTTTGCTGCTGCTGGACGAGCTGCAGGACCCGCAGAATGTGGGCGCGCTGCTGCGTACTGCCGACGCTGCCGGAGTGCATGGGGTTTTGCTGCCGCGCCGCCGCAGCTGTCCGTTAAACGCGACTGTGGCTAAAATTTCTGCCGGAGCGGTGGAGTATGTGCCGGTGGTGCAAATCGGCAATATTGCTCAGGCTATCGACGAATTGAAGCAGCGGGGCTGTTGGGTTGTCGGCGCTGATATGGACGGCGTGGATTTTTATGCCGCCAATATGACGGGGCCTATCGTTTTGGTTATTGGCGCCGAGGGCAAGGGCATTGGCCGTCTGGTTAAGCAAAAGTGCGACGATATCGTCAGCATTCCTATGAATGGCGGCGTCAATTCCCTGAACGCTTCCAATGCGGGCGCAGTGCTGATGTACGAGGTTGTGCGCCAGCGCCGTTTATTTCAGTGAGGTATAAAGCATGGGCGAATACCTGATTGTGGACGGCTATAATGTAATCAACGCTTGGAAGGAATTTGCCCAGCTGCGGCAAACGAGCCTGGAGCATGCCCGCGAGCTGTTAATCGCCGGAGTATCCGAATACGCGGCCTTTAAGGGATACCGTGCCATTGTGGTTTTCGACGCGCAGGAGGTGGCCGGTGCTGCCGCTGTGGAAACGGTGCACGGCATTCAGGTGGTTTATACCAATGAAGGAGAAACCGCCGATTCGTGGATTGAACGGCGGGCCTACGAGCTTGGTCGCGGCGTTGGCAGGGCCAAGGTTTTTGTTGTGACCAGCGATTATGCCGAGCAAATAAATATTTTAGGCGCCGGAGCGTACCGCATTTCCGCCCGCGAATTTCGCGAGGATTATTTGAAGGCAAAAAAAGAAATAGCCGCCCGCTTACGCATACCCGACCGCGCGCTGAACCGCAACGAGCTGGGCGGACGCATTAACGGCCAGGTGCTGGAGCATCTGGAAAAATTACGCCGCCGCAAAAGTTGACGGCGCGGGCTATACAGGATATAATAAAAAAGTATTATTCTTTAGAAGACCCATACGGAGGAAATGTAGTTTATGACCACAGATACGGAAAAGAAAAACGATCCTTACGAAGCTTTTGTTGATAAGCAGGATGAGGAAATCGTTTTAGATGCCCAGCTTAACGATAATGTACTGGCGCAGGAGTATTTGCTGCATAAATACAGAAACTTTGTCAGAGCCAAGGCGCGCAGCTATTTTTTAATCGGCGCAGAGCGGGAGGATATTATTCAGGAGGGTATGATCGGCCTTTATAAGGCTATTCGTGACTTCCGGGGAGATAAGCAGGCGTCCTTTCGCGCCTTTGCGGAGCTGTGCGTAACCAGGCAGATTATTACCGCTATTAAAACGGCGACTAGGCAAAAGCACATTCCGCTGAACTCCTACGTTTCTCTTAATAAGCCTATTTACGAGGAGGACAGCGACCGTACTCTGCTGGATATTATCAGCGGCGTGCGCGTAGCCAATCCCGAAGATATGGTCATCAGCAGGGAGGAATTCAGCGATATTGAAAATAAAATGAATAATATTCTCAGCGATCTGGAATGGAAGGTGCTGATGAGCTATCTGGACGGCAAGTCCTATCAGGAAATTGCCGCAGAGCTCGACCGGCACATCAAATCCATAGATAATGCTTTGCAGCGCGTTAAACGCAAGCTGGAAAAGTATATTGTCAGCAAGGGGGATATTACTGATCTGCGGACCGTTTACAGCGGCCTTTTGGCCATCGACCCTTATGACCGCTTTAAGGGCAAGGACTCTAAAAACAGCTGATTACTGATAAAACTGTAACAGTACCATACATCATTTTGCAATTTTCAGAATGGTGTATTTTTTTTAAAGGATTTTAGCGGCTTTCAGCGAATAGAATAGGTAACAATTTGATTTGATAATATTAACACTTCGGTGTCATAGGAGGTTTTTCAAATGAATCAAGTAGAAGAATTGTTAAAGGTAGTCGAGCAGGCTCAAGCCGACAAGGGCAACGTAGTTATCGTTACCGGCAAACCGGGCAGCGGCAAGAGCAAAGTGCTGCGCGAAGCGGCTGAAACGAAGAAATGGACCTATGTAGACTGCCGTATGCTGATCAGCGAGGAATTTTTGGCTATCCCTGCCGCTGACAGAGGCTTGTACGCTCCCGATATGTTTGCTGAAATTCTGGAAAGCTACAATGCAGACGTTATTATTCTGGACAGACTGCAAACCCTGTTTGTGCCTGTATTCCACATTAACACCGACAGCCTCATGCGCAAGCTGAGCAAGAAATTTACCATTATCACCGCATGGCCCGGCTATATTGAAAACGGCAATCTGTGCTATGATAAATTTGACGGCACGGAAGCTATCCGCATCAGCCCCGACGGCTTCAAGATTTGGAACGTAGAATAAGCTGAAGAATTTATTCTGTAATATAGCGGAGGCAAGGCATGGCTCAAAAAAAGCGTCGTTTTGCAGTTCTGACGGGCGGTGGCGACTGCCCCGGCTTGAACGCCGTTATCAGAGCCGTAGTAAAAACCTTTTTGCAGAATGACTGCGAGGTATACGGAGTTCTGAACGGGTTTAACGGACTGGTCAATGATAATTTGCAGTTAATGGATTATGCCAGCGTTTCGGGGATTCTGCCCCGCGGCGGCACTATTTTAGGCACTACCAACCGCGATAATCCGTTTCGTTTCGCTGTGGAAAAAGAGAACGGCGAAATTGTCTATGAGGATATGCGGGATAAGGTGCTGGAAAACCTGCGTAAGTATGATATTGAAGCCCTGGTTGTTATCGGCGGCGACGGCAGCCTGAATATCGGCGCGCAATTGGCACGGGAGTGCGGCATTAAGGTAGTAGGCGTGCCTAAGACTATAGACAACGACCTGCCGTGTACCGAGCGTACCTTTGGCTTTGACACGGCTATGGCCATGGCGACGGAAGCTTTGGACAGACTGCATACTACGGCGGAATCCCATCACCGGGTTATGGTTTTGGAGGTTATGGGCCGTTATGCCGGCTGGATTGCTTTGCACAGCGGCATTGCCGGCGGCGCAGACGTTATTCTGCTGCCGGAAATTCCCTATAAGCTGGATAAGGTGCTGGAAAAAATACAGCAGCGGAAGCAGGCAGGCAAAAATTTCAGCATCGTTGTCGTAGCGGAGGGCGCTAAGCCTGAGGGCGGCGAAATGTCCGTAGCCAGAGTAGTTAAGGGCAGCTTTGAGCCTATCAGACTAGGCGGTATTGGCGATAAGGTGGCGCGCGAAATTGAAGAGCGTACGGAAATAGAAGCACGTTGTACGGTATTGGGTTATTTGCAGCGCGGCGGTTCGCCTACAGCCTTTGACAGAGTATTATCTACCCGCTATGGCGTTGCGGCAGCCGAGGCGTGCCTGCGCGGCGAGTATAATGTTATGGTTTCTTTGTACCACGACAAAATCGTAACCGTTTATATTCAAAAAGCGGCTTCCAAACCGCAGCAGGTGCCGGTGGACAGCGAAATTATCCGCACAGGCCGGCAAGTGGGAATTTGCTTTGGCGATTAATTAAGAACGAAAAATTAATTTTTGATTCATTTAAAAAGTATATAATAAGAGACAGTCCGGGCGGGCTGTCTCTTATTTTTGCTGTGGCAAAGAATGGCTGCGCTTGAAGTAAAAAATATGTAATATGTATGGCTGATAATTGCATATTCTGCTGTTTCAGAGTATAATATATAAGATTAACAAATTTGAAAGGATGTTAGTATGGAACAATACCTTGTTGCTGTTGTAGTTGGTATCGTAGAAGGCTTAACCGAATTTTTGCCGGTTTCTTCTACCGGGCATATGATTATCGTAGGTCATTTATTGGGCCTTGACGGTCATGTTGCGGATGTCTTTGACGTATTCGTTCAGTTGGGCGCAATTTTATCCGTTATCTTTATTTATAAAGAGCGTTTTTACCGTTTCTTTACTAAGGATGGCTGGGATATGCATAAGGGCCTGTCTGTGTGGCACATTGCTGCCGGTATCGTGCCGGTCATGGCAGTGGCCTATGTGGGATATTCTTATATTAAGCAATATCTGTTTTCTCCTTTTACCGTGGCCATCGGCTTGGTATTGGGCGGCTTGCTGCTGATGCTGGCAGAGCGTTTAACTAAAGGACGTGAAGCGGAATTGGTTGACGATGTGGATAAAATAAGCATCAGACAAGCGCTGTGGGTGGGCGTGTTCCAATTTCTGTCCTTGTGGCCCGGCTTTTCCCGCAGTGGCAGTACTATTGCCGGCGGTTTAATCGTGGGGCTTTCGCGTCAGGCTGCGGCCAGCTATACCTTCCTTATAGCGGTTCCCTTGATGTTTGTGGCCTGTACCTATGATTTGCTGAAGAATCTGGCTTACTTAAATCAGGATGACTTGGTTGTCTTGGGCATAGGCTTTGTAGTATCCTTTTTTGTAGCGTATTGGTCGGTGCTGTGGTTCCTTAAATTCCTGCATAAATACGATTTGACAAGCTTTGCCTGGTATCGTATTGCCTTGGCCTTTGTTACCTATTGGTATTTTTATATGTAAGATGAACGAAAATCTTGGCAGATAAATCCGGCTTGACAAAGCGGCAGGTATCCATTATAATGATTCGTGTATAAATTTATATTGATGATGCTGGCATAGCTCAATAGGCAGAGCAGCTGATTTGTAATCAGCAGGTTGTGGGTTCGATTCCTATTGCCAGCTCCAATGAAAATTAATCCCTCGGTAAAAGCCGGGGGATTTTTTGGAGTCGCTGCGCAGTCAGACGGAATAAATTTAAAGTTAGGATTGCTTGTTGAGCTGCAGGAAAAAGTGTAAAACTTTTTACGCAAACCTGTTGACAAATTGGCTGGAATCCTGTATAATTCTTTTTGTCGCAAACGGAGAGGTTCCCGAGTGGTTAAAGGGAGCAGACTGTAAATCTGCCGCGTTTCGCTTCGTTGGTTCGAATCCAACCCTCTCCACCAACCTTTCATCGCGGGGTGGAGCAGTTGGTAGCTCGTCGGGCTCATAACCCGAAGGTCGGTGGTTCAAGTCCGCCCCCCGCAACCAAAATATGCTGATGTAGCTCAGTCGGCAGAGCGTATCCTTGGTAAGGATAAGGTCACCAGTTCAATCCTGGTCATCAGCTCCAATTAAATAATTAGCGTTGGCATTAGATATATCCTGTAAGAGCACATCTGCGGAAGCGCTAGAGGTGCTGGATAACAAGGAACAGCAAGCCTTGCGAAGCGAGAGCGTACTGGAGGTACGCTGAGCGAGCAAACGCAGCTGTGACGCAGGAAGGCAGTGCCTATAACGCTTCTAGCTTGGCGGCGTAGCTCAGTTGGCTAGAGCATGCGGTTCATACCCGCAGTGTCCGCGGTTCGAATCCGTGCGCCGCCACCAAAAAGAAAGCGAGACTTCCGAAAAGGAAGTCTTTTTTGTATGCCAGTTGGCGGCAAAGGTATTAGAGGCGTAGGTAGCTTCACAATATTTTAACTCTGTAAGGACGTTAAATTTGGTTTCAAAAGTTAATTGTTCGCTGATATCAATAAACGGATTACGCTCACAGAAGAATATTTAACAATGTGTGCAGCGATATCTACGTTGCTGGTAATAGATTACACATGAACGGTTTGCAAGAATAGAATGTGTAAGTTTTCTGGAATAATAGCCATGAACTTTTGTAAGAGATTTGCAGGTGGGGCATAGTATTAAAGTAGTGGCTAGTTTTATATTAAAAATAGAACATAAAATTCTTAATCAGGCGATTTTAGCAACATTAGAAGTATGATTATACTAAATTATTTCAGAAAATTACAATAATTATTTCTAAGCTTTTTCAACGCCAACTCCACAAGGCTTTTAAACTCGGTAGTAGTAAAGGTGCGGTATTATTTTTTCTTGTTTTTGTCAATGCTTATCGCCTTTTAAGGGTTACAGGGAGCATTGCGCTTTGTGCCTTGAATATGACGGAATTCCGTACTGTACTACATTGGCGCTCAATATGCCTATTATAAACAGTTTCCAATACAGCTGGGCAAGAAGAATAACATTTCAGTAGCAAGACGCAGAAACAAAAGCAAAATACCAGCCAAAAGGTCTTGCGAGGGGGGGCAGATGTGCTAAAATATAAGCGAGCATGATTTTAGATTTGCTTAGGTTTATAATTCATGGTGCATAAAATTCAAATACGAATATTTGGAGATGGAGAGTAGGCGTGGCTAGGAATTGGGGAAATGGGTTGAAAGCTGTGTTTGACTACGCTTTGACAGCAGTGGGGACGATTTGCATCAGTCCGCTGTTGGTTTATGTGGCGTACAGGATAAAGAAGGATTCTCCCGGTCAGGCTATTTACGACGGCAAGCGCTTGGGAAAGAACGGCGTTTTGTTTAAATGCTATAAATTCCGCAGTATGTACATCAACGGCGATGCAATTTTAGAAG
>ERZ779895.2156-NODE-2156-length-18492-cov-4.375875_pt1 | contig 18492 bp, 20 predicted proteins | sample MGYA00511093_ERZ779895 | MGnify/ENA primary metagenome ERZ779895 (study PRJEB29588, sample SAMEA2142970) | human gut metagenome | biome: human gut; feature: human-associated habitat; material: faeces | place: Denmark | collected 2008/2010 ... | reverse complement strand
AGCCGTGCCGCTGTGGACGCCGGCTGGCTCTCCGCCGATCATCAGGTCGGGCAGACCGGTAAGACCGTTCGCCCCAAGATCTATGTGGCTCTGGGCATTTCCGGTGCCATCCAGCACCTGGCCGGTATGCAGGACTCCGAGTGCATCATCGCCGTGAACAAGAATGAGACCGCTCCTATCTTCGAGGCTGCCGATTACGGCATCTGCGGGGATCTCTTTAAGGTCGTTCCCATGATGATCGAGGCCCTGAAAGCCGAGAAAAAATAAGGCCTGACATGAAAGCCCTCACCCTTTCGCGGGTGGGGGCTTTTGCATTGGACCGTAAAAAAGGCCGGTACCCTGTGCGGATACCGGCGGCCTGTCATTTTTATTTTAACCGAAGAAGCGCTTGATCTCGATCTCGGCGTTTTCGACCGAGTCGGAGCCGTGGATGAGGTTTTCGCTGGTGCAACAGGCATAGTCGCCGCGGATAGTACCGGCAGTCGCTTCCTCAAACTTGGTGGCGCCCATGATGATGCGCATGCCCTTTACGGCGTTGTCACCCTCTACGATCATCGCGAGGACGGGACCGCTCGTCATGTAGGTGACGATCTCCGGGAAGAAAGGCTTATCCGCGATGTGGGCATAGTGCTCGCGCAGAATCGGCTCATCCAGCATCATCATTTTGGCGTCAATGATCTTGTAGTTCTTGCGCTCAATGCGGGAAATGACCTCGCCCATCAGGCCCCGCTTTACACAGTCGGGCTTCAGCATGATATAAGTTCTTTCCATAGCCATAGTTTTTACACTCCTTATTCTTCTGCAAAATTCTCCGTTTGCAAATTGCCTATATAGTATAGCAGAAAAAAATGGCCTTGGCTATCCCTTTTTGCCCCCTTTTTTCGGAAAACTTCGCTGCTTGCTTCCCTTTTGTTTGACTGCTGTCCCGCAAAATGCTACAATACCCACAGTTAACAGGCCGCTGCTCTTGGCCGTACAGACCGCCCGCAGGGCAGCCCGCTTGCGCCGCTCTTTCCCATTCCTACAAACCATACAGGAGGACCCCCACCATGATCAAATCCCTGGGAGAAAAGCACCCCGATACCAAGAAAGCCTCTTTTATCGCACCAGATTCCGCCATCCTCGGCGATGTTACCCTGGCCGAAGGCACCAGCGTGTGGTATGGCGCCGTCATCCGCGGCGACCTGGACCATATCACCATCGGCAAAAACAGCAATGTACAGGATAACTGCACCCTGCACGGCGATCAAGGCTACCCCATCACCTTAGGGGAAGGCGTCTCCATCGGCCACAATGCCGTCGTGCACGGCGCCACCGTCGGTGATAATACCGTCATCGGCATGGGCTCCGTCCTGCTCAATGGCTGCGTCATCGGCAAAAACAGCATTGTCGGGGCCGGGGCTGTCGTCTCCGGCGGCGCGCATTTCCCGGATGGTTCCCTCATTGTAGGCATCCCCGCCAAAGCCATTTCGGATCTGCACCCCGTGCAGATCGAGCATAACCGTGAAAACGCCGAAACCTATTGCAAACTGGCACTCGAACACGCAAAGGAGGCGGATTAATGTCCACCGCCGGATTTTCCGCGTTCCTTGCCCGCAAAAATATCAAGCCCTCCGCTAAGCTCTATTTTGTCGATGCCATGAGCGCCATGGCCATGGGCCTGTTCGCTTCTCTGCTCATCGGCACCATACTGGATACGCTTGGCGATCAGTTCCACTGGGATTGGCTTGTCACCGCCGCAGGCTACGCCAGCAGCGCCACTGGTATCGCTATTGCTGTTGCCATCGGTGTTTCCCTTTCCGCTCCTCCGCTGGTCCTGTATTCTCTCTGCGCCGTGGGACTCGGCTCCTACTCAGTCGGCGGCCCGCTGGGGTCATTTTTTGCCGTCATCGTTGCCGCCGAGCTGGGCAAAGCGGTCAGCCGCGAAACTAAAGTTGATATTCTCGTCACCCCTACCATCACCATTCTTTCGGGGCTGGGGGTCGGTTCTCTTATCGGTCCCGGCGTCAGCCTCTTGATGAACGGCTTCGGTCAACTCATTATTCGGGCAACTCAGCTTCGCCCGTTTCTCATGGGCATTATCGTTTCGGTGTTGGTCGGTATCGTCCTCACCTTGCCCATCAGTTCCGCCGCCATCTGCTTTACTCTCAGCCTTACCGGCCTGGCCGGTGGCGCTGCCACGGCAGGCTGCTGCGCCCAGATGATCGGCTTTGCCGTCATGAGCTTTGCCGAAAACGGCTGGGGCGGCTTGGTGGCGCAGGGACTTGGCACATCCATGCTGCAAATGGGTAATATCGTCAAAAATCCCCGCATCTGGCTGCCACCCACCCTGGCCGCCGCTATTACCGGTCCGGTTGCTACCTGCATCTTCCGCCTGGAAAACGGCATTGCCATTGCCAGCGGCATGGGCACCTGCGGTCTGGTCGGCCCCATCGGCATCCTCAGCTGGGATGGCTTTGGCGGCGCGTTCCACTGGCTTGGACTCATCCTCGTCTGCTTTGTGCTGCCGGCTGTCCTTACTCCACTCATTGCCCTGCCTATGCGCCGCCTCGGCTGGATCAAACCCGGCGACTGCAAACTGGATCTGTAATTAACGAAAGGTACCCTTCGCGGGTGCCTTTTTATTGCCTCCACCTATTACTGCGGTATCTCGGTTCACGGCGGAGCCGCACGCCCCCACACATTTCTGTCTCTGCGGGCTCCCTTCGGTCGCCACGCAGCAAAAAAGACACCCCACCGGGTGTCTTTCCTTATCGCTTTTTCTCCCCGCTTCCCGGGAACATCTCATCCAACAGTGCCGCGCACCCCGCCTCAATATCCCGGTACGCCGTCACAAAATCCCCGGTGTACCATGGGTCGTCAATATCCCGCGGGTGCCGTGTAAAGTCCAACAGCCGGCGCATCTTCCCCTCTGGGTCGCCGCCCAGCTGCCGCTCCATCGCCGCCACATGGCTGCGTTCCATCCCCAGCAGGTAGTCAAACTTCCCATAATCCGCCGCGGTAACATTGCGGGAACCCCGCTGGTAATAGGGAATGTTCTCCCGGCGCAGCTGCCGCACCGTGCCATTATGTACTGGGCTGTTGGGCGCAAATACATTCGTCCCTGCGCTTTCACAGTCCACCGCATCGGTCAATCTCCGCCGTCGGGCCATCTCCCGGAACACAAACTCTGCCATGGGGCTGCGGCAGATGTTCCCACTGCATACAAAAAGTACTCTTTTCATACTTCTATCCTTTTAGTATAAACATTTTGATTTTTCTTCGTTATTATACCACACTTTCGCCCATCCGCCAATCACAAGATCATGTGCAGCTCCACTTCCTCCCCATCGCTGATCCCCCAAAAGACCTCCTCCGCAGAAGCGATCCCCTGCCGCTGCAGCTGGGCTCGCAGCCAGCGGTCGTCCCGGCCCAGTCGGTTTAGGCTCTCCTTTATGATCTCCCCTTCCGCAATTACGGTGCAGCATTCCGTAAATTCCTTCATACTCATCCCCTCCTTTTCCCGGTAGTATTCCCTCTCTGCCACATTTCAGTCAAATTTATTTTTAATTTCCTCTTGATTTTAGGAACTATTCCTGTTATAATAACATCATAAACCAAAACCAACTGCGTGAAAGGAGCTATTACCATGGAACTGAAAGGTACAAAAACCGAAAAGAACCTGTGGACCGCTTTTGCTGGGGAATCCCAGGCCCGCAATAAATACACCTACTTTGCCAGCGTCGCCAAAAAAGAGGGCTATGAGCAGATCGCCGAGATCTTTACCAAAACCGCCGAGAATGAAAAGGAACACGCCAAGATGTGGTTCAAGGCCCTGGGCGAGCTGGGCGATACCGCCCAAAATCTGCTGCACGCCGCCGAGGGCGAAAACTACGAGTGGACCGATATGTACGATACCTTTGCCAAGGAGGCCGAAGAAGAAGGCTTTACCGAGCTGGCCTGCAAATTCCGCGGCGTCGCCGCCATCGAAAAGGCCCATGAGGAGCGCTACCGCGCCCTGCTGAACAATGTCGAGATGCAGAGGGTTTTTGAAAAGAGCGAAGAAACCATGTGGGAGTGCCGCAACTGCGGGCACCTCGTCATCGGCAAAAAGGCCCCCGCCGTCTGCCCCGTCTGCGCCCATCCTCAAAGCTACTTTGAGGTTCGCAAGGAAAACTACTGATAAAACATCTATTTGGAAAAGGAGGAACCACGATGGAACAAAAATTCTATATCTGTAAGCACTGCGGTAATATCATCGCCAAGGTAAAGGATGCCGGTGTACCGGTGGTCTGCTGCGGCGAAAAAATGAGCGAGATCATCCCCAATACCACCGATGCCGCTGTAGAAAAACACCTCCCCGTTTGGACGGTCGAAAATGGCGTCGTCCATGTCAAGGTCAGTACCGTGGCCCATCCCATGCTGCCAGAGCACTACATCGAGTGGGTTTCCATCCACACCAAGCAGGGCAACCAGCGCAAGGAGCTGCACCCCGGCGACGCTCCCGAGATCTGCTTTGCCCTCTGCGAAGGGGATGAGGTGGAAAGCGTTTACGCCTACTGCAATCTCCATGGCCTGTGGAAAGCCTGATCTTCCCCATAAAATACAAGCCGAGCAGGTTTCATCGCCTGCCCGGCTTTTCTATATTCCGCCGCTCCCCATCCGGCGGGCGCCCCTCCATTCCATGTCGGGCTGCCCCCTTACGGGATGGCAGCCCTCCCCCATTCCGGTGCGCCCGCCAGCTCTCTGCGGCTATTTATCCCTGCCACAGCGTCAAATTCCCGCTCTCCAGCGTCTTTGGCACATCAATAATGCGTTGGTTGCTGGAGCCCCGAAACCGCAGGGAGATATCATACAGCGCCTGCACAAAGCGTCCGTCCACCAGCACATCCAGCAGGGATAGCAGCTCCGGCGTCACCTCGCAGCAAGGGTGACTGCCGGGGGTATTCAGCTCCTCCCAGGTAAAACCGCTAAACGCCCAGATGGTTTTCTCCGGCAGCTCTTTTCTTACCCGCCGCAGGAAAGGCAGCAGCGCCCGCTGGTTCTGCGGCTCCATCGGCTCGCCGCCCAGCAGCGTCAGCCCATTGATAAAACCGGGCCGCAGCATCTCTATCAATCGGTCCTCCACCGCCGGGGTAAAGGGCTCCCCATAGCCAAAGTCCCAGGTCTCCGGCTGGAAGCAGTTTTCACAGTGGTTGGTGCAGCCGCTGACAAAGAGTGTCACCCGCACCCCCTCACCATTGGCAATATCGCAGTTTTTGATACTCGCGTAGTTCATACTCTCTCCATTTTCCCGCCAGCAAAGGGACGCCCCACAGAGCGTCCCTTTTTTGCCGTCTATGGTTTACAGATGCAGCACCCGCTCCTTAATCTCCTGGGTGCGCCCCTGGTTCCAGAACTGCGTCCCGATGTATCCGCAGGTGCGGCGGGCCACATTCATCTTGTCCTGGTCGGTGTTGCCGCACTTGGGGCAGCGCCAGATGAGCTTGCCGTCCTGCTCCACGATCTCGATCTCGCCATCCCAGCCGCACACCTGGCAGTAGTCGCTCTTGGTGTTCAGCTCGGCGTAGATGATGTTATCGTAGATGAACCGCATCACCTGCAGCACCGCCTCCAGGTTCTGCTGCATATTGGGCACTTCCACATAGCTTATCGCCCCGCCGGGGGAAAGGTGCTGGAACTGCGCCTCAAATTTCAGCTTGTCAAAGGCGTTGATCTCCTCGGTAACATGCACATGGTAGCTATTGGTGATGTAGCTCTTATCGGTCACGCCCTCTATGATGCCAAAGCGCTTCTGCAGGCACTTGGCAAACTTGTAGGTGGTGCTTTCCAGCGGTGTGCCGTACAGGCTAAAGTCGATGTTGTGCTCCTCTTTCCACTTCTTGCAGGCGGTGTTCATGTACTGCATGATCTCCAGCGCGAAAGGTGTGGCGGAAGGATCGGTGTGGCTCTTGCCGGTCATGTACTTCACACATTCGTAAAGGCCGGCATACCCCAGGCTGATGGTGGAATATCCGCCATACAGCAGCTTATCAATGGTTTCCCCCTTCTTCAGGCGGGCGCAGGCACCGTACTGCCACAGGATGGGCGCGGCATCGGAAAGGGTTCCCTTCAGACGGTTGTGGCGACACATCAGCGCGCGGTGGCACAGCTCCAGCCGCTCATCAAAGATCTTCCAGAACCTCTCCAGGTTACCGCCGGAGGAAAGCGCCACATCCACCAGGTTAATGGTAACAACGCCCTGGTTAAAGCGGCCGTAATACTTCGGCTTTCCGTTTTCGTCGACATACGGCGTCAGGAAGCTGCGGCAGCCCATGCAGGTGTACACGTCGCCGTGGCCCGGCGTTTCGCCCTTGGAAAGCTTGAGTTCGCGCATCTTTTTTTCCGAGATGTAATCCGGAACCATCCGCTTGGCCGTGCAGCGCGCGGCCAGCTTCGTCAGTTCCCAATAGGGGCTGTCTTCCGTAATATTGTCCTCTTCGAGCACATAGATGAGCTTCGGGAAGGCCGGAGTGATCCACACGCCCTTTTCGTTCTTGACGCCCTCAATGCGCTGGCGGAGTGTTTCTTCGATGATGATGGCAAGGTCTTTGCGCTCCTGCTCCGTTCTGGCCTCGCCGAGATACATGAAGACGGTGATGAACGGGGCCTGCCCGTTGGTGGTCATGAGCGTGACAACCTGATACTGGATGGTCTGGACGCCACGGCGGATCTCGTCGCGCAGGCGTGTCTCAACGACGTTGGTGATGGTTTCTTCCGAGGGCTGCACACCGAAGGACTTGATCTCCTCGAGCACGGAGCGGCGGATCTTCTGCCGGGAAATATCGACGAACGGAGCCAGATGTGTCAGGGAAATGGACTGGCCGCCATACTGGTTCGAGGCGATCTGCGCGATGATTTGGGTTGCAATGTTGCAGGCCGTGGAGAAGCTGTGCGGCTTTTCAATCAGCGTGCCGGAAATGACTGTACCGTTCTGGAGCATGTCCTCCAGATTGACCAGATCGCAGTTGTGCATGTGCTGGGCGAAATAATCCGCGTCGTGGAAGTGGATGATGCCCTCGTTGTGCGCGTCAACGATGTCCTGCGGCAGCAGCACGCGGGCCGTCAGATCCTTCGACACCTCGCCCGCCATATAGTCGCGCTGAACGGCGTTGACGGTGGGGTTTTTGTTGGAGTTCTCCTGCTTGACCTCCTCGTTGTTCGACTCGATCAGGGACAGGATCTTCTCGTCCGTCGTGTTGGACTTGCGCACAAGCGTGCGGGTATAGCGGTATGTAATATAGTTCTTGGCAACCTCAAATGCGCCGTGGGCCATGATCTGATTTTCGACCAGATCCTGAATTTCCTCGACGGACAGCGCGCGGTTCATGGACAGGCAGTTGTTTTCCACGCTCTCGGCGATGCGGCGGATCTGCATCGGCGTCAGCCGTTCGTCCTCCGAGACGACGTTGTTAGCCTTGGTTACGGCTGCGATGATCTTGACGATATCGAACGTTGCTTCCGAGCCGTTGCGTTTGATGATCTTCATGCTGGTTCCTCACTTTCTATTTGTACGCGCGTAAAAAAACGCGCGGGGACAGGCTTTGCGTGCAGCACATCCCGTGCGGTGCAGTCATAACTATACTGGATATTGTGTCCGATGTCAAGAGCCTGTCTCTATATTTTGTGGATATCGAAAACAAATAATACCGTGAAACACAATATCTTGTGTTTCACGGTATCTGCACATATGAAATCTCTGATACTGCTGCGTCTACTGGTTCTCCCGGTATCTGGCGAGGAACTGTCTTGTGCGCTCGGCCTGCGGGTTTTCAATCACATCGCGCGCCGGGCCCTGCTCGACGATCACGCCGCCGTCCATGAAGATCACGCGGCCTGCGACATCGCGGGCAAACGCCATTTCGTGTGTGACGATGATCATCGTCATGTGCTGCTCGGAAAGCGAGCGGATGACCTTCAAAACCTCCCCGGTCAACTCGGGGTCGAGCGCCGAGGTCGGCTCATCAAAGCAGAGAATATCCGGCTGCAAGGCCAGCGCCCGCGCGATGGCCACACGCTGCTGCTGACCGCCGGAAAGCTGATGCGGATAGAGATCCATCTTTTCCTTCAGCCCGACCTGCGTCAAAAGTTCCTCTGCACGGGCGGCAATCTGTGCGTGGACCTGTTTTTTTCGCGTTTTGTAATCCGGCTGCTCCTTTGCCAGCAGTTCGCTTGCCAGCATGACATTCTGCCGGGCCGTATACTGCGGGAACAAGTTGAAATTCTGGAACACGAGGCCGAAGTGCAGCCGCTTGCGGCGGATTTCGCGCTCCTTCTGCGTATTGGGGTCGGCGTCGTCGAAGAGCGTTTCATCGTTCACCACGATCTGTCCCTCGTCGGGGACGGTCAGGAAATTGAGGCAGCGCAGCAGCGTCGTCTTGCCGATGCCGGACGAGCCGATGATGGCGACCGTCTCGCCCTTTTCAAGCGAGAAATCGACGCCCTTCAGGACGACGGTATCCTTGTCGAAGCTTTTTTTCAGGTTTCTGACTTCCAGAACAGACATACTGCCGCCTCCTTACGCCTTGAAATAGTCCAGCCTTTTCTCCAGCGCGTCAAGCAGCAGCTGCAAAACGCCGGAGAACAGCAGATAATAAATGCCAGTGAAGAACAGGGGCCAGATTGCGCCGGAAATGCCCTGCGAGCCCTTTAAAAATGCCTGACCGGCCCAGATGATCTCCTGCAGGGCGATGATGCGGGACAGGGATGTATCCTTGACCAGCGTGATGATCTCGTTGGACATGGGCGGCACGATGCGCTTGACCATCTGCAGAAGCGTGACCTTGAAGAAGATCTGCCGGTTCGTCATGCCGAGCACCTGCCCGGCCTCCTGCTGGCCCTTGGGGACGCCCTGGATGCCGCCGCGGAAAATCTCGGAGAAATAGCACGCGTAATTGAAAATAAACGCGATAGAGGATGCGAGGAAGCGCCCAGCCTCGCCGCCGCCCCAGATGTTTTTGCCCATCACAAGGCCGGGGAAATAATAAAACACCAGCAGCTGCAGCATCAGCGGCGTGCCGCGCACGACCCAAATGATAAAGCGCACGATGATCCGGATGGGCTTGAAGTCCACATAGCACCAGATCTGGAACCGCTGCCACCACGTCAGCTTCGTGTTTTTGGGCAGATTTTTAAGAAGCGGGCGCAGAAAGCCGAGCGGAGTCCAGCTGCTCATAGAGCCGAAGGAAATGATCAGGCCCAGCGGGATCGCGCCGATGAGCGTCACGAAAAACAGCTTGAGCGTCTGTAAAAAGCCAATATTCAGCGCCTGAAATACAATGGGGAACTGTTCGGAAAATGTCGTCATGGTATGTACCGCCTGTCGTTATTCTGGACACGGCGGTTTCCCCGGCGGATCTGCCGCCGGGGAAACCGTTGTCTATCTTACTGGAAAAGCAGTGCTGTGTCAATCACTTCTGTTCGATGACGGCAGCCTGTACGCCGTAAGTCTCTGCGATCTTCAGTATGGAGCCGTCGGCATAGCTTGCTTTGAAGAAGTCATTCAGCTTCTGGACAAGGTCGGAACCCTTGCGGAAGCCGACGCCGTACTCTTCGGAGTTGAGGCCGCAGGTGTAAGTGAGGTTCGCATAGCCCGTGCCCTCGCCGACCATGGCAGCAGCCATGAGAGAGTCGATGACGGCGGCATCAGACGTCCCGGCGGCGACCTCCATCAGCGCGTCAGACTGTGCGGAGACAGGCGTAACGCTGTAGCCGAGAGCGTTTAGTTCAGCCTCACCGGCGGAACCGGCTTCGGCGGCAAAGGTCAGATCCTTGACGGATTCGACGGTCTGATAGTCGGCGGCCTTATCAGCCGGGACGATCACAACCTGCGCGTTGTTGCAGTAGGCGTTGGAGCACGCCATGGCGCTTGTGACCTCGGACGTGAGCGTCATGCCGTTCCAGACGCAGTCGATGGTCTTGCTGTCAAGCTCCAGGACTTTGTTGTCCCAGACGATCTCGACGAATTCCGCCTTGACGCCGAGAGATTCGGCAAAGGCCTTGGCCAGATCGGCGTCAAAGCCAATCCATTCGCCGGATTCGTTCTGGTAGTCCATCGGGGCAAAATCGGTAATGCCGACCACGAGCGTGCCCTTGTCCTGAATGTAGGCAAGATCGGATTCCTCGGCGGGTTTGGACGCACAGGCTGCCATGGACAGAACCATCAGCACAGCCAGCAGCAGAGCGGTCATCTTTTTCATTTTCTGTTCCTCCTGAATTTACGGCTCGGTGTCCGTTTGTTTATCGTGCTAATAATTTACCATACTGATTCGCTAATGTAAAGAATCAAAAATGCAAAAAGAAAAGCTGTCCGGAATCTGCGGAATTGTGAAAATTCGACAAGCAAGCTTTCTACACAGCGCACCGGGGCGGAGCAGCTCCGCAGCAGGATGCTGCAGCTTTTATTTAAAAGTCGATGCCGGTCACATCCGTAACGCTTCTTTGCTGCGAACGGCTTGTGACCGGCATGGATTTCTACAAACTGTATGTCTGGAAGCGTGTCATGCTTCCTCACGGTACGCCTTCAATCCGGCGCGGCCTTCTTCGGTGACGGGCTTGAGCCAGCGCATGGACTTAAAATGGATCAGGCACAAAATGCTCTTCGGAATATCCTCCCCCAGATACGCGAGAATCACGACGCCGAGGAACGACAGGTGCAGCACCCGCGCGCTCAGCAGTGCCAGCGGGATGGCGACGACCCAGAGACTTGCAAGGTCGAAGATCATGCCTGTCAGCGTATCGCCGCCGGAGCGGAACACGCCTACGACCTGCACATAGGAGATATTGCGGAAGCAGTATTCCAGCGAACAGAAGATCGTCACGGCGTAGGCTGTCGAGATAGTCGTGGCCGAAAGATTGTCGCCCATGGCGAACAGGGAGACGAGCGGGTGCCGCGCGGCGATCATCGTCAGGCCCACAACAAGGCCCATCAGCGGCACCAGCACGGAAAAGCGCCGGGCGTCGGCTACGCCGCGCCGGATTTTGCCGCTGCCGATAGACTTGCCGACCATGATGACACAGGCGTTGCCGAGGCCGACATAGAACGCAAAAGCAAGTTCAGAAAACGTCTTGAAGATGGTCATGCCCGCATAATATTCATAGCCCATGTTGGCGTAAATGCGGTTAAGCGTGAGCATACCGAGCGCCCACAGACCTTCGTTCGACATGACGGGCAGCGCGCGGGCACAGAACTCACCCAGCTGCTTCCACGAAAACGTGAACAACTCCCGCACCGGACCCATCAGCAGGTTTTTCTCAAACGCTGAGAAAATCAGAATCAGCACCGGGCCCAGCCACGACGAAATGCACGTCGCAATGGCCGCACCCTCTACGCCGAGTTTCGGCAGGCCAAACGCACCGAAAATCAGACCATAATCTGCAAAGGCGTTGGCGATGGTCGTGACGATAGAGACATAGAGCGGCAGGCGGACGCGCTCTGTGCCGCGCAGGACGTTGGACAGCAGATATGTCAGTGCGACAGCAGGGTAGGAGAAACAGACGATGCGAAGATACCGGCAGCCCGTCTCTATGACGGCAGGCTCCTGATTGAACAGGCCGATGACCCATGCGGGCGCTGCCAGCGCGACGGCCAGAAAACAGAGCGAGACAAGCATCGCCAGCATGAGTCCAATACCCATCACGCGCCGGATTCCCTTGAGATCCTTGACACCCCAATACTGCGAGATGAACACGCTCATGCCGGAGCAAAGGCCGAAGCCCAGAAGGCCGCACAGCCAGCCCCACTGAGCCGCCATACCGACGGCGGAGAGCGTCACGTCGCCCAGCTGTGATACCATCAGCGTGTCAACCAGCTGGAACGAACTTGTCAATACGTTTTGCAGCGCGACCGGGATCGCCAGCTTCACGGTCACGCGCCAGAAGGGCTTATCGCCCAGATAATCAGTTAGTTTCATAAGAAAAAATACTCCGGTAAAAAGACAAATAGGCAAAGATGTGGGGATGCTGCCTTATGGCAGTATCCCCACGAAGTTTTTCAGGTGGCGCAGGACACCTCGTCAGAAGAAAGCCTTTCGGAACGCATCCTTGCAAAGCAGGGATGCTTATCCTGTCGGCTTCCTTCTTCCGCTCCAAAACGCAAGCGAAACTCGCGTTTTGGCTTTGACGGAGTGCGTAGGGGCCGATGCCCACATCGGCCCGCGCAGAATGCACCGTTTTTACGGTAATCTGCGGCGAATTCGCAACTTCCCAACGGGCCGATGTGGGCATCGGCCCCTACAATAAACGAGGGAAGTGCATACAAAAGGGGCTTACGCCATACCAGCGGTGATGATGGCCATCTTGTAGACCTCGTCGGCGTTGCAGCCGCGGGAGAGGTCGTTGATGGGGGCGTTCAGGCCCTGCAGGATGGGGCCGTAAGCCTCGAAGCCGCCGAGGCGCTGGGCAATCTTGTAGCCAATGTTGCCAGCCTCAATGCACGGGAAAATAAAGGTGTTGGCATAGCCTGCTACCTTGCTGCCGGGGAACTTCAGCTGGCCGACGACCGGGGAAACAGCCGCGTCAAACTGCATTTCGCCGTCGATTGCCAGTTCGGGCGCAAGCTTCTGCGCTTCGATGGTGGCATCGTGGCTGAGTTGGACCGTACCGCCCTTGCCGGAGCCCTTCGTCGAGAAGGACAGCAGCGCGACCTTCGGGTCGATGCCGAAGAACTCTGCCGTGCGGGCGGACTCGACTGCGACCTCAGCCAGCTTCTGTGCGGCCGTGAAGGTCACTTCGCCGGTTGCCTTGTCAATGGTATCCTGATAGTCGATGTTGATGGCGCAGTCGCCCATGCAGTACTTTTCGTCGTTGCCGTCCTTGTCCTTGCGGAAGAGGATGAAGGAAGAGGACACCAGATGCGCGCCTTTCTTCGTCTTGACCAGCTGCAGCGCCGGACGGACGGTATCGGCGGTGGAATAGGTCGCGCCGCCGAGCAGTGCGTCGGCCTTGCCCATCTTGACAAGCATGGTGCCGAAATAATTGCCCTTGGCGAGTGCCTTGCGGCAGTCTTCCTCAGACATCTTGCCCTTGCGCAGTTCGACCATCTTCTGAACCATTTCGTCCATGCCGGCATAGGTTGCCGGGTCGATGATCTCGGCCTTTGCAATGTCGAAGCCGCCCTTTTCTGCTGCGGCCTTAACCTCGTCAACATTGCCGATGAGAATGACGTTCATCAGATCGTCCTTGATGAGGCGGTCTGCCGCTTCGAGAATACGGGCGTCAGGGCCTTCGGTAAAGACGATGGTGCGGCGGGTTGCCTTCAATGCGTCGATCAGCTTTGTAAACATGGTATATTACCTCCATTATGCGGTTTTCCGCTGTTATCTAGCCTCCAGTATACAACGAAATCCAGCATAAAACAACACCTCAGGCAAAAAAATTCCGTCTATTTGGAACTGTGCACCGGGATGGTGATTTCGGTCACGAATTTTTCAGGGTCGCTGGTCAGGCCGTAGTCGATCATTGTGAGCTCGCGGGAAAAGCCCGCCGGGGTCAGAGCGTGCGCATCGATGTACGCAAGCAGACGCGCATACTGTTCCGGTGCTTGCAGATGGCTGCCCCGGAAGCGGACGCGCACGCACTGGCTCTGTTCCAACTCGCTGCAATCCGTAATGCGCAGTGTCTGCCCGATCCAGAACAGGCGGCAGGACTCGCTTTCAATCTGTTCGATCTGTCCCAGCGGCGGTGCGCGCGTGGTCTTTTGCGCCTACAGACTGCGCGATGGATACCGTCGTGCCCATTGCAAGCCCCACGATCATCACGGTCAGCATGTGCATCACCTGCGAGCCGACGGACACTGCCGTTGTTGCCTCCACGCCTGCGTACTGTCCGATGATGAACAGATCAGCCATGCCATAGAGTGTCTGCAGAAAATAAGACAGCAGATACGGCAGCGAAAACCGCACGACGTTCTTTAAAACGCGTCCTCTTGTCAGATCCAGTTCCATGATATTCCTCCACCCCGCTCTTTTGCTGCATGATAAACTTTGCAATGCTTGCAAGGTCAAGCGCTTTTTGCAAAAAAGGGTTTACTTTTTTTCGCTTATCACATATAATATGTGGCGTTTGCGCCGGTTCTCGGCGTGAGTATCTCTCAAGCGAGGTGCAGTATGCAGCGCAGTCATCATTTTCACGGGCAGATGTCCGATACCTTCCGCGCAGCGGTCTTTGTTACGCTCTCCGGCGGCTTTCAGGACGCCTATACCTATATCAGCCGCGGTCAGGTCTTCGCCAACGCGCAGACCGGCAACATCGTGCTTCTGAGCGCAGCGCTCCTGCGGGGCGACTGGGCTGTGTGTCTGAAATATCTCATTCCGATTTTGTCCTTCGTGCTCGGGACAATGGCGGCGGAGTTCATCCACATCCGGTTCCGCAATTTCCGGCAGCTGCACTGGCGGCAGCTGGTGCTATTGCAGGAGATCGTGTTTTTGTGCGCCGTCGGCTTCCTGCCGCACACGCTCGACCCGCTGGCAAACGCACTTGTCTCGTTCGTATGTGCCATGCAGGTGCATACCTTCCATAAAATCCACGGCCATGTCTATGCCAGTACCATGTGCATCGGCAATCTCCGCTGTGCGGCGGAGGCGTTGGGCGAATATCTGCGCGGCCATAACCGCGCATCGCTCGACGCGACAAAGACCTATTTCGGCGTCATTCTCGTCTTCGCCGCAGGCGCAGGCCTCGGCAGTCTCGTGACAGAGTTCACCGATATCCGCGCCATCTGGGTCTGCTGCGGATTGCTGCTCATCAGCTTCATCCTCATGTTCATCCGCGACGATCGGGAGGCATGAACGCGTGCGCACATCGAAGCCTTCCTCCGGGGATGCCTTGGGGCGCTCCCGCGCCCGTGCTTCATACAAAACCGGCCCGCTGCGTTCTTTGCAGCGGGCCGGACTTTTTACAGAACCTTCCCCAGAAAATCCTGCAAGCGCGGATTTTGCGGGTGCTCAAAGATCTGCTCAGGGGTTCCCTGCTCGACGAGTTTACCGTCGGCCATGAACAGCACGCGGCTGCCGACCTCACGGGCAAAGCCCATCTCGTGCGTGACGACGACCATTGTCATGCCGTCGTGCGCCAACTCCTTCATGACCTCCAGAACCTCTCCGACCATCTCCGGGTCGAGCGCGCTTGTCGGCTCATCGAAGAGCATGACCTCCGGCTCCATCATAAGCGCGCGGACAATGGCCACGCGCTGCTTCTGTCCGCCGGACAGCTGCGCGGGGTACGCATTTCCTCGGTCGCCGAGGCCGACGCGCTGCAAAAGCTTCAGCGCCTGCGCGTCCGCCGCCTCCTGCGATTTATGCAGGAGTTTCACGGGCGCGAGAGTCATGTTTCGCAGGATGGTCATGTGCGGGAAAAGATTGAAATGCTGGAACACCATGCCCATCTTCTGCCGGTGGAGGTTGATGTTGCAGCTTTTGTCAGTGATATCGACGCCATTGAACAAAATCTGCCCACCCGTCGGGACCTCCAGCAGATTGAGGCATCGCAGAAATGTGGACTTACCAGAGCCGGACGGGCCGATTACGACGACAACCTCGCCCCGCTTGATATCGACCGAAACGCCGTCGAGCGCCTTGATAGCGGACGCGCCGGTAAAATGCTTTTTCAGGTCATGGACCTGAATCAGAACGTCAGTGGTCACTGCTGCGCAGCCTCCTTTCCAGCTTGCTTACCAGATGCGAGAAGAACACAACCATGATGAGGTACAGAGCCGCGACGATCAACAGCGGCATAGCCTGAATGTAGGTCTGCGAACGGATGATCTCGCCGCCCTTGGTCAGATCGTTGACGGCCACATAGCAGGCGACAGACGTTTCCTTCAGCAGCACGATAAACTCATTCGCCAGCGCGGGCAGCACGTTTTTGAGCGCCTGCGGGATGATGATATAGAGCATCGTCTGCGCAAAGTTGAGGCCGAGCGACCGGCCTGCCTCATTCTGTCCTTCATCGACAGCCATGATGCCGCCGCGGATGATCTCGGCGACGTAAGCGCCGGAGTTGATGCCGAATGTCAGCATGGCGACGGGCGTACCGTTACGCGCGGTGGAGAAGACGACGAAGAACATGATGAGAATCTGGATCATTGCAGGTGTACCGCGGATGACGGTCAGATAGACTTTGCAGAGCCAGTTTGCGATGTTCAGAAGTGTCCGGCCGGGGCCGGGACGCATGGTTTCATGCGTCTTGTCGTGCGTCGAGCGGATAATGGCGACGATCGTGCCGATCAGGATACCGAGCAGCACGGCGGCCAGCGCGATCTGGAGCGTATTGCCCAGACCCTTTACGATATATTTCCAGCGATCTTTGGTGATGAAGCAGGTGACAAAGTCCTTGGCGACCTTTGCAATCCATGTCCGAAACCATTCTGTCATGGGCGAAGCGCTCCCTCTTTTCTATAAAGTCGTATTGCGCGAAGCAGCGGGGCGGAGCATCGCTCCGTCCCGTTGCGAAGATACAGATTGAATTTTTATTTGCCGATGTACTTGTCAACGATGGACTGCAGCGTGCCGTCGGCGGTCAATTCGGACAGCGCCTTGTTGACCTTCTCCAGCAGGTCGGTGTTTTCCTTGGCGATGGCAATGGCATAATCCTCAACGGCATATTCGGTGTCGAGGATGTGCAGGCCTTCGTTGGCCGCGACCAGCGCCTTCGCAGGCTCATTGTCGAGAATGACGCAGTCAACCTGCCCGTTCTTCAGGGCTTCGACGGCGTCGGTCGTCTTGCCGAAGGACTTGACGGTGCCAAGACCGGCGTCTTCAATGTCGGACGTGGCATAGATAAAGCCCGTGGTGCCTGCCTGCGTGCCGACGACAGTGCTGGCGCCGTCCGCGAACAGATCATCGACCGAGGTGATGGGACTGTCGTCCTTGACGATGACGACCTGCACGCCTGTGGCGTAGGAATCGGAGAAGTTGACCTGTTCTTTGCGCTCGTCCGTTACGGTCATACCGGCCATGCCCATGTCATACTTGCCGGTCTGGATGCCGGGGATGATGGAGTCGAACGCGATGTCGGTGACTTCCAGTTCCATGCCAAGCTTTTCGGCGATGGCCTGCGCGACTTCCACGTCGATGCCGACGATGGCGTCGCCATCATAGTATTCATACGGCGGGAAGGTGGCCTCAGTCGCCATGGTCAGCTTGGCAGAGGCGGTCTCTTCGGTCTTAGAGGTGGAAGCGCAGGCCGCAAGGCTCAGCGCCATAATGGCTGCAAGCAGCAGTGCAAGATACTTTTTCATATTCAGTTCCTCCTGTGACGCGCTGTGCGTCGTCTGTGTTATTTTGTATGCTCATAATTATACACACGAAGCGCATAATGTCAAGGGAAAATGAATAAAAAACCATACAACTCTATTGGGATGTGTGTCCTTAAAAGCGGCAGATTGCACAATTTCGCAAAAAAAGCGTGCGCATGCACAAAAATAAATATGCAAGCGTCCTGTATATATACAGGACGCCTGCATCAAATTCCCGGCCTTACAGTTCCGAGAGCATATAGAGCATTTTTGCGACCTCCGCGCGCGTGACCTTGCCGGTGGGGTTCAGCTTGCCCTTTGAGCCGCTGATGATCTTCTGCTGCGCCATCTGCGCAAGTGCAGTTTTTGCCCAGTCAGCAATCTTTCCGCTGTCGGAGAAAGCGGAGAGCGTGTTAAGATCAGCTTCGGGGAAGTCCTTTGTGCGCGAGAGGATCGTCATGGCCTCCTGACGTGAAATTGTCGCGCCGGGCTTAGCCAGAAGCTGGCCGTTTGTTTTGGAACCCGTGAGATAGCCGAGCGAATAGGCCGCCTGCATTGCGGATTTTGCCCAGTCTGCGATCGAACTGCTGTCGGAGAACGGGAGCGAAACGGTCTGATACGCGCTCAGATCCGTGCCGAGATAGCGCATCATGGCGACGATGAACTCCTGCCGCGTCATGCTGGCATCGGGGCGGTAATAGAGTTTGCCGTCCTTTGTGGAGCCCTGTAGCGTGCCTGCATAATAGAGGTCCGTGATGTAGCTTTCGGCCCAGTGGCCTTTTGTGTCGGCAAACGGCTGCGAAGAGCCGACCGTGACCTTGAGGGCAAACGACGTTTCCCCATAGGAGACGGTGATCGTGCCGTTCAGGTCCGAACCGGTCTTGGCAGCGGCGAAGACACCACTTTCGTCGATCTCTCCAATTCCGCCCGTCACGGCCCAACTAAAGCTTTCATCGGCGGAATAGACCTGATTGCCGTAGTACCATGCCGTTGCCGTCAGGTCTGTCTTGCTGCCGCCCGCCACATGCAGCGCCGTCAGCGGCGTGTTCTTGCCTTCGTGCTTGATGGTGATGGAGGTCGGTGCGGTGGGGATTGTAAATGTCGCGTTTGCGCGCAGGCCGCCTGCCGTTGCGGTGACAGTCGCTGCGCCGCGTGCGCCGGGCTCGACCGTCACGGTGCTGCCAGAGGTCTGCGTGACGTTTGTGCCGCCGAAGGTCACGTTTGTCGGAACGGCAGCTGCC
>ERZ779895.2143-NODE-2143-length-18589-cov-3.945829_pt1 | contig 18589 bp, 19 predicted proteins | sample MGYA00511093_ERZ779895 | MGnify/ENA primary metagenome ERZ779895 (study PRJEB29588, sample SAMEA2142970) | human gut metagenome | biome: human gut; feature: human-associated habitat; material: faeces | place: Denmark | collected 2008/2010 ... | reverse complement strand
TTTTACCGGTCTGACGGTCACCGATGATCAGCTCACGCTGTCCTCTTCCGATCGGAACCATGGAGTCAATTGCCTTGATACCTGTCTGAAGCGGGGTATCTACGGATTTTCTCTCGATAACACCGTGGGCAACACGCTCGATCTTTCTGAATTTATCCGTAAGGATCGGACCTTTTCCATCGATAGGCTGTCCTAAGGCATTCACGACACGTCCTGTCAGGGCATCGCCCACAGGAACCTCAACGACACGTCCTGTCGTCTTTACGGTGTCTCCCTCACTGATGCTTGAGGAATCACCGAGCAGAACCGCTCCGACGTTGTCCTCCTCAAGGTTTAACACCATGCCGTAAACCTCTCCCGGAAATTCCAGAAGTTCTCCCTGCATGGCATTCTCAAGACCGTGGATTCGTGTAATGCCGTCCGCTACCTGGATGACAGTACCCACGTCAGAGACTTCCAGCTTCGTCGAATATCTTTCGATCTGCTCCTTGATGACCGAGCTGATCTCTTCTGGTTTTAAATTCATTTGAGGTCTGCACCTTCTTTCTTTTCCATTTCATCACGTAACTGTTCAGTATTATTTCTGCTGCCGGACTGCTGTCTCCGGTCCCGGATCCGCCGGGATCACGCCAGCTGCAGCTTCATTAAGTCTCTCCGGATCTCCCCGAGTCTTGTCTTGATGCTGCTGTCCACCACGCGGTCACCGATCCTGATCACGAGTCCTCCGAGGATCGCAGGATCAACGCTATAGGTAACCTCCAGACTCACAAAAGCTGTTGTCTCCAAAAGCTTCGCCTCCGTATGGGCCTTCTGCTCCGCGGAGAGTTCCACCGCACTTGTGACAGTTACGATACCGATCTTTTTATATTCCTTTACACGATTCACAAAATAGTCGAGGATCTTCGGGAGCTCCTTCTGCCGTCCCTTTTCGATCACGGTCTCAAGAAATCCCATCAGGTCATCAGAAACTCTTCCTTTAAAGATATTTTCCACAACCTTTAACTTCTCTTCTTTTATGATCTGCGGATGGTTCAAAAATTGTACAAGGTCTGCATTCTCCATGAGGATCGTCTGCAGTGACTGTACTTCCTCATATACGGGCGACAGCATATCCCGCTCCATGGCAGCTTCAAACAGCGCGTCGCCGTAGACCTTTGACACTAACTTTGCCATGTGCTCTCACCCATTTCCTTTAAAGTCTCCTCGATCAGGGAATCCTGGATCTTTACATCCATGGAAGCGGCAACCGCCTTCTCTGCCATCAGGGACGCAATGGAAACGATCTCCGTCTTCATGTCCTCAAGCGCTTTCTTCTTCTCCAGCTCGATCTCCCGGTTTGCCCGGTCAACGATGCGGTTTGCTTCCTCTCTCGCTTCCGCTAAGATATCAGCTTCCTGCTTTTTCGCTTTTTTCCTCGCTGCGTCGAGAATTTCCTGCGCCTCTTTGTCGATGGACTTTATTTTATCCTCATACTCTGCTTTCAGCGCGAGCGCATCTTCGCGGCTTGTCTTTGCCGTTTCCAGATCACCCGCGATCCGTTTTCTTCTTTTTTCCAGTACTTCACGCGCCGGATTAAAGAGGAAATACGACATTACAAAGAACAGGATAAAAATATTGATTCCCGTGATCACAATGTCGTTGATCCATTGAGGGTCAAAATTTATTAACCGTTCCAAGGTCTCATCTCGCCTCCTTTACAAACTTCCGCGCATACCCGGAAGTTTTTTCCTGTTCCCATATCCGGATCAACCGAACGGCTTAACGAACATAAGGATAATGGCAACAACAAGACCATAAAGACCGGTCGTCTCGGCAACGGCCTGTCCAAGAAGCATGGTCGATGTAATATCAGATTTCGCGCCCGGGTTGCGGCCGACTGCAGATGCGCCGAAACCAGCGGCGATACCCTGTCCAACACCAGGTCCGATACCGGCGATCATCGCGATACCGGCGCCGATTGCTGAGCAAGCATGGATCAAATCCTGTCCTGTAATATTCATAGATAAAACCTCCTGTAAAAAAATTTTATAGCTGTCATTCACAGCTACAGGCAAAATTCTTTCCGATCGACTGCGTCGATGGGGTCCTGCCTTCCCTGTTCCGCCCTGCGTTCCTACAGTTTATCATTTACATAGACCATAGTCAGCATGCAGAATACGTATGTCTGGATACACCCGGAAAACAGGTCGCAATACACATGAAGTGCGGCCGGAATACCGATTTTTAATAAGACCGGCATCATTCCGTACCAGAGACCCATGATAATAACTCCGGACAGCATGTTCGCGAACAGACGAAGGGAGATCGAGATCGGATTCGCAAATTCACCGATCAGATTGATCGGGAACAGCACCGGGAGAGGTTGAAACAATCCCGTAAAGTGTCCGACACCATGATTTTTGATTCCCTGGTACTGTACGATCGCAAACGTGACCAGACCAAGAAGGAACGTAACACCAAAGTCGGCAGTAACCGTTCTCAGGCCGAACAGACCGCTCAGATTGCAGAACAAAATAAACAGAAAAATCGTTCCGATATAGTTCGCAAACCGGTTCGCTGAACTGCCAAGAATCCCTGTGGTCATATTTTCCAGCATTTCCATGCCGAATTCGATGATATTCTGGAATGTTCCAGGTACATCCGTCGCATGTTTTAATGCACGGTTCGCGGCTATCACCAGAATCAGCAGAACGATCGTAACGATCGTCATTCCGACCGTCGTCGTCGTCAGCCAGAGTTCATGACCGAAGAGATGGTATTTCACGATCCCGTGGATCATGAAATCAGCACCACTGCCACCACTCATTCTTTTTCCTCCTTTCCTTAAAACTCCTGAAAGACTGCTGTCTGTTCCACAACAGCAGCGTATAAGACTCTATCCGTCAAGCCTGAAGATCAGGCCATACGGTCGGTTCGTTTCTGAAGTACCGGATACACATAAGCTCCGGTCTTCAAGCCCAGTGCGCCGAGAACGACTGCTAAAAGGTTGATCGTCGTAAATTTCCATAAAAGGCACACCAGTATTACCGCGCACAAGCTGCGGATCAGCGAATGGATCACCATCTTTTTGCTGCTGTACGCCCCATCAGCCGATTCCACACAGAGTTCCGTGGATCTCGCGATACTGATGAGCAGTACCTCCGCCGCCGCGGCTCCGATCAGCACTCCGGCGATCACCGGAACGGTTCGGAAAAAAATAAGGCAGATGAGAAGCAAGATCATATTATGGATCAGAATCCCGATGCTCATTCCCACTACCTGTCTCTTTGTCTTATCACTCACGATTGTTCCACCCTTTCAATCACCCTGCCGAGGCTGTCTTCTGCCGGACAGTTCCCTGCTGCTTCATATTCCGCTTTCGTTTACGGGTACCATCTTCTTTGCCGTCCCTTCGGCCGTCACCGCCATCTTTTGGGACGGTCAGCACCGTCTCCGGTTCCGAAACGGCTCTCCCACTGCTTTACCTGCTCTTTCTTTTCCCTGTCTTCGTCTTCTTTCTCTCTGTCTACGATATGCTTCGCCATCTTATATGCACTCAGACCGCCCGAGAGGACACCCAGGATCAGGAAGATCAGAACGGTATGAAGTCCGGTCTTTTTATCGATCCAGCTTCCGAAAAGCACACAGATAAGGACCGGTGTCACAACATTGAGTCCGAGCTGGGTGATCAGCACCAGGTTTTCGAGTCCGTTTTTTTTCTGACGCATTTTCTCCCACCTCACTTACCGCGTAACGCATACCGCCATTATACTAAATATTTGCGGATTTGTCCATTTCTACGCATCGACTTTACAGATATTTCGTGAATTCTTTTGTCAATAACATGGTATATTTGGACACATATGGATAATTGTCCAAAAATCACCAGGTGTATTTCTGGATAAAAGTCAACAGGATTCATGTTTCTCCTATATTTGTATATAGGAAAAAGGGACACAGATACTTCCATGTCCCTTCATTTTTTCCTATTACTTTATTTTCTTATGTATCAGTTTCACGGACCCGTCAGATGTTTTCCCTTACAGTCCGTCTCTGTTTTAGTAGTTCATTCCGGTGATTGCGAGCTCTCCATCCGCAGTGACACCAAGAATGATGTTCGGAGCACCGTCACCGAGGACGATCCCGGCCATAACCGGCTCCAGGGAATCGACATCCACCTTTTCGATCGCAGCCTCCATCTCATCGGAGAAGATCTCTGCCGGATCCAGTTTCATAAAGTCTTCCTTCGTATCGACCATGCCTCCGTTCGTCTTCACACAGGAGACAAAGGTTGGGAAATCGATGTGGTCCGCAAGCCCCTCCATATCTTTATTCTTTACAATCGCGATGATCTCTTTTGCGTAGGACTTATAGTCTGTCTTCTCGAGCTGGGCAGCCGCCTGGCTCTGAAGCTTCGCCATCTCCTCATCAGAGATCTCTGCAACCTGCACGCCCTCAGAACTCTCGTCCGTCTCAAAAGCTCCCGGTCCTTCCGCCATCTTTGGGTCTACATTGGAGAGATCCGGTTTTGTTGTATCAACGGCGGATGTCTCCGCTGCGGAAGCCTCCACCCCAGCCGCTGTTGTCTCCTGAGTGTTTTTTGAGCCGCATGCTGTCGCCATCACTGCTGTCACGCAGAGTGCCGCTGCTAACAATACATGTTTTTTCATAATACAATATTCCTCCTCTGATCTTATCCGGTCCATCCGGATCCGTGTCCGGCAGATTTTTACCGGGTACCCGGGCTTCCTTCTATTCATAAATGTACCTGTCTCACTGTATCAGAACTATACCACGCCCTCTTTTTCCTGACAATAAACAATTTCTAAAGAAATGGTTATTTTTTCGTTAGAAAATCTCCATTTATTTTATTTTCCTTTTAGAGTTTCTCCATACTTCCGTCACATTCTTCCTGTATACTTTATATCATAAAAGATATCGATCAGTTAAAGACATCACGAACCGTTTTTAATACGGAAGACGAGGCGTGTAGCGCCTGATCAGGTATACATAAAAATGGGGCCGGCAGGCAAATGAAATGCGCGCACATTTATGCCGGACTCGACTAAACATAATTCTCGGATCCCTGTGATCCAGGATTGACATATATTCGATACTCATACATCCCCCTTTTTTAGTATTTGTGTGAAAAAACTCCGGTATGCCAGAACCGGAGTTTTTTCATGTCTGCAATTAAATGTCTCTTGACCCGTTCGCTCATCCCGCACGTTCACTTGCAGCATTCTGTATCTTCACACATGCGTATATCATTCAGTATTTCGTGCCTGTTGTGCAGCAGAAAGTTCATTGAGATTTTCTCCTGAGTAACAAGTGAAAAAACGGGACAGCCTTTGAATCCGGCCGCCCCGTTTTTATCATTTCTTCTTAAATTTAGTGTGTTAAAAGATCCAGTACCAGCTCTGCGCACTTGTTCAGATCATCGATCTTCAATGTTTCTCCGGTCGTATGTACCTTTGTCATACCTGTGGAGAGTACGATCGGCTTGATCCCGTGAAGCGCCATCACATTCGCGTCGCTTCCGCCGCCGCCTTTTGCGGTCACTGCCTGATATCCAAGACGTTTGCAGGACTCAAAGACTCTCTGCACGATCGGATCATCATTTTCCACGTTAAAGCTTACATAATTTGTCTTCAGCTCGATCTCAAGCTTTGCTCCCATCTCGTCGCAGGCATCCTGCAGGCACTTCTGCATATGCGCAGCCTGGGCATTTAATTTATCGAGGTTGCGGCTTCTGACTTCTGCCACAAATTCTGCCTTCTCCGGAACGATATTGGTCGCATATTCCGCCTTCAGGGTTCCGATATTGCAGGTAGTCTCCTCATCGATTCTGAGCAGGTTCATCTTTGCGATTCCCTTCGCTGCGACCTGGATCGCACTGATTCCCTCTTCCGGCGCAAGACCCGCATGGGAAGATTTTCCAATGATCGTCGCGAAGATCTTGATCTGCCCCGGTCCACAGGTTAAGATCTTTCCGATATCACCGCTGGCGTCAAATACCATCGCTTCTTTTCCTTTAATCATGGACAGATCCATATTCTTGACACCGTTCATACCACCTTCTTCGCCGATCGTAAATAAGATCTCTGTATTGCGGCACGGAATATTCTGTTCTTTGATCACCTTGATTGCTTCCATGATCGCTGCGATTCCGGATTTGTCATCGCCCGCAAGAATCGTGGAGCCGTCTGTATGGATGATCCCGTCATCGACAAGCGGTCTGATGCCATTGCCCGGAGTCACCGTATCCATATGTGCACACATGATCGTCGGATCACCCGGGATCGTTCCCGGAAGATATGCGCATACATTAAATCCATTGGAGCCAAAACCTTCCCCGGCTTTGTCGGTCTTTACTTCCAGTCCAAGTACTTTAAGATCCTCAACCAGCTTTTCCCCCATCGCTTTTTCATTCTTTGTCTCACTGTCGATCATAACATAATCAAAGAATGTGTCGAGCAGTCTCTTCTCATTTATCATGGCATTACCCCTCCTGTTTTACATGCAAAATACCGGCATTTCGTTCTTTTGCATCACAATTTTGTGTTTTTATTCTAACATGGATCTGCTGTCTCCGCAAGAATCCACACTGCCCTGATACAGCGCTTTTCCATGCCGGCACGCTTCATATTTTCTCCGCGATTCCCCGAAGATCCATGATTTTTCCTCATCCGCTCCTTCAGCGCGCCGGAACTCACCTCTTTATTATTGTCTGAATTATCTGAATTATTTATTCTTTATTAACAATATAAACTGTAACAACTTTTTCACTAAATAAAAAAAGGTGTGGACAGATGTTTGCAAAAGATATATAATTAATTCATAAAAAGTTTATATTCTTTATTCTTAACAAAGAATTAACTTTTTCTCAATCGGCGGAATTGCTGGAAATCTCCCTGTTTTTTCAGTTATTTCGTACTTTTACTATTGCAGGAGGTTTCTGTATGAGCGAAAACACCACTAGTACCACTAAGCAAACCTGGCTCGACAAGGCGTTAACAGTCGTTGAAAACGTATGTAACAAACTTCCCGACCCGGTAATCCTGTTCTGCTGGCTCTTCCTTTTCACGGCGATCATCGGTACGATCGCAACGGTAGCTGGTGTGAGCCTGATCAACCCGGCAACAAATGAAGCCGTTGTTTCCCAGAACTTCTTCTCGGTAGACGGACTGCACTGGTTCATTGAAAACATGGTAAAGAACTTCACAGGTTTCGCACCGCTCGGTCTGGTAATCTCCATGACCCTCGGCATCGGTCTCTGCGAGGAGTCCGGTCTCGTAATGTCCCTCTTAAAGAGCTGCTTAAGCGATGTTCCTCCGGCACTCGTTCCGTACCTTATCGCATTTGTCGGCACGATCGGAAATATCGCTTCTGATACTGCGAACATCATCGTTCCTCCGATCGCCGCTCTTCTCTATATCGGTGCCGGAAAGCATCCGGTTGTAGGTATGATCTGCGGATATGCAGGTGCAAATGCAGGCTTCACTGCAAACCTGATGGTTGCAGGTACAGACTCCCTGCTTCAGGGTCTCACAAATGACGCAATCAAAGGTTTCCTTCCGGAGACTACCTTCCAGGTAGATGTTACCTGTAACTGGTTCTTCATGATCGCCTCCACAATCCTCTGCTCTATCGTGATCGGTGCTGTTTGTACAAAGGTTGTAGAGCCGCGTTTCGGAAAATACGAAGGTTCCTCCGATGAAAAGATCGAAAAACTGAGTGCTTCTGAGAGTAAAGGTCTCCGCTGTGCAGGAATTACAGCGATCATCTACATTATCATCCTCATTGTTGGATTCTTTACTGGTCCGTTAGCAGGTGAGAATGGTGCCTTCGTTGGTTCTCCGCTCTTAAAAGGCCTGATCCCGATCCTGTTCGTATTCTTCTCGATCTGTGCGATCGCATTTGGTTTTGGTTCCGGTTCCTTTAAGAAATCCGGCGACATCAGTAAAGCTATGAACAAACAGATGGCAGCAATGGGCTCCTATATTTCCTTCTGTTTCTTCTGCGGACAGTTCCAGGGCTTATTCAACTGGACAAAACTCGGTACACTCCTCGCAATCGGCGGCGCTGACATTCTTCAGTCCGCAGGATTCACAGGTATCCCGTTATTTGTATGCTTCATCCTCGTTGTAACATGTGTAAACATCTTCATGTCATCCGGTTCCGCAAAATGGGCGATCTTCGCTCCGATCTTCGTTCCGATGTTCATGCTCCTCGGTTATCATCCGGGCTTTACACAGTTACTTTACAGACTCGGTGATTCCCCGACAAACGCGGTTACTCCGATGTCCCCGTATATCTGGATGGTTCTCGCAACTGCTCAGACCAAGTACATGAAGGACTTAAAGATCGGTACCCTGATCTCCAACCTTCTTCCGATCGCAGTGATCCTCGAAGTGATCTGGGTTGTCTTCTTTATCATCTGGTACCTCATCGGTCTTCCGATCGGTCCGGGTGTCGGTTCCGTTCTTCCGGCAGGAATCATGTAAATTATCCGATCCTGCAGAATTACATAACTGAATACGTTTATTTCGCCAGGGCATGTGAAGTGCCCTGGCGTTTTTTGTCTCATCTATGTCGGTCTCCGGCCACCCCGTAACACCGAATGTCCCTATGTATAAAAAGAATGTGCCTCGGCACATTCGGCATCTCGCGCGGTCGCTTGCGACAACCTTCATCTTCGCGCGAGTTAGGCACGCAGTGCCTTTTTATTTAACAGGAAGTTCCATCGGAGTTCCCTGTTAAATAAAAAACAGGTGATCCGCTTACCAGACCGCCTGTCTCATACCCTATATTCTGTTTTCCGGTCCTCTCCTACTTTACAAGTCCTTTTATAATAGAAGAAACTTTATCATAGTCATACTGGACTTCTTTCACGCCGGACTGTTTTTTATACCAGCTTTTCAGTTCCTGATAAGTCGTGGAATAAGAACCATATCCGAGATACAGTTCCGGAGTCTGGTAGTTATCTGCAAAAACGACCATCGGCATAACCTTTAAATTATGGACTCCGTTTTCCTCCATGATCTTTCCGATCTCCTCCGCACCTTTCTTTAAATTAAGAAGCGGATTTTCAAATTCTTCTTTTCTTTTTGCGTCCTCTCGCCGCCACATTGCTCCGTCCGGAGTTCCGTATATCTTAATTCCCCAGCCATAAGTTCTTACAAGGTAAACGCCTCTCTTATCCATAAGGACCGCGTCAAACGTCATTTTTCCTTCCGGCAGATTTAAAGTCGCGTTCTTTAAAACCTCACCGGGCTTTCCACAGATCTTTTTCAGCCGCGCGGAGACCTTTTCTACAGCCTTTTCGTGATTCCGCTGTTTGTTCATGTGTTTCGCGATCAGCCAAAACACCATCACACCGGCCAAAATGTAGGCAAAGAACATAAAATAGTCCTGCGCCGAATGAAGTTTCCATGTCTGAAAGTTTCCACCAAACATATTTTATCCTCCCAGGTATTCAATTAACCGCACATTGGCACTTGCTGCCACTGACAGTCTTTTTTGAATCCGTCAGGCAGGATTCCTTTATTATCTGTCATCACGTTTCATGCACGATACTTTATCTTAACACGAAACCACTATAAACGCAATAATCTTCTCATATTCGCCATTTCCTGATTTGTGCATTTTTGCCAAATATTTATCATTCCATTTAGCGAAATCTCCGGCTTTTTTTCCAGTTTTCTAATTTAAAAATAAAAATTATAAACACTTTATAAAAAATATATAGCTTTTTCGAACCATTTATAGTATAATATCCATGCAAGCGGGATCTCGGGGGTTTAGATTCCGTAAATTAAGTTTACAGGAGGTTTTTCAAATGAGTGAAAACACTACCGCTAAGAAAACCGGCGTGGACAAACTGATTGATGGTATCGAAAAAGTTTGTAACAAATTGCCGCCGCCAGCGATTCTGTTCTGCTGGCTCTTCCTTATCACAGCCATCATCGGCTGCATCTTCAGTGTAATGGGCGTTGCCCTTACAAACCCGGCTTCCGGAGAGGTTGTAACATCTGCGAACCTGTTCTCCAAAGACGGCGTTGACTGGATCTTAGGCAACATGGTAAAGAACTTCACCGGTTTCGCTCCGTTAGGTCTGGTTATCACAATGACACTCGGTATCGGTCTCTGTGAGGAGTCCGGAATGCTGATCTCCATGCTGAACAGTTCCTTAAAGAACGTTCCGGCATCTATGATCCCGTATGTAATCGCATTCGTCGGTACAGTCGGAAACATCGCTTCCGATACAGCTATGGTCGTTATCCAGCCGATGGCTGCCATCGTTTACATGGGCGTTGGCAAACACCCGGTAGTTGGTATGATGGTTGGTTACGCAGGTGCTCAGGCCGGTTTCACAGCGAACCTGATGGTTGCCGGTACTGATACTCTGTTACAGGGTCTTACAAACGATGCGATCAAGGCATTCATCCCGGATACAACATTCCAGGTTGACCCGACCTGTAACTGGTTCTTCATGATCTTCTCCACCTTCCTCTGCGCAGCAGTTATCGGATTCTGTTCCGTACATATGATCGAGCCGCGTTTCGGAAAATACGAGGGTGCTGGAGAAGCAAAACTTGAAGAAGTTACTCCGCAGCAGAAGAAAGGTCTTAATGCTGCAGGTCTTACCGCGATCATCTACATCATCATCATTGCAATCGGATTCTTCACCGGTCTTCTTTCCGGCGAGAACGGTGCATTTATCGGATCCCCGCTCTTAAAGGGCCTGATCCCGATCCTGTTCGTTCTGTTCTGTCTCTGCGGTCTTGCATACGGCTTCACTGCAGGTACATTCAAGAACGCTGTTGATGTCAACAAGGCAATGTCTAAGCAGATGGCTGCTATGGGTTCCTACGTTCTGTTCTGCTTCTTCTGTGGACAGTTCCAGGGCTTATTCAACTGGACAAAGCTTGGTACACTCCTTGCGATCGCAGGTGCTGATGGTCTCGAGGCTGCAGGTTTCACAGGCATTCCGCTCTGTGTAGCTTTCATCATCCTCTGCTCCTTCGTCAACATCTTCGTATCCTCCGGTTCCGCGAAGTGGGCTATTTTCGCTCCGATCTTCGTTCCGATGTTCATGCTCCTCGGTTACCATCCGGGCTTCACACAGTTACTTTACAGAATTGGTGATTCCCCGTTCAACTGTTGGACACCGATGTCCGCATATATCTGGATGATCTTAAGTGTTGCTCAGACAAAGTACGCTCCGGATCTCAAAATTGGTACTCTGATCTCCAACATGATTCCGATGTCCATCGTTCTTCAGATCGCATGGATCATCGTAGTTGTTATCTGGATGTCCATCGGACTTCCGTTCGGACCGGGCGTAGGCGTTGCTCTTCCGGCTGGAATCCTCTAATTCAGAGTATAGCAGCTTGCAAAGCTTACTGTGTAAAATATAAAGGCAGGACGACCCGTCGCTTTTGCGGCGGGTCGTTTTTTGCTTAAAACTCACCTCCATGGCATCTTGATACCTCAGAGATGAGTTCTTTTCTTCTCAAAATTGGAAATTCAATTCTTCGCCCGAACTGCCGCTGCAAGCAGTTCACCGCAGCACGCCGAAGTTGATTTTATTATTTCTGGTTCTCTTTCAGATGTCTCTCCAGAATATCCGCTGCACAAGCTGCGAGCTCTGCACACGGGCGCTTTTTATAGTAGCTCTCCGTTCTCGCCTCCGGCACCGGATTCGTATCCGTATTAATCCCGGCCAGCAGCTCCCGGCAGATGTAGCTTCCGTTCTCGTTCTTGAACGTCGTTACAAGCTCCTGAATTTTCTTATAGTGATCCTGCTTCGCCGCTGCCGCCTTCGGGTCTGTATAGCCTTCCAGAGCCCCACAGACCAGTGCCATTCCGCTGACACAGCCACATACCTCCCGAAGTCTTCCGAGGCCGCCGCCAAACGAGGACGCCAGGCCTGCCGCCATCTCTCTGCTGATCCCCCGTGCTTCCAGCTCCTCAGCAAATGCCAGCGTCACCGCCTGGGAGCAATTGTAACCTTCCCGGAACAGTTCCCGCGCGCGGTCCCCGCGGCTTTTTTCACAGACTGTTTCATTTTTTGTTGGTTTTTCCACAATATCCATCGGCTTATTCTCTGCCATTCCTTCTACCCCTTTCGTATCTTTCCCGTTACCATAGCATATACTGTGTAACAAAATTTTCCAATGCTTCGCATTCCGAATCGGCAAAATCCTCGATCGCAGCGGTATCATACGGAATTTTCAGTTCGTAAAATCCCTACTCGCGAAAAATAACTCGCTTTTCTCTTTGTCACTGTTCCGAAGAACCTTTGCTTGTATTTTTCCATGTCTTATGGTAGAATAATATCGTTATGGTTGTATCAAAGATTCAGCCACATTCATATGACAGCGAATCATTTCCTGGGCCATCGCCAAGCGGTAAGGCACAGGACTTTGACTCCTGCATTCCACGGGTTCGAATCCCGTTGGCCCAGGAAATGATTCGCAAATCCAGTGCTTGTAATTTTTATTATAAGCACTTTTTTTATTTGTTTGCAACAGGAAATCTAACCTCTGAACGCAGTTAAAGCTCCCGGAAGTTTTTAATAGCTATCACAAACCATTCCAGAACCAACGATGGGGCAGAGTTCTTATGAACTCCGCCCCATCCATTGACATAGGACCTATTAGCACAGCAGCTTCCCCAACAAAACGAAAAGCCCCGGGAACTGCTTCCCAGGGAAATACGGGTGGATACAGGGATTCGAACCCTGGGCCTCCAGAGCCACAATCTGGCGCGCTAACCAACTGCGCTATACCCACCATAAAATGTGCTCGAAGGGATTCGAACCCCCGACCCACGGCTTAGAAGGCCGTTGCTCTATCCAGCTGAGCTACGAACACATATGATCTTGTATAAACCTGTCAGTGCAGATTTAAAGCGGGTGATGGGAATCGAACCCACGTATCCAGCTTGGAAGGCTGGTGTTCTACCATTGAACTACACCCGCAGGAAAACTTTGTTTTATTTTCGCTGACTTGAACATTATATCTCATATCCGTTCATCTGTCAACAATTTTTTTATCTTTTTTTCGATAAAAATCGGGGTGACAGGATTCGAACCTGCGACCCCCTGGTCCCAAACCAGGTGCTCTAGCCAAGCTGAGCCACACCCCGGAATTTCTGCGAAGCATTTGAAAAGCAAAAGTTCACTAAATGCGTTTAAAATTATACCGTGAACGCGATAGATTGTCAACCATTTTTTTTGAAATCTTCCAATAAAATTGCAGTCCACATTACCCTCCAAGTCAGTAAAACCTGCGGTCTCCACTGCAGCCGGCTGGGAACTTCCGACCAAGGACCTCGATCCAGGCATCTACTTTTTCTTAACTCGCAGGTATAACTGTTTCAGCAAAGGGTGACTGTATTCTCGACACTACCAGCGGTGATCTTCCGCCCAGGAGTGCCTTGATCCAGGGATCTGGTTCCTCTTAGCTCGCGGGTGACTGCGTTGGGACGCAGAGACCGCACTGTCTGAGCGAAGCGAGTTTGCGGTATCTGTGTCCCGCCCTTAGCAGTCTCCCGGGAGCTTAGCGGAACCATCCCCGCATCCCTGGGCGCTCCTGGGCGGAAACTCACCGCGTACTCTCGCTAACACTGCGATCCAGTCAAAATCTTTCTTCGCCCTCTCGCCAACACCATATCTCAGTCACACCCCGTCTAATACAACCCCGACGGAATATCCCGATCCTGATCCACATAACAGACCGTATAATGCGCCTCCCCATTCCGGTCGATCTCCATCAGCATATACGATGGTTTTCTCCCGTCCTGTCTCGGATAAGAAAGACTTCCCGGATTCAGCACCACAAGCCCATCCTCACAGTACTCCAGATGCGGCTTGTGGGTATGGCCAAACATGACGATATCCACCTTTCTGGCTCTCGCCTCTTCCTTGATCGTCTCCAGCTCAAACGATACGCCGTACATGTGACCGTGAGTCAGAAATGCCCGGTATTTCCCGATGGAGATCTCCTTCTCCTTGTCTGTCTGGGAAAAGAAATCATTATTTCCGCGCACAACATGGATCACGCAGTTATCATTATTCACCCATTCCTTAAAATAGATCTCGCTGCCCTCGGTATCCCCCAGATGGATCAGCATATCGAACGGGGACTGTTTTTCAATAATTGCCCTAAGATTTCCATCTCTTCTGTGGGTATCGCTCACGATCAGAATTTTCATACCTTACTCTCCGATTTCTTCTGCAAGACATTTTTTCATCGCCCGAAGCGCTTTACCGCGGTGGCTGATGGCATTCTTCTCATCCATAGTGATCTCCGCCGATGTCTTCCCGTATTCCGGAAGCATCAGGATCGGATCATAGCCGAATCCGCCGGCACCAGCCGGTTCATGCGCAATCACGCCTTCCATCGTTCCCTCCGCTGTCAAGGTTCTTCCATCCGGAAGGACCGCTGCGATCACACAGACGAAGCGCGCCGTGCGCTTCTCCTCCGGGACACCGTCCAGACGATGGATCAGATTCCAGTTCTTGATCTCATAGGAAGTCTTCTCCCCCATATACCGCGCGGAGTAGACGCCCGGCTCCCCGTTTAAGGCATCGATCACAAGCCCGGAATCATCCGCGAGAACGATCCCACCGGTCTTCTCCCAAACAGCTTTTGCCTTAATTAACGCATTTGCCGCGAATGTATCTCCATCTTCCACAATATCAACATCCACGCCTGCCTCCTTCATCGACAGGATCTCCGCTCCGAGGTCCTTTAAGATCTCACGGATCTCCCGCATCTTTCCGGCATTTGATGTTGCAAAAACAATCTTATGTTCCATGTTCTTCTCACTTTCCAATGATCCTGCTGTAGGCTTTCAGGCACACGTTGCATCCCTTTGACTCTTCGGTCCGCTCCCATGTGCCGCCATCAAAACTAATATACCCCTCACCGTCACTTATGTCAACATTTCCTGTCCGCCCGCTGCCTGCATACTCCACCGCCACCGGCTGCGTTGTCCCCGGCGTGTGGATCTTAACTGCCACAGCGAACGGCTCTCCTGCACTCACCGTCTGCGGTTTTGCCAGGCGGACCGTATAAAATCCGGCATCCGTGACCATGCCGAATGCCAGGACTTTTCCACTGTCCACCTGAAATTTCACACCGTTTTCCACATGTTCACGGAAACTGTCCCCGTCAAACACATACACTTCGTATTCCGTGTCCGGCGCCGTGGCATAAAATCCCACTGCCTCCAGCGTCTCCTCCGACTCTGCTGTATACACGTTCGCCATCCATGCGTCCGGCTCTCCATAGCCCATCTGACCGGTCCATCCGCAGAGATCACTCTGGTAATTCCTGTCATAATTATCCGACGGCTCGATCCCGCGATAGGAGATACTGCTCTCCGCGATCCGTCTGTCCTCGTAGGAGACATGAAAAAATCCACCATCCCCAAAGGTTTCTCCCCAGCTGTTGATGCAGAGAAACGCCCCGTCCGACTCCGGAGCTGATGCGAACTTTTCCTTCGGATAATCGTCATCCCAGCCGATGATCACGGTGTCATGGTTCGGCTCCTCGCTGCCTTTATAACAGACATTTCCGTCGCCCCCACGGTTTTCCGCCGGAAGATAGAGCGATGTCTGGACGCCTCCGTATAAAAATACCGCCCGTTTTACCGCTCCATAATCCTTCGCTTGCAGGATCCTGATCTCCTGGACATGACAGACCGGTGCAAGACCGTCCGGTGAGATGCTGTCCCCATATGGATCGTCCGCCTCCGAGACAGGTCCCTGCCAGGCGAGAAGGTAGGCCATCGCCATACTGTAATCCCCGCCGGAATTCTGACTGATTCCGAAGCTGTTGTGGATCGACATATGGTCCGCCGAGAGCGGCACTGCCATGGATTCCGGCATGGACGTCTCCACCGCCTTTAATGCCGCGAATGCCCAGCACGTACCGAGATCTCCCTGGTCGGAAACACGGATCGCCCGGTGTTCCCTCAGATCGTAGGATGACGGGAGTTCTATAAACTCCTGCTCCCCGGATCCATCTGCGGAAATTTCACTGTCCGCATCCATGTATTTCCGGTCAGCTCCCGTTTCATCTGTACTGTTCGCCCCGGCATCCGTCAGTGTTTCTTCCCCATCAGCTGCAGCGTCAGAATTCTCCGTGACGCTCAGATCAGGCTTCTCTGCGCTGTTTTCCTGATGGTCATCGTCCACTACGAGGTCGATCCCTGTCTTTGCCAGATCCAGGATTTCTGTCCTCGCAGCAAAAACCATGCCTGCTGCCAGCACTGCGACCGCTCCGGGCCACAGACCGCTCCCACGTCTTTTCCTTCTTCGGCTTCTCATCTTCTCCGTCTTACCCACATTCCGCCTGCAATCGGCATTTTCCCTGTCCTGCATGGCAGGTTACGATCAAAAATCCATTCCTGGTCGGCTGCGCCGATGGGATTTTCACCTTCAAGCCTGTGCTTTATTACGGTCAGCGCAGCAAGTGCGCAGACCTGCTGAGCAGTTATCACTGCTCTTCTTTTCTCTCCTCACGTTTCCTTGCCGGTGGCTTCGGTCCCAGGAACTGGTAGAAATACGTCTTCATCATACCATTATAGATCTTCCGGTTCTTATCCGCCTTGCGTCCGAAATAGCGCTCGGTATCTTCATACGCCGTGATGATATAAGCTGACCAGGAATCAAGCGCCGCGAAACGCTCTCCGATCGTCTTATATAACTCCGGCAGGTTCTTCTTCTCCTCGATTCGCTCCCCATACGGCGGGTTTGTGATCAGGAATCCGTATTTTTTCGGATGGCTGAGCCCACTCACCGGACGCTGCTGGAAATGGATCAGTTCGTCCACGCCTGCTGCCTTCGCGTTCGCTCTCGCTGCACGGATGATGTCCCCGTCAATGTCGTAGCCCTGGATATCCGTCTGGACAGAAAGATCCACAAGATCGTTCGCCTCGTCCATCGCATCATACCAGCATTTTCTCGGGATCAGATGTTTCCAGTCCTCGGAGAGGAATTCCCGGTTCATGCCCGGCGCCATATTCGCTGCGATCATCGCCGCCTCGATCGGGAAGGTTCCGCTTCCGCAGAACGGATCCACGAGAATCCGGTCGCTCTTCCACGGAGTTAGCATGATGAGTGCCGCCGCCAGCGTCTCCGTGATCGGCGCCTTACTTGTCAGGGTCCTGTAACCGCGCTTATGCAGGGATTCTCCGGTCGTGTCAAGCGCTACCGTCACCGTGTCCTTGTGAAGGAATACGCGCAGCGGGAAGCTTGCACCGCTCTCCGGGAACCATTCGATCCCATATGCCTTTTTCATCCTCTCGACCATGGCTTTTTTCATGATGGACTGGATATCGGACGGGCTGAAGAGCTTGCTCTTAATGGAGGAAGCTTTCGCGACCCAGAATTTCGCATCCTTCGGGAGATATTCCTCCCACGGGATCGCGCGGGTCCCCTGGAACAGTTCCTCGAAAGTCTCTGCATGGAAACTGCCGACCTTTAAAAGTACACGCTCCGTTGTTCTGAGGAAAATATTGGCACGGCAGATCGCCTCCGCGTCGCCGATAAATGTCACACGCCCGTCTTCCACCTGGCTGACCTCATATCCAAGGTCCAGGATTTCTTTTTTCATCACTGCCTCCAGGCCGAAATGGCATGGGACGATCAATTCAAATGTATTCAATCTGATTTTCTCCGTTCTGATGTATCGCGCAGCTGCTCACGTAACTGTTCAGTACCCTCACACCTACAGGAACAACCTCCCCCGGAGCTTCCCTTTGGATGCATGGCAACTTACGAGCAAAAATCCATTTTAAATTCGCAGCCACTTTATTTTCATAGTTTCATTCCATCCGTATCGTTCGCCGGATGGCTGTATTCCATTTAATTTTAAGGGTTCGCAGTCACCCTGTCAATCCCTGTAAAACTACAATCCAGGCTTCCTGTCCACGGTACAGGAGTTTTCTTACCATGCAAAGCACCCGTGACCGTGACCATATCATGCCAAGCATTCCATCCGGAATTTTTTTCGATAATCGACAGTCCTACCCTGCCAAATCATCACTTTCTTTTCTTCCGGAACTTTTACTCCCGGCATCCCACATAATATTTTCCCCTGTAATAATGCAGTCCTCCCAGTGCATTCACCGCATCATACCCGCGTCCCGCGAGTTCTCTCGCCGCGAGCAGGCTCTGACCTCCGTAGGCGCAGTAGATGACCACAGGACGGTCTTTTGTGATCTCTGCCTCCACTTCATCCAGCTGTTCATAAGGCAGGTTCACAGCCCCCAGGAGATGCCCTGCCTCATATTCCTTCTGTTCCCGCACATCCAGCAACGTGAATGTCCGCTCCCCGTCCAGAAGTTGTTCCAGCTGCTGCATCGAGATCGTCCGAAACATATTCCTTCTCCTGAAACATATCCTTAATTTAAAATATGCCGGGCGGCCCGGACATGGTTCCTTTCTGCACAGTCAATTCCAGCACATTTCAATGCTTTATGCAGCTGCCGTGGACCGTTCTGTGTCCTCATAACGTCTGAAATCATATACCTTTCGTCTGCAATAACCGCAAAAATGGCGGCAGGATCCCCCCCCCGCCATTCTTATCAG